>Ga0116217_10000159_pt1 | contig 79022 bp, 73 predicted proteins | sample Sb_taG_6_FD_89697 | JGI IMG/M metagenome (GOLD analysis project Ga0116217, IMG submission 89697) | Peat soil microbial communities from Weissenstadt, Germany - Sb_50d_4_PS metaG | ecosystem: Environmental > Terrestrial > Soil > Wetlands > Peat | place: Germany: Weissenstadt | collected 2010-09-21
ATCCCGGCGTATCAGAACTACACCATCCGCTCACAGGTCACGGAAGGCTTATCGCTGGCCGCGGGCTGGAAGACGGCCATCTCCGAATACTATGCGCAGAACGGTGCGTTCCCGACCTGCTCGACCACGGTCGCCGCTGGCGTTGCGGGTTGCGTGTCGGTCAGCGGTGCATCGGTCGGTAAGTACGTCTCTGCCGTCGCCGTCGGCGCGGGCGGCGTGATTACCGTTAACTACGGTGGCCCGCAGGCGAACGCCAAGATCCCGCTCACGGCGGCGCTGACGCTGGTACCGGGCACGAACACCAACAACGACGTCGTCTGGGTTTGCGGCACGGCGCCGACCCCGGCTGGTGTCACGCTGGTGGGCGCTGCCGCGACCAACATCCCGGCGGCCTACCTGCCGACCTCCTGCCACACCTGATCTGATCGAGACGAGTCGATCTGTGGCTGGGAAGCCCCTCCTTGGAGGGGCTTCCTCTTTTGGGAAACCAATCACGCAGGGCATAGCGCCGATATGCAAACATCCCACTGATATTTGACATTGATCAGCCGCCCTAGTTATGTAGACTAGGTTGATTCCTGCGCCTATTGGGTGATGCGCTAAGTACATGAACGACAACGCTTCTTTGGCCATCAATCCGTCCAGATCCAATCTTGGGGGCTTGCCCCAGCGGCTGGTGCAGGACGGCGTGGTCGATGAATCGGGCATGCATGCTGCGCTGCAGGCGGCGAATGAGCGCAAAACCAGCTTCGTGACGCAGCTAGTGGTGAGCGGCACCGCCAAAGCGCGCGACATCGCGATCGCGGCCGCCGCCGAATATGGCGTACCGCTATTCGACCTCAATGCCTTGATGGTCGACCTCGAGGCCGTGCGAGCGGTCTCCGACAAGCTGCTGGCCAAGCATCGAGTGCTGCCGCTGTTCAAGCGCGGCAAGCGACTGTTCCTCGGCGTTGCCGATCCAACCAATCTGCACGCCATCGATGAGATCAAGTTCCAATGCGGCTTGGGCGTCGAGGCCATCGTGGTCGAAGACGACAAGCTGCAGCGCGTGCTCGACAAGGCCATCGAGCAGGTCGACACGGCCATGCCGAACCTCAGCGACGAGGAAGGCATGGATCTCGAATCGCTCGAGGTCTCCGGCGGCGATGAGGAAGGTGCCGGGGAGGTCGGCCGCGACGATGTCGAAGACGCCCCGATCGTTCGCTTCGTCAACAAGGTGCTGCTCGATGCCATACGGCGCGGCGCCTCGGACATTCACTTCGAGCCCTACGAGAAGATCTTCCGCGTGCGGCTGCGCATGGACGGCGTGCTGCGCGAAGTGGCACAACCACCGGTGCAGCTCACGGGCAAGATCGCCGCACGACTGAAGGTCATGTCGCGGCTGGACATCGCCGAGCGCCGCGTGCCGCAGGATGGCCGCATCAAGATGCGACTGTCCAAGACGCGCGCGATCGATTTTCGTGTCAGCAGCTGCCCGACGCTGTACGGGGAGAAGATCGTGCTGCGTATTCTCGATCCCTCGCAGGCGATGCTCGGCATCGACGCGCTGGGATACGAGCCGTTCCAGAAAGACCTGTACATGAAGTACCTGGCCAAGCCCCAGGGCATGATTCTCGTGACCGGGCCTACGGGTAGCGGCAAGACCGTCTCGCTGTACACGGGCCTGAATATTCTGAATCGGGAAGACACCAACATCTCGACCGCCGAGGATCCGGCGGAAATCAACCTGCCGGGTGTCAATCAGGTCAACGTCAACAACAAGGTTGGCTTGACCTTTGCCTCGGCACTGCGTGCGTTCCTGCGACAGGACCCGGATGTGGTCATGGTCGGCGAAATTCGCGACCTCGAGACCGCCGAGATCGCGATCAAGGCCGCGCAGACCGGCCATCTCGTGCTCTCGACGCTGCATACCAACGATGCGCCGCAGACGCTCACGCGTCTGGTCGACATGGGCGTCAAACCGTACGCCATCGCCACCTCGGTGAGCCTGGTCATCGCGCAGCGCCTGGCACGGCGGCTGTGCCCACAATGCAAGCAGCCGCTCGATGTGCCGGCCGAAGCCCTGCGCAAGGAAGGCTTTCAGGATGCGGACATCGTCAATGGCATCAGGATCTACGGACCCAAGGGCTGCGGCAGCTGCACCGACGGCTACAAGGGCCGTGTCGGCATCTATCAGGTCATGGAGGTCAGCGAGGAGCTCCAACGCATCATCATGGCCGGCGGCAATGCCATGGATATCGCCACGCAGGCCGCCAAAGAGGGCGTCTGGGATCTGCGCCGCTCCGGCCTCGAGAAGGTCAGAAATGGCATGACCAGCCTCGAAGAAGTCAACAGCGTCACGATCGAATGATCTTCTCGGCAGGGAAATAGTTATGGCGCAAGCAACCAGCGCGATTCGCACCATCAAGCGTGACGTGGCCTTCCAATGGGAGGGCATGGACAAGAAGGGCCAGCGCATCAAGGGCCGCAGCGTCGCGCAGAACGAGCAGGCGCTCAAAAGCGAGTTGCGCCGCCAGGGCGTGGTCGCCACGCACATCAAGAAGCAGTCGCAGGCCTTCAAGGCTGGCGGCAAGGTCAAGGCCGAGGACATCGCGATCTTCAGCCGTCAGCTCGCAACCATGCTCGGTGCCGGCATCCCGCTGGTCCAGGCTTTCGAGATCATCGGCTCCGGACATGAGAAGCCGTCGATGCAGAGGCTCGTGCTCGACGTCAAGTCCGACATCGAAGGCGGCACCTCGCTGCACGAGGCCTTGGGCAAGCATCCGCTGTATTTCGACGATCTGTTCGTGAACCTGGTGGAGGCCGGCGAGCAGGCCGGCGCGCTCGAGGGATTGCTCGACAAGATTGCCACCTACAAGGAGAAGAGCGAGGCGGTCAAGAAAAAGGTCAAGAAGGCGCTGTTTTACCCGGCGGCGGTGCTCGTGGTCGCCGTGATCGTGACCGTCATTCTGTTGGTATTCGTGATTCCGCAGTTCGAGGATCTGTTCAAGGGTTTCGGCGCGGATCTGCCGGCCTTTACGCAGATGGTCATCAATCTGTCGCGCTTCGTGCAGTCGGAGGGGATATTCATCGCCATCGTGCTGTTCGCGCTGGGCTGGACGTTCTTCTACTTCAAGAAGCGCTCGCGCAAGATGCGCCACTTCCTCGATCGCATGGTGCTGAAGCTGCCGATCATCGGCCCGATCCTCAACAAGGCCGCGATTGCGCGCTATGCGCGCACCCTGTCGACCATGTTCGCGGCCGGCGTGCCGCTGGTCGAGGCGCTCGAATCGGTTGCAGGCGCCTGCGGCAACATCCTCTACGAGGATGCGGTTTTGAAGATGCGCGATGAGGTGGCCACTGGCCAGCGCCTGCAGCGTGCCATGGAAAACACAGCGCTGTTTCCCAACATGGTCGTGCAGATGATCGCCGTCGGCGAAGAATCCGGCTCACTCGACTCGATGGCCGCCAAGGTCGCGACCTTCTATGAAGAGGACGTCGATGCCGCGGTCGACAGCATGTCGAGCCTGCTCGAGCCGCTGATCATGCTGGTGCTCGGCGTGCTGGTCGGCGGCCTGGTCATTGCCATGTACCTGCCGATCTTCAAGCTCGGTTCCGTCGTCTGACCGCGCAGCAGCTCCTGGCGCAATCGCCGGCACTGCTGTTCACGGCAGCGCTGCTGCTCGGGCTTGTCATCGGCAGCTTTCTGAATGTCGTAATCTATCGGCTGCCGATCATGCTCGATCGGCAATGGCACACGCAGTGTGCCGAGCTCACGACCGTCGGCTCTGCGGCGAGCGCCCCGGCGCACTTCAACTTGTTCGTGCCGCGTTCCCGCTGCCCGGCCTGTCAGGCGCCGATCCGCGCGATTCATAACATTCCGGTGCTGAGCTACCTGGCACTGCGCGCGCGCTGCGCGCATTGCCGGGCCAAGATCAGCGCACGCTACCCGCTGGTGGAAGCGTTGTGCGCACTGCTCAGCGCGCTGGTGGTGTGGCGCTTCGGCTGGGACCAGTCGAGCGCCTGCGCCTTGCTGATCACCTGGTTCCTGCTCGCGCTGACCTTCATTGACCTCGATCATCAGCTGCTGCCCGATTCCCTGACCTTGCCGTTGCTGTGGCTCGGATTGCTGGCTAGCCTCACCGGCTGGGCATCGCCGGACCGCAACCTACCCGTCGATCCGGTGAATGCCATTGCCGCAGCGGCCTTGGGGTATCTGTCGCTCTGGACGGTCTATCACGCCTTTCGGCTGCTGACGGGCAAGGAAGGCATGGGTTACGGCGACTTCAAACTGCTCGCCGCCCTGGGCGCGTGGCTCGGCTGGCGCATGCTGCTGCCGATCGTGCTGCTGGCGGCGCTGGTCGGGGCGGTGGTGGGTGTGGTGCTGATCGTTCTTCGACGCCATCAGCGCGGTACGCCGATTCCGTTCGGGCCGTTTCTCGCAGCGGCGGGCTGGCTGGCGCTCATGTGGGGCCCGCAACTGCTCACTCGCTATCTCGGCCTCTACGGCGCCGCGGGCGGATGAGTCCACTCGGGCCGAGAGCGCTGCACATCGGCCTGACCGGCGGCATCGCCAGCGGCAAGAGCACGGTCGCGGCGATGTTCGCCGACCAGGGCGTACCGATCCTCGATGCCGACCTCATCGCGCGCGAAGTCCTCGTCCCGGGCAGCGCTCTGCTGGCGCAGCTGTTCGATCGATTCGGGCCCGGCGTTCGCGGGCCCGACGGCACGTTGGACCGAGCCGCGCTGCGGCGAGTCGTGTTCGCCGAGCCCGCATTGCGCCGCGAGCTCGAAGCGCTCTTGCACCCCGCCATCCGCGCGCGCACCGAGCAGCTGGCCGCGCGCCTGGACGGACCCTATCAACTGCACGTGGTGCCGCTGTTGGTCGAAACCAACGCCGCCGCGCGTTATGACCGGGTGCTCGTGATCGACTGCCCCGAGAGCCTGCAGTGGCAGCGGCTGCGCGCGCGTCCCGGCTTGAGCGAGCAGGAAGCGCGGGCAATGATCGAGGCGCAGGCCAGTCGCGCGGCGCGGCTCGCTGCCGCCGACGACATCCTCCTCAACGACGGCGATCTCGCGGCCTTGCGGCCGCAGGTCGCGGCGTTGCACGCGCGCTACCTCGAACTCAGCGCCGTGCGCAAGCCATTGTGATCAGGGACGTTTACGTGCGCGCCGAGCCTCAAGCACAATAGCTCAATGGCCGAGCCTGCCACCACGCCCGAGCCCGCTGCCGAGGGCTCGATGTTCGAGCAGCCGCTCAATGAGCGGATGCGGACCTTCATGCGCCTCGACTTCCTCTACAGCCAGGCGCTCTATCACAACGAGAAGGGTACGCCGTGGGGCAGCCGTGCCGCGGTCGACAGCCTGCTGGACATGCTTGCGATCCTGACCCGCGGCGATATGCGCACCGATGTGCTCAAGGAGCTCGAGCGCCATCTCGCACTGCTCAATGAATTCCAGAATCGAGCCGGCATTGACGCCGCGCGCCTGCGCACGCTCATGAACAACCTCGTGCGGCTGCGCACCGAGCTCGCCGGCGTGAGCGCCTCCTGGCTCGCGCCGCTCAAGGATTCGGCCTTCCTGGCCGCGATCAAGCACCGCAGCGCCATTCCGGGCGGGACCTGCGAGTTCGATCTGCCGGATTACTTCTTCTGGCTCAACCAGCCGGCTGAGAGCCGCATCGAGGCGTTCGGCCGCTGGCTGACGCTGCTGCGACCGCTGTGCGATGCGGTTGCCGAACTGCTCTGGCTCACGCGCCAGAACGGCCGCCCGAGCGATGAAGTAGCGGTCGGCGGCGTATTCAACATCACCTTCGATCGCGAGACTCCCTATCAGCTGCTGCGCATCAGCCTGCCGCCCGAGTTCGCGCTGTTTCCGGAAATCAGCGGCAGTCACTATCGCTGCAACATGCGGTTCTTGGAATGGCACGGCATCGAGCAGCGCGCCACCCAGTGCGAGTCGGATGTGCCGTTCACGCTGATCTGCTGCAGCTGAGAGTGCCGGCCCCGTGCCGCTACGCTGCCCCACCTGCGAGCGCAAGATCGAATGGTCGGACGCCTACCCCTTCCGGCCGTTCTGCAGCGAGCGCTGCCGGTTGATCGATCTGGGTGCGTGGCTCAGCGAGCAGCGCGCCATTACCGGCCAAGGGCCGGAGTTCAGCGACGACGGCGGCGGCGAGGGCCAGGACCCGGGATCCGGCGGGCAGTAGCCGCAACGATCAGAGCTTGATCTTGCCGCCGCCGGGCAGCGGTCCCGGGCCACCCATGCCACCGGCGACATCGGGCACCACGATGCGCGAGGCCGTTTCGCGCCTAAATTCGCGCGCCTCCTCGATCGCCTGCTCGAGCGCTTGCTTGACCGCGTCCGGAAACTTCGCAATCGCATCCTGCAACGAGTTCGCCTCGATCTCGAAGCCCAGCGGCAACACGCCGTTGGGCGTGAGCAGCTGAGTTTGTCCGGAAAACAGGACTGAACGCTTCGGATCCGTGCTGCCGTCGACCGTCACAGGGATGAGCCGGCGGATCGTGCCCGCCTTGCGATCGGTGAAGATGTCTTCGCGATACAGCCCGGCGCTATCGAGCTGAATGTCCGGCAGTCCGGTGTCCTGCGCCATGTGCTATCCCCTCATCAGCGTTAGCATTAAGAGCCTCAACAATAGGCCGATCGGCCGGCAGCAGCCGTTCCCGCGACAATTCGGCAACGCCCACCCATTTGAGCGCCTGGCCTTCGAGTCCTACGGGCTCGCCGTGCGACTCATCGACGACGAACACCTCGAGTTCGACCGCGCGATCGGCATAATGATGCCGCAACAGCAGCAAGCGGTGACAGCGGCGCAGCTCGATGCCCAATTCCTCCAGCAGCTCGCGCTCGAGTGCCTGCTCGGCCGCCTCGCGTCCATCGAGCTTGCCGCCCGGGAACTCCCAATAGCCTGCCATGTGCTTGCCGGCTGGGCGGCGCGCAATCAGCACGCGTCCCATCGCATCGAACAGCACCGCCGCGGCCACGCGCACCGACTCGCTCATTGAGTGCCGGCCAATGCGCCATGGCAATGCTTGTACTTGCGACCCGAACCACAGGGGCAGGGTTCATTGCGTCCGACCTTGCGATCGGAGCGCACGAACGGTGCCCCCGCTGGGCTTGGCTGCGGCCTGCTCAGTCCGGGCATCAGGGGCCCAGCGCCCAGCCCCGGCACCGCCGCCGGCGCCGCCTCGGGTTCGGGCATGCCCAGCAATGACTGCGCTTCGGCATGCTGCGCCTGCAGCGCCCGCATGAGCCGCTCGCGCCGCTCGGCTTCCTCGCGATCGAGCTGCTCCTGCGTGCGCACCTCGAGCTTGGAGAGCATCGACACCGCTTCGAACTTGACGCGACCGAGCATGGCCGAGAACAGTTCGAAGGCTTCCCGCTTGTACTCGAAGCGGTAGTCCTTCTGCGCGTAGCCGCGCAGATGGATGCCTTGCCGCAGGTAATCCATCGCCGCGAGGTGATCGCGCCAGTGCTGATCGAGCATGCGCAGCACCACGTCGCGCTCGACGTGGCGCATGGTCGCGGCGCCCGTGCGGGCGACTTTCTGTTCGTAGGCGCCGAGCGCCGCCTCGAGCACCCGGGTGCGCAGCGCGGGCTGCTCGAGCTCCAGATCGGCTTCCAGCCAGGGCTTGAGCGAGAGGTCCAGATTGAAGTCGCGGCGCAGCGCCTCCTGCAGTGCGTCGAGATTCCAGTCATGCGGCACGCTGTTCGGCACGACGAACTCATCGACCAGGCCACCCACGGCCTCCGCGATCATTTCCTGAATCGCCACGCTCATGTCGGCCGTGCCCAGAATCTCGGTGCGCTGCTGATAGATGACTTTGCGCTGATCGTTGGCGACATCGTCGAACAGCAGCAGCTGCTTGCGGATATCGAAGTTGTGCGATTCGACCTTGCGCTGCGCCTTCTCGATCTGCCGCGTGAGCATGCCGCTCTCGATGACCTCGCCTTCCTTCATGCCGGCGAACTGCAGCAGCCGCTTGGTGCGCGTCGGATCGCCGAAAATGCGCATCAGATTGTCTTCCATCGACAGATAGAAGCGACTCGAGCCCGGATCGCCCTGGCGCCCCGAACGGCCGCGCAGCTGATTGTCGATGCGGCGTGACTCGTGGCGCTCGGTGCCGATGATGTGCAGGCCGCCGGCCTGGATGACCTGATCGTGGCGTTGCTGCCAGAGCGCACGCGCGGCCTCGCGCTGTGACTCGAGCGCCGCTGCGGCCGCATCAGCGCCGGCCCCTGGGGCGGCACCCGGCGTGGCAGCGCCTGCGGTGGCGCTGAGCGCGGCGAGCTCCGCCTCCAGGTTGCCGCCGAGCACGATGTCGGTGCCGCGGCCGGCCATATTGGTGGCAATGGTCACCGTACCGGGACGGCCGGCCTGCGCGATGACGTGCGCTTCGCGCTCGTGTTGCTTGGCATTGAGGACCTGGTGCGCAATGCCCTGCTGAGTCAGCAGACCCGAGAGGAACTCGGAAGTCTCGATCGAGGTGGTGCCGACCAGCACCGGCTGGGAGCGCTGCACGCAGTCCTCGATGTCATCGATGATCGCCTCGAATTTATCCTTCTGCGTCAGATAGACGAAGTCGGGATGATCCTTGCGGATCATGGGCCGGTGCGTCGGTATCACGACCACTTCTAGGCCATAGATCTGCAGGAACTCGGGTGCCTCGGTGTCGGCAGTGCCGGTCATGCCGGCGAGCTTCTTATAGAGACGGAAGTAGTTCTGGAAGGTGATCGAGGCGACCGTCTGGTTCTCCTCGCGCACCCGCACCCGCTCCTTGGCCTCGATCGCCTGGTGCAGGCCGTCGGACCAGCGCCGCCCCGGCATGGTGCGGCCGGTGAATTCATCGACGATGATGACCTCGCCGTCGCGCACGATGTATTCGACGTCACGCTTGTAGATGGCATGGGCCCGCAGCGCCGCATTCAGATGATGCATCAGGCGAATGTTGGCCGTCTCGTACAGACTCTCTGATTCGCGCAGCAGACCGGCTTCGAGCATGAGCTGCTCGACGCGCTCGTGCCCAGACTCGGTGAGATGCACCTGCTTGCCCTTCTCATCGACCGAAAAATCGCCGGGACCTTCCTCGGTCTGTTGTCGCGTCAGCAGCGGCACCAGTTCGTTGATGCGCTGGTAGATCTCGGTGCTCTCCTCGGCGGGGCCCGAAATGATCAGCGGCGTGCGGGCCTCATCGATGAGGATCGAATCGACTTCATCGACGATCGCATAGGACAGCGAGCGTTGCACCCGATCCTCAAGCCGGAATGCGAGATTGTCGCGCAGATAGTCGAACCCGAACTCGTTGTTGGTGCCGTAGGTGATGTCGCAGGCGTAAGCCGCCCGTTTCTCAGCTGAATCCTGCGCATTGCGAATCACACCGACCGAAAGTCCGAGGAAGCGGTAGATCGGACCCATCCAGTCTGCGTCGCGCTGCGCCAGGTATTCGTTGACCGTGACCACGTGCACGCCCTCGCCGGGCAATGCATTGAGATAGGCCGACAGCGTCGACATGAGCGTCTTGCCCTCGCCGGTGCGCATCTCGGAGATCTTGCCCTGATGCAGCGCGATGCCGCCGATGAGCTGCACATCGAAGTGCCGCAGCCGCAGCGTGCGTCGGGCGGCCTCGCGCACGACCGCGAACGCCTCGGGCAGCAGCTGTTCGATCGTGGCGCCCTGAGTGAGCCGTTCGCGCAACTGCGCCGTCTTGTCGCGCAGCGCCTCGTTCGACAGCGACTGCAGGGAATTCTCCTGGGACGCCGCATCACGAACCATCCGGCCATACGACTTAATGAGCCGATCGTTACGGCTCCCGAATACGCGGGTCAGCGCCTGTAGCACGAGCAGTCCTTCGGAAAAATTAAGCCGCGTCAACGGCTTGGAAGCAGCACGCAGGACGCGAGCTGGCTATTGTAAGGGTAGACAGGGCGCCGAAGTAGTCGTTCTGGCGCCGCCGCAGCCGGGGCAGAAGCGGTGTGGGTGTCTAGCGGCCGACGTACGCCATCGGGTCGATCTGAGTACCGTCGCGCAGGACCTCGAAATGCACGTGCGGTCCAGTCGAGCGGCCGGTCGAACCGACGACCGCGACCGCCTGCCCGCGCTGTACGGTGTCCCCGACCGCGACCAGGGTCTCGGCGTTATGGGCATAGCGCGTGGTGTAGCCATTGCCGTGATTGATCTCGATCAGATTGCCGTAGCCCTCACGCGGCCCCGACCAGGTCACGATGCCCGAGGCCACCGCCAGCACATCCGCGCCGGAGTCGGTCGCGAAGTCGACGCCTTTATGCATCGCTTCCTCGCCGTTGAAGGGATCCATGCGCTCGCCGAAATAGGAGGAGATATAACCCTCGCGCACCGGACGGCCGGACGGCTTGACCGCCGCCGACAGCTGCCTGCCGAGAATGACGCTTTCGAGCGAGCTGAACTGCGCGCTGCGCGAGTCGATACGGCGACTCAAGTCATCGATCATCGCCGTGACATCCGCCGCCTGCGCACCGCGCCCCACACCGTCGGATTCCGAGCCGCCCTGGGGCGGATCATGGTCGAAATCGAACTCGCGGCTGTTGAGGTTGGCCATCTGCGTGAGCTGTTTGCCCAACGCATTCAGACGGATCAGGTGGGCATTGATGGACCCGAGCCGCATCGCCAGCGCATCGATCCTGTCCTGCACCTGCGAGCGCAGCACGCCGATCTGCTGCTGCTCGGTGCGCAGTGCCGCGGTCGGGTTCAGCAGGGCCATGCGCGCCATGCTGTGCTGGCCGAGGGTCAGTCCGACCGCAAAGATACTGGCGAGCAGCCCGAGGCCGACGAGACTGATGACACCTAGGGTAATCGGGTGCGATAGATTGAGATGGCGGGCTTTACCGTTGCGGCGAGAGAATAAAATGACATTCATATGGTCGCTCCAGCCCCCGCCCAAATGACGCCTGACACCCTCGTGTCGCACCGCGCCCGCTGGGCACATTCGTCCAGTTTCAAACCATGACCCTGCCCGAAAACTCCCTGGTTCCGCAGCGCCGTGGACGTAGCGCCCGCTGGCTTCGCCCCCCTGTCCGCCGTCGGTTGCCCTCCAACGGTGCGTTCGACTATGCCCAAGAAGCCCAGAGCTGACAAGAAGACTCGAGCACGGATTGATCCGGAAAAGGGCAGATTCCGTAAAACGCCGGCATCAATCAATGACTTACTGGCTCGTCGACCGGCGCTGAAAGCGCTCGCGGCGCGCATCCCCGAGCAGCAGGCGTGGGTCGACTGGCTGCGCACGGTCGTGCCGCTGGAGCTCGCGGCGCATATCGTGAACGTCGTGCCGAAGGCACTCGGGACCGCAGCGGGCAGGGTGGAGCTCGTGGTGCTTGCCGACTCACCCGCCTGGTGCGCGCGGCTGCGCTTCGCGCTCGCGGCGCTCGAGGCGCAGATCAGCGCGCGCGACGCTGCAGTGCAGCATACGCGCGTACGCGTTGCCCTGAGCTGAGGGCTCGCAAAGTCCGCGCCGGAAAAGCGCCGCCCGCAAAGTCTCAGGAGGCGAGCGCAGTCGGGGCGCTCGAATGACCCGAATGCGCCTGCACGTAGGAGATCGGCGCCTGCTCGGGGCGATCGAACACCACTTCCTCCCAGGCTGTCGTGTCCTTGAGCAACGCACGCAGCAAGCGATTGTTGAGGCCGTGACCGGACTTGTGGCCGCTGAACTCGCCGATCAGGCTGTGGCCGAGCAGGTACAGATCGCCGATCGCATCGAGAATCTTGTGCTTGACGAATTCGTCCTCGTAGCGCAACCCGTCCTCATTCATGACGCCGACGTCATCGAGCACGATGGCGTTTTCGAGCGTGCCACCGAGCGCCAGGTTGTGGGCGCGCAAGGTTTCCAGATCGCGCATGAAGCCGAAGGTGCGTGCGCGGCTGATCTCCTTGAGAAATGAAGTGGTCGAGAAATCCATCGTAGCGCGCTGCAGCCGGCGCTTGAATACCGGGTGATCGAACTCGATTTCGAAGTTGACCTTGAAGCCCTCGAAGGGATCGAAGCGGGCCCACTTGTCGCCCTCTTCGACCTGCACGGACCGCTTGACTCGAATGAAGCGCTTCGGCACCGACTGCTCCTCGATGCCAGCCGACTGCAGCAGGAACACGAACGGGCCGGCACTGCCGTCCATGATCGGCACCTCGCTCGCAGTGACTTCAACCAGCGCATTGTCGATGCCGAGCCCGGCGAACGCCGACAGCAGATGCTCGACCGTCGACACGCGCGCCTCACCGTGCACCAACGTGGTACCGAGTGTGGTCTCACCGACGTTCTCGGCGCGCGCCGGAATGTCGACCGGTTGCGGCAGATCCACGCGGCGGAAACAAATACCGCTATCGGCGGGTGCGGGCTTGAGAGTCATCATGACTTTCTTGCCCGTGTGCAATCCCACCCCCGTGGCTCGAATCGAAGTGCGCAGCGTTCTTTGTCCGACCATAGCTGAACCATTAGGTATTACGTTAAGGACGCGCAGCAGCGTTGCTTCCAAACACGGAACGCTACCGTATCACAGCGGCGGGCCCAGCGCCCTGCACGCCACCCCCAATCGCGGCGACTCAATCGGCCTGACGTCGCAGAAATGCCGGAATATCCAGCAGTTCTTCCGCGTCCGCTTCATTGCGTAGGCCATCGCCTACAGCCCGTTGGCGCACAATGGTCGGCTTATCCAGCGCCGAGTAGTCGCTGGCACTCAAAGGCCCGCGACTCTTCGCCGCGCGCATAGCCATTTGCTCGGCCCGCGAGCTCACCGACTCGCGCAACGCCATGGTCTCGCCGCGCGAGAGCGTGTCGCGTCCGCCGGCACTCGTGCGCTCGATGCGCACCTCGCGCGAGGGCTCGCCGCGGCCGCGCGCCGTGACGCTGCCGCCCAGGCCGGTCGCCACCACGGTCACACGGATCTGATTGGACATCTCAGGATCGATGACGGTGCCGACCACGACGGTCGCATCCTCGGAGGCATACGCCTTGACGATCGTTCCCACCTCTTCGAACTCGCCGATCGAGAGGTCCAGCCCCGCAGTGACATTGACCAGAATGCCCTGCGCGCCGGCAAGATTGATGTCTTCGAGCAGCGGCGAGGACACCGCCGCCTCGGCCGCCTGACGCGCACGGCTCTCGCCAGCGGCCGCACCGCTGCCCATCATGGCCATCCCGGTCTCGCTCATGACGGTACGCACGTCGGCGAAGTCAACGTTGATGAGGCCCGGACGCGTAATGAGCTCGGCAATCCCCTGCACCGCACCCTGCAGCACCTGGTTGGCAGCCTTGAAGGCATCGAGCAGCGTCGTCGATGCGCCGAGCACCGTCAGCAGTTTCTGGTTTGGAATCGTGATCAGCGAATCGACGTTCTTGGTCAGCTCGCTGATGCCGTGGTCGGCCACCATCGAGCGCTTGGTGCCTTCCATCTGAAACGGCTTGGTGACCACGGCCACGGTGAGGATCCCCAGTTCGCGCGCGATCTGCGCCACCACCGGCGCGGCACCGGTGCCGGTACCGCCGCCCATGCCGGCGGTGATGAACAGCATGTCGCAGCCCTCGATGAGCTCGATGATGCGATCGCGGTCCTCCATCGCCGCCTGCCGGCCGATCTCCGGATCGGCGCCGGCGCCGAGTCCCTTGGTGATGTTGGCGCCGATCTGCAGCGAAGTCTTGATCTTCGATGCCTTGAGGGCCTGCGAGTCGGTGTTGATGCAGATGAAATCCACTCCGTCGATGCCGCTCGTCACCATATGCGAGACCGCGTTGCCGCCGCCGCCTCCCACTCCGATCACTTTGATCACAGCGCTTTGGCTGTATGCATCCATCAGTTCGAACATGTCAGTCAGCTCCTTACGGTTAGCCCCTGTCGGTGAGTCAGAAATTTCCCTTGAACCAGCTCTTCACACGCCCCAATGCGCCGGCGACGTTGCCGCTCAACGCTCCGGAGCGCGTGGCCGGCGTAGCGTTCTCGCGCGCGAACAGCAGCAGCCCGACGCCGGTCGAATAGATGGGGTTGCGCACGACGTCGGACAGCCCTTTGATCTGCCCTGGCAGACCGAGCCGTACCGGCACGTGAAAGATCTCCTCGGCGAGCTCGATCGCTCCTTCCATGCGCGCACTGCCGCCGGTCAGCACGATGCCGGCGGCGATCACTTCCTCGAAGCCGCTGCGCCGCAGTTCCTCGCGAATCAGGTTGAACAGCTCCTCGTAGCGCGGCTCGACGACCTCGGCCAGAGTCTGGCGCGCGAGGCGGCGTGCGGGCCGATCGCCGACGCTCGGCACCTCGATGCTCTCGTCGGGATTGGCCAGTTGCGAGAGTGCGCAGGCGTAGCGGATCTTGATGTCTTCCGCGTACTGCGTCGGCGTGCGCATCGAGACCGCGATATCGTTGGTGACCTGATCGCCGGCGATCGGAATCACCGCGGTGTGGCGAATCGCGCCGCCGGAAAACACTGCGATATCGGTGGTGCCGCCGCCGACGTCCACCAGGCAGACGCCGAGCTCCTTCTCATCGTCGGTCAGCACCGCGAAGCTCGAGGCGAGCTGCTCGAGCACCACGTCCTCGACCACCAGACCGCAGCGCTGCACGCACTTGATGATGTTCTGCGCGGCGCTGTCGGCGCCGGTCACGATGTGCACCTTGGCCTCAAGTCGCACGCCCGACATGCCGATCGGGTCGCGAATGCCCTCCTGCCCATCGATCAAAAACTCCTGCGGCAGCACGTGCAGAATGCGCTGATCGGCCGGAATCGCCACCGCCTTGGCCGCGTCGATCACGTGCTCGACGTCCCCATGCGTGACCTCGCGGTCGCGGATCGCGACCACGCCGTGCGAGTTGAGGCTGCGCACGTGACTGCCGGCAATGCCGGCGTAGACGGCATTGATCTCGCAATCGGCCATGAGCTCGGCCTCCTCGACCGCGCGCTGGATGGACTGCACCGTGGATTCGATATTGACCACCACGCCCTTCTTGAGTCCGCGCGAGGGCTGGCTGCCCATGCCGATGACTTCGATCGATCCGTCCGCGGTGATCTCACCGACCAGCGCCAGCACTTTGGAGGTGCCGATGTCGAGGCCGACGATCACGTCTCTGTCCACCTTCTTAACCATCGGCGTGCGCTCCTGCCGATGGCGAGCGCTGCGCGAAGTGCCCGCCGCTCCTCCAGCCGACGGCGAAGCCGTTGCTGTAGCGCATGTCGACATAGGCGATGTCGGCGGCGCGCTGGCTCACGAGCTTGACCGCCGCGAGCATGAAGCGCTCGAAGCGCGCATCGATCTGCTGCCGGCCGAGCCGTATCTGCACGCCGTTGTCGAGCGTCATGCTGAGCGCGCCGCGCTCATCGAGTTCGAGCGCCACCAGGCGCAATCCCACCTCGGTCAGGCGTCCCTGGGCGGCGAGATAGCGCGCGGTGACCTCCGCTGCGGAACCGGCAGGTCCTGCGAGTTGCGGCAATTCCGGCGGCACGAAGCGCGCCTCGCTGACGAACAGCTGGCCGCGGGCGTTGACCAGACCGGTGTCGTTCCAGCGTGCGACCGCGACCTGCTCGACGATCTCGATCTTCAGTCCGCGCGGCCAGCTGCGCTGCACGGCGGCGCTGTCGACCCACGGCAGGCTGCGCAGACCCGCGCCGATCTGCTCGAGATTCACGGTCACGAGGCCGGCGCCCTTGAGACGGGACTTCACGACCTGCTCGACATCGAGCGCCGATACGCGCTGCAGTCGACCGCTCACGATCACGCGCTGGATCGGCTGATCGAGCAGCCAGCCGAGCGTACCGCAGGCGAGCGCCGTCATGGCGACGCCGGCCAGAGTCAGACCGATGCGCCGCCAATTGAACGACGGCAGCTTGAAGTGGCGCGCACGTGGCGCACTGCGGCGGGTGTTGCGTTTGCGCTTGAGCATCAGCTCTCTCGCGAGCGCGGCGTGCGCAGGAAGCTGGTTTCAAGCACCCGCCACACGAGCTCGTCGAAGTCGATGCCGGCGGCGCGAGCGGCCATCGGCACGAGGCTGTGATCGGTCATGCCGGGCACCGTGTTGATCTCGAGCAGCAGCGGCCGGCCGGTTCGATCCAGCATGAAGTCGGCGCGACCCCAGCCTTCGGCGCCGCAGGTCTCATAGCTCGCGAGCGCCAGGCGTCCGAGGTGCTCTTCGGCCTGCGCCGACAGTCCCGACGGACAGAAGTAGCGGGTATCGTTGCGCAGGTACTTGGCCTCGTAGTCGTAGAAGCTGCGCGGCGTCTCGATGCGGATCGACGGCAATGCCCGGCGCTGCAGGATCGACACCGTGTACTCCGCGCCGGGAATCAGCGCTTCCGCGAACACGACCGGGTTGACGCGCAAGGCGTTCTGCCAAGCTGTCTCGAGCTCCTGCGCGCGCTCCACGCGTGCGATGCCGACGCTCGAGCCCTGCGAGCCCGGCTTGACGAACAGCGGCAGTCCGAGCCGTTCGATTGCCAGATCCAGATCCTGACGCTCGCGCAGCAAGAGGAATGGCGCGGTCGGTATGCCCACCGCCTGGCACAGCCACTTGGTGCGCAGCTTGTCCATCGCGATGGCCGAGCCCATGACGCCGCTGCCGGTGTAGGGGATGCCGAGGAACTCGAGCGCTCCCTGTACGGTGCCGTCTTCCCCCCCCGGTCCATGCAAGGCGATCCAGACTCGCTCGATGCGCGACTCGAGCAGATCGGTCAGCGGCCGCTCGGCCGGATCGAATCCGATCACATCGACGCCGCGGCGCTGCAGCGCTGCGAGCACCGCTGTGCCGCTGATCAACGAAATCTCGCGCTCGGTCGAGCAGCCGCCCAGCAGCACCGCCGCGCGTCCGAACTGCGTGGGCGCGAGCGCTCGCTGCGCGTGGTTGGCGTCGTAGCTCAGGCGCATCAGTCGCGATCCTCATCGCTACCCCGCTCGCTCGGACCGCCTTCGCCGACGATGCGCACCTCGGTTTCGAGCGCTACGCCGTGCTGGCGCTGCACCGTGCGCTGCACGTGCCGAATCAACTGCTCGAGCTCGGTGGCGCTCGCCTGGCCCTCGTTGATGATGAAATTCGCGTGCTTTTCCGAGACCACCGCATCACCGATGCGATAGCCCTTGAGGCCCGCGGTCTCGATCAGGCGCGCGGCGTGATCGCCGGGCGGGTTCTTGAACACCGAGCCACAACTTCTCTGGCCGAGCGGTTGCGTCTCGCGGCGCCGCTCGCTCAGCGAGCGCACGCTGCCGCGTGAATCAACCAAGCGCGGCTCGAACTGCAGCTCGGCCGACAGAAACCATTCCTGTGCCCGTGCAGCTTGATCGGCCGCGTTGTCGGCCGGCTCGACCTGGCGATAGCCGACGTGGAATTCCTGCGGGCTGCGCGCTCGCCGCTCGCCGTGGCGGTCGATGGTCTCGACGCTGAGTACGTGGCGCCAGGTGTCATCGCCGAAGGCACCGGCGTTCATGGCGAGCGCGCCGCCAAAGGTGCCCGGAATGCCGCCGAAGAATTCCGCCTGCGCCAGTCCCCAGTTCAGGCAGGCGCGCGCGATGCGCACGCACGGCACGCTGACCTGGCAGTAGACGCGGCTCTGGGAGCGGCGCTCGATGCGGGTGAAAGCGCCCGCCGTGGCCACCACGACCCCGCGGATGCCGCCGTCGCGCACCAGCAGATTGCTGCCGAGCCCGACCCAGTAGACCGGCACATTCACGGGCAGCACGCGCAGGAACGCCGACAGATCTTCGATGTCCCGCGGCAGGAAGAACATGTCGGCAGGTCCGCCCGCGCCCCAGGAGGTGTGGCGCGCCATCGACTCGTGCCAGCGCACGCGTGTCATGAATTCAGGCGTGATACTGAGGTTCATTGGTGTCCCTGGCTCAGCTTCGCAGCAAGTTCGTGCGCGACCGCACCGATGTGGCCGGCACCCATGGTCACGACCACATCGTCCGCGCGCAGCACGTCTGTGAGCGCGGCGGCGATGTTCGCCGTCTTTTCGACGAATACCGGCTCGACCTTGCCGCGGCTGCGCACAGCGCGGCAGATCGCGCGCCCGTCGGCGCCCTTGATCGGCGCTTCTCCGGCGGCGTAGACCTCGGTCACGAACAGCACGTCGGCCGAGGCCAGCACATTGGCAAAGTCGTCGAGCAAGTCGCGCGTGCGCGTATAGCGATGCGGCTGGAACACCAGCACCAGCCGGCGTCCGGGCCAGGCCTGTCGCAGCGCTTCGAGCGTGGCGGCGATTTCGGTCGGATGGTGTCCGTAGTCATCGACGATGCTGACCGTGCCGCCGGCAATGCGCGCATCGCCGATGTACTGCATGCGCCGATCGATGCCCTGGAAGTTAGCGAGCGCGCGGCAGATGGCCTCATCGGCCACGCCCAGCTCGCTCGCCACGGCAATCGCGGCCAGGGCGTTGCGCACATTGTGCGTGCCCGGCAGATTCAGCATGACCGGCAATGGCAGCGCACGCCCCGGCCGCGCCACCAGAAAGTGCGTGCCGGCCCGCTCGGGCGCGAGCTCACTGGCTCGCACGTCCACCCCTTCGCGCAAGCCGTAGGTCAAAAACGGCCGCGCCATGCGCGCGAGCATGCCTTGCAGATGTTCGTCATCCCCGCACAGCACCGCCAGACCGTAGAACGGCAGGTTGTGCAGAAACTCGAAGAAGCTGCGCTCGAGCTTGGCGAAGTCGCCGCTGTAGGTGCCCAAGTGATCGTTGTCGATATTGGTCACGACCGCAATCACCGGTTGCAGATGCATGAACGAGGCGTCGCTTTCATCGGCCTCGGCCACCAGATAGCGGCCGGCACCCAGGCGCGCGTTGCTGCCCGAACTCTTCAGACGCCCGCCGATCACGAAGGTCGGATCCTCGCCGCCTTCGGCAAGCACGCTGGCGATCAGGCTGGTGGTGGTGGTCTTGCCATGCGTGCCGGCGACTGCGATCGATTCGCGAAAGCGCATGAGCTCGCCGAGCATCTCCGCGCGCGGCACCACCGGCACGCGCCGCGCCAGTGCCGCCTGCACCTCCGGGTTGTCGGGCGCAACGGCGCTCGAGACGACGACCACGTCGGCGCGATCGGCGTTTGCGGCCTTGTGCCCGATGCGAATCGTGGCGCCGAGCGCGCTGAGCCGTTCGGTGATGGCATTGTGCTTCAGGTCCGAGCCTTGCACACGGTAGCCGAGATTGAGCAGCACCTCGGCAATGCCGCCCATGCCGCTGCCGCCGATGCCGACGAAGTGAATGGTCTCGATGCGACGCATGCGCGCACTGTTGGTGACCAGAGTGGCCAGCCGGGCCGCCGGTGGAGTCTTCCCCTTCACGCCGCCACACCCTTGCCTGCATCGCGCACCAGCTCGACGCACGCGTCGGCCAATGCCTGCGCCGCGTGCGGTTTGGCGAGCGCGCGCGCGCGCTCGGCCATCGCGATCAGCCGGCCGCGTCCGCTGCAGAGCGCCGTGAGCTCAGTTGCGAGCGCTGCGGCGCTGAGCTCACGTTCCGGCATCATGATCGCCGCGCCTTCGCGCACCAGATAGGCCGCATTGCGCGTCTGGTGGTCATCGGTGGCGGCCGGAAACGGCACCAGGATCGCGCCCACGCCGGCCGCCGTGAGCTCCGAGATGGTCAGCGCGCCCGCGCGGCAGATCACCAGATCCGCCCAACCATAGGCTTCCGCCATGTCGTCGATGAACGGCTGCAGCCGCACCGGCACTTTGGCCTCGGCGTAATTGCGCTGCGCCACCTCGATCCAGCGCTCACCGCATTGATGCCGCACATCGAAGCTCAGCGTCGAGCCCAGACGCGCGAGCGCAAATGGCACGATCGCATTGAGTCGCACGGCGCCCTGGCTGCCGCCGAGCACCAACAGTCGCAGCACCGGCGCGCGCGCGGCGAAGCGCTGCGGCGGGGCAGGCAGCAACGCAATCTCGGCGCGCACCGGATTGCCGATGACCTGTGCGCCCACGGTGGCGGCGAAGCTGGCCGGGAAGGCTGTCAGCACGCGGCGCGCGAGCCGTGCCAGGCAACGATTGGTGAACCCGGCGATGGCGTTCTGCTCATGGATCAGCAACGGCTTGCGCAGCAACCAGGCGGCGATACCGCCGGGCCCGGCAACGAAGCCGCCCAGTCCCACAACGATCGAGGGTCGACGTCGCCGCATGACCGCCAGTGCCTGCAGCAGCGCGCGCGACAGCAGCAGCGGCGCACGCAGCCAAACCAGCAGCCCCTTGCCGCGCAAGCCGCCGACCGACAACCACTCGAGCTCGATGTGCTCGGCGGGCACCAGACGCGCTTCCAATCCGCGCCGCGTGCCGAGCCATACGACCCGCCAGCTGCGCGCGCGCAGCTCGCGTGCCAGCGCCAACGCGGGGAAGACATGACCGCCGGTGCCGCCGGCCATGATCAGCGCCAGCGGCATCGTGCCGGCGCCGTTCACCCCCCCCGCCGCCACCGCCGCGCTCATGGGCGCAGCTCGCGTGTGACGCGCCGGGCGCTGCGCACGGTCTCGTGATGCACCCGCAGCACGATGCCGAGCCACGCGAGCGTGACGATCAGGCTGCTGCGGCCGTAGCTCATCAAGGGCAGCGTCAAGCCCTTGGTCGGCAGCACGCCCATGTTGACCCCGATGTTGATGCAGGCCTGCACGCCGAGCCAGAGACCGAACCCGCAGGCAAGATAGGATGGAAATTTAAGTCCCGCATCGTAGGCGCGGCGCGCGATCACGAAGGCGCGCCAGCTCAACGCCAGAAACAGGCTCAGTGTCACGGCAACGCCGAACAGCCCGAGCTCCTCGGCCAGCACGGCGAACAGGAAATCGGTATGGGCTTCGGGCAGATAGAACAGCTTCTGCACGCTCGCTCCGAGCCCGACGCCGAACCATTCACCGCGGCCGATCGCGATCAGCGACTGCGTGAGCTGAAAGCCGCTGTTGTACGGATCGGCCCAGGGATCGAGGAATGCTGTCATGCGCCGCATGCGATAGCTCGAGAACACCACCAGCAGCACCATCGAGCCGCCGGCGGCGAGCAGCATCGCCAGCACGTAGCGCAGGCGCGCGCCGGCCAGGAACAGCACGCCGAAGCCGGTGATGAACAGCACGCTGGCGGCGCCGAAATCCGGCTCCAGCAGCAGCAGCACGGCAATGAAACCCAGCAGCCCGAGCGGTCGGGCCAGCCCGGCGAGCCCGGTACGCAATGCCGACTCGAAGCGTACGGCATAGCTGGCGATGTAGATCAGCGTCAGCACGCGCGCGGCTTCCGAGACTTGAAAGTTCACACCGGCGATCCGCAGCCAACGACGACTGCCGTTGACCACGTGGCCGAGCCCTGGCAGCAGCACGAACAGCAGCAGCGCGCCGGCGATCAGCAGCAGCGGCAGCGAGAGCTGCTCGAGGCGCTGGCTCGGAATCGAGAAGGTCAGCGTCGCGAGCGCCGCGCCCGCCAGCACCAGCAGCAGCTGGCGTTCGAGATAGGCGAAGGGATCGCCGTCGCGGCCGGCGATGGTGATCGAAGCCGACGTCACCATGACGAGTCCGAGCAGCACCAGCCCTAGGGCGAGGATGATCATCGGCGCATCGAGCGCCGGTCCGCGGCTGCGCGCCCTTTCCTGCGGCATCGTCAGCGTCGCGCTGCTCATGCTGCGAGCCTCTGCACCGCCGCGGCGAATACGCTGCCGCGGTGCGCATAATCGCGAAACATGTCGAGGCTCGCGCAGGCCGGTGACAGCAGCACGGTGTCGCCTGCCCGCGCCAGTGTCGCGGCCAGCTCCACCGCCCCTTCCAGACTTGCCACGTAATGGCACTCGCAGGCGCCGTCGAGCGCCTCGCCGAGCGCGCGCGCGTCGCGGCCGATGAGCAGCGCGCAGCGCACCTTGCCGCTCAACGCGGCGCGCAACGGACGGAAGTCCTGGCCCTTGCCCTCCCCGCCGAGAATCACCAGCAACGGACCGGCCATGCCCGCCACCGCCGCCAGGGTCGCGTCGACGTTGGTGCCCTTGGAGTCATCGATGTAGTGCACGCCGCGCACATCGGCAACCCACTGCGAGCGGTGCTCGAGGCCGCTGAAGGCCCGCAGCTCTGCCAACATGGCCGGCAGCGGCAGCGACAGCGCTTCACCCAACGCCAGCGTGGCGAGCGCGTTGGCGGCGTTGTGCAGGCCTTGGATGCGCATGGCGCTCAAGGCCAGCAGCGGCTCGCCGTGACGCGCCAGACAGCTGCTGCCGGCGGCATCCTGCACCAGGGAATAGTCCGCTGCCGCACCGGGCCGCAGCGAGAAGCTCAAGCTGCGCCGCGACGGGCCGACCATGGCGGCAACGCGCGCATCGTCAAGGTTGATCACGGCCACGTCGCAGTGCGCATAGATGCGCGCCTTGGCCTGCGCGTAGGCCGAGAGGTCGCGGTAGCGGTCCAGATGATCCGGCGTCACGTTGAGCACCGCTGCGGCCGCGAGCGCCAGTGAGCTCGTGGTCTCGAGCTGAAAACTCGACAGCTCGAGCACGTACAACTCTGTCGCCTCATCGAGCAGGTCCAGCGCCGGCTCACCGAGATTGCCGCCGCTGCGGATGCGCAGTCCCGCACGCGCGGCCATGCGCGCGAGCAGCGTGGTGACGGTACTCTTGCCATTGGTGCCCGTGATGCCTGCGATCGGCGCGCGTGCGGCGCGCGCGAACAGCTCGATATCGCCGATCGCGGTGAGACCTCTGGCACGCGCGGCATCGAAGAACGAGCCCGACACCGCCACGCCCGGCGAGACCACCAGCACGGCGGCGCCGTCGAGCAGCGAGGCATCGAAGCCGCCGCGACGCACCAGGATCTCGCGCCCCAGTTGCGTTTCGAGCGCCTTGAGGCGCGGCCAGGCCGGCGGCTCGGCGCGGCTGTCGGTCACCGCGACCTCGAAGCCTCTCGAGAGCAGATAGCGCGCCGCGGAGAAGCCGCTGTTGCCAAGGCCCACGACCACGGCCCGTGCGCTGCGACTGTTGGTTTGGCTGATGGCAGTGTTCATCGCAGTTTCAGCGTCGACAATCCCGCCAGCACCAGCAGGAAACTGATGATCCAGAAGCGCACGATCACTTTCGGTTCGGCCCAGCCCTTGAGCTCGAAGTGATGATGAATCGGCGCCATGCGGAAGATGCTCCGGCCGGTCAGCTTGAATGAGGCCACCTGCAGGATCACCGAGGCGGTCTCGAGCACGAAGATACCGCCCATGACCAGTGCCACGATCTCCTGGCGCACGATGATCGCCACCACGCCGAGAGCTGCCCCCAGTGCGAGCGCGCCGATGTCGCCCATGAAGACCTGCGCCGGGTAGGAGTTGAACCACAAAAAGCCCAAACCGGCACCGCCCAGGGCGCAGCAGAAGATCAACAACTCGCCGGCCTGCGGAATCGCCGGGATCGCCAGGTAATTGGCAAAGATCGAATTGCCGCTGGCATAGGCGAAGATGCCGAGCGCGCCGGCCACCATCGCCGTCGGCATGATCGCGAGCCCATCGAGGCCGTCGGTAAGGTTCACGGCATTGCTCATGCCGACGATCATGAAATAGCTCAAGGCGACGAAGCCGGACGCGCCGAGCGGCACGCTGACGCTCTTGACGAACGGCACGAAAAAATCCGTCTGCGCCGGCACCTGCGCCGTGCGGTACAGCAGCACTGCGGCCGCCAGTCCGAGCACCGATTGCCAGCAGTATTTCCAGCGCGCGCTTAAGCCGCGCGAATTGCCGACCACGAGCTTCAGGTAGTCGTCGCACAAGCCGATGATGCCGAAGCCGATGGTCACGCCGAGCGTGATCCAGACGAAGCGGTTGCGCAGATCCGCCCACAGCAGCGTGCTGACTGCCACTGCGACGATGATCAGGGCGCCGCCCATGGTCGGAGTGCCGGCCTTCGGCAGATGTGAGCGCGGACCATCGTCGCGCACCACCTGCCCGATCTGGTAACGCGACAGTCGCGAGATCATCTGCGGCCCGACCAGCAGCGAGATGGTTAAGCCCGACATGACGGCGAGGATCGCGCGCAGCGTCAGATAGGAGAACACGTGGAATCCCGTGTGGTGCACCGCCAGCAGTTTCGCGATCCAATAGAGCACCTTCAGCCCGCCTTGCGAGCATCGTCGCTCGCCAGCAGTGCCTCGACCACGCGCTCGAGCCGGTTCACGCGCGAGCCCTTGACCAGCAGCCGCACGTCGGCGCTGAGTTGGGCATCGAGCGCGCGCGCGAGCTCCGCGGCGTCGCGATAGCACTGGGCGCCGGGGCCGAAGGTGTCGGCAGCCAGGGCGGCGAGCGCGCCGAAGCAGTAGAGCCGCTCCACTGCGAGCGAGCGGGCCAGCTCCCCGGCCTCGCGGTGGCTCGCCGCGGCGAGCTCGCCGAGCTCGGCCATGTCGCCGAGCACCACCCAGCGCCGACCAGGCAGCTCGCTCAAGACCTCGAGCGCGGCGCGCACCGAGCTCGGATTGGCGTTGTAAGAGTCATCGATGAGCCAGGCGCCGTGCGGTGTGCGACGCAGTTGCAATCGCCCGCTGACGGCCTGCATCTGACTCAAACCCGATGCGACCTGTGCCAGACTGGCCCCGGCGCTGACCGCGGCCGCAGCGGCCGCGAGCGCATTGAGCACGTTGTGCCGGCCGGCTAGAGCCAGCGTCACGGCGGCGCTGCCCGCGGGGCTGCGCAGTCGGAAGTGCGTGCAGAATCCCTGCGCCGCGAGATCCAGGCGCAGCTCCTCGGCGCGAAAGTCAGCGTCGTTGCGCAGCCCGAAGCTCACGACGCGCGCGCCGGTGCTCGCTCGCCACAGCGATGCGTAGGTATCGTCACCGTTGATGATGGCCGTGCCGCTCTGCGGCAGACCGCTCACCATCTCGCCCTCGGCCCGCGCCGCGCCTTCGAGCGAGCCGAAGCCCTCGAGGTGCTCGGCCCCGGCATTGGTGATCAGACCGATCCCGGGGCGCGCGATCTGCACCAGCTGTTCGACATCGCCACGGCGGTTGGCGCCCATCTCGATCACGGCGCTGCGATGCGTCGCATCGAGCCGCAGCAGTGTCAGCGGCACGCCGAGGTGATTGTTCAGATTACCGCGCGTGGCCAGGCACGGACCGAGCTGCGCGAGAATGCGCGACAGCATCTCCTTGACCGTGGTCTTGCCGTTGCTGCCCGCGACGCCGACCACCGGACCGCTAAATCGAGCGCGTGCGGCACGCGCCGCCGCAGCCAGCGCCAGCTCGACGTTCGCGACCACGATCTGCGGCAACGGCGTATCGATGCGCCGCTGCACCAGGGCGCCGGCCGCACCAGCCAGGGCCGCGGCTGCCACGAAACTGTGGCCGTCGGCGTGTTCGCCGTGCAGCGCTGCAAACAGATCGCCCGCGCAGAGCTTGCGGCTATCGATCGCTACTTCATTGAACTCCCGATCGGCGCCGATGAGCCGACCGTGGCAGTCAGCGGCAAATTGCGACAACAGGCGCATCATGCGGGAGCCCACGCGCGCAGCGCGGCGCGCACGTGCTGCGCATCGCTGAACGCTCGCCGCTCTGCGCCGACCAGCTGATACTCTTCATGGCCCTTGCCGGCCACGAGCACGACGTCTGCGGCCGCGGCGCGCGCGAGCGCGCCGCGAATGGCGTGTGCGCGATCGTGGACCACGCGGGCACGCGCACTGCCGCCGACCTGCGCGATGCCGCGCATGATGGCCCCGGTGATCGCAGCGGCGTCCTCGCCGCGCGGATTGTCATCGGTGACGATCACGACATCCGCGCCGCGCGCGGCGATGCGTCCCATATCGCCGCGCTTACCCGCATCGCGCTCGCCACCGCAGCCGAACACACAATGCAGCCGACCACGGCAATGCGCGCGCGCGCCATGCAGGGCTTTGGCGAGCGCATCGGGGGTGTGCGCATAGTCGATCAGCACCAGCGGCAGGCCGCTGCCGCCTTCCGGCTGCATGCGGCCCGGAGGCGCCGAGCATTGCGACAGCGCCTCGCAGGCCGCTGCGAGCGGCACATCCCACGCCAGCAATACCCCGAGCACGCTCAGCAGATTGTCGACGTTGAACTCGCCGATCAGAGGGCTCGCCAGGCGGGCGGCGCCGCGGCTGCTGGCGATCTCGAGCTCCAGTCCGGCATCGCGCACACGCACGGCGCTGGCGCAGACATAATCGGCGCTGCTCGCGAGCCGCGCCGCACGGCGCTGAGAGGTCAGGAACAGCGGCGCCGAGGCGCCACTGCCACGCAGGTTCTGCGCCAACTTGAGTCCGAACGCATCGTCGATATTGATCACGCGCGCTGCGAGCGTGGGCCATTGGAACAGTCGCGCCTTCGCGGCCCCGTAGGCCTGCATGTCGGCGTGATAATCCAGATGATCACGCGTGAGATTGGTGAACACGGCGGTGTGGAAGCGCACACCGGCGCAGCGCTCCTGATCGAGCGCGTGCGAGGAGACTTCCATCGCCACGCCATTGAATGAGCGATCGCGCAGCCGCGAGAGCAGTCGCTGCAGCGTCACGGCATCGGGCGTAGTGGTCTCGAGCGCGGTCAGCGCATCGGTCGCGCCGCCGCCGAGCGTGCCGATGTAAGCCGCATGGCGGCCGCTGCGCTCGAGAGCCTGCGCCAGCAGCCAGGCACAGGTGGTCTTGCCATTGGTACCGGTAATCCCGGCGATCGTGAGGCTGGCCGAGGGCGCATCGAAGAAGCGGTCAGCGATGTAACCGAGCTGGGATCGCAGATTCGGTATCGCGCGCACCACGATCGAGCCATCGAGCACGGGCGGCTGCACACCGGGTGCCGGCTCCCAAAGGATGGCGCGCGCTCCCGCGGCTGCTGCGGCGGCGGCGAATTCGATGCCGTGGTGCCTGCGGCCGCGACAGGCGAAGAACGCCGCGCCGGGCGTCACGCTGCGGCTGTCCAGAGTGAGGTCCGAGACTTCGAGCTGCTCGGGCACATCGACCAGTCCGCCCAGCACCGCCTTGAGCGGCCGCCAGCTCTGCACAGTGGCAAGGCTCATCGCCGCGCCACCTTCTGGCCGTGGCTCAGCGGCTCGGCCGGCGCGGCCGCATCGTCCGGAGCCACCGCCAGCAAGCGCAGTGCGCCGCCGACCACGGCCGAGAACACCGGCGCGGAGACGTCGCCGCCCATGTACTTGCCGGCCGTAGGCTCGTCAATCACGACCACCGCGGCGAGCCGCGGATTGGATGCGGGCGCCACCCCCGCGAACACTGAGGTATAGCGATCCTTGGAGTAAGCGCCGTTGCTGGACTTCCAGGCCGTGCCGGTCTTGCCCGCAACGCGATAGCCGGGAATCTTGGCGCGTACACCGGTGGCGCCTTCCTGTGTCGTGACCGACTCGAGCAGACCCAACAGATCGCGGCAAACGTTCGCGTCGAGCACGTGCTCGCCTGCCGGGGCGGCATCGACGCGCAGCAAGGAGATTGGCCGGCGAATACCCAGTGCACCGATGGCCGCGTACGCCTGCACCAGCTGCAGCGGCGTCACCGAGATGCCGTAGCCATGCGACAGAGTCGCGATGCTGATTGCGCGCCAATGCGAGTAATCGCTGAACACGCCGGCCGATTCACCCGGAAAGCCGCTGCTGGTGGTCTGACCAAAGCCGAAATGATTCAGGGTGCTCCAGATCTGCTGCGGTTCGAGCTGCAAGGCCAGTTTGGCCATGCCGACGTTGGAGGACTTCGCGAGCACCGTGGCCAGCGGCACGGCGCCCAGATTGTGCTCGTCCTGGAAGGTCGTTGCGCCGACCTGGATGAAGCCCGGACTGGTGTCGATGACGCTGCCGGTACTGAACTTGCCGGAAGCGAGGCCCGCAGCGACTACGAACGGCTTGATGCTCGAGCCAGGCTCAAACAGATCCGTGACCGCGCGATTGCGATAGGTTGCCGGCTGCAGCTGCGCGCGATCATTCGGGTTGTAGGCGGGTTGATTGACCATCGCCAGCACTTCACCGCTGTCGATGTCGATGACGACCACCGAGCCGGCGTGCGCGCGATTCTCGAGGATGGCGCTCTTGAGCTCGCGATAGGCCAGATACTGGATGCGCAGATCGAGGCTCAGCAGCAGATCGCGGCCCGGTCGCACGGCTCGTATGCTCTCGACGTCTTCGACCTTGCGTCCCTTGCTGTCCTGGATCACGCGCTTGGCGCCATCCTCGCCGGCGAGCCAGTTGTCGAATGCGAGCTCGGCGCCTTCCTGTCCGACATCATCGATGCTCGTGAAGCCGAGCACATGGCCGGTCACTTCGCTTGCCGGGTAGTAGCGTCGGTACTCGCGCGCGAGATTGACGCCCGGAAGGTTCAGCGCCTTGACGCGATTGGCGTCGCTCGGCTGCAGGCCGCGCACTACATAGAGGAATTCACGGTCCATGTTGCTGCTGACGTGCCGCAGCAGCTCCTGGCGGTCGGCACTGATCGCGCTGGCGAGGCGCGGCAGCTGCTCAAGGTTGCCGGCCAGCTCCTGCGGATTGACCCACACCGAATCCACCGGCGTACTGACCGCCAATGGCTCGCCATTGCGATCGGTGATGTTGCCGCGGTGCGCGACGATCGTGGCTACGCGCGAGAAACGCGCATCGCCCTGCTGCGCCAGGAAGGGATGGTCCACGAGCTGCAGATCCACGGCGCGGCCGATCAGCCCTGCCGCTGCCAGCAGCAGCAGGGCGAACAGCAGCCGCAGTCGCAGCCGAAATGAATAACGGCTCGCATTCTCGCCGCCCCGGCCGACGCTGCGGCCGGCAGTGCGATCCTGAGCGCTGCGCGCCGGGCGCTTCGCCCGCCTGTCTCGACCGCGCAGCAGCGACCAGAGCTTCATGGTGCCAGGATCTCGATGTCGCGCGAATCCGGAATGCTCATGTGCAGCCGCTCGCTAGCGACGCGCTCGACGAAGGCGTAGGCCGACCAGGCGCTCTGCTCGAGCTGCAGCCGGCCCCATTCCGCGTCGAGCTCGTCGCGACTGCTGTTGAGCTGCTCGAGCTCGACGAACAGCTCGCGGGCGCGGTACTTGCTATAGACGGCGACCGCGGCCGAAGCGAGCGTCGCCCACCACAACAGCGCCACGGCCAGCGCCAGCAGGCTGCGGGGCACGCTCATCTCGATCTGCGGCTCGATTTGCGGCCTGCGGCGCCCACAGCCGACGCGCGCTTGCCGCCGTCGGACTGCCGCTCGAGCCTTTCCGCCACCCGCAACAGAGCGCTGCGGGCGCGCGGATTGGCACGCACTTCATCCGCCGTCGCGCGCTGCTTGCGGCCGATGCGGCGCAACGGCGGCTGCGCCTCGGCGGGCAGGTGCGGCAAGCCGGCGAGCAGTGGATCGACTTGCGAATGGCGGCGCATGAATTCCTTGACCAGCCGATCCTCGAGCGAATGGAAACTGATGGCCACGAGCCGGCCGTGCGGCGCGAGCAGCTCGAGTGCCTGTGCCAGGCCGCGCTCGATCTGCCCCAACTCATCGTTGATCCAGATGCGCAGCGCCTGAAAAGTGCGCGTCGCCGGGTGCTTTCCGGGCTCGCGTGTGCGCACGACGCGTGCCACCAGCGCGGCGAGCGCGCTGGTACGCGTGAGCGGCTGTGCGGCGCGAGTGCGCACGATCTCGCGGGCGATGGCGCCGGCAAAACGCTCCTCACCGAAGCGCGCAATCACGTGGCGCATCTCATCGGCGCTCGCCCGCGCGAGCCATGCGGAAACTGGTTGGCCGCGCGTCGGGTCCATGCGCATATCGAGCGGACCGTCCTGGAGGAAACTGAAACCGCGCGCTGGATCGTCCAGCTGCGGCGAGGAGACGCCGAAATCGAACAGCACGCCATGGCAGTGCTGGCCAAGCCCCTGCGCGCGCACCAGCGCCGCGAGCTCGCCGAATTCCCCCTGCACGAGATGCAGGCGCGGCTCGAGCGCAAAGTGCACACGGCCGGCGGCGATTGCCTGCGGGTCGCGATCGATCGCCACGAGCCGCCCGTTGGCGCCGAGCGCCCGAAGGATCGGCGCGCTGTGGCCGCCGCGGCCGAAGGTGGCATCGACGTAGAGGCCGGCCGGACACAACGCCAGAGCCGCAAGCACCTCGTTGACAAGCACCGGCGTGTGCTCATCCAACTCCCTACTTCCCGCAATCGCCCAGCCGCCGCCCTATAGCGACAGCGAATCGAGTTGCGCTGGGAGATCGGTGGTCCCCGCCTCGCTCTTGAGCCAGGTATCGCGCCGATCCAACCAGCGGATCTCGTCCCATAATTCACAACGACTGCCTTGCCCGATCAGCATCGCGTGCCGGTCCAGACCGGCAAATTCGCGCAGCTCTTGCGGCAGTAACATTCGACCGTGGCCGTCGAGGGAAAGATCCGTGGCGTGTCCGACCATGAGCCGCTGCAGGCGTCGTGACTGTGCGTGCAGGCTCGGCAGCTCCATGAGGCGCCGTTCGACCTGTTCCCAGTCGTTCAACGGATAAAGCAGCAGGCATTCCCCGTCCCGATCGACCGTAATCACGAGATGGCCCCCCGACCGCTCGAGCAAACGTTCGCGATAGCGCGTGGGGACAACCATCCGCCCCTTGTCATCCAGAGTGACTTTTGCTGCACCGCGGAACACTGGCGCGAAGGGCAGATTTTGCCCATCCCTCCCCACTTTCTCCCACTTGCCGCCACTATAGGAATGCTGATGCCGGCATGTCAACGATTAAGTGGGAAATTTCTGAAGCGCCGTAGGTACTTACGCGCTGAAGGTGAGAAATCCGAGTGATTCTGGCAACCTTAGCTGGCGCAGGATTATAAACGGATCAGTGACTTGAACCTGAAACCTCGACGACATTCGACGTGCTGCGAGGGCCGCACACCGGCGCCGGAAAGAGAGGCGGAGAGTCAGCCTGTAAGCCGGGTTCTGTCGAGAGCAGCCATTCCTCTGGGACCCGCGTCACCGCGGGCCTCAAGCGGCCTACCCGGAAGCACGCGCGGGCGCGCGCTGCCGTCCTTGGGGGACGGCGACTTCCCTATTTGGCCTTGCTCCAGGTGGGGTTTGCCGTGCCGTCGATGTTGCCATCAACGCGGTGCGCTCTTACCGCACCGTTTCACCCTTGCCAGCGCCGTTGCCGGCGCTTCGGCGGTTTACTTTCTGTTGCACTGTCCGTGAGCTCGCGCTCCCCAGGCGTTACCTGGCACCCTGCCCGCTGAGCCCGGACTTTCCTCCACGCCGCGCCGTCGCAGCGCAGCGGCTGCCCAGCCGACTCTCCGCCACCCCACCATACTGGCTTCACGATTCGCCCTCAACCGCGAGCGTGCGCAGCTGTTGCGCGAGCGCATAGGCCTCGCTGCGCTTGACGCCGGCGATCTGCGCGGCGAGCGCCGCCGCTCGGCCCGGGGGCATTTCGGGCAACAACACTTTCAGCGCCCGCACCAGCAGTGCCCGATCCGCGCCCTGATCGCCTGCAGCCGCGACGCCCTCCAACAGCAGCGTGATCTCGCCGCGTGCCAGGTTGGGGTCCGAAACCGCGGCGGCAGCGAGTTCCTCGAGCGTTCCGCGGTAGACCGCCTCATGCAGCTTGGTGAGCTCGCGCGCCACCACGGCGCGCCGCTGCGGCCCAAAGAGCTGTTTCAATTCGGCCAGCGTCGCGGCGATCCGATGCGGCGCCTCAAACAGCACCAGCGTGCGCGTCTCGGTTGCCAGACGCGCCAGGACCGAGCGACGCTCGCCGGCCCGCGCGGGCAGAAAGCCCTCGAACACGAAGCGGTCGGTGGGTAAGGCGGCGACGCTGAGCGCGGCGGTCAGCGCCGATGCGCCCGGAATCGCGCGGATGTTGATGCCGGCCGCCGCCGCCGCGCGCACCAAGAGATAGCCGGGGTCCGACAGCAGCGGCGTGCCGGCATCGCTAACCAGAGCGATCACCTTGCCGGCCTGCAGCTCGCGCACCAGGCTCTCGATCCGGCTGGCTTCATTGTGCTCGTGCAGCGAGACCAGCGTGCGCGAGAGACCGATCGCCGACAGCAGCGCCGCCGTGCGACGCGTGTCCTCGGCCGCGATGAGGTCCGCCGCCATGAGCACTTCGCGCGCGCGCGGCGAGAGATCAGCGAGGTTGCCGATTGGGGTCGCCACGACCTCGAGCCGGCCGGCGGATGAGAGCTGCTGCGACGGACTCACTATAATCGACGCCCCGGTTGAGCGCCGCGGCGCCGACGGCGCTGCGGCCAACCAAGCTTGCAGGGCATGATGCGGGTGACGCAACTGAAAATCGCGGGGTCGAAGGGCGCCCCAGGGCGGCGCGCCCCAGGGCGGTGGCGGCGGCCGGCACGCTCCAGAGCGCAGTGGGCTTTGCTGGCGAGCATCGCTGCGTTCTCCCTCGCAGGCTGTGGCGCGTATCCGCCGGTGCGTCCGGCGCCTGAAAATCCGCCCCCCGTGGCGGGCGTTCAGGCCCCGCCAGGCACGGCCGTCCAGGCGGACCACGCCCAGGCGGCGGCTCAATACGAGGCGCTCGCCGCCGCGCGTGCGCCGCCGTCGCAGTTCGATTTCTCTCTCGCCGCCGCGCGCGAGTGGCTGGCCGCGGGTCGCGCCGCCGACGCGGCCCGTGTGCTCACCGCGCTCAATGCAGCCTCGCTATCACCGGCTCAGAGCACCGAGCGCTCGCTGCTCAGTGCCGAGCTGTCGCTTTCAACCCAGCATGCGCAGGAAGCCTGGCAGAGGATCGCCGCGCTGCCCGAACCGACCACGGCAAGCGGCGCTCAGCGCTTCTTCCTGCTGAAGATGCGCATCGCGATGGCCGCCGGCCGACCCGTCGATGCGGTGCTGGCCGAGATGGCGGGCGAACGTCAGGTAAGCAGCCCGGCCGAACGCACCGGGCTGCGTTCACAGCTGCTCTCCGCACTGCGTGAGGCGCGCGACCGCGGCGTGAAACTCGAGCCCGAAGCGAGCGCCGATGCCACCGTGCGCGGCTGGCTCGAGCTCGGCGCCATCGCCACCCAGGCGCGGGGCGCATCGCTGACGGCGCAATCGGAAGCGGCACGCTGGCGCGCCAAATATCCGAATCATCCGGCACTCGAGATGCTGCCGCAGGCGCTGCCGAGCCCGCTCGCGGCGACGTCGATCGGCGGCAGTGTTGCCTTGCTGCTGCCGCTGACCGGTCCGGCGGCCGCGCAGGGCGCCACCGTCCGTGACGGTTTCCTGAGCGCCTACTACCAGCTTCCCTCGGCAACGCGGCCGGAGCTGCGGCTGTACGACACCGGCGCACTGCCGGGCCCCGAGGCCATTGCGCAGGCACGCGCGGCCGGCAGCAGCTTCGTGGTCGGACCGCTTACGCGTGAGGATGTCGCGGCGGTGGCGAGCACGGGACCTCAGTCCATTCCGGTGCTGGCGCTGAACTTTTTGCCGACCGATCGCGAGGCACCCTTCGGCTTGTATCAGTACGCACTGTCGCCGGAGGAGGAGGCGCAGCTGGTCGCACACCGGGTGCTCGCCGACGGCCATCGGCGCGGCATCGCGCTCATTCCGCGCGGCGAGTGGGGCAATCGCGTCAACGAAGCCTTCACGCGCGAGCTCACGGCGCTCGGCGGCAGCCTGATCGAGACGGCCACCTACGATCCGGCGGCTCATGACTATGGCACCGAGCTCAGGAGCATTCTGCACGTCGACGACAGTATCGCGCGTCAGCAGCGGCTGCTGACCGTACTCGGTGGCAAGCTCAATTTCGAGCCGCGACGGCGCGCGGACATCGAATTCGTGTTCATTGCCGCGGCGACGGCCACCAGCGCGCGGCTCATCGAGCCGCAGCTCAAATATTTCTATGCCGGGGACATCCCGAGCTATTCGCTGTCCAACGCCTACGAACCCGACTCGCTCGCCTCGAATCAGGACATCGATGGTCTCATGTATCCGGATATGCCTTGGATGGTCAGCGGCGATGGCAGCATCGACGAAATCCGCAACAGCATCGAGCAGGCGTGGGAGAACCGCGCCGCCTGGCGTAGCCGACTGTTCGCGTTTGGCTATGACGCCTGTCAGCTCATGCTCGCCATGTCGGCCGCGGGCCGCGTTGCGGCCGATGCGCAGGTTGCAGGTCTGACCGGCGCGCTGCATTTCAATGCCGATCGCCGCGTATTGCGCGAGCTCATCTGGGTTCAGATCCGCAACGGCGAACCGCGGCGGCTACCCGATAGCGCCCCGACGCCGCAATGAGTCGCGCGAGTTCTGCCACGAACAGCTCAGGTTTGGCACGCTGACGCTGCCGCCAGCGCCGACCGATACTGCCCTGGACGCGCTGTTGCGTCCGTTATGGAGTAGCCGCCGTCGACCGTCAGCGGCTCGGGCGCGAGGCCGAAGCCCGCGCCGCGCAGGTGCTGCAGCAGGCGGGCCTCACCGTGCTGATGCGCAACTACCGCTGCCGCGCAGGTGAGATCGATATCGTCGCGTGCGACTTCGAGCTGTTGGTCATCGCCGAGGTGCGGCTGCGTTCGCGCGCCGAGTTCGGCGGCGCGGCCGCCAGCATCACCGCCGCCAAACGCGCTCGCATCGTGCGCGCGACGCGCTACCTGCAGCGCTGCCGCCCGGCGCTGTCGCATCTGCCCGTACGCTTCGATGTGCTGCTGCTGCACGCTGCCGGCGGACCCATCGAGTGGATTCGCTCGGCGTTTTTTACTTGACGAGTGTCAGCTTGGCGCGGCGCGCATCCGCGGCGCTAGGCTGCGGCCGGTCCGGCGGCGTCGGCGATGACGGCGGCGGCTCGGCTTCGCCCTCGGCGAAGATCATGCCCTCCCCGGTCTCGCGCGCATACACGCCCAGTACGGCTGCCATCGGCACACGCACGTGGTGCGCAACACCGGCGAAACGGGCATCGAATTCGATGCCATCGTTCTTGAGCTGCAGCCGTTGGGTCGCCGTCATCGACAGATTCAATACGATCTTGCCGTCCTTGATGTAGGCCGACGGCACTTCCACGCCGGCGCGCAGCGCATCGACGATGACGTGCGGTGTATGGCCGCTGTCGCTGATCCACTCATGCATTGCACGCAGCAGGTAGGGTCGCCGGGATACGGGACCGCTGTCGCTGAGATTCTTGGATGACATCAGCCGACCCTCATCTCGATCTCGGCGTCCGACAGACTTTCGCGAAAGGACGGCCGCGCGAACAGTGCGCTGGCATAACGCGCCAGCGCCTGCGCCTGGGGCGGCAGTTCGATCTCGTAGCGGCGCATCCGCCACAGGATGGGGGCAATACTGGCATCGACCAGCGAAAATTCATCGCTTAGGAAGAATGGCTTGACCTTGAACAGATCCGCGCTCTGCAGAACGGCGTCGCGCAGCACCTTCTTGTTGCGCGCGGCGTGCTTCTTGTCGTGATCCTCATCAATCTGCTGTGCAAGACCGTACCAATCGCGCTCGATGCGATAGAGCGCCAGGCGGAACTGCGCGCGCAGGATCGGATCGACCGGCATCAGCGGCGGATGCGGAAAGCGCTCATCGAGATATTCAATGATCACCCGCGAGTCGTACAGCACCAGATCGCGATCCACCAGCGTCGGCAGGCTGTGATAGGGATTGAGGTCGAGCAGATCCTCAGGATAGCGCCCGGGCACGACATCGATCACATCGATCTCGACGCCTTTCTCCGCGAGCACGATTCGGGTCCGATGGCTGTGCGGCTCTTCGGGGGCCGAAAAAAGCGTCATGATTGCGCGGCGACTGGACACGAATCAGCTCTCCTGATGGAAGGAGATTAGCGCGATCCCACTTCAGACCGCGCGCGTGACGGGGGCAGGACGCTCAATGCACGTCCTTCCAATACTCTTTCTTCAACAGCCACGCCAGCCAGGTCAGCAGGACCAGGAACAGCACTACCCAGATTCCCATGGTCTGCCGCTCGAGCTGCGCCGGCTCGCCGACATAGTCCAGAAAATTGACCGTATCGCGCACGAAATCGTCGAACTGCGCGTCCGTCATGCTGCCGCGGACGAGGTTGACGAAGTGATCGAACTCCTTGGCGTCCTTGACCTGCCGGAACACCGCTTCATTGACCCCGCCGAGCTCGGACAGCACAGCCGGCATCGCCGTACTGGGATAAGCCAGGTTGTTGCTGCCCGTGACAGTGCTCGGTTCGACGTAGAACGCCTTCAGAAAACGGTAGACGTAATCGCTACCCTTGGAGCGCGTAATCAGCGACAGGTCCGGCGGCACCTTGCCGAACCAATTGAACGCATCCGCGGCGGGCATGGCTGTGGTGATGTAGTCCAGCGGGTGACTGCCGGGCGGCACGAGATCCTTTTCGAGCGCCGCCGCCGGGATATGCAGATCATTCGCCATGCGCTGATAGCGCTCGTATTTGAGCGCATGGCAGCCATTGCAATAGTTCATGAAGTTGCGCGCGCCTCGCTGCAGCGAGGCCAGATCCTTCAGCGAGTTGTGCGCGTGCCAGCTCTCCCAGTCCACGCGTCCGTGCGGCGCGGCGGCGGCTTGACCCGTAGTGGAGTCGGCGGCCATAGCCGCCCATGGCGCCAAGCCCAGCAGCAATATCCAGGTTGTCGAGCTCGCCGGCTTACGCATGGAAGGTGACCCGATCGGGTACCGGCTTGACCGGATCGATGCGACTGTAGAACGGCATCAGGATGAAGAAGGCGAAGTACAGCACGCAACCCACGCGCGAGAGCGTCACATAGATACCTTCCGCCGGCTGCAGACCGAGATACATCAGGCCCAGAAAAGACAGCGTGAACAACGCGAAGAATGTGCGGAAGATCCAACCGCGATAACGAATCGATCTGACCGGCGAGCGATCCAGCCACGGCAGGAAGAAGAATGCCAACACCGCAACCAGCACTATCACCGCACCAAGGCCCTTGTTGGGCACCGAACGCAGGATCGCGTAATACGGCGTGAAGTACCAGGACGGCGAAATCGGATCGGGCGTGGAGAGCGGATCGGCGGGCTCGAAATTCGCCTTCTCGAGAAACAGATCGGCGAAGGTCGGCACGAAGAACACGACCGCTGCGAACAGCGTCAGGAACACGCCGGCACCGAATATGTCCTTGACCGTGTAATAGGGATGGAACGGAATCCCATCGAGCGGCAGGCCTTGGGCGCTTTTCTTCTGCTTGCTCTCGATGCCGTCCGGATTATTGGAGCCGGTCTCGTGCAATGCCACCACGTGCAGCCCCACCAGCACCAGCAGCACCATCGGCAGCGCCGCCACGTGCAGTGAGAAAAAGCGATTCAACGTGGCATCGGCGACGCCGTAGTCGCCGCGTATCCACTCCACCAGAGTCGGCCCGACCACGGGGACGGCGCCGAACAGGTTGATGATGACGGTGGCCGCCCAGAAGGACATGTTGCCCCAGGGCAGCACGTAGCCCATGAACGCCTCGGCCATCAGCGAAAGATAGATCATCATGCCGAACAGCCACAGCAGCTCGCGCGGTGCCTTGTACGAGCCGTACATGAGGCCGCGGTACATGTGCAGGTAGATCACCAGGAAAAACGCCGAGGCGCCGGTCGAGTGCAGATAGCGCAGCAGCCAGCCGTAGTTGACTTCGCGCATGATGAACTCGACGGAATCGAACGAGCTGGCTGCGCCGACCTTGTAGAACATCGCCAGAAAGATGCCGCTCAGCAATTGAATGACCAGCACCAGCAGAGCCAGCGAGCCAAAGAAATACCAGAAATTGAAATTCTTCTGCGCGTAGTACTCGAGCAGCTGGCTGCTCATGAACGTTTCTACCGGCAGTCGCCGGTTGATCCAGCCCCAGAGTCCGGGCTTTTGAGCCACCTCGTTCGCCATCAGGCGGCTCCTTGAGCTTGCGGGCCATCGAGCCCGATGACGAGAGTGTGCTGATCCTTGTAGCTGTAGGGCGGAATGCTCAGGTTGGTCGGCGCCGGTGAGCCAATGAGGACGCGCCCCGCCAGATCGAACCGCGAGCCATGGCACGGGCAGAGGAAGCCGCCCGGCCAGCTCGCACCCAGCACCGGATCGCCCGGAGCGAAGAACTGCCTGGGCAGGCACCCCAGATGCGTACAGATGCCGATCAGAACCAAGACATCGGCGCGGCGCGATCGCATCTCGTTGTGGGCGTATGGTGGCTGAATCGATTGCTCGGACTTGGCATCCTTGAGTTCGCCGTCGTTCTTGGCGAGCTTGTCCACCAAGCCCTGCGCGCGGCCCACGACGTAGATGACCTGCTCGCGCCAGATGACCGTGATCATCTGCCCAGCCTCGAGTTTACTGATGTCGAGCACCACCGGGGCGCCGAGCGCGCGCGCGCGCTCCGAGGGCTGCCAGGACTCGATGAACGGTACCGCGGCGAACACCACGCCGACCGCCGCGGTCGCGCTCGTGGCGAGCGTCAGAAACTTGCGGCGACTCTGGTCGATCGCGGTGCCATACGCATCCGCTCCGATGTCAGTCATGTACGGGACACTCTCTTGCGCCTTAAGCGGAAAATTCAGCCGCGCGCAACATAGCAAGGTCGACGCACGGGAAGTGTCGCATTATACACAACCCTTCGGACACGCCCGTGTGGCAGCGACGCCTTAGAATTCTATGGACTTACATCGACTGGGACGCGCAGCGGTATTTGTCGCCGGCAGCATCATCGGCGGCCTGGCGCTGGCGTTCATCATTGTCTTCGTGCATCCGCAGCTATTGCAGCGTCCTGCCGCGCCGCCCCCGGATCGCACCGGAGGGCCGACCAGCGCCGCCGCTCCCCGCGTTGCCTCTTCCGCCGCGACATCCGAGGCGGCCGCCTCAGCTGCGCCCGCGGCTGACACGGGCGCGACGACGGCATCGCCGCTCCGACCCGCACCGGCCCTGGCGGCCGAATCCTACGCGGCGGCGGTTCGACGCGCCGCTCCCGCGGTGGTCAACATCTCCACGGCGCGGCTCGTGACCGAGCAGATCGAACCCTCGGCATTGGCGCAGCTGTTTGGCGATCTGCGCCCGCTGTACCGCCGGCGCGTCGAGCGCGCGCTCGGCTCGGGCGTGATCGTCGATGCCAGCGGGCACATCATTACCAACAACCACGTGATCGCCAATGCCGATACCATCATGATCACGCTGGCCGATGGCCGCGTGGCGCGCGCGGTGGTGGTCGGCCGCGACCCGGACACCGATCTGGCATTGCTGTCGATCAAACTCAACAAACTGCCGGTGATGCCGTTCGGCCGCTCCGATCAGCTGCAGGTCGGCGATGGCGTGCTCGCGATCGGCAATCCGCTCGGGCTGTCGCAGACGGTCACCCACGGCATCGTCAGCGCCACCGGTCGCAGCCAACTCGGCGTCGCCACGTTCGAGGATTTCATCCAGACCGACGCAGCGATCAATGCCGGCAACTCCGGCGGCGCGCTCATCAACACGCTCGGCGATCTGATCGGCATCAATACCGCGGTGCTGGGCAAGAACAGCAGCGGCGACATCAGCGTCGAGGGCATCAGTTTTGCGATTCCCGTGAATCTCGCGCGCGGCGTCATGGAGGAGATTCTCGATCACGGGCGCGTGATCCGCGGCTGGACCGGGCTCGTGCCCGAGGATGTCGGCGATGAACAGGCGCAGCAACTCGGTCTGGCACGCGGCGGCGTGGTCATCACCAACCTGTACCGCAACAGCCCGGCAGTCGACGCCGGACTGCGCATCGGCGACATCCTCACCAAGGTCGATGGCAAGAGCGTGCACAGCGCACAGGAGGCGCTGGCGCAGATCGCGGCCAAAAAACCCGGCAGTCACGTGCAACTGCACCTGCTGCGCGGCCACACGGAGCTCGATGCGAATCTGGCAGTGACCGAGCGGCCGCAGGCCAGTTGAAGGGTCGAGGCGCCGCTGCCTCAGCGCCGCCTCAGCGCCGCTTCAGTTCGGCACGCGCCTGATCCGCGCTCCGAGCTGCGCGAGCTTTTCCTCGATGGTCTCGTAGCCGCGATCGATATGGTAGATGCGCTCGATTTCGGTGCGCCCAGCGGCCACCAGGCCCGCCAGCACCAGGCTCGCCGAGGCGCGCAGATCCGTTGCCATGACCGGCGCGGCCGTGAGCCGGCTCACGCCGCGAATGATCGCGGTGTTTCCCTCGAGCCGGATCTCGGCACCCATGCGTCGCATCTCGAGCATGTGCATGAAGCGGTTCTCGAAGATCGTCTCGACGACCGTGCCGACACCCTCGGCGATGGTATCGAGCGCCGCGAACTGCGCCTGCATGTCGGTTGGAAAGGCCGGATAAGGCGCCGTGCGTACATCGACCGAGCGCGGGCGGCGGCCGCGCATGTCGACTTCCACCCAGCTATCGCCGCAATGCACCGTCGCGCCGGCTTCACGCAACTTCAAGATCACAGCGTCCAGGTGCTCCGGTCGCGTCTGTTTGATGCGTACGTGGCCTTGCGTGATGGCCCCCGCGACCAGGTAGGTGCCGCCCTCGATGCGGTCGGGCAGCACCTCGTAATGCACGCCATTGAGCCGTTGCACACCTTCGATGACGATGCGGTCGGTACCGGCGCCGCTGATTCGCGCACCCATCGCCGTCAGGAAATTCGCCAGATCGACCACTTCCGGTTCGCGTGCCGCGTTTTCGAGCACCGTCTCGCCCTCGGCCAGGCTCGCCGCCATCATGAGATTCTCGGTGCCGGTGACTGTGACCGCTTCGAGCACCAGCCGCGCGCCCTTGAGCCGTTCGGCGCGGGCGCGAATGTAGCCCCCTTCGATATGAATGTCGGCACCCATCGCCTGCAAGCCGGCGACGTGGATATTGACCGGCCGCGCGCCGATCGCGCAGCCGCCGGGTAGCGATACGTCCGCGCGCCCGTAGCGCGCCAGCAGCGGACCGAGCACCAGTATCGAGGCACGCATGGTCTTGACGAGCTCGTAGGGGGCGAAGTACTCGCGGATCGTGCCGGTGTCTACTTCGATGCGCATGCGCTCATCGATCGTGACGGTTACGCCCATGCGGCTGAGCAGCTCGATGGTGGTCGTGACATCCTGCAGGTGCGGCACATTGCCGATGGTCACCGGACCGTCCGCAAGCAACGCGCCTGCCAGGATCGGCAGCGTGGCGTTCTTGGCGCCGGAGATGCGCACCTCGCCCTCGAGCGCCGTGCCGCCGGTGATCTGCAGCTTATCCACGCCCGGAAGTGTCCTGCTGCGCCCGTGCCGCCCACTCCTGGGGCGTGTACGCCTCGATGGTGAGCGCATGGATCTCGCGGCCCATGCGCTCACCTATAGCCCGGTAGATGAGCTGGTGACGCGCCAACGAGCGCAGCCCCTCGAACTCCGGGCCGATGAGCCGGGCCGAGAAGTGGGTGTTGTCGTCGGAGCGGATATCGACCCGCGACTGCGGCAGTGCCGCCTGAATCAGTTGCGCGATCTCTGCTGGAGTCATAATGGTCCCGATCTTAAGGCAATTGCGGCTCGAGGAAGGCGCCATCTGGGCCGTTCCGAGGCGCTATCATGCACAGCGCGGGACCGACGATGAATGCCGTAGAACACAGCGCCACGAGCGATGAAGCCCTGTTGCAGGCCGCGCGCCGCACCTTCGAGATCGAGGCTCAGGGGCTCGAATCGCTGCGCCGCGGACTCGACGGCCTGTTCGCCCGCGCCTGCCGCCTGTGCCTCGAATGCAGCGGCCGCATCGTCGTGAGCGGCATGGGCAAATCCGGACACATCGCGCATAAGATCGCCTCCACGCTCGCCAGCACCGGCACTCCGGCCTTCTTCCTGCACCCGGGGGACGCCAGCCATGGGGATCTCGGCATGCTCACGCGCGCCGATCTGATGCTGGCGGTATCGAACTCCGGCGAGACGGCCGAGCTGCTGGCGCTGATGCCACACGTCAAGCGCATGGCGGTGCCGCTGATCGCGATGACCGGCGATGCGCTGTCTACACTGGCGCGCGCGGCCGATGTGCACCTGAACGTCGCCGTACCGCAGGAGGCCTGTCCCCATAATCTCGCCCCGACCGCCAGCACCACCGCGGCCCTGGTCATGGGGGACGCGCTGGCCGTGGCGCTGCTCGAAGCGCGCGGCTTTTCGGCCGAGGATTTTGCACGCTCGCACCCCGGCGGCAGTCTCGGGCGCCGATTGCTGCTGCGCGTCGAGGACATCATGCGGCGCGCCGAGCAACTGCCGCGCGTCGGCCTCGATACCCCGCTGTCGGACGCATTGCTGGAGATGACGCGCACCGGTCTTGGCCTGACAGCCGTGCTGGATGCGCAGCAGCGTGTTGTCGGCGTGTTCTCCGACGGCGACCTGCGGCGCGCCCTCGACCGGCGCATCGACCTGCATCGCACCACCATGCGTGAAGTCATGACGCCGGGCGGCCGGCGCATTGCGGCCCACGAGCTGGCCGCCACGGCCGCCGCGCTCATGGAGAGCTATCGCGTGACCGCGCTGCTCGTGACCGACGACGCGCAGCATCTGATCGGGGCGCTGAATGTTCACGATCTGATGCGCGCGGGGGTGGTTTGAAGACGGCGCGTGCGGCGCGCGCGCGGGCCGCACCGCTGTCGGCGATGCAGCTGCTGGTGCTGGATGTGGACGGCGTGTTGACCGATGGCCGCCTGCAGTACGACGCATCCGGAGAAGTGGGCAAGAGCTTTCATGTGCGCGATGGCTACGGTATCAAGGCGCTGCTCGCCGCCGGCATCGATGTCGCCGTGATCTCGGGACGCCGCTCGGCGGCGGTGCTGCATCGCTGCGAGGAGCTCGGGATCCGGCATGTACTGCTGGGCATTGACGACAAGGCGGCGGCGCTCAAGGGTCTGCTCGAAGTCCTCGAGCTGAAGGCGGCGCACTGCACCTGTGTCGGCGACGACGCACCCGATGTGCCGATGCTGCAGCAGGCAGGTCTTGCGGTTGCGGTCGCGGATGCGCACCCCGTGGCATGCGCCGTCGCTCATCGACGCACGCGCCAGCCTGGCGGCGCCGGTGCCGTGCGCGAAGTTTGCGACTGGCTGCTGGCCGCGCGCCCCTCAGGCCGCCGATGATCCTGCGGCTGCTGTTCGCATCGTGCGCGGTGGCCATTCTGGCAGCACTGCTGTACTTCCAGGGGGCGGAGAACGGTAACGGCGACAGCGCCACCAGTGACTACGGCATCACGGAGCCAGGTTTTGCCGCTGTGCATGCGCAGTTGATCGAGACCGGTGAGGACGGTCTGCCGCTGTATCGCCTGGATGCCGATCGCATCGAGCAGCCGCAGCCGCAGGGTATGATTTTCCTGACCGCGCCGAAGCTGGATTATCAACCCGAGCCGGGCAACCACTGGACGCTCACGGCACAGCACGGACAGATGCCGCAGGACGCCGCACCGCCGAGCTCGACGGTGCGGTGCACGCTGAAGGGGTCCCGGCCGGTTCCACCATGCCGGTGCACATCGACACCGAGCAGCTGCATCTCGACATGATGCAGAAAATCGCGACTTCCCCGATCGCGGTGCGCGTGGATTGGGGCGGCAACCGCCTCACCGGCCACGGCATGCGAGCCGATTTGCAGAACGATACGTTGCAGCTGGCGTCCAAGGTGCGCGGTGTCCTGCTGCACTGAGCATCGCCGCGGCCCAGGCGGCCGAGCTCGCGGCCGAGCCTTGCTGGCACTGGGCTTGGCACTGGGCTTGGCAGCGCCGCTGCGCGGCGGCGTCGTGCAAGCCGATGAGGCAACTCCTGACGCGCCGGTGTGCCATGAGCCGCTGTGTTACACGGCCTCGCGGCTCGACGCGCAACCCAACCGCCTCATCCTGTACGACATCGACATCGTCGACACCACGCGCGGCGTCAGCCGCATCCTAGCCGATCGCGCCGAAGCCACCGGCCTGGACATCGGTAGCAGCGATTGGGTGCTGACCGGTCATGTGCGGGTGTTCATGCCCGAAGGCCAACTGCAGGCCGACCGGGCGACGGTGCAGTTCGCAGATAAGCGCATCGACTCGATGACCGCCGAGGGCTCGCCGGCGCAATTCCAGCACCGGCTCGAGGACGGTCAGACCGCGCACGGCCACGCCAACGCCATTACCTTCAACATGCAGCACAACGAATTGCAGCTCAATGGCGATGGTTGGCTATCGGACGGCTGCAACGAGATTACCAGCAGCCATATCGCTTACGAGATCGATACGCAACGTGTGCGCGCCGATAGCGCGCCCGGCGATAGCGCCCGCGTGCATGGCACGATCCGCACGGGAGCGGCCAATCAGTGCAACTCGGTGATCAGACGCCCATGACGCTGCTTGCCGCGCGCTCGCTGCGCAAGAGTTATCGGTCGCGCACGGTCGTGCGCGACCTGTCGCTGGAGATCCACAGCGGTGAGGTCGTAGGGCTCCTCGGCCCCAATGGCGCCGGCAAGACCACCGCCTTCTACATGATCGTCGGCCTGGTGCCGGCCGACGGCGGCTCTATAGTGCTCGATGAACGCGATCTGACGGCGCTGAGCATCGATCAGCGCGCGCGGCTTGGTATCGGCTATCTGCCGCAGGAGGCGTCGGTGTTTCGCAAGCTGTCGGTGGCCGACAATGTCATGGCCATCCTGGAGCTGCGCGCCGAGCTCGACCGGGCCGACCGTGAGCAGCGGCTCGAGGAGCTGCTGGAGGAGCTGCGCATCGTGCACGTGCGCAACACGCGCGGCCTGTCGCTGTCCGGCGGCGAGCGCCGCCGGGTTGAAATTGCACGCGCACTGGCTGCCGAACCACGCTTCATTCTGCTCGATGAGCCATTCGCGGGGGTCGACCCGCTGTCCGTGCTCGATATCCAGCGCATCATTCGCGAGCTGGCGGAGCGCGGCATCGGGGTGCTGATCACCGATCATAACGTGCGCGAGACCCTGGGGGTCTGCGCCCGAGCCTACATCGTGGACCGGGGCGTGGTTATCGCATCCGGGACCGCGGAGCAAGTCCTTGCCAACCCGCAAGTCCGTGAGGTGTACTTGGGCCAGTCATTCCGCCTATAGTTGCTCGGAGCGGTCCTGATAATCTTGATAATTCATAGGCTTAAGTCAATACGCCGTCCCTTGGTCAACACCTCGGGCGCGACCGTAGGCACGTTTCATGCTTAAGCCGACCCTGCAACTGCGACTCGGCCAGCAGCTGACGATGACACCGCAGCTGCAACAGGCTATCCGTCTGCTGCAAATGCCGACCATCGAGCTGCAGGCGCATATCCGCGAACTGCTCGAGTCGAATGTCATGCTCGAGCAGGACGAAGACCCCGAAAGCGGCGTCTACGAGCCGCTGTCGAGCACTGAGACCGCGCCCGAAACCGCCGCGCCACCCGAGGAGCCGCCGGTCGAAGTGGTGGACGACGGCTGGACCGACCGGTCCGTCGGGCCGGCGGAAAATCCCTGGAGCGGCGGCGATGACGATCGGCAGCAGGAATTCGCCGATTCTGCCGGCCAGTCGCTGCGCGACCATCTGCTCTGGCAGCTCGAGATGGCGCGCCTGGACGCCCGCGAGCTCTCAATCGGCCGTGCCATCATCGATGCCATCAACGACGACGGCTACCTGAGTGAGCCGCTGGATGTGATCGGTGCCAGTCTCAAACCTGAACTCGACCCGGGTAGCGAGGAAGTCGAGCACGTGCTCGCCATCGTGCAGATGCTCGATCCGCCCGGTGTCGGCGCGCGCTCGGTCAGCGAGTGCCTGCTGTTGCAGCTCGAGCAGCTCGGGCCGATCACTGCGGGTCTCGAGCTCGCCAAAACCATTGCGCGCCACCACCTCGAACTGCTGGCCGAACGCGAGCTCACAGCCCTGCGCCGGGAGCTGCGCGCCTCAGACGAGGAGCTCGCGGCGGCCGTGGCGCTGGTGCGAAGCTGCCATCCGCGGCCGGGCTCGGTGGTCAGCGGCTCGGCGGCTGAATATGTGGTGCCCGACGTGTTCGTGCGCCGCACGCCGCGCGGCTGGTCGGTCGAAATCAACGGCGCGACGCTGCCGCGCGTGCGACTGAATCAGGGTTACGCCAGCCTCATCGGTCGCAGCAGCAGCCACGCCAGCATGCGCACGCAGCTGCAGGAGGCGCGCTGGCTGCTCAAGAGCCTCGAGATCCGCAATGACACCCTGACCAAGGTTGCGCGCTCGATCGTCGAGCGTCAGACCGAGTTCCTCGAGCACGGCGAGGAGCATATGCGGCCGATGATTCTGCGCGACATCGCCGAGGCCATCGGCATGCACGAATCGACCGTGTCGCGTGTGACCTCGGGCAAGTACATGCATACCCCTCGCGGGGTGCTCGAATTGCGCTACTTCTTCTCGAGCCAGGTCGAAGGCAACAACGGCTCGGGCACCTCCTCCACGGCCATTCGCGCCAAGATCCGCAAGCTCATCCGCGAGGAGCATTCAGCCGCCCCGTTCAGCGACAGCCGCATCGCCGAGATCCTCTCCGGCGAGGGCATCCCGGTGGCGCGTCGAACGGTGGCCAAGTACAGGGAATCGATGGGCCTCGCCCCGTCCAACGAACGCAGACGAGTCAACGGCAAGTGACAGCTAGAGTCACATACAAGGAGATGAGGTCATGCAATTGAGCGTCACCGGTCATCATGTCGAGATCACGGCGGCCATGCGCAGCTACGTCGAGAAGAAGCTCGACCGCATCATGCGCCACTTCGATCACGTCATCGACACGCACTTCGTGTTGACGGTTGAAAAGCTGCTGCACAAGGCCGAAGCGACGCTGCGCGTGCGCGGCGAGACCATCCACGCCCTGGCGAGCGAGGGCGATATGTACGCGGCCATCGATGCGCTGGCCGACAAGCTCGAACGACGGCTACGCAAGCACAAGGAAAAGCTGACCGACCATCATGCCCAGGAAGCACAGAAGAGCCCGCGCTTGTAGCGCCGCGCCAGTCGAGGCCGCGCCGGCGGCAAGCACCGCCGGCACGGAGCGCTCGTGCGCCTGATTTTCCTGAGCGGACTGTCGGGCTCCGGTAAGAGCGTGGCGTTGCACATGCTCGAAGACCTGGATTTCTACTGCATCGACAACATACCGGCGGCGCTGCTGCAGACGCTGATCTCACATACGGTGCGCAGCCGTGCCGCGGTCTATCACCGCACTGCCGTGGGCATCGATGCCCGCAATCCCGGTGACGATATCGCCACCGTGCCGATGCTGCTCGATGAGCTCAAACGCAGCGGCATTCACTGCGAGCTGCTGTTCCTGGTGGCGAATGACGATGAGTTGCTGCGGCGTTACGCGGAAACGCGCCGCAAGCATCCGCTGAGCCGCCAGGGCGAGAGCCTGCACGATGCCATCGCGCTCGAGCGCAAGCTGCTCGAGCCGGTAGTCAACGCCGCCGATCTGATCATCGACACCTCGCGCATGGGCGTGCACGAGCTGCGCGAGCTCATCAACCGCCGCGTCGGCAAGCGGCCGCGCGACCGCATGTCGGTGCTGTTCGAATCGTTCGGCTTCAAGCACGGCATACCGGGCGATGCCGATTTCGTGTTCGATGCCCGCTCGCTGCCGAATCCCTACTGGGAGCCGAATCTGCGTGCGCTCACCGGACGCGACGAGCCGGTGATTCATTTTCTCGAGGCGCAGCCGGCCGTGGCTCGATTCATCGAGGATATCGGCACTTTCATCGAGGCGCGCATTCCCGAGCACCAGTCCGCCAACCGCCGCTATCTGACCGTGGCGGTAGGCTGCACCGGCGGCCAGCACCGCTCGGTGTACGTGGTCGAGCGACTGGCCGCGCGCATAGCCGCGCATTGGCCGCAGGTGACGGTACGCCACTGCGCGTTGGCCGAACCTGCCAAGGTCACGCGCGCGCTGGCCGGCGCGACTTGAGGCGCCAGACTTCAGCCGCCGGAGCGCTTGGCGGCATAGCCGCGCCGAATCAGCTCCTCGACCAGCCGGTCGCGATGTTCGCCCTGGATCTCGATGAGGCCATCCCTGACCGTACCGCCACTGCCGCAGCGGCGCTTGAGTTCCGCCGCCAGGGTCTCGAGCGCCGCGCCGGCCAGCGGCAGACCGGTGATCACCGTGACCGCCTTGCCGGCGCGGCCCTGGGTCTGACGGCTCACGCGCACCGCCCCAAGCGGCCTCGCGCCGGCGCTGCGTAGCGGCTGGCCCTGCGCATGCTTGCAGACGCACTGCCCCACAGGCCGCCGGCACCCGGGACACACCGCGCCGATGCCTGTGCGGTAGACGATGCTCATGGTACGGCCGCCTCGGTACGCCTCGGACTGTCCGACATGTTAAGGCCGCCCCGACTCCTGAGCGGCGAGCTGCAGCTGCGGCAGCAGCGTCGTGGCCGCGAGCGGCGCGCCGGTCAGGAACCCGACGATCTCATCGCTTCGCTGCATGGCATCGCGGTAGCCGAGTGCGATGAGCTCGCTGGTAAAGCTCGATTCGAACATCAGGTAGCTCGCGAATTGGGCGCCTGCCGAGCCGCGCGCGCCCATGACGTGCAACAGCGCGCGCAGCGCGCGCGGCAAGCTGCGAATGTGCTGCGTGGCGATCACGCGCAGGTCCGCACTCGGTGCGATCAGCAAGGTCGCGATCTTGTGCAGCCCCGGCACCGCACTCGGCGCCAGATCGACCACCTGGTTGAGGCGCTGCACGTGCTCGATATTGGCGTAGATCTGATCCATGAAGAGCGTATCGAGCATGTAGCCGAACAGCTGCCCGGGCGAGGGCGGAGGTGTTACCTCGAGCGGCCGGGCCGTGATACCTGCCGCGAGCTCGGAGCGCACGCCGATCACGAACAGTCGATCGGCGCCCAGGTGGATCGCGGGACTGAGCGGCCAGAGTTGACGCTGTGCGCCGTCGCCAAAGTACTCGTCCCCCAATCGTACCGGCGGAAACAGAAACGGTACGCCGAGGCTCGCCATGACGTGATCGAGCTGCAGCTGTGTGCGGCGCCCGACCCGCTGCTGCCGCAGCCAGGGTGCCAGATCGCTCACCGACTGGAAGAAGGCCACCGAGGCGGCCGAGTCGTAGCCCGTGGCGCACACTGCCAGCGCCCGCAGATGGCCGCGGTTGATGCTGCGCTGCAGATGGCGCCAGTCGATACTGCGTGCGAGCAGCGCTCGCAAGGGCGCATTGTCGAACAGCGCCAACGGCGGTGGCAGCAGCCAGCCGCCCGAGAGCAGCGACAGAATCCAATGCATACCTGAGCGCAGCATGTTGGGCGGATCGACCAGAAACACCTGCGATACGTGGAAGTTGGCCCAGACACGTTCGAGCGCCAAGACCGCCCGCTGCCAGCGAAAGGCCTCGGCCGCGAGCACGGTCGCCGCCACGGCGCCGGCCGAGGTGCCAACGATGATCGGAAATGGATTGGCCGCATCCGGCAGCAGCTGTGCGATCGCCTTGAGGACTCCGATCTGGTAGGCGGCGCGGGCCCCGCCGCCAGGCAGTACCAACCCGACCGTCGAGGCGGTCGGTGTGCGGCTGGCGGTGGGCGGCTCGGCGACCATATTTTCAAGCATAGCGGAGCGAACATGAACGCCGCCCGTACCGAAGTCTCGTTGTGAGCAGCCGTTACAGCCGGCTGATGACCCGCAGAATCTGCAATGAATTGGTGCCGCCGGAGACGCCTGACTGCTCCCCCTTGGTCAAGATCACGAGGTCGTTGATATCGACCACGCCCATCCCGAGCAGCTGCTCGAAGATCGCGCTGTACACGACCGCGGTCTCGGTGCTGGTGATGTCGAACGGCACGGCATAGACACCGCGGTAGAGCGTCACGCGGCGTCTCGTGGCCTCATGGCGCGTGACGGCGTAGATCGGCATGTCGGAACGGATACGCGACATCCACAGCGGAGTCATGCCCGATTCGGTCAGCGCGACGATGGCGCGCACGCGCATATGATTGGCCGTGTACATGACGGCCATCGAGATCGCCTCCTCGCTGTTACCGAACTCCTCTTCGGCGCGCACCATCACCCGCATGGAGCCAATCTGATACTTCTCGGCGCCACGGATCACGTCCGACATCGCCTGCACCGCCTTCACCGGAAACTTGCCGGTAGCGGTCTCGGCCGACAGCATCACGGCGTCGGTGCCGTCGAGTACCGCGTTGGCAACATCGCTGACTTCGGCGCGCGTCGGGATCGGACTCTGGATCATCGATTCCATCATCTGCGTGGCGGTGATGACCACGCGATTGCGCGCCAGCGACTGGCGGATGATGGTTTTCTGCAGTCCCGTGAGCTCGGCGTAGCCCATCTCCACGCCGAGGTCACCGCGGGCCACCATGACGGCGTCGGTCACGGCGAGAATGCCCGAGAGGTTGTCGAGCGCCTCGTGCCGCTCGATCTTGGCTACCACGCGCGCCTCCCCGCGCCAGCGACGCAGCTCGGCCTGCGCACGGCGTATGTCGTCGGCGTCGCGCGCGAAGGACACTGCCAGATAGTCGATGCCGAGTTCGGCAGCCAGGCAGATGTCCTCGAGATCCTTCTCGGTCACGGCCGGCGCCGAGATGCCGCCGCCCTGGCGATTCAGACCCTTGCGATTGGAGAGCGCTCCGCCCGCGCGCACCACGGTCTGGATGCGCGTGCCGGCGACCTTCTCGACCTCGAGCACGATCTGCCCGTCATTGAGCAGCAGCGTGTCGCCCGTGTGCACGTCCGCCGGCAACTCCTTATACGCGCACCCCACCTCGCCACTGCTGCCCGCCTGCGGATCGAGTGCGGTATCGAGCGCAAACGCTGCGCCCTCGGCCAACTGCACCGAACCGTCGCGAAAGCTTTCAATACGGATCTTCGGCCCGGCCAGATCCGCCAGTACACCGATGTAGCGGCCCGCCTCGCGGGCCGCATTGCGCACCATTTCGACGCGTTTGCGCTGCGATTCACGCGTGCCGTGCGAGAAATTGATGCGGGCGACATCGAGCCCGGCCTTGACCATGCCCGCCACCACCTCGGGGCTATCGGTCGCCGGACCCATGGTCGCAACGATCTTGGTTCTGCGCAGTGTGTCCATCAATGAGTAGCGTACGGCATCGCAGCTTTGAGGCTCAAAGCGCCGCCGCGCCGGCAGCGCGCTCTTCGAGCACGGCCACGGCGGGCAGCGTCTTGCCTTCCACGAATTCAAGAAACGCGCCGCCGCCGGTCGAGATGTAGGAAATGCCGTCCTCGACGCCGTATTTCTCGATTGCCGCCAGGGTATCGCCGCCGCCCGCGAGCGAAAACGACTTGCTGCTGGCGATCGCGTTGGCGATGGACTTGGTGCCCTCACCGAACTGATCGAATTCGAACACGCCGACCGGTCCATTCCAGATGATGGTGCCGGCGCACTGCAGGATGGCGTCGAATTGCTCGGCAGTATCCGGTCCGATGTCGAGGATCAGCTCATCGTCCGCTACCCGCCCCACCGGCCGCACGTCGGCGTGCGCGGTGGCAGCAAATTCGCGCGCGACAACGACGTCGACCGGCAGCGGAATCTCCGCGCCGCGCGCGCGCGCGCGCTCGAGCAGCTTGCGCGCCATCTCGAGCATGTCCCGCTCGCACAGCGATTTGCCCACCTTGACGCCGGTGGCCGCAAGAAAGGTGTTGGCGATGCCGCCGCCGACGATGAGCTTGTCGACTTTGTCCAGCAGCGCCTCGAGCACCTGCAGTTTGCTGGATACCTTCGAGCCCGCGACGATCGCCACCATCGGTCTGGCCGGCTTCGCAAGCGCGCGCTCGAGCGCCTCGAGCTCGGCCACCAGCAGCGGACCGGCGCACGCCAACGGGGCGAATTTCGCCACGCCGTGCGTGCTCGCCTCGGCCCGATGGGCCGTACCGAAGGCGTCCATGACGAACACGTCGCACAATGCGGCCATCTGTCGCGCCAGCGCCTCGTTGTCCTTCTTCTCGCCTTTGTTGAAGCGCACATTCTCGCACAGCACGACTTCGCCGGGCGCGCAGTCGACGCCGGCCAACCAGTCCTTGCGCAGCGGCACCGGTTTGCCGAGTAGCTCGCTGAGTTTCGCCGCCACCGGGGCGAGCGAGAACTCCGGCTCGCATTTGCCCTCCTGCGGCCGTCCCAAATGCGACAGCACGATCACACGTGCGCCCTGCTGCATCGCTGCACGCAACGTCGGTAGCGCGGCCCGGATGCGGGCATCACTGCTGACGACACCGTCCTTGACCGGCACGTTCAGATCCTCGCGAATCAGCACCCGCTTGCCGGCCAACGCGAGATCGCCCATGCGCAGGACTTTCATGCGAGCCACGCCATCACGAGGCACCTGACCAGGCGAGCGTCGTATCGAGCATGCGGTGCGAGAATCCCCCTTGGTTGTCGTACCAGGTGCACTCCTGGACGGAGCTGCCGTCGCTGACCTTGCTCATACTTAGGATCGCCTTGCGGCCGCAGCCATTGATCCCCCCCTTTGAGCGTCATTGAACGTGCCGTTGTATGGTATCGAGAATCTCTTGCAGCACGTGCTCGGCCGTAATGCCGAACTTCTTGTAAAGCTCCGGCGCTTTGCCCGATGCGCCGTAGCGATCGATGCCGATCACGCGTCCCGCGCGACCGACGTAGCGCCACCACAACGCGGTGGACCCGGCTTCCACGGCCACGCGCGCGCCGAGCGCCTCCGGCAACACCGACTCACGATAGGCGGCGTCCTGCGCATCAAAGCGCTCGGTGCAGGGCATGGAGACCAGTCGCACGCGCTTGCCCTGGGCGAGCGCAGCCTTGACCGCCTCGAGCGCGATTGAGACCTCCGAGCCGGTGGCCATTACGACGCACTCCGGAGTACCGGCACAATCGGCCAGCACGTAGCCGCCGCGTGCAATAGCCGCAACCGCTGCCGGCGCGCGCTGCAGCTGCGGCAGGCCCTGGCGCGTAAATACCAGCGCGCTCGGGCCAGATTGATGCTCGATCGCCTCACACCAGGCGACCGCGCTCTCGAGCGCATCGGCGGGACGCCAGAGCGTGAGGTTGGGAATGAGCCGCAGGGCATTGAGATGCTCGATCGGCTGATGCGTCGGACCATCTTCGCCCAGACCGATGGAATCGTGGGTATAGACCAGCAGCACGCGCTGATGCATCAGCGAGGCCATGCGCACGCCGTTGCGCGCGTAGTCGGAAAAGGTCAGGAAGGTGCCGCCATAAGGAATCAGACCGCCGTGCAGCGCCAGACCATTCATGGCCGCGGTCATGCCGAATTCGCGCACCCCGTAATAGACGTAATTGCCGGCGGCATTATGGGGCTCGATGGCGCGCGAGATCTTCTGCAGCGTATTGTTCGAGCCGGTCAGATCGGCCGAACCGCCGAGCAGTTCAGGCAGTTTCACTCCGATCGAATTCAGCGCCGCCTGTGAGGACACGCGTGTCGCCTGGGCAGCGGTCACGGTCTGCGCCGCGGCGAGAGCGGCTTTGCGCGTCTCGGCCCAATCGGCCGGCAGCTGGCCGCGCATGCGCCGCTCAAGCTCCGCGGCGAGCTGCGGATGGGCACTGCGATAACGGCTGTAGAGCTGCTTCCAGGCATCCTCGGCGGCGCGTCCGGCCTGCTCATGATTCCAGGCCGCCTTGAGCTCGGGAGGCACCACGAATGGCGGCGCGCTCCAGCCCAACTGCTGCCGGGCACCGGCCACTTCCTCGACGCCGAGCGGCTCGCCATGCGTGGCCTTGGTGCCGGCCTTGGTGGGCGCACCCCAGCCAATCACGGTCTTGCAGCAGATGATCGACGGGCGCTCGGTTTCGCGCCTGGCGGCGCCGGTGGCCTGCGCGATGGCGTCGCCGTCATGACCGTCGATGCTCTGCACGTGCCAGCCGTAGGCTTCAAAGCGCTTCGGCGTGTCATCGGCGAACCAGCCCGCGACCTTGCCGTCGATCGAAATGCCATTGTCGTCGTAGAACACGATGAGCTTGCCGAGCTTGAGCGTGCCGGCAAGCGAGCAGGCCTCGTGCGAGATGCCTTCCATGAGGCAGCCATCGCCGCAAAACACCCAAGTGTGATGATCGACGATGGGCAGCTCGGGTCGATTGAAATGCGCCGCCAGGATTTTCTCCGCGAGTGCCATGCCAACGCCGTTGGCAAGACCCTGCCCAAGCGGGCCGGTCGTGGTCTCGATTCCGATGTCGACTTCGTGCTCGGGATGCCCGGCGGTGCGGCTGCCGAGCTGCCGGAAATTGCGCAGCTCGTCCATGCTCAGCGGATAGCCGGTCAAATGCAGCAACGCGTACAGCAGCATCGAGGCGTGGCCGTTGGACAGGATGAACCGATCGCGATCCCACCAGTGCGGATTGGCCGGGTTGTACTTCATGAACTCCCGCCACAGCACCTCAGCGATGTCGGCCATGCCCATGGGGGCACCGGGGTGCCCGGAATTGGCCTGCTGGACCGCATCCATCGCGAGCACGCGGATCACATTGGCAAGTTCTCGGCGCGTGGGCATCCAGGCTCTCTCCAGGCCGCAGTCATTGCGGCCGGGCATTGTCTAACAGGCGGCGGGCTGGCGGCAATGAGGAGCAATCTGCGTCGTCCGTCGCAAATTTGATACGGCGCCACTCATGAGCGGGCCGGCTGCGGGGGCTTCGGTTATACTGCACCATCAGCTTTGGCCAGCCCCACAATTCCTGGATGAGCAACCATTATCTGTTTACTTCCGAGTCGGTCTCGGAAGGCCATCCCGACAAAATAGCCGATCAGATCTCCGACGCGGTCCTGGACGCGATCCTGCGCGACGATCTCGCGGGCCGTGTGGCTTGCGAGACGCTCGTCAAGACCGGCGTGGTGATCGTGGCCGGTGAGGTCACGACCAGCGCCTGGATCGATCTGGAAAAGCTCGTGCGCGAGACCGTGCTGCGCATCGGCTATAACCACTCGGACATGGGATTCGACGGTGCGAGCTGCGGGGTCATCAATATCATCGGCAAGCAATCGCCGGACATCGCCATGGGCGTGGATCGCAGCGATAAGCGCAAACAGGGCGCCGGCGATCAGGGCCTCATGTTCGGCTACGCCACCAACGAGACCGAGGTGCTGATGCCTGCGCCCATCACGCTCGCGCATCGGCTGGTCAAGCGACAATCCGAGGTACGCCGCCGCGGCAAGCTCTCGTGGCTGCGACCGGACGCCAAGAGTCAGGTGACGCTGCGCTACGAGGACGACAAGCCGGTCGGAATCGAGGCCGTGGTGCTCTCCACCCAGCACAGCGACGACATCTCGACCGCGCGGCTGCGCGAGGCGGTCATGGAGGAGATCATCAAGCCGGTGCTGCCGAAGAAGTGGCTCGATCGGCGCACGCGCTATCACATCAACCCGACGGGACGTTTCGTGGTCGGTGGCCCGGTGGGTGACTGCGGCCTCACCGGACGCAAGATCATCGTCGATACCTACGGCGGTTTCGCTCGCCACGGCGGCGGCGCGTTTTCGGGCAAGGATCCATCGAAGGTCGACCGCTCGGCGGCCTATGCCGCGCGCTACGTGGCCAAGAACATCGTCGCCGCCGGACTGGCGGCGCGCTGCGAAGTACAGGTGTCGTATGCGATCGGGGTCGCCGAGCCGACCTCGATCATGGTGGATTCCTTCGGCACCAGCCAGCTCTCGCGCGAAGAACTCACGGCTTTGGTACGCCGCAACTTCGATCTCACGCCCTACGGCCTGCGCGAGATGCTCGACCTCTCGCGCCCGATCTACCAGAAGACCGCGGCCTACGGGCATTTCGGCCGCGAGGAGCCGGAATTCACCTGGGAGCGCACCGACAAGGCCGAGGCACTCTGCAGCGGCGCTTCCCGGCGCAGCCGCAGGCGCGCGGCTTGAGCCGCGCAGGATTCGAGCATAGATTGGATTGACGCTGCCGCCAGCGGCGGCAGCCTGGTGACTGAGGAGCGCTGCGACAGGCGGCCGGGCCGCGGGGCCCGCCATCGCCCCTGCCAGGCTCAGTTCACCGGCCTTAAGTCAACGGCGCTCATAAACCCTGTTACCAGGAATTGGAGCCGCCATGACTGCCACCGTCCGTCCCGTTGCCAAGTCCACGGTCACCGCGGATTGCCGCGTTGCCGACCTGCAGCTCGCCGACTGGGGCCGCAAGGAAATCCTCATTGCCGAGACCGAGATGCCCGGTCTCATGGCCATCCGCGAAGAATTCGCACCGACCCAGCCGCTGCGCGCAGCGCGCATCGCCGGATCACTGCACATGACCATCCAGACCGCGGTGCTGATCGAGACGCTGCAGGCGCTCGGCGCCGAGGTGCGCTGGGCGTCCTGCAACGTGTTTTCGACGCAGGATCACGCAGCCGCCGCGATCGCCGCGCGCGGCACGCCGGTGTTCGCCTACAAGGGCGAATCGCTGGTCGAGTACTGGGAGTTCACGCACCGGATCTTCGATTGGCCGCAGGCAGCGAACGCCAACATGATCCTCGATGACGGCGGCGATGCGACCTTGCTGCTGCACCTCGGTGCGCGCGCGCAGCAGGATCCGGGTCTGATCGGCAAGCCCGGCAGCGAGGAGGAAGTGGCATTGTTCGACAGCATTCGCGCCACGCTCAAGCGCGATGCCAAGTGGTACTCGACGCGCCTGGAGGCCATTCGCGGCGTTTCGGAAGAGACCACGACCGGCGTCAAGCGCCTGTACCAGATGGCGCGTGACGGCCAGCTGGCTTTTCCGGCCATCAACGTCAACGACTCGGTCACCAAGAGCAAGTTCGACAATTTGTACGGCTGCCGCGAGTCGCTGGTCGATGGCATCAAGCGCGCCACCGACGTCATGGTCGCGGGCAAGATCGCGGTCGTAGCCGGCTACGGCGACGTCGGCAAGGGCTCGGCCCAGGCACTGCGTGCGCTCTCGGCACAGGTCTGGGTCACCGAGATCGATCCGATCTGCGCCTTGCAGGCCGCGATGGAAGGCTACCGCGTCGTCACGATGGAGCAAGCCGCCGAGCACGGCGACATCTTTGTGACCGCCACCGGCAATTTCCACGTCATCACACAGGAGCACATGAAGCGCATGAAGAACAACGCGATCGTGTGCAACATCGGCCACTTCGACAATGAGATCGACGTCGCCGCGCTCAAGCAGTATCGATGGGAGAACATCAAGCCGCAGGTCGATCACGTCATCTTCCCGGACGGCAAGCGCATCATTCTGCTGGCCGAAGGACGCCTGGTGAATCTCGGCTGCGGCACGGGCCATCCGAGCTACGTCATGAGTTCTTCGTTCGCCAACCAGACCCTGGCGCAGATCGAGCTGTTCACCAACACCGCCAAATATCCGATCGGCGTCTACGTATTGCCGAAGCACCTCGATGAGAAGGTCGCACGGCTGCAGCTCAAGAAGCTCGGCGCGCAGCTCACCGAGCTCACCGACAAGCAGGCGCGCTACATCGGCGTCGATCCGGCTGGTCCGTATAAGAGCGATCACTACCGCTACTGAAGCGCCGGTGCGAGTGCGCAGCGGCCGCACCGCCGCTGCGCACCGCGGGGCGCGCACGCCGCGCGCCCCGCGCACCTGTCGGTGAATTCCGACAAATCAGCGCGACTTTTTTAACATCTGTTTGTGCGGCATTTCTCGATTAAGCGCTCTGTCACGGCGCGCGGCACGAGAAATTGCCAACGCTTGAAACGCATCACTCGGTGCCGCCGGGTAGAGCGAGTAAAATCATCGCATGAACGACGAAGTCCGAGTGCTGCACCTGTCCGACCCGCACCTGTTTGCGAGCCCGCAGGGCTGCTTGCGCGGTGTCGATTCGCTCGCCTCGCTGCGGCAGGTGCTGGCGCATGCCGTTGCGCGCATGTCGCGCGTGGACGCGGTGCTCTGCACCGGGGATATTGTCAATGACGAGCCGGCAGGCTACGCGCATTTCGCGCGCGAGCTCGGCACGCTCGGCAAGCCGGTCTACTGCATCCCGGGCAATCACGACGACCCGGCGAGGCTGCGCAGCGCCCTGAGCGCGCCGCCGTTCCAGGTCGGAGGTCTCGCCGATCTCGGCGCCTGGCGCATCATTCTGCTCGACAGCTGCGTGCCGGGACGGGCCGGCGGCCATATCGGCCAGACGCAGCTGCAGGCTTTGCAGGCGGCGCTGACCGGCAGCGAGCGCCACGCGTTGGTCTGCGTCCATCATCATCCCGTCAGCATGGCAAGCCGCTGGCTCGACGCGGTCGGCATCGACAATGCCGATGCGTTCTTCGAGGTGCTCGATGCGCATCCACAGGTGCGCGCCATCGCCTGGGGTCACGTGCACCAGTTTTTCGATGCGCGGCGGCGCGGCGTGCGGCTGCTCGCCACGCCTTCGACCTGCGCGCAGTTCCTGCCGCAGTCGGACACGTTTGCGCTCGACGCCCGGCCGCCCGCCTATCGGCGCTTGACGCTGTGCGCCGACGGCAGCATCGAGACGCAAGTCGTCTGGCTCGAGCCTGCCGCGCAGGTGCTCGACACGGCCGCGGATCGCCGCGGCTGACGCGCGCCGTCGACTACGATTCGATCAGCGGCGCCAGCAGGCGCAGACGCTCATTCGGGTCGTCGATCTCCAGCAGGTGCTGTTGCAGACTCTGATCGAGCGGCAGCAGTTCGGCCAAGCGATGCGCCACCCAGGAGGCATCGTCGTAATCGGGCTCGATGAAGCGCCCGATGGTGGTGAGCTTGTCCATCGCCTGACGCAATAGCGGCACCAGCGGCTGGAACTGCGCCGCCACGCTCACGCCGCGCAGCTCGGCAATCCAGTCGACCACGGCGCAATTGAGGCCGTCGTCGCGGCGACTGCGGTCCTGGATGCGAAATCGTTGCTCACCGCGACACAACAGTCCCAGCAAGCCATCCGCCAGCGGCTGAAAATCGACCACGCGTGCCGAAGTGCCCACCGGCGCGGTCTCGACCGTAGGGTCGGTGTCGCTGCCTTGCTTGACCAGCACGACGCCGAACGCCTCATTGCCACGCAGGCAGCGCCCCAGCATGTCGATATAGCGCGTCTCGAAGATGCGCAACGGCAGCAGGCCGCCGGGAAACAGCACGGTGTTGAGCGGAAACAGCGCAATTTGCGTCATCCGCCCGAACCGCTGCGAGCACGCAGTGCTTCGAGCAGACGCGCGTGCAGTCCACCGAAGCCGCCGTTGCTCATGATCAGTGCATGATCGCCACTCTTGAGAGATTGCGCCAACCCCTGCAGCAGCGTGTCCATGTCAGTCACCACGTGGGCGCGCGCTCCGAGCGTGGCCACGGCGCCGGCGACGTCCCAGCGCAGCGACGCCGGCGCGTACAGCCAGATCTCATCCGCAGCGGCCAACGAGGCAGCGAGCGTGCCCTGATGCACGCCCAGGCGCATGGTATGCGAGCGTGGTTCGAGCACCGCGACGATGCGCTCGCGCCCGACGCGACGGCGCAGCCCATCGATGGTGGTCAGGATTGCAGTCGGATGATGCGCAAAATCGTCGTACACCCGCACCCCGCCGGCGCTACCGCGCAGCTGCATGCGGCGCTCGACGCCACGGAAGCGGCCCAGCGCCTCGATGCCGCGCTCGATCGGCACACCCGCATGCCGCGCGGCTGCGAGCGCCGCCAGCGCATTGTCGGCGTTATGAGCGCCCATGGCATTCCAGATCAGCGTGCCGCGCGCGCGTGCCTCGAACAGGATATCGAAACGCGAGAAATCACTGCCTGCCGGCGCTGCGGCGCTCCATTGCACGTCGGCACCGCCCGCGGCCGCGAAGCGTTCCACGGGCGTCCAGCAGCCGGCGGCCAGCACCCGCTGCAGATTGGCATCGGCGGCGTTGGCGACGATACGCCCTGCGCCCGGCACGGTGCGCAGCAGGTGCTGGAACTGGCGCTCGATGGCCGCCAGGTCCGGATAGATATCCGCGTGGTCGTACTCGAGATTGTTGAGCACCAGCGTGCGCGGCCGGTAATGCACGAACTTTGCGCGCTTGTCGAAGAACGCCGTGTCGTATTCGTCCGCCTCGATGACGAAGAAAGGATTCTCGCCGAGCCGCGCGCTGAGCTCAAAGTTCTGCGGGATGCCACCGATCAGAAAGCCGGGCTTGAGCCCCGCATCCTCGAGGATCCAGGCCAGCATGCTGCTGCTCGAGGTCTTACCGTGCGTGCCCGCCACCGCCAGCACCCAACGATCGCGCAGCACCGCCTCTGCGAGCCATTGCGGGCCCGAGGTGTACGCCAGGCCGCGATCGAGCAGCGCTTCGACGACCGCCATGCCGCGCGACATGACATTACCGATCACGATGACATCGGGCTTGAGCTCGAGCTGCTCGACGCCGTAGCCCTCGATGAGCTCGATGCCGAGCGCGGCCAACTGCGTGCTCATCGGCGGGTAAACATCGCGGTCCGAGCCGGTGACGCGATGACCGGCGGCGCGCGCCAGCGCGGCAATGCCTCCCATGAACGTGCCGCAAATGCCGAGGATGTGAACGTGCATCGCGTGCGAGCCTGTGATGAATCCTAACGTCGCGCCTGAAGCTGCCTGATCAGCGATGTCGTCACCATACTCGGCGCGCACAACCGCGTCTGTGCGCCGCGCCTCGCCGCGGCGCTGGCGAGGCGCGGCAATGGCAGTAAGATGTCCTGATCGATGAACATCGCAGGCATGCCGGAGATTATCAGCGACAGCGCCGGCCTGGCGCAGCTTTGCGAGCGGCTCAAGGCAGCCGCCGTGATCGGTGTGGACACGGAATTCCTGCGCGAGCGCACCTACTTCGCGCAGCTGTGCCTGGTGCAGGTCAGCGTCGGGGATCACGCCTTCTGCCTCGATACGCTCGCACTCCGCGACCTCGAGGCGCTGCGCGCGCCGCTGGCAGCGGGCTCGCCGCAGAAAGTGCTACACGCAGCACGGCAGGATCTGGAAGTGCTCTGGCCGGCGAGCGGAGCGGTGCGCGGACTGTTCGATACCCAGGTCGCGGCGGCATTGATCGGCCTGCCGGCGCAGGTCGGTTATGGCGAGCTGGTGCAGCGACTGCTGTCCACGAGCCTGCACAAGACTCAGACACGCACTGATTGGTCGCGCCGTCCGCTCACTGCCGCGCAAGTGGCCTACGCGCTCGACGATGTGCGCTACCTGCTGCCGTTGCGCGACTGTCTGCGCGAGCGGCTCGAGCGGCTCGGGCGCTGGAGTTGGTTCGAGCAGGAAATGACCGAGCTCGATGCGATCGGCTCCTTCGAGGTCGATCCGCAGCAGGCCTGGCGGCGCTTCAAGGGCTTCAACGAGCTCGATCCCGCGCGCCAGCGGCTCGCCGCGGCGCTCGCGGCCTGGCGCGAGCAGCGTGCGATCGCAGCCGATCGGCCGCGCAATTGGATTTTGCCTGACGCCGCCTTGCGGGATATGGTGCTGCGCGCCCCACGCACGCTCGCCGAGCTCGAGACATTGAGCGAATTGCCTGAGGGCATCCGCAGCCACAGCGGCGTGCAGATGCTGGCGGTGATCGAGGCGAGCGAATTACCGGCGCACCTGCCGCCGCTACCGCAGCGGCGGCGGCCCGACCCGGCAGCGAGCGATGCAGTCAGGAAGCTCTCGCAGCTGGCCCAGCAGATCGGACGCGAGCTCCGCATGGCGCCGGAAGTGCTGGCGACCAGGCGCGAGATGGAGCGGCTGGTGTCGGGGGCGCGCGATGGCGCCGCGTTGAGCGGCTGGCGGCGCGCGGTCATCGGCGAACGACTGCTGGCCGCGCTCTAGGAAACCGCTCGCGGCGCGGGCGCAGGCCCGGATGAGAGCGCGGCCAGCAATCGCGCGGTCACCTCATCCACCGCAGCATCCGCGTCGATGGTGCGCAGCAGACCCTCGGCCGCGTAGTGCTGCACCAGCGGTCGGGTCTCGCGCTCGTAGACTTCGAGCCGCCGTCGCACGGTCGCCTCCTCGTCATCGCGCCGCTGCACCAGCGGCGGATGATCGGCGCAATGATCGCAGCGTGCCGCGCCGGCCCCGGCCGCCTCTTGCAGGTTGAAGACCCGTCCGCACTGCGGGCAACTGCGCCGTCCCGAGATGCGCTGGATGATCTCGGCGTAATCGACCTCGAACAATACGACCGCATCGAGCGGCGCCGCGATGCCGGCGAGCATCGTGCGCAGCGCCTGCGCCTGCGGCAGATTGCGCGGGAAGCCATCCAGAATGAATCCGCGCTCGGCATCGCGCTCGGCGAGCCGTTCGCGGATGATGCCCAGCACGATCTCATCGGCGACCAGTTGACCGGCTTCCATCGCGGTTTTGGCGCGGCGGCCGTATTCGGTGCCCCGCGCGAGCGCACTGCGCAACAGATCTCCGGTGGAAATTTGAGGGATACCGAAGCGCGCGACCAGCCTTTGAGCCTGGGTGCCTTTCCCCGACCCCGGTGCCCCCATGAGAACGATACGCATCCTTAAAACAGTACCGGTCGGGGCCTGGAAGGTCAAACCCGCTCCGGCGCCGCACCGAAGTCCGGCCGGGAGACTTCCGGGGCGCGGCCAAGGTATGCTCGCGCGGCTCCGCCCCACCAGCACCTGCAGGAATCGAGGATGAAAACAAAAACGGCCCAGGCCCGGGCCCGCAACGCTTTGTACGCACAGTCCGGCGGAGTTTCCGCCGTCATCAATGCATCTGCCTGCGGGGTGATCGAAACGGCGCGCAAGCACCCGCGCCGGATCGGCCGCGTCTTCGCCGGCCGCGACGGCATCATCGGTGCGCTGACCGAGAACCTGATCGATCTGTCGCACGAGAGCCCCGCGACCATCCGCGCGCTGCGCCACACGCCGGCGGGTGCATTCGGCTCGGCGCGCTTCAAGCTCAAGAGCCTGGAGCAGAACCGGACGGAGTACGAACGGCTCATCGAAGTGTTTCGGGCACACGACATCGGCTACTTCTTTTACAACGGCGGCAACGATTCCATGGACACGGCATGGAAGATCTCGCAGATCGGCGGCGCACTGAACTACCCCGTGATCTGCGTCGGCATACCCAAAACCGTCGATAACGATCTGCCGATTACCGACTGCTGCCCGGGGTTCGGCTCGGTCGCCAAGTACATTGCGGTCTCGACGCTCGAGGGCGGTCTGGACGTGGCCTCGATGGCCCGCACGTCGACCAAGGTCTTCGTACTCGAGGTCATGGGCCGGCATGCCGGCTGGATCGCGGCGGCCGGCGGACTCGCGGGCCGCCGCGCCGCTGAGCCGCCGCACATCATCCTGTTTCCCGAGATCGTTTTCGATCGCGCAAGATTTCTCGAGCGCGTGCACAAGTGCGTAGGCGATTACGGTTACTGCGTGATCGTCGTGTCCGAGGGTGCGCGCGACCCGGACGGCAATTTTCTGGCCGAATCCGGCACGCGGGATGCGTTCGGCCACGCGCAACTCGGTGGGGTTGGGCCCGTGGTCGCGAACATGGTGCGTGAGGCATTGGGGTACAAGTACCACTGGGCGGTAGCCGACTACCTGCAGCGCTCGGCGCGCCACGTAGCCTCCAAGACCGATGTCGATCAGGCCTACGCGGTCGGCAAGGCGGCCGTCGAATACGCGCTGCAGGGTCTGAATGCGGTCATGCCGGCGATCAAACGCCTGTCCTCGAAGCCCTACCGCTGGACGCTGGTGCCGGTGCCTCTGAGCCAGGTGGCCAACGTCGAGAAGAAGGTGCCGCGCCACTTCATCACGGCGGACGGCTTCGGCATCACCGCGGCCTGCCGGCGCTATCTCGAGCCGCTGATCGCCGGCGAGGACGCCCCGCCCTATCGCGACGGTCTGCCCCAGTACGTGCGCATCCGCGGCGTGGCGGTGCGCCGGCGGCTCAAGACCGACTTCAAAACCTGAAGTGACGGCGGTCGGCGCCTATCCGTGTGCTATATTTTGCGGCCATTTTGGCTCGGCACCGCATCAGGTCCGGCCAGCCCAGCGCCCGAACCGCATTAGTTTAGAGATCTGAAGGAGATTGCATGGATGCTACGAACTGGCTCTGGGTGGCGATAGCTGCCGGCGTAGTCGCCGTGCTCTACGGCATCGGATCGGTGCGCTCGATTCTGGCGTTGCCCGCCGGCAACGAGCGCATGCAGGAAATCGCCGCCGCGATCCAAACCGGCGCCAAGGCCTATCTGAATCGCCAGTACAGCGCGATCGCAACCGTGGGCGTGGTGCTGTTCGTGGTACTCGGCTTCGCCTTGAACTGGCCCACCGCCGGCGGCTTCGCGGTCGGCGCGGTGCTCTCGGGTCTGGCCGGTTACATCGGCATGAACGTCTCGGTACGCGCCAACGTGCGCACGGCCGAAGCGGCCCGCCAGGGCCTCAACGCCGCATTATCAGTGGCATTTCGCGGCGGCGCCGTCACCGGCATGCTGGTGGTGGGTCTGGGGCTGCTCGGCGTCACGGGCTACTTCGCCTTGCTGCGCTCCGCGCTCGGCGATGCCGCCGCGCTGCATGCACTGGTCGGATTGGCCTTCGGCGGCTCGCTGATCTCCATCTTCGCGCGCCTCGGCGGCGGTATCTTCACCAAGGGGGCCGACGTCGGCGCCGACCTAGTCGGCAAGGTCGAGGCCGGCATACCCGAGGACGATCCGCGCAATCCGGCCGTGATCGCCGACAACGTCGGCGACAATGTCGGCGACTGTGCCGGCATGGCCGCCGATCTGTTCGAGACCTACGCGGTCACGATCGTCGCGACCATGCTGCTCGGCGGCCTGCTGCTGCAGCGATCGGGCGTCGCGGCCTTGGTGTTCCCGCTGGCCTTGGGCTCGGCCTCGATCGTCTCCTCGATCATCGGCACCTTCTTCGTTCGCGTCAGCGAGGGCGGCAGGATCATGAACGCGCTGTACAAGGGCGTCATCGTCTCCGGTGTGATCTCCGCGATCGGCTTCTGGTTCATCACGCGCGCACTGCTGCCGGAGCAGCTAGGCGCACTGTTTGGCTGCGCATTGATCGGTCTGGCGCTGACCGCCGCGATGATCATCATCACCGAGTACTACACGGCCACCGAGTACGGCCCCGTGCAGGGTGTGGCGGCAGCTTCGCAGACCGGGCACGCCACCAACATCATCGCGGGCCTCGGTGTCAGCATGAAATCCACCGCACTGCCCGTGCTCGCGGTGTGCCTCGCGATCTGGGGCTCCTCTACGCTGGCCGGCTTGTATGGCATCGCCGTGGCCGCTACCGCCATGCTGTCGATGACCGGCATGGTGGTGGCGCTGGATGCCTACGGACCGATCACCGATAACGCCGGCGGCATCGCCGAGATGGCCGATCTGCCGAAGGCGGTGCGCAACATCACCGATCCGCTCGATGCCGTCGGCAATACCACCAAAGCCGTCACCAAGGGCTACGCGATCGGCTCGGCCGGCCTGGCTGCACTCGTGCTGTTCGCCGACTACACGCACAATCTCTCGGCTCATCTGGCCGACAGCGGCCGCGCGATGCTCGAGTTCTCGTTGTCCGATCCGGCCGTGATCATCGGCCTGTTCATCGGCGGACTGGTGCCGTACCTGTTCGGTGCGATGGCGATGGAGGCGGTCGGGCGCGCGGCCGGCTCGGTGGTCACCGAGGTGCGACGCCAGTTCCGCGAGATCAAAGGCATCATGGACGGCACCGCGAAGCCCGACTACTCGCGTGCGGTGGACCTGCTCACGCGCGCGGCCATCAGGGAGATGATCGTGCCCTCGGTGCTGCCGATCCTGGTGCCGATCATCGTCGCCTTCGGGCTCACGGCACTCATGGGCCCGGGCGCCGGGATCAAGGCGCTCGGCGGACTGCTGATCGGAACCATCGTGACGGGGCTGTTCGTGGCGATCTCGATGTGCACCGGTGGCGGCGCCTGGGACAACGCCAAGAAGTACATCGAAGAAGGTCACTTCGGCGGCAAGGGTTCGGAGGCTCACAAGGCCGCTGTGACCGGCGATACGGTCGGCGATCCTTACAAGGACACGGCGGGACCGGCGATCAACCCGCTCATCAAGATCATCAACATCGTTGCCCTGCTGCTGGTGCCGCTGCTCTAGCGCCGGGCGTGGTCCGTGACGGGCCCGTGGCGGTTACTGGCGACGCTGCTGATTGCAGCGCTGCCGGCGACACGCGCCGCGGCCGACTCGGCGCTCGCGCGCATGAGCGCGATCAGCGCCCACGATCGCGTGCTCGTGATCGCACCGCATCCGGACGATGAAACCCTGTGCTGCGCGGGGCTATTGCAACAGGCACTCGCGCGGGGCGCGGGCGTTGCCGTCGTTTGGCTCACTGCCGGCGACGGCTTCGAGCTCGATGCGATGCTCGTGGAGCACACGCTCTGGCCCGGCGGCAGCGCAATGCGGCGGCTGGGAGCCGAGCGCTTGCGCGAGGCTCACGCCGCGGCCGATCGGCTCGGCGTGCCGCGCTCCGCGCAGTTCGAGCTCGGCTATCCTGACCGAGGTGTGCTGGCCCTCGCCGGCGCCTACTTCAACCGGCCCTATTACTCGAAATATACCGCAAGCAGCCTCGTCCCCTATGCCGGGGCACTGAGCCCCGGGGCGAGCTACACCGGCGCCAATCTCGAGCGTGATCTCGAAGCCGTTCTGACTGCGTTCAATCCGACGCTGGTGCTGGCGGCGGCGCCCGAGGACCGCCATCCGGACCACAGCGCCAGTGGCGCCTTGGCTTTGCGCCTGCTCGAGCGCCGCGGCGAGAGCCAATCGCTGCACTACTGGATCGTGCATGCCCCGGGCTGGCCGCGCCCCTTGGGTCTGGAGCCACAACTGCCGCTCTCCCCGCCGGCCACCGCCGCGGCACGCGTCTGGGAAGCAGTGCCGCTGAGCGAGGCCGAGCGCACGCGAAAGCTCGCGGCACTGCGCGAGCATCGCTCGCAGATGCGCTGGATGGCGCCGTTCCTGGAGGCGTTCGTGCGCGCCAACGAGATCTTTGCGCGCCCGCACTAGCGGGCGATCGGCTAGGCCGCCATGGCCAGGCGCTCCGGGCGCCCGACGGCGAATCCCTGCAAATAGTCCACGCCCATCTGACGCGCGGCATCCATGGTGGTCGCATCCTCGACCTGTTCGGCAATCACTTTGAAGTTCAACGTGCGCGCCAGTCGGATCATGGCCGTCACCATCGCCTGGTTGACCGAGTCGCGCGCCAGATTCTTGAAGAACGAACCGTCGATCTTGAGGTAATCGACCGCGAGGGTCTTGAGATTGGCGAACGAGCCCAGGCCGCTGCCGAAGTCATCGAGCGCAAAGCGACAGCCCATGCCGTGCAATACGCCGACGAAGCGGCGCGCCTGCTCGAAATTGGCAACCACCGTGCTTTCGGCGATCTCGAAACAGATCTGCGACGGATTGGCGCCGGTCGAATCGAAACACTCGACCACGAATTCGAGGAATTGCGCATCGGCCAGAGTCTGGCCGGAGATATTGATGGCGATGCTGCGCTTGGCTGCCAGCTCGATCGCCCCGCGCCCGAGCGCCGTCAGGGTGGTGCGCACGACCCAGCGATCGATGAAGCCCATGAGCCGATAGCGCTCGGCCGCGCGCAGGAATTCGAGCGGCACGAGCTGCTCGCCGAGCTCGTTGCGCAGCCGCACCAGCACTTCCATGGCCGGCCCCTCGTCGTTGGACGCATAGGAAGCGACGATGGGCTGGCAGTAGAGCTCGAAGCGGCTGTCGCGCAGCGCCACCTGCAGCGTGTGCAGCCAGTGAAACTCGCCGCTCTGCCGCGCGAAGGCCTCATCGCGCGCCGAATACACGGCCACGTGGCCGCCCTGGCGCTTGGCGACGTAGCAGGCGGAATCGGCGGCTGCCAGCAGCTCCTCGATGCTGCCGCTGTCGCGCGAGATCTCGACCAGGCCGATGCTGACGCCGACGTTGAAGATCTTGTCCCGCCAGACGAAACGAAAGTCCGTGACCGCGCGGCAAACGTCATCGGCGATCTGGCGCGCCTTGTCGAGCGGGCAGCCCACCAGCAGCATGCCGAACTCATCGCCGCCGATTCGCGCGACCGTGTCCGAATCGCGCACCGCGTCGCGCAGCAGCTTGGCAGCCTCGCGCAGCATGGCATCGCCCGCCTGGTGGCCGCTGCTGTCGTTGATGCTCTTGAAGCGGTCGAGGTCCAGGTAACACAGCACATGCGCGCCGTCGCCGCGGCGCGCGCGCTCCGTAGCCTCCTCCAGTCGCCGCTCGAAATCGCGGCGATTGAGCAGCCCGGTCAGCGCATCGTGCGTTGCCTGGTACGACATCTGCCGGGCGAGGCCGCGCACTTCGGTGACGTCGTGCATCAACAGCACGGCGCCGACGCTCTCACCGGTCTCCATGCGAATCGATGCGGCCGACAGCTCGATGAGACGCTCGCCGGCACCCGAACGGATCGGCAGCGCGCGGCGTCCGATATTGAGCGGTGTGCCGACGGCGAGCGCCTGCCGGACCGGCTCGGTGAGCAGTTTGCGGTCCGCGTCCTCCACGACACGCACGACCTCCTCGAGCGGCCTGCCGGCAGCGGCGGCCGCATCCGTGCCCAGTAGCCGCGCGGCCGCCTGATTCAGGTACTCGACCTTGCCGTCGCTGTCGAGCGTGATCATCGCTTCGGGCAAGGATTCCAGTGCCAGACGTGCGCGCGAACGGCGCTCCGGCGGCTGCAGGGACTGTACGGTCTGCGTCGGCAGCACTTCCACGCCGACCAGCAGCAGCGCCTGCTCACCCTCATGCTGGATTGGCCAGCTCGACAGCTCGAGACGGGCACTGTGGCCTTGCGTTGCGTTCAGATCGATTTCGTAGCGCTCGGCTGCCGCCTCGCCGGCCAGCCGGCGGCGCATGTTTTCCGCCACCAGCTCGGTATATTCCGCGGGCACGAGCTCCTCGAGGCGGCGCCCCACGAGCTCTTCGACCGGGCAGCCGAGCAGGCTCGCAAATTGCGGATTGGCGTAGCGGATCGATTTGCCGTGAATCAGCACCGCTTCATGCACGCGATCGCCGAGGGCGCCGATCGGCGCACTGCTGAGCGGCAATTGATCGACCGCGCCGCCGGCACGCGCCAGCAGATGATTCACGGCCGTTACCAGCGCGGCGAGCTCAGGCTGATCGGTCTGCAGCTCGATTCGGGTCTTCAACGAGCCGCCGATGGCGGTGCGCTGAACCTGCTTGGACACCTCTTCGAGTGCGCTGAGTTGCCGTCGCTGGAGGAAGTAGAGCACCAACAGCAATAGTGCCGCAACACCGAACAGGAGGCAGAGCAGCGCGATTATCGACATCAAGACGGTCTGTTCAAGCGATGCTTTTTCCTTGGGAGAAGGGCCAAGCTCTGCCATCGCCTGCAATAGCAGCATAGCCGAGTACGGGTCCGCCCCCATGGGTTTTCACCATATCGTGGCGGCAATCGCCGCCCTTGGCAGACGCGACAAAAACCCTTAACGTGCCGCGGTCACTAATTCAAGATTACGTCTAATGCTGACGGAAGTCGCCCGCGAGCAGATGATCGAGCAGCAGGTACGCGCCTGGGATGTGCTCGACGAGCGCATTCTCGAGACGCTGCGCCTGGTGCCGCGCGAGCGTTTCGTGCCGCAAGCATGGCGCGAGCTGTCGTTCGCCGACTGCGAGATCCCGCTGCCGTGCGGCAAGCACATGCTGCGGCCGATGCTGGTCGGGCGCATGCTGCAGTCGCTCGCGCTGCGCAGCGGCGAGCAGGTACTGGAGATCGGCACCGGCTCTGGCTATGTGTCGGCCTGCCTCGCCCGGCTCGGCGGCCACGTGCGCACGCTCGAGCTGCACCCCGAGATCGCCGAGCTGGCACGCAGCAACCTGCGGGCGCTCCCCGACACCGCCGCCTCGGTCGAAGTCGTCAATGCCGATGCCCTGCAGCTCGAGGAGCGGTCACGTTACGATGTCATCTGCCTGAGCGCTTCGCTGCCGATCTACGAGCCGCGTTTCGAGCGGGCACTGCGGCCCGGCGGGCGGCTTTTCGTGGTGGTCGGCGCCGGCACGCCACAGCGCGCCAACCTGGTTCGCTGTGCGCGGGAAGGCAGCTACAGCATCGAGCCGCTGTTCGAAACCTGCATCGAGGCGCTCGAACGGGCGCCGCGCCCCGCGCGCTTTGACTTCTAGAGCATGGCGACTGTCACGGAGATCAGCCCGCAGGAAATCAAGCGCCGCCTCGATGCGGGCGAGTCCCTGACCGTGCTCGACGTGCGCGAGCCCTGGGAATGCGCCATCGCGCGCCTGCCCGGCACCATCCACATTCCGCTCGGAGAGCTGCCCGCCCGTGTTGGCGAACTCAACCGCGCAGCCGAGCTCATCACCCTGTGCAAGGCCGGGGGACGAAGCCGTCGCGCGGCCGAGTTCCTGCTCTCTCATGGCTTCAGCCGCGTCGCCAATCTGACGGGTGGAATCGACGCTTGGGCGCGCGACATCGATCCGACTCTGCCGACCTACTAGGATCCGCAGCGGTGCAGCGTTCATGAGGGCCTCCCGGATGCTTGGCCTGGTCTGCGCCGGAGGCTTCGCCAGCGCCACGGCCACCGATCTGCTGCAGGTCTATGATCGCTCGACGGTTACCGACCCCCTGATCCAGCAAGCCACTGCGCAGCACCTGGCGGTGCGCGAGAACCGCACGCAAGCGCTGCTCGGCCTGCTGCCGATCGACTTCAGCGCCAACAAGTACTGGCAGAACGTCGGCAGCGTGCCGGTCACCACACCGGCCACGGCCTCCTTGAGCCTGGCGGTGAACCTGTTCTCGTGGAACAGCTGGATTGCCCTGAAGTCGGCCGACGCGACCGTGGCGCAGGGCGAGGCGAATTTTCTGGCCGCGCAGCAGAGTCTCGTGCAGCGCGTAGCCGCGCAATATTTCGCAGTGCTGGCAGCGCAGGACACGCTGGCTGCACAGCAGAGCGCCTTGCAGTCGGTTCAGATTCAGCTCGATCAGGCCGAACAGCGTTTCAACGTCGGTCTGGTCGCCATCACCGACGTTGAGATCGCTCGCGCCTCGCGCGACAGCACCAATGCGGCGGTCATCGCCGCCAAGCGCACGCTGGCGACCCAGCAGGATCTGCTGCGCGCAATCACCGGCGAGAGCTATACAAGCCTCGCGGGACCGGGCGATGACATGCCGCTCTTGACGCCGGAGCCGGCCAGCGAGGATGCCTGGGTCACCACCGCCATGGAGCAGAACGCGAGCCTCATCGCCAGCCGCATGGCAGCCGAGATCGCGCGCGACAGTCTGCTGAGCGCTTATGGCGGTCACATACCGACGGTCGGTATCAACGTGTATCGCAATTGGGCACTCGAACACGGCACTTTCACCCCGCCGCTCGAAACCGGAACGCTGCTCGGACCGCTCGCTCCAGCGACCGGCAACACCGATACCATCTGGCAGATCGGGGTCTCGGTGCCGATCTTCACGGCCGGCGCCACGCAGTCGAAGGTGCGGCAGGCGCACTACACCTGGGATGCCGCCAAAGCCGGCCTCGACTACACCTCGCGACAGACCGAGGAGCAGACGCGCGATGCCTACCAGGGTGTCATCAGCCAGATTTCCCAGGTGCAGGCACTCAAGCAGGCCGTGCAATCCAGTCGGGTGTCGCTGCAGGCGAGCGAAGCCGGCTACGCCGTGGGCATCAAGACCGCGGTCGACGTGCTCACTTCGCGCGAGCTGCTGGTCCAGGCTGAAACCAACTACGCGCAGGCCAAGTACGGCTACCTGGACAACATCGTGTCGCTGCGCCTCGCGGCCGGCAGCCTCGACCGGCACACGGTCGAATTGATCAACGGCTGGCTCGACAAGCTGGAAACCCCGGAGCTACATCCCGTCAAGCCGCCCGACCTCGACAGCGTACCGCAGCCAAACCCGAGCGCCCTGCAGCCGCTGCCGGACAACACGCCGAGGCCTTAAGTCTAGGCAGCGAGCGGCGGCAGCAGCGTATCGATGAGCCGCAGCAGCTTGCCGACTGCGCCGCGATGGGCATCGAGCGCCAGCCGTGCGGCATCGCCCTTGAGGGCGCGCCGGTCGGGGTCGCGCAGCAGGCTCACGAGCGCGTTGCAGAGCTCCTGCGCGTCGTGCACCGTGATCAAGGCGCCCTGCTGCGCGAGCGCATGTGCGATGTCGGGACTGTTGAATTGCGCGGGGCCTGCCAGCACCGGCACACCGAGCGCCGCGGGCTCGAGCAGATTGTGCCCGCCGACCGGCACCAGGCTGCCGCCGACGAAAGCGGCATCGGCCGCCGCATAGAAGTCGAGGAGTTCACCCAGAGTGTCGAGCAGCAGCACCTCATGGACGCTGTCGAGCACGGCCTCGGCCCGCGGGTCCGAACTGACGCTCGAGCGCCGCACGTAGCGCAGGCCCGCTGCGGTGATGGCCGCGGCGGCGGGGGAAAAGCGCGCGGGGTGGCGCGGCGCGAGGATCAGCAATGCGTGCGGCTCGCTCGCGCGCAGCTGCCGATGCGCCTGCAGCACGATCGGCTCCTCGGCGGCATGGGTGCTGCCGGCGACCCACACCGGCCGGCCGGCCGCATAGCAGGCGCGCAGCAGCGCGCCGCGCTCGTAAATGTCGGCCGGCAGCGTGCGATCGAATTTGATGTTGCCGGCCAGTAACAGGCGCTCGGGCGCGACGCCGAGCGCGGCGAAGCGCTCGAGGTCGACTGCGGTCTGCGCTCCGACCCAGACATTGGCCGCCAGCGCCGCCCGCATGAGCCCCGGCAGACGTCGATAAATGGCGGCGCTACGGGCCGAAATGCGCGCACTCGCGAGCAGGATGGGCACGCCGGCGCGGCTGACCTCGTGCAGGAGATTGGGCCACAGCTCGGTCTCGATCACGATCAGCAGTCGCGGCCGCAATCGCGCCAGGCAGCCGCGGATGCAGCCCGGCAGATCGTAGGGCGCAAAGCGCACCTCCACGCCAGGCAGCAGCGTACGCGCCCGGGTCCGGCCGGTCGGCGTCGCGCAGGTCAGCGTGATCTCCAGATCCGGCGCGCGCTCGCGCAGCGCGGCGATCAGGATGGCCGCGACCTGCACCTCGCCGACCGAAACCGCATGCACCCAGACGCCGCCGCCCTCGCGCATCGCGCCGAGACCGAAGCGCGCCGCGCCGCCACGCCAATACTCGCGCGTGCGTATCGAGCGCCACAGCAGCAGCAGCATTGCAAACGGCAGCGCCAGGTACAGCAGCAGCGTATAGAGGCGACGCACGAGGGGGACGCGCGGGTCCTACGCCGCCGAGGCCTGAGAAACCGCGGTAAAGTAGCCGCCGAGCAGCGATGCCCAATCGGCATCGGAGAATCGCTCCTCGGGCAGCCGCTGCGTGACTTTCTCGATCGAGCGGCGCAGCCGTACCAGATTGCCGTCACACCAATAGCCTGGATGACGCAGCTCACCGCGATCGAAGTCAACCAGCCAGACCGCTTCTGTTTCGTCCAGCAGCACGTTGTGCGCATTGAGATCGGCATGATAGATGCCGTCGTCGTGGAAGCGACGCAGACAGCGGCCGATCGCAATCCAGCCTGTGAGCGCCAACGGGCCGGCGCGCAGTCGGGCGGCCAGCGAAGTGCTCGCCGGAATCTGCTCGGTCAGCAGATCCGCGGTGTAGCTGAAGCGGTCCAGGCGGCGATAGCCGGCCGCGATCGGCACCGGCACCGGCAAACCCGCACGACGCATGACGTACAGCAGATGCCATTCGACGTACGAGCGGGTGAGGGCTTCGCCGCGCCAGAAATAGCGATCGCCGCGCAGCCGTGTCATGGCACCGCCGCGCCGATAGTGACGCAGCACCAACGCTCGCGCATCGGCGTCGATGAACACGGCTGCGCCGCGGCCCTCGGCCGGCTCGCGCACCTCGCCGCGTTGCGACCACCAGAGCCGATCGAACCACGAAGCATCGGCGTTGCCCGCACGGGAGGCGTCATATAGCATCGCCCCGCCGCGAATCGGTTTGTGCCGCACTTCCGCGCCGATCGGCCAGCGCAATGATTTCCGCATGACCCATCCCGTTAAGCCGCCCGCGAGCCTGTGCATTCTGCGGCTCTCAGCCATCGGCGACACCTGCCACGTCGTGCCCGTGGTGCGCACGCTGCAGCGCGTTTGGCCGACGACACGGCTGAGCTGGATCATCGGCCATACCGAGGCACGTCTCATGGCGCTGCTGCCCGGCGTCGAGTTTATCACCATCGACAAGCGTGCCGGACTGGCGGCACTGCCCTCGCTATGGCGCACGTTGCGCACGCGCCGCTTCGATGTACTGCTGCACATGCAACTGTCGCTGCGCGCGAGTCTGATTTCGCTGCCGGTGCGCGCGCAGCTGCGGCTGGGTTTCGATCGCGCGCGTGCCCGCGAGCTGCAATGGCTGTTTACCAATGCACGCATCGCGCCGCAGCGCGAGCAGCATGTGCTCGACAGTTTTCAGGGTTTCCTGACGGCACTGGGGGTGGAGCGCGGGGCGCTCGAATGGAATCTGCCGCTACCGGCGCAGGCCTGCGACTACGCCCAGCGGCTGATTCCCGATGCACGCGCGACACTGCTCGTCAGTCCGTGCTCGAGCCACCCGGCGCGCAATTGGCGCGCCGAGCGCTACGCCGCGATAATCGACTACGCCGTGCAGCGCCACGGCATGCGCGTATTGCTCTGTGGCGGTCGCTCGAGCATCGAACAGCAGCTGGGTGAATCGATCGAGCGGCAGGTGCATGTGCCGCTGATCAATCAGATCGGTCGCGATACCCTGCCCGAGATGCTGGCGCTGCTCGCGCGCGCCAGTGTGCTGCTGTCGCCGGATTCAGGCCCGGTGCACATGGCCACGATGGTGGCGACGCCCGTGATCGGCCTGTACGCCGCCACGCGCCTGCAACGGGTCGGCCCGTATCGCTCGCGCGAGTGGAGCATCGACCGCTATGAGGCCGCGGCGCGCCGCTTCCGCGGCTGCGATGCCGCGCTGCTGCCCTGGCACGAGAAGATCGAGCACCCCGGCGTCATGGATCTGATCGAAGTGGCCGACGTGCGTGAGCGGCTCGATGCGCTGCTCAGCAAGCGTGGCGCTGCGGCTGCTAGGATGAGTCCATGAACGAGATCCTGGTACCGATCTCGCCGGACGAGTTGCTCGACAAGATCACGATCCTGCGCATCAAGTGCGCGCGCATCGCCGAGCCGGTCAAGCTCGCCAATGTGCGTCTGGAACTCTCGCGCTTGGAGCGCAGCCGCGAAGCCTCGGTGCCCGCCGAGGCCGGCATCGCCGCCGAAGAGGCGGCGCTCGAGCGCGTCAACTCGCAGCTCTGGGATATCGAGGATCGCATCCGCGAGCATGAAGCGCAGCAGCGCTTCGATGCGGGCTTCATCGAGCTCGCGCGCGCGGTGTATCTTCGCAATGACGAACGCGCCGCCATCAAGCGGCGCATCAATCTCAAGCTCGATTCGGCGCTGATCGAAGAGAAATCCTACCGCCCCTATCGCCAGGAGCCCTGACTTCAGCGCTGTAGCGTGTATTCGGCGCCGCAGTAAGGACACTTGGCGAAGCCGGTCGACTCGATCGGCAGATAGACGCGCGGGTGCGAGTTCCACAGGCTCATGTCCGGCATCGGACAGGCCAGCGGCAAATCCTGGCTCGTGACGCTGTATTGCTGCTGGGCGTTTGGAGTACGCAGTTCACCGCTCGATGTCATGCGCGCAGTATATAGGCCCGCGCGCGCACTCGCTCACTCGCCCATGACCTGGTCCCAGAGCGCGATGACGGCGGCGCGCTCGGCCACGAATGGCGCCGCCGCAACCACCCCGCCCTGCCCCTCGAGCGCGCGGTGATGCATTTGCGTGCGATAGGCGCGATAGATGCCCGTCAGTACATCGACCTGCCCCTGGGGCACCAGATCCGCCGAAGCCACCGACTCGAGCTGGCGGATGGTATCGGCGTAGAACGCCACGGGCGGGTAGTCACAGGCCCATTTGAGCGCCCAGTATTGCGCCAGGAACTCGATATCGCCGATGCCGCCCGGATCCTGCTTCAGATCGAACTGCCCGGCCGCGGCGCGCGAGAGCTCGCGACGCTGCCGGTCGCGCATGTGCCGCACGTCCTCGCGCAGCGTCGCGCGCCGCACGTGTTGCGAGAGCACCTCGAGGCGCAGCGACTCGAACTGCTGCATCAGCGCGCGCGGGCCGGCCACGGCGCGCGCGTGCAGCAGCGCCTGGTGCTCCCAGGTCCATGCCTCGCGGCGCTGATAGTCGGCGAAGGCGTCGATGCTGGTAATCAGCAGGCCCGCCTTGCCGCTCGGCCGCAGCCGCATGTCGACCTCGTAGAGCCGGCCAGCCGCCGAGTGCACCGTCAGCAGGTGCACCATGCGCTGCGCGAAGCGCAGAAAGAACACCTGGTTGTCGACACCGCGGCCGCCGTCGCTCTCCTGTTGCGCGCCGCTCGAGTCGTGCAGGAACACGATGTCGAGGTCGGACGCATAGCCGAGCTCCATGCCGCCGAGCTTGCCGTAGCCGATGACGCACAGGTGCACGTCGCGCCGCGCCGCAGCCTCACCGCAGCGCGGCACGCCGAGCACGGGCGTCAACTGCTGCCAGGTCAGGCTCAAGGCCCGCTCGATGATGAGTTCGGCCACATCGGTGAGCCGGTCGCTGACTTGCATGACCGGCAGGCGCGACAACAGATCGGCGACCGCGAGCCGAAAGACCGCGGCGCGCTGGAAATGCCGCAGCCGCTCGATCAGCTGCTCTTCATCGCCTTCATCGACGCCGTCCATACGCTGCGCGAGGTCGGCGGTCAAAGAGGCGCGGTCCGGCGGCTGCTCGAGCAGCCGCTCATCGATGAGCTCATCGAGCAGCAACGGGTGCGCGGCAATCTGATCGATCAGAAATTCACCGTGCGTCGCGAGCTGCACCAGCCGCGCACGCGCGCGCGCGTTATCGAGCAACAGTGCCAGATAAGCCGAACGCGTGCCGACCGCTTCGAGCACCCGCAGCAGCCGGCGCAGCGTGCGCAGCGGCTCGGGTGTTGCCACGAGCTCGTGCACCAGCACCGGCAGCAGCGCGAGCATGCGGCGAGCGCCGATCTTGTCGAGCCGGCGCATGGCAGCCCCGTCGTGGAAATCCACCAGCGTGCTGGCAGCCGCGGCTGCATCGACCCAGCCCAGCGCCGCGAGCCGCGCACCGAGCGGCTCGAGATCGTCACAGGTCAATGGCAGCGCCGGCGGCGCGGGGGCGCCGGCCTGCTCGTTGCTGAACACCACGGCGCGGAAGTGTGACGCGACGCTGTGCCGATGCGCCGCAAGCAGCGCGGTGAGCTCGCTCCAGTCGCCACATTGCATGCTGGCGGCGAGCAATTCACGCTCGAGCGCATCGCCCGGCAAGCGGTGCACTTGCTGATCGCAGCGCATCTGCAGGCGGTTCTCGAGCCGGCGCAGGAACACATACGCCGCATCCAGCTCGGCCACGGCCGTCGCGGGCAGTAGCTTGGCGCCGGCCAGCAGCGACAGCGCGTGCCGCAAGGAGCTGCCTTGCAGTCGCCGGTCCTGACCGCCGCGGATCAGCTGAAACGACTGCACGATGAACTCGATTTCGCGGATACCGCCATCGCCGAGCTTGATGTCCTCTTCGAGGTCGCGCCGCAGCACTTCGCGTTCGATCAGTGCCTTCATCTCGCGCAGCGACTCGATGACCCCGAAATCCAGGTAGCGCCTATAGACGAAGGGGCGGATTGAGGCACGATACAGCTCACCATAAGCCGCCTCGCCGGTAATGGCGCGAGCTTTGACCCAGGCGTAGCGTTCCCAGTCGCGGCCGTGGATTTGCAGATAGTCCTCGAGCGCAGCCGCATTCGACACCACCGGTCCGCTGTCGCCGAAGGGCCGCAGCCGCAGGTCGATCCGGAATCCGAAGCCGGCCTCGGTCTGCTGTCCGAGCAGGCGGATCAGCTGCTGTACGGCGCGCGTGAAGAACTCCTGATTGCTGATCGAGCGCAGCCCGTCGGTCTCGCCGCTATCGACATAGAGCGGCACAAGATCGATATCGGAGGAGAAGTTCAGCTCGCCGCCGCCGAGTTTGCCCATCGCGACGATGATCAGCGGCTGCGTGCCTCCGGCGGCGCCGCGCGGCTGGCCGTAGCGCGCGCAGAGCCCCTGGAGCGCGCACTGCTGAGCCACCTGCAGGGCACGTTCGGCCGCCTGCGACAGATCCGACAAGGTCTGATCCAGCGTGGCCCACTGCGCCAGGTCACGCCAGGCGATGCGGGCGAATTCGGCGCGGCGCCAGCGGCGCAGCTCGGCCATGAAGCGCGCCTCCTGTTCCAGGCCCATCGGCTCGCCCTGTGCCGGCGCCGCGGCGGCGGCGGCAGCGGCAGCGCCGCCCCGGCGAGCCGCTCGCCCGCGAGCCGTTCGCGCCTGCGCGACAGCAGTGCCTCCCAGGCCTGCGGATCCCGACAGAGCGCATCCAGCACGAATTCGCTCGATGCCAGTACGGCCGGGGCGCTTGCGGCCAGCGCATCCGGCGCGCTGCTCAGCGCCGCGGCCACGCTCGGAGCGCGCTCGGTCAAAATCGACAGGGCCCGGCGCTGCGCTGCCTCGACCGCGTTCATGGCGCCATCCGCACATCGTCACCGCGTCAGACCGGCGGTTCGATCCGGCTGTTGGATGCGTAGCCGCCTCACCGCGACGCGTACCGCGAGGGTGTGCGTGCCGCCGCCGAGCAGCACCCCCCGGAGCGGGGAGACGTCACTGAAGTCGCGGCCCCAAGCGAGCGCGACATGCTGCTGCTGCACGCAGACATTGTTGGTCGGATCGAATTCGATCCAGTCGAAGGGCGGCGCAAATACAGCCACCCAGGCGTGCGAGGCATCCGCTCCGAGCAGCGCCGTCCGCTCGGCCTGCGGCTCCTCAGCGCTGCTTTGGGTGCACAGATAACCGCTGACATAGCGCGCCGCAAGCCCGGCGCTGCGCAGGCAGGCGATCATGAGGTGGGCGTAGTCCTGGCAGACGCCGCGGCGCTTGTGGAACACCTCCAGCAGCGGTGTGGCAATCTCGGTCTCTCCGGGCGCATAGGTGAATTCGGCATGCACCTTGGCCATGAGGCGCCCGGCCACCTCGAGCACGGTGCTGCCGGGTACGAGGCAGTCGCTCGCAAACTCGCCGAACAGGCGTTTGATGCGCACGAACGGCGACTCGCCGCGAAAGCGCATCGCTTCAAGCCACTGCGGCTCGCGCGGGCAGGCCGTGTACAGCAGCTCATCGCGCACGCGCTCCCAGCTCTCGCCTTCAGCCAGCGGTAGCGCGCGCGGTGCCTCCAGACTCAGCTCCATGGTGGCCACGACCTGCAGGTGCGCATGCGGCCGGTCGAGTTCGACACGCGTGACGCGATTGCCGAAGGCATCGAAGTGCTCGCTGCATACCGCCGGCTGCGGATCGATCCGAATGCGGTGCTCGAGACACCGCTGGCGCGC
>Ga0116217_10000160_pt1 | contig 78753 bp, 81 predicted proteins | sample Sb_taG_6_FD_89697 | JGI IMG/M metagenome (GOLD analysis project Ga0116217, IMG submission 89697) | Peat soil microbial communities from Weissenstadt, Germany - Sb_50d_4_PS metaG | ecosystem: Environmental > Terrestrial > Soil > Wetlands > Peat | place: Germany: Weissenstadt | collected 2010-09-21
CACTGGGGATGAGTAACGAAATCAGCTTGTGGGAAGTTGGGGCACTCCCGAGTGACGGACAAACCTTCCTAATTCGGTAAGGTAAGGTTTGCCGACCATTCGGGAGTGATCGCACAGTGACTCGGGGGCCAGGGCCGTCATTCGTTGACCAGCGAATGACGCGTCCGCAAGATGAAACGACCGGAAAGCGAGACATGCTTAATTGGTCGACCGAACCATCTCGAACTACCGTATCGCGCTTCGCGTCCGTGATGCTGGCCGGCGTTCGCAATTCTGTTTCGCAGTTCGTGACCTCTACTGCCTAGTGAGCACTCCTTCCACGGCGATGCCGGGTGTAGCGTTCATGACTTTGATCTGTTTAGCATGATCCACGATGACTATTTCCCAAGTTCCGTCCGGGAATACTGCGGATCCGGTGCAGTGCGAGTGCACTTCATAAGGCCCCGAATCGCTCCCTGGGCTCACTGCGCCACCGAAACTGACCGTGTATTCACGAGAAGCATTCCCGTGCCCATCAAAGGTGAAAGTTCCAGCCGCGGCGAGGGGGAGAAACGCACCAACACGCTGCGGTGTTCCGTTGTAGGACTCGCTAACCAAACCATCGAACGCAAACCCATAAGTCCCAGCTATCGTGGAGTCTGTGCATCCATCGTCGGCATGCACGACGTCTTGTCGACCCAATAACATTCCCACCGCGACAATGACCATCACGGATGTAGCTGCGACGAGGTATCTTCTTGGCGTTTTCATTGTTTTTTCTCCTCTCAACCGATCTAAATTTCGGCAAACCGTTGAGTTTGGGGAGCTGCGAAGGCCAGGTTCCGTGTGATCTCCGGTTCGTCTTTTTCCCCTTACTTGAAGGTGCGGAAAAAAGAGGCAGATTGGCTCACGCCTGGTACATTTTTTTCTGCGCTTCCCGGAATTGTCGTGCGGCCCCGCAGAAGCAAGCCAGCCCTGGGCCGATCAAGTGGTCGGAATTCATTGACTTTCGGGGCAAGGCGGGATAGCGTTTGCGCCAAGGGGGAGTCCTGTCGCCGCGGTCCCTAGGGAGCAGCCTTGCACTCCGCTTCGCCCGACCAAATCACGGATCTGCTCGCGCGCTGGGGCGCGGGTGACGTCGAGGCCAGGGAGGCTTTGGTCCCGGTCGTCTACAACGAACTGCGCCGCGTGGCGGGGCGATGCCTGGCGGGCCAACACAATCAGACTCTTCAAAGCACCGCCCTGGTGCATGAGGCCTATCTTCGGCTGGTGGGACAGGACTCGTTGCAGGTCGAGAGCCGCGCGCACTTCTTCGGCATTGCCGCCCACCTCATGCGCGAGATCCTGGTAGACCATGCGCGCATGCGTGGCGCTGCCAAGCGCGGGGCGAACTGCTTGACTCTTGCCCTCGATGAGGCGGTCGCGTTGCCACAGAAGCGGGAAGTGGACCTGGTCGCGCTGGACGATGCCCTGAATGGGCTGGCCGCGTTGGATCAGAGGCAATCCCAAATTGTGGACTTGCGCTTCTTCGGAGGCCTGTCCATCGAAGACACTTCTTACGTGTTGGGAATCTCGCCGGCCACGGTGAAACGAGAATGGGCCACCGCACGATTGTGGCTTCAGCGGGAAATCAGCAGGAGCGAATCGCCATGACTCCGGAACGCTGGCAGCAAGTTAAGGGTGTGCTCCAGCATGTCCTCGAACTCGCGCCGTCGGAGCGCGCGGTCTTCCTCGACCAGGCTTGTAGTGGCGACCGCGCATTGCGGCAGGAAGTGGAGTCGCTTTTGGCTGGCAACGAACAGGGGCGATCCAGCTTTCTGCAATCCCCACCTGCAATGCGCTTAGGCAAAGGGACCCGAATGGGTGACTACGAAATCCAGTCTCTGCTGGGCGCGGGCGGCATGGGTGAAGTCTATCGGGCACGCGATTTGCGGCTACGCCGCGATGTAGCCATCAAAGTGCTGCCGGCCTTCGTTTCTTCCGATCCCGAGCGGTTGCGACGCTTCGAGCTGGAGGCGACCGCGGCGGCCGCGCTGAATCATCCCAACATTCTTGCGGTGTTTCAGATGGGCACGCACGAAGGAGTGCCTTACCTGGTTACGGAGTTATTGGAAGGGGAAACGCTGCGGGACCTGATCAAGCGAGGGCCGCTCCATGTGCGCAAAGCAGTCGACCACGGAGTGCAGATTGCGTGTGGCTTGGCTGTAGCGCATGACAAAGGAATTGTCCATCGAGATCTGAAACCGGAAAACCTGTTCGTCACCAAGGATGGGCGGTTAAAGATTCTCGACTTCGGGCTGGCGAAGCTGACTCAACCGCCATCCAGTTCGGAGAACAGCGCACTGACGCTCGGGAGTGAAACCGAGCCGGGCATGGTGATGGGGACGGTGGGATACATGTCGCCGGAGCAGGTGCGGGGACAGGCCGCCGATCATCGAGCAGATATCTTCGCGTTCGGCGCGATCCTGTACGAAATGGTGACGGGCAAGCGAGCTTTTCAGAAGCCGACTTCGCCGGAAACGATGACGGCGATCCTGAACGAAGACCCGCCGGGTATATCGCAAATCACTCCCGGCGTTCCTCCTGGGTTGCAGCGAGTCGTTCATCGCTGTTTGGAGAAGAATCCGGAGCAGCGCTTTCAATCGGCTTCAGACCTGGGGTTTGCGTTGGAGTCGATCTTTGACTCAGGAGCCTCCGTGCAGTCACCCGCTGAGCTTCGGCCGGATCTGAAAAGGGGCACGGAATCCGGACAGGTTGGAAGAACAGCTGACGTGGCGGGTAAGAGTGGAGCATTGCTGCGCGTGTTGGCTCTGACGGTTGGAGTTCTTGTTGTATTGCTTGCGATTATCGCGGGGCTTAGACAGGATAGGCTGAGGGCATGGCTGTCTGGCTCTGTAGCTGCGCCTCATATCGAATCGCTTGCTGTGCTGCCTTTGAAGAATCTCTCGGGTGATCCAACGCAAGAATATTTCGCCGATGGAATGACGGAAGAGTTGACCGCCGATCTCTCGAAGATTGGAGCGGTTCGAGTAATTTCCCGAACTTCGGCAATGCGGTACAAGGACGCAAACAAGTCTCTGCCAGAGATTGCTCGGGAGTTGAATGTCGATGGGGTCGTGGAGGGCTCGGTCGAGCGTTCGGGCGATCGAGTGAGAATCACAGCGCAACTTATACAGGCACCCACCGACACTCACCTGTGGGCCAACAGCTATGAGCGCGATCTGCGGAATGTTTTGTCCCTCCAGGATGAAGTTGCACGTGACATAGCCAGCGAGATCAAGGTTACGCTGACGCCCCAGGAGCGAGCACAGTTGTCAACCTCCCGCGCAGTTGACCCATGCACCTATGAGGACTATCTGAAGGGTCGCTACTACTACAGCAAACTCTCGACGGAGGGCTTCAGCGAGGCTCTCAAATACTTCCAGCAGGCCGTTCAAATCGATCCCAAATACGCATTGGCCTACGTCGGAGAAGCCGACTGCTACAAAGAACTCGGCATCTGGGGTGCGCTGCCGCCCCGAGAGTCCAGTTCAAAAGCCAAAGCCGCGGTACAGAAGGCGTTAGCGATCGACAACAATCTCGGCGAAGCTCATGCCACGCTTGCCCACCTGCATTTTGTATACGATTGGGATTGGGCGGGTGCTCAGGAGGAGTTCAATCGTGCCTTGGAACTCAGTCCTCGTTCTTCGGAGGTCCACCAACTGTATGCAATTTACCTGTCCGCCATGGGCAGACAGGACGAGGCTGTCGCGGAAATCGAGAAAGCTCATGCTCTTGACCCAGTGTCGCAACCGACCAATACCGCGTTGGGATTCGTCTATTTACTCGCCCACCGCTTCGACAGAGCGGTCGAACAACTTCAGAAAACGCTGGCGCTGTATCCAGAATCAGCAATCGATCACAACAGTCTGGGAGTTTGCTACGAGCATAAGGGTATGTACCGGGAAGCTGTGGAAGAGTATTTAAAGTCGGAGGAGATCGAGGGCGCCACCAGGGAAAATTTGGCATTGCGCCGCCGGGCCTTCTCGAAAGCTGGACTCAGAGGCTTTTTGCACGAGGAACTGAAGTCAGACATTGCGAACTTGAACCATGATTACGTTCCGGCCTTTGACTTTGCACAACTGTATGCCCGTCTTGGGGACAAAGACCGGGCTTTTGAAAATCTTGAGAAAAGCTACAAAGAAGGGGGACACTATATCGCGTTTCTAAAAGTTGAGCCCGAACTGGACAATCTACGTTCTGATCCGCGCTTCACCGACCTGCTGCGTCGGGTCGGGTTGCCTGAGTGACGAGCTTCATTCCTTAGAAAAACTCTGACCCCGACATCCCCATCCTCAAGCCAGTGCGAAATACGTCAAGCTACAAGGAGCAACGAAACGCGAGCTTTGTGGGGTGTTCCGATCCTGAAATGGTACGCTTGTTCATATTCTGGTCGGGTGACGAGCTACTCTTACGTAATCCGGTAAGCAGCAGCCGAGAATCCCCCTGGCTCACCGAAACCGGTAAGCCTTTGCCTCATCCGCAATTTTGTTGACCTCGAACCGGTTGATCTCGTCGATGAGTTCGTTGGTGACGATGTCCGGAACGCCGACCTTCTCCTTGATAACTCCCCACTTGAGCAGGAAACCGAGATACTCAGTGTAGTTCGCCTCGGAGCTCTCGCCCCAGCGTTTCACTCCGCTCTTCTCAAGCTTCCAGTTTGGGATGCGTGCCTGCAGCACCTTGGTGTCATCACGGATCGCCGCGGCTTCGTCTTTTCCGGTTGGCTTAATCTCTGGAAAGACCTCGTACAGTATGCGGACTGCGGCTTCCGGGTTGTTGATGGCGAAGATGGTTCCCTTAGCATAGCCTCGCGCCAGAGCGACTGCATCCTTCCTCCGTGTTCTCAGCGTGTCATCGAGCGCGAGAAAGCCATTCCCGGGGAAGCGGTCGATCTCCTTCGCCTCCAGCAGGCGCAGCTTGACGCCGGCGTTTTCGACCAGGGCATACTGTGTATCGAACTGGCAGAGCGCGTCCACCTGCTTGCTCCTGACCATGGCCGCGGTTTGCGCACTCTCGCCAGCAACCACAATTCTGACATCTTTCTCGGGGTCCATCCCTTCCATGGCAATCACAGCTTTCGCGAACAGCACCCCTCCGCCCATCGAGATCACACCGATGGTCTTACCTTTCAGATCACTGATGGTTCGGATGGAACTATCGGCGGGCACTGCTAGCTGGTAAATGTTGCTCTGGTAGGCGGTGTAGAAGGTTGTTATTTTGACCCCCATGGTGCGAGCGACTGCGTGCGCCTCCACGGCAGCCAAAGCGAATGGGATCTCCTTGGTTGCGACGCTCTTGACGCAGTCGGACGAACCGGCCAATGGCACCAGGGTCACCTCAATTCCATCTTCTTTAAACCAACCCATCCTGGTGGCAATGGCGAACGGCGCTGCGCCCGCCGAAATCGTGCGCGCACAAAAACCGACTCTCAACTTGGAGAGTTGAGCGGGCGCGTTCGAGCATAAGATCGCGAGCAGGAAGCACGTAACCGACGTGGCCCGTGTGCGTTTCATGCGACCATCCTTACTTTTTCGAGGCGTTCTTTCTCGGATGGATCCCAGAAGAGAATGCGACGGCGGATCAGAAGAATGCACCGGTTCAACAGCAGTCCCATGATCGAAAGGATGAGGAGCACGGAAAACTGTCCGGCCACATCCATATTGAAATTCATGCTCTGAATCAGCATACCCAGACCGGCCGACGCGCCTACGAACTCGGCAACGATGGCTCCGATTAACGCAAAAACCATCGCGACATCAAGCCCGGCCATGACGAACGGGAGAGCGTTCGGCACCCGGAGCATCCAGAACATCTGAATCTTGCTCGCCCCGAGCGAGCGCATAAGATTCATCCGGTCCTCGTCCGCCGATCTGAGGCCCGCGATGGTATTGACGAGGACTGGGAAAGAGGCGACCAGAGCGGCATTTACGACTTGAGACTTCAGCCCCAGTCCGAACCAGACCACGATCAGAGGTGCGAGCGCCACCTTGGGCACCGACTGGAACATCACGATGTAAGGATAAAAGAAGTAGTCGACGTAGCGGTTCAGTGCCACCGCCGTGCCCACCAGGAACCCAAGCAGCGAGCCCACTAGGAAACCGAGCAACGTCTCCAGGAGCGTATGGAGCAGGTGCTTCTGGTAGAGTCCGCTCGCGAACCCCCGCCACAGCGCCATCGCCACTCTTGAGGGAGCGGGCAAGATGTAGGGTGGCACATCAAGGGCGCGTATGATCAGCTCTCCTGCCAGCACGGAGGCACAGAAGATGGCTGCTGTAAGCGCTACATTGCGGACGCCATTACGCATCGAGCGCTCCTTTCGCGTTGAAGTGTGCCCGGATCGAGCTGACCGTCGCGCAGAACTCCGAGGAGTTCATGGCCTCCACTCGCCGCGGGCGCGGAATGTCAACCGGTACCTCGTCCATGATGCGGCCGGGCCGTGGAGTCATTACCAGCACCCTGTCGGCAAGAAAAACCGCTTCCGGAATGGAGTGCGTGATAAACAGAACGGTCTTCTTCCGCTCCATCCAGATACGCTGCAGTTCCAGGTTCATCTGCTCGCGGGTCATGGCGTCGAGTGCGCCGAACGGCTCATCCATCAGCAGCATCGCGGGATCATGGATCAGCGCACGCGTGATCGCGACTCTCTGCTGCATGCCTCCAGACAGTTCCCAAGGGTAGCGGCGCGCGAATTCCTCGAGCCCGACTAGACGCAGCAACTCTTGTGCGCTCTTCCGATAACGCTCGCGGCCGAGGCCCTGCACATCGACCGGCAGCAGCACGTTTTCGAGCACGCTGCGCCAAGGGAGCAGTACTGGTGATTGGAAGACCACGCCGATGTCGCGGCGCGGCTTGGTGATGGGAGTGCCGCGAAGACAGGCATGCCCTCCCGAGGGCAGCAGCAGGCCCGCCAATATCTTGAGGAGCGTGGACTTTCCGCATCCGGACGGGCCGACGATGGCAACAAACTCACCCTCGTTCACGTTGAAGCTGATCTGCTGCAGAGCGTTCACCGCGCCGTCCTGGCAGGAGTAACCCTTGGAAAGCTCCCGGACAGAGATGGCTTCCATGGTTACACTCCGCGAGACGTCCTCCGCAGGGGCGATCTCGACTGGGACTTGGTTCGATAGCGCCATTATGCTCTCCATTGCCGCGACCGTCTGCAAAATCCGTTTGCTATCCTTGGCCGAGTGTTCCCGAAACATCGCTTCGAAGGCTAACTCTCCACGTGCCATCTCATGTCCGCCGGCCCCACGCCGCCCAGAGGATTGCTGACGGCATCAGGAAGTCGGGATCGTCCAGGCGCGCGACGTCCTCATCGAACTGTTGCGGTGTGATGTAGTTGCCATCGATCATCGCCCCTCGAAGCAACTCGTAGGTGAATCGCACCAACGTCGCACCAAGAGAACCCCGTTGCCACATGAATGCCCGTGCCTCGCCATTGACGCTGGTCAGTCCGTGCGCGCGCAGTCGTCCGATGAGGCGCCTTCCGTAGAGTCTATCCACGCCACCGTCGTCCAGGAGTCGCATCATCGCGACTTGGGTTTGTAAGAGAACCTCCCCGGGATTGACCGCCGGATCCGCGGGCATGGAGAAGCTATCGTACTCCTCGTCGATCAACCAGCCACCCGGCTTGAGAGCGGAAATCATACGCGCCAGTGCCGTCTCGCGTTCCGGAAGGTGCATGAGCACCAGGCGCGCGTGAACCAGATCGAAGGCCGCTTCCGGCAAAGGATCTGTGGCTATATCGTGGCGGCGCACTTCGAGGTTCGGGAGGTTGAGAGATTCCAGGAAGCGCGGATCGATGTCGGTCGCCAATACGCGTCCTGTGGTGCCGACGCGATGTGCAAGCCAGGTTGCGATGGAACCGCTGCCCCCACCGACTTCCAGGCAGTGCCAGCCGGGGGCGACGCCGCGGTCCTCAAGATGACGAATGGTTCCCGGGTCCAGCAACGCGGAGAGGGCCGCGAATCGGCCCGGGGCCTCTTTGCCGGCATTGTCAAGCAGGTAGGTGGAACCTGCAGGGTGTCGTGTTCCTATAACGACGCTATTCCCGGTACGTTCTCCTAGTGGTGGCATCGCGGGCGTCCCCAATCGCCGCAGTGCAACGCATTTAACAACAGATGGACTTATGACACAAGTTCAAATAACTTGATGGTTGATGAGGAATACTCAACGATGGATTTTACCTCCCGCCAGCTCCGTGCGTTCCTGTTAGTGGCGCAACATCGAAGCTTCACGCGCGCGGCCGGGGCGCTGTTCATCACTCCGTCAGGCCTGAGCCTCTTGATACGAGAGTTGGAAACCCAACTTGGAGTTAGGTTGTTTGATCGTACGACACGCCATGTTGCGCTGACAGCTTCTGGGACCGAGCTTCTCGCCGTCGCCCAACGCAACCTGCAGGAGTTGGATGGCGCCATGTCGCGCATCGGGCGATCGACACGCGAAACCGGTGTTTCGTTATCAATCGGAACGCCGCCCTTGCTGATGGCGAGTGTCTTGGCGCCGGCCATCAAGGAATTCCGATCGCACCGGCCCGACCTTCGCTTTCAATTGTTTGATGGTGACAGTGCTAGCGTCATGCAGAAGGTTCAGTCGGGCGCACTCGATATGGGCGTGGGTGTTTTCTTCAAGCACTTACCCGGCGTCCGGCGAGTACCACTGTTTCGCTTTTCCTTGGTGGTCATACGTACAGACAGCGGCCAGCAATCCCGTCGTGCCACGAATGCCTGGTCCGCACTAAAAGGAGAGAAGCTAATCTCCCTGCAGCCATCCATCCCGCTGCAGCAGCTTATAAACAAGCACCTCGCTGAAGCTGGCGTCGCCTATCAGCCCAATCTCACGGTGAACTATCTCAACACCCAGATCGCGATGGTCGAGGCCGGGGAGGGCATTGCCATCATTCCTTCGTACGGACACCTCGCCTGCAGGAATCGAAGCATTGTGATCAGCCGGCTGGTGAATCCTGTGGTGCACCTCGACACCTATCAGATTCGACACGGCGGCAGGAAACTTCCACCTGTCGCGGAAGAGTTCACCTCTTTCCTACAAAGTTACATCGCCAGTTGGGCGGGACGCTCGGGCCTCCTCTAGCAGGCAAGTCCGTCGGCAAGAATCTCGTCATAGCGTATTCTCGGTTACTTGGCGGGAAAGGCAGCCACGCACCTTGCTCGGTATCGCTCAGCTCTTCTGGGCCTCGCAGGGTCCGGACCCGGGTGTTGAGGTGCGCCGGATCGGTACCGAGAAGTCGGCTTCAAGGAAGTGTGTCGACCATCCTCGCTCTCTGTGCGAAGGCGGGGCGATTAGGGAATGGTAACGTCCTTTATCCCAACTTACCGTGCTGGTACGTCTGACTTGCCGGTGCCTTCAAGTCTTGCGCACCGAGATACAACCACCAGAGGGCAAAGCACGGGAGTCCCAGCAGGGCCGCGCCCGACACGCCAAACCACAATGCACCGAGAAACGCACCTAATCCTGAGGGCCGGATTTGTTGTGTGGAGGGAAGATAATCCGCTAAGAAGTAGTCCCGGGAAGCCTGAGGCGAATATAGAACTTTGATTTCCTTCCTGTGGGATTTTCCGAACCCAACCTCATGCATCAGTTCAGCCATGTTTGCGTTAGCATCGGTTAGTGGTTCCGTCACCGTGGATCCGGTTCCTTCCGGAACAAATTCCACCCTCCAGTAGTCTCTTCCTCGTGAAGCGGGGGTGTAAAGGACGAATCCCTCTGCGGTCTTGGAACCTTCACTGAGCGCCTTCTGAATTTCATTTCGACGTTGCAGCGTGTCGGTAGGCGCCAAGGAGCGTACTGACAGGAACAACCAGACGATCCCCAGCGGCACGGCCAGCAGCGGAAGGAACGCAACTACAAGATTGGTTGCGGCCCTTCTCGGCATCCTGTAGAAGAGTGGCTCGGCGACCTCCAAATCGATCAGATCGCTCTTTTCAGAAGTGGGGGTCTTGACCTCGCTCAGGGCCACGGAGACAGTTTGCGCGACCAGAGGGTCACTCCAGTAGCCTGTGTGCGCCCAGAGTAGCAGTCTGCGCCATTGCCCGGTGCTGCAGTCCAAGATAGACGACGCGTGTGTCCTGATCGATGTTAGCCGTGTTCCAATTGGATCAAACGGCCGGTATACGTTGATCCAACGTACGATTCTTTTTTGTCCGGCGAGGTAGGTAGCCATGCTTGCCGGATCGGCGCACCACTCGGGGAAAAAGCGATTGAACAATCGTTTAAGAGGTGAGCCCATCGTGACCAAGACAATCTGTTTGGCCTCACTCCACGGCGAGTCCGATCGCAATAGTGAATTGAGCGCAATGACAGATCCCAGGCTGTGCCCCACTAGAAACACTCGCCGGTCTCGCAGGGAGCCAATAGCCCGAACTTTTTCCACCATTCGTGATTGGATCTCCTCGCGGTAATCGGCGTCGCCGGCATAGCGGAATATGTCCGAGACGATTTTGAGCAATGGACTCAAAAGATAGACGAGCAGGAAAGTGCTCACAAACCCGAAACCTAAAATGATTCCTGCCAATGAAGATGTGATTCGAACCGCGTCGACGAGGCTGATGTGGACATGCCAGAGGAGAGGCGCGAGCGCGAGCGCGACAAATAGAACGCTGCTTGTGATGATCGCAGCCAGTTCCATCGAAACTCTTCCAAGCGGAAGCAAGAACGGAACGTACGTGATCAGGATGTAGGGGCGAATGATGATTAAAAGGGCGCGCCGAAACCATGCGGGGACTGACACCCCGGTCACGAAAGCAATGCCTGCAAATATGATGATCACATTCACCCAGGCCGACCCAATGAGAGTCCATTTGAGCGCCGAAGGAATCCGGTCGGCGGTCTTGGCGAGCGCTCCTTCCATGAGAAAGATCGGGGCCACACACCAGCACAGGACCAGAGCATCAGAAGCCAAGGCCAGAGTTTGGAGGGTGAGACGGCTGAAGCGCGACCGCGTCTGCGATACACTGCTCTGCACAGCCCCACGGAAACCCGCCATGATCGCCGTAAGATACGAGATTGTAATACTTGATTGCAGCCAACTCTTCGACCCCAACGGATAGCCTACAATCTGGTGCCAGTTGTACTCATGGACATCGAGGGGTTGGATCGAGAATGGCTGCAATACGGGCCGGGCTTCTTGAGCTAAAGCTCCTGGCTCCGCGCTTCCCACGCCGTGGACGAGGAATACGACGTCACCAAACTGCTCAGGTTTGTCATTTTCTGTCATCGGCAAATCGAACCGTCCTAAGACAGCACAACTCCACAAGACTGGTCGGTAATCGCCTGCGGGGAACAGCGTAGCACGGCATTCCCCACAGGGTCCCCTCTGGCAATTGAAGCACCGCGACTTACGCCGTCCGCAAGGATCCTTTAGCCAACGCGATGGGACCAGTCTTAGAAAGCGTCGCTCAAAACATCCGCATTGTTGGCGATAGCGTCCTTTATCGTTCGTTACCGGCCCGGATGTATTTCCGTGATAGCATCGAACCTCCATCCGCATTCCTGATTTGAGAAGGTTCGCTCAAATGAAGCAACTGGCAGAGTTCCAACTCGAAGGAACAAAGGAAACAGTGTTCGTGGAGATCGAGTCCCCGCCAGGGGGCTTGATGCCGGCAGCAAACCCCGGAGAGATCGCGGTGAAAGTCGGTCAGAGTTTGGAGTCCGCGCTCCAGAGAATTCACGGAATGTCCGAAACCGGTCTGAGCGATTTCGACTGATCCGACTACCTTAACTCCTCACAAATTAGAATTTTCTGAACGTCATCGATATGGTCTCCCTACATCCTGATTACGGCTATTCGACTCCAGAATTCGCTGTCCGTGCGTGCGCACACGAACGTAACCTTAGCCAGGTAAACACCACTGGACAGCACAACGGCAGCCCCCAAATGATAGACCTCTCCCGGTTCCATCCAGAAGTCAGCCTTGTTCCCGAATGAAAAAAAGGCACGACACGTTCCTTAATACCTGACGTCTACGTTTCTAAGTAGAAGTACCTACATCGAGCTTGGTGGCCGCACTCTGTTTATCGGGATTGGCAATCGTAAGTGTCGAAGTAAATGCCCTCGCGCCACCTGGAGTGCAAGTAACTACGACCGTCGTTTGATCCTTGAAATCCAGTTTCGCTGCCACTGTCTCCCCAGTGTCTTTTGTCACGGTCGCCGTAGCGCCCGACTGGAAGTTAGCGCCGCGCACCGTAAGTTGCACCTCCTTCCCGATAGTCGCACTGGTGGGAGACAAAGAAGTGATCTTCGGTGCAGGAGCTGAAGGTGCTGGCGCAGTGGTTGTGGACCCGGGGGATGACGGCGTGGGTTTTAACAATTTGTCCTGAAGTTGGCCCGTGACACTATCAAACAATCTCTCTGAAAACCCGAATAACAACGCGATTGCGAGTGCTACGGGTTCATAGGGATTGCACCAATCCAGATTCAGGGCACTGCCCAGAATATTCAACTTCAGCCCCAACATGATCAGCAAGATACCGCCCCAAGCCGAGAGCGCCCCGGTGAGGGGACTGAGAAATAGTGATCCCCAAGTCGCCCCGTAGTCGTTTGGGACATTGGCCGCTGCTGTCGTTCGTGTCAGACGGCTGAGCAATCCACCGACCGCCCCCAACAGCAAGAGAACGGCATTGCCCAACGTAACCGCCAAGGCAAACATGAGTAACAAAGCACATCCGACCAGCCACATCATCTTGTTGTGCCAGCTGGCGAGCTGGGAAAAGTCATTGTCAGTGCTTTCGTAGATCAGGCCCAGTGCCTCCCCCAGTAATGCTCGCCACCTTGCCAACGGTGCCGGCGCTTCCGCAAGCACGAGACCATCGATCCTGGCCATCAGATCAGCCGATAGCGTCGGCAGATTTGCGAGCTGCAAAACAAGATCTCGATAATCTGCAAAGTCAGCCGCGCTGCCACTAGCCACCGCTTGGTTAATTTTCTGAACTAATTGATTTTCGGCCTGTAAGGCGGTAAGCAGATCATGCAACAGGGCATTGGCAGGGCGCGGCATGATGGCCTGCGTCATTACGCTAACCAGCGAACCTTGTGCCCTACACAAATCCAGCAGTACCTGGTAGACGTTGACCTGGTCTGGAGGCGCACCGTCCTTCAGCCTCTTTACCAATATCTTTGCATCATTTCCTAGCGAGACGAGAGTGGCGAAAACCTTGTTGCAAACGTCCAGCGTGACCGCTTGATCATTAGTGTCTGGAGTCTTCTTGATCGTGTCCGTCAGACGGCTAAAGAAATCGGTAATATCTTTCAGCAGGCTTCCCAATTGTGTAGGGAGCCGACCTGGATCCGGCATTTTTCCAAGATCGGAGTAAAGACTCTGATAAGTCGCGGCGTTTTTCGAGAAAGTCTGTAGTCGGGACCCGCACTCAGCCAGCGTTGTCGCGTCGCCGGTAATCTGCCCTGTCCAATCGCTAAATTGCTGAAGCGAATTCAACAATCGCTGTTGTAGGTCCGTAAGCCATGCCTGGCGTGCTGCTTCCGGCCCGGATATCTGCTTCACGAGTAGTTGAAATTGTTGAAGCAACCGTGTTGCTCGTTCGACTATCAGGGCTTCGCCGGAGGTGAGCGCTTCGCGCACATGATCCGCCAAAGCTATCGCGAGCGGCCTGTTCATTTCCCTCAGTTGTTGTTCTGCGGTTTCCAGTCGCGCCCGGACGGCCTCCGCTGGAAGCAGAGCAATCAGCTGTAGCTCAGCTTCGTGGGATAGACTCCAACCCGCAAGTTCCTGGCCGCGAGTCCAGAACAAGGCATTGAAAAAACGCGTTGGACCCGTGGCCCACGGGGGCACCACGTCCAGAGGGAGCGTCTTTCGTCCCTGCGCTTTGGGATTGATGGGAAACCCCTTGTACTTGAACGGATATTCCGCCTCGTCAAGTAAAAAATGAATTCGGGCGAGTCGCTCGTTCAATTCGGGCGAGTCGGGATAACCCGCAGTTTCCGCTACGGCACGCGACCGCACAGCCTCGATCTGCACCACAAGCTGAGCACGCGCAGGCTTCGCAATCATGTGCCAGCGCACCAGTACTAGCCCCAGGAAATACAAACCACTTATGATCAAAACCAGTCGAAAATTCCAACTATGGAATGAGAACTCAGGAGCTTTGCAGTGATTGAGCCCCGAGGCGTTCAAGGAAACTGATCTAGTCACCGCGCCGAGATTGGACACGTTCGCCGTCATCGTCAGTGACCCGCTTGTCGCTCCTGCTTGCTTCGGAGCGAAGGTTACCAATATTCCGCATGATCCCCCTGGAGCTAGAGGCGTTGAACAGGTAGTGTGGTTCTCAGTGAAATCTCCGGTAGCCGTAACAGTAATGCTGTTCACGGCGGAGTTCGTATAATTAGTGACCCGCACGTTACGGGATACGCTTGAGGCAGAACCGATCTGGCCCTCAAACTCGACGACGGCTGGCGAGACGTTAATGTTCTGGAAAGCTCTGCCCGACAACGTAACCTCTTCCAATAGTTCGCCTTTGTCGTTGATTACTGTAAGAGTCGCATTACGGTCCTCCCCGTCCCCTTTGTCTTTTCCAATGGCAATTGGATTGAACACCACGCTGATTTCGCAGCTCTTTTTAGACGAGACTTTGTTTGGGCACGGGGTAGCTCGGAAGTCGCCCGGAACGTCGCTTGGATTTCGAGCAGATATCGTGACCGATAAATTCACAGACGCATCATCGTTGTTTGTTTCGATTCGTGATTGGGAAGTGGCAGTGCCGATGTCATGATCGCCAAAACACATCGAAGGCATCTTTGAGCAGTTGGCAGGAGGTGTTGGCGAAACCGTCTGGGCGGTACATGCGACCCAGCAAGAGATCAGTCCTACAATCCCGATAACCGCTTTGGACAGCACTCTATAGAGCATGTCGACACCTCGTCGCCGATCCAGAGGCTTCGCGTCAATCGGACGCATTAACGCCGGAAGATCTTTGCCACGTAGCTCGGCGTCAGCAAACATCCTTGTGGCGCTGCCGCTTATTAAGTTACTTTGTCATCCTCTGCCGAGTCGTTGCTTTCGCTACCGTCCGATTTCGAACCGTGGCACGCGACCTCCTAGGAGTTTCCGCGGCGGCGCCCACTGGTGGGGAATACGCGTAACACCCGCGCCCTCACTTCTTGACCCTGTAGTCCTCCGTTCAACATCAAGCGCGGACGGCTCCCGCTATTAGGCGCGCGCCGCGACCTGCGACAACCATCATCCTAGTACTTTTGTTCTGGATTCGGCGTCCGCGACGCTATGGGTAGACGGGGCCTATTATTGAACGATTGTCGAGAAGCCAATTCCCTTACGATTCCCAAGAACTCTCGAGCTGAATATGGATGCCCTTCAATCAACTCGGTGCTAGAGGAGGAAATCGGGATAACTAAATTGCCTCCGCGCTGCTTGTTTTTGAGCCAAAGCGCATCGATGTGACGGATCGATGGAATGCGCAATATGCACACTTCGTAGGATCCCGAACGAACCTGACGGAGTTTAGCTATAGCTTTTATCGTTTTCATAGTTTCTTGCTCAAGCGGGCCTCTGTCGATGTGATTGAAGACGTGCCCGCGGTCTCGGGCCGCCATGGCAATCGCGTGCACAGGGCGAGATGACGAACCACCGCTCCCTCCGGCCGTATATCGCCACCCTACGGCCTTTGCTCTCTTCAATCCTGCGCCGGGAGTGATTCCTCGTCGGTCCAATATGTAGACTCGACGCCCGGTAGAGAGGTCGGGCTGTGCTGCACCGGTCTTCTCACGAGAGACTGCCTTCCTGGCAACCTTGGCTTGTGATCTCGGCGGGGTCACTTTAGCCCGCAATAACTCTAGCGCGCTCCTTGCCGCCTTTGCGCTGGCATCCGGAGGTTGCGGAAACTCTAATGGCATATATCGATTCCTCTCCGCACACTAGGTAATCGGATACGTATGCGTCCACTGGCCTGCGCCATCGTGGTAGGAGTTGGCGAACTCGCTGAACGGGTAAGTTTTGGAACCGTATTGCGGATCTTCGACGTCAACCGTTTGCGCTGTTTCATCGTAGCCGGTTAAACAGACGAAGTGCCCGGCATTAATCGGGTCTGGATACCAACCGATTCGGACCGGTACCGGAAGCTGCGCATCAATTTGTCCTTGAATATATCCAAAACCGACGTCAGCTCCCAAAATCTTCGCCCCAGGCGCCATATGGCCCACGAGCAGGAGGCCGTCCTCAAGAGGCATTTCCTGATTACAAGCATCCGTGCTGGGGTCGTCACAGCAAGTCGGCTGATTGAGCACAGAACTGGCAATTTCACACTGTTGCCATGGTCCACCTGACGGTCCCGTGGATCCGCCCAAGGAGGCCGAAATGCTGGCAGCCACAGCGGTCCAACACCAGTTTGTTCCTTTGCTGTCCGTATACGGCATACTAAAGTTCGTTAGTTTATTGGGCATCTACGATCACGCCATCTCACGATCCGGTTTCCGCCTCAATGAGCGTCGCTTGAGAAACCGTATCTATCTTTTTCGCGGCAATTCCTCAGTCTTGATCGAGCAACGTGCCACCTCACGTTGTTTTTGCCGGTGGCGCCTTATTTGTTGTCGTCGAAGGCGACTTTTGCGGATTCGTAACTGTCGCACCGCCATTCGCGGAGTTCGTGTTCTTAGTACCAGTGCTAATTGGAAAAGTTATCGTCACACCGAATCCCGATTTCCACACCTGTTGGGTCGGAGGTGACGTAAGACTCCCCTGTGGCATGCCCGGCTGGAACGGGGACACATAAACCGTTCGCAGTCCTAAGTCGTACATTGGTGAAACGAAGAAGGTTCTTCGCCTAAACGAGAAGGACGGACCCGTAATAATATCCGTGGTAGTTCCACTCGTTGATGCGGTAAGCATCGCGCCAACGCTCCAGTGGATCTCAACATTCCAATTGCGGAATTCCCAGAGAGACGCATTAGCCTGCAGGGCATATCCTGCGCTCACATTGGACTGATTGGAGTAACCAAGAGTTTGAATGATCACTGGATTCCCGTTGGAACCCAATACGGGATTACCTTGGGCATTTTTTTGCACCGAGGGCACAAACGCCGGGGTCTGGCTTGGAATGAACGACAGGCCCAGACCATTGCTGACAGAAAGGGTTGGCTCACAAACGACGCTGTCAAGATTAACTGGTGTAACTTTGGCGCTGGCGGTGGGAGGATTCAGGCTGTCCGTAACACTCAATTGCATCTGTGTTGACGTGCCATTTCCGAAAAAGCCCCCGCATGCTGGTTTGAATGTTACGACGAAGTAATCATCATTTGCTCCGCCGACAGTGCGGAAAATCTGCCGCCAATTGTCCACATAGATGCGTGCCGCCTCGTAATCACTCGCTTCCGAGGTACTTGCCGCCCCGCCGCTGCCTGGGGCGGGAGTCTTTGGTGGATTGCTCGAGTTCTTTACCGTATTGTCGTTCGCTCCGCCGCCACTTGTGGAATTGCCTGTCCTTTTCCCTGCCGGGTCAGTCCCGCCACCTTTGTTCGTGGAGGCATTCGCGGTGCTCGCTGAGCTCGTAATGGCGAGATACTGGTCAAGCCTGCTAGAGATCGTGGCCATTCCGTCACTAACTTGCTGATACAAGGCTGAATTGTTGTTTGCGCTGGCCCACGTGCTGACATTGGGAAATTGCGTTTGAAAGTCAGCGACCAAGGAGAGGAGTCTTGCAAGGTCCGAGCTCGGAAACGGGGGACTTTCGTGCCCGGGGAAAATCGCGAGATCAGCGGCAGACCGGGCTTCATCAGCAGTTTCCACGATCGGCTGCAGGTTGTTTGTGGCCGCGCCAATCCTCAGCTTAGTGGTATTCAGGAGGAGTTCCTCGGTAGCGAGCTTTCCCTGGAAGTCTGTAAATAATGGGAGTATGTAGTTGTAGCAACCGGTGAATTCAAGGAACTTATATTCATCGGAACCGGGCGTGGGTGCCGCCCCACCGCCCTTGGGCGGTGACGATGGTTTAGTAAGCGGCGAGGTAGTAAACATCTGGTCGAATGGCAAGGTGGGAGCGGCGATTACGGAAACGACGCCGCCCAGCGAAACACTATATCGCAGGCGGTTGACGTAAGCTACATAGACGCTCGACTTCGTGTAAACCTCGCCACTGGAGCCGGCCGCATTCAGGCGGACCATCTTCTTCAGGTCTAACGTCGGATGGTCCATCTTGATGGGGTCGTTCTTGGCGGGCACTGATACATCAAAGCTGATCGCCGGAAAGGTCAAGCAGCCTTGTGGGGATTGCACACCTGCGGGAATATGCACCGCAGTTGTGGAGGGCGCTGGCGTCCTTGCTGCTGGCGTAGATCCGGACTGGGTCGGCGCGGCTGGAGCGTTTCCATTGTCAGCCGCCGATGTGCGAGGCTTGAGTACTGACGGATTGGCTGTAGCGCCAGAGGTCGAAGGTGCTCCTGTGGCGTCTAACATCGCCTGCAACACCGCGGCCGAAACGTGTTTGGTGCGCAGTACCTCTAACTTAGCCGGAGAAAGGTCAAAATTGGTTTTACTGGCTCGACCGATGGCGGCAATGATTTCCGAGTCTGATATTTGCCAACTGACCATTTGGATGATTGAGTCATTGTTGAGAGCGGTAGATTGTCCGAGTGACAACCCGACCAAACACAACAGGACCACGGACAGCTGTAAAAAGCTTGCGACTATCTTGCGGCGCATAATTCTCCTTTGGCGCGTCATACCAAACTTGCCTGCGTTTGGCAGGTGTGGGTCAAACAGTATTCAGCCCGCTTAGCACTAACTAGCCGACGAACATGCTCCCGCAATTTTTCCTGCGACCTAGCGGATGTTCTGTTCGGCAAGATCGGGACGGTCCAGGCCGACTGGACCATCTATAAGACTAACTTTAATTTCGCCACGCCCGATCGAACGCTCCATTAGCGGAGTAAGGTTCGCTAAATCCAGAGGCCTCATAAAACTCACTTGATGATGGCAGATTGTGAGCAACTCCCGACAGGGAGGCACCTGCTCCTAATCCGTAATTACAAATCTGGATTTTCCCTGGGGAAGTTACCGGTTACACCTACGCCCCTTCGTTCAACTACTCGCCATCTTCACGCTGAGGGCTCATGAGCAAGAAAAAGCACAGTGACGTAAAGAAGTGCAGGCATTCTGCTACCGTTAAGAGAAATGTCAAGAAAAAATCTTCGCAACATTCAGCTTGTTCTGAAAGCCGAAAATCGATTTGACCTTACCTGGCTTGAAGCCTGCTGTAACTAACGGTTATTAAAGGGTTTGGATCCTCTTGCCAGCAGGCGGTCTACCAAGCTGTGAACAACCGTCAAAATACGGCCTCGCGTTACGAAATCCGAAATCTGAGTGGTCCAGTGCTGTCAGTCGGAAGAACCCCGCCTTTGGGATAGTGAATGATAAAGGACGTTCACATCAAAAACCCTCTAGGTCTCCTTCTTAACTGGAAAATGGAAATTGGCATCAGGGATGCTGGAATAGATAGCCAGGGCGCGAGAGCGCATCGAGTGGTAGTTTGATGAGAATAACTGGCAGCTCATTTTCTCTCCCATCGAAGACGATTGCTGGCGGCTAGCGGGATCTAGCTTCAATTTGCTCAATCATTTCGAAATAGCCCAGCATATTGAAGAGTGCTCCAAGCATCGAAAGTCGGGTCATGTCATTCAATCGCGCGCTTCTCGTCGTTCCGGGAGCGGGAATTGTAGAGCCATCCGCGATTAATCGGAATGATTCTTGAACCTGGTTCGGTCCGAAATCGACAAATGTGATGCTGCCATGTTCACCCTTCTGGAAGCAGTCCCTGACTTTTGTGGAATCCATGTCATGGAGGCGGACTACTGCAATTAGGTTGGCCAAAAGCAGATGCCATTCCGTTACAAGCGCAATGAATTTCGTTTCCGCCGACATTGCAACGTGGTTCGGAAGGTGAAGTTCGTCTGTTTCCGTCAGCAGCCGCATGACTGTGTTCCAAGGAGACGGGGATTTCATGCTCGAATCAAAGTCCTTGTCCGCGTCCATTTGCTCGCCGGGTAAGCTCCATGTGTTTGGCTCGTAGCTGACTACTTCTCCCCTGTAAACGAGGATCAATTTCTCATCGGAGGTCAGCACGATTGCATCCGTGTCCAAGGGCCGCGAAAGCATCGAAAGGGACGCGCGTCCGTCGAGGATGTCGGCTTGCAGCCGGTCTACATTAGCTCTCAGCGCCTTTCGCATCCACCAGTCGGATCTGCTTGTGATCAAATCTACCTGGTTTCCGTCGTCAATGATGGGGGGCTTCCAATTGTCCAAAAACACCTTGGAGCTATTTCGGTCCCTTTCCTCTCTTGTCGATTTTTGCTCAATCTCATCCCGGGCTTCAAGAATGTAATCGGGCAGCCTCGGGGTCGAATGCGGATTCCACTCGACGTGCAATGCGTCGCGGTTGACGCCTCCAAAGCCAAGGAATTCCCCGTCGAGCAGAACATTTCCAATAATGATCTTTGGGTTGTCGAGCCTCGCGTTTTGCTCTTGATCAAGGTGCTTAAGGCCCGGCGCGGCGTTGATTCTTAGCCTTTCGAGTTGGACTCTCAGACTCTCAGAACCAATGGGCGCCTTTCCATTGCGAGCGGTCTTTCGCGCCCGTTTCCGCCATTCTTCGAGCGCCTCCGGTATGGTCTTGTTGCCGAGCCACAGTTTGTAAAAAAAGCCAACCACGGCCGCTGCGCCAGCGAGAAAACCCACAGTGGTCATCGGGCTTAAGATCATATGCCCTCGGAGACTTTACAGGCCGTATCTCCCGAATGATACAACGCGGTTGCTCTGGATTGAAGAGAGCCGAGTCTGTCTCTGCGCAAAAAGCGCTCGAAGCAGTCGCCGGGGATCAAAATAAGACCGTCGCAGGATGGCAAACAATGCGCCGATCTGATGCCGAGAGGGGCACCTCCATCGTCTGCGGGGGCCTTAACTAATGCACTTGAGGAAAGACATAGGTCGCTCGCTCAGGAAACCCGCTCCTTACAGACGTTCTGAACAACCGAGTCTAGATCAAGCTGAATTCGTTGACCCGTTGAGCAGAGCCACTGTTTCGCTCGCTCTGCTTCGGGACAGAGGCTTTGGACTGTAAGCCAGAATTTGCGAGAGTGATCGGGTATCGCCAAGTGAACGGCTTCGTGTATGACGAGGTAGCGCAAGACATATTCCGGAGCCATCACCAATCTCCAGTTGAAGGACAAGTTCTGCAGACGCGAACAATTCCCCCACTTCGTACGCTGTCCCATTATGTATACCTTGCGAGGAAACCGGTTCAGCCGACTCGTGACGATAGCAAGATGCATTTCGATCTCTCGACGCGCTTGCTTACGCAGCCAGTTCTCCAGCGTTCGCGCTGCCGGTGTCTGAGACTTTACCCCCTTGTGGATCGTCAAGCAGGCGTCATCATAGGTCACCGCGTTCCGACCTCTGCCGGGCGCGTTTATTTCGATGCGCACAGCTGTGGGCTCACCTCGAAGCAAGATATCGCCAACTGCGTGATGCTGCGGCCGCCTGATTCCGCGAAGGCGCTCGATACGGCCGAGCTGGCTTGAAACCCAGTTTTCATGGAGTCTGACGAATGATTCGATCTCGTCACTCGGCCGCGTCCTGGGAGCGATAACCTCGACTCCGCTAGGTCCAACACGGAGACAAAGCTTACGTGCGTTTCTAGACTGGACAACGCGATAGCGAATCGTCCGTCCGTTTGAATGCAGGCAAGCTTCTGTCGTTCTTCTGCTGACCATTCTATGCGTCTGCCTTTGAGAGTTCTTCAACAGCGGGCTTAAGGAACGGTGGGTTGACGTCATCAGGGTCGAAACCTAGAGCGGAGTAGCTTGGGTTCCACGATTCGGCCAGCAGTGATTGCTCAACTCGCATACGGCCACCGATCGAGTTGCTCCAACCGGTGGGGAGAAGCTTATTTGTATTGAGATGTGCGACCATACGACGCGCACAATCCGCAACATACGTCTCGGCAGGGGCGAGTGCGTACGCACGAAGGACTGTAAATAGCCCATGCTCGCCTGGTTGCGTCAAGCGGAGTCGCTCGGGCTCTTGTTTCGTCCTAGCGGCTTCCTGTGCAATAGCCTGAAGTTCTCGAAGGCGCTCAGCAGTTGCCTCGTCGCCAGTATCCTTTCGTTCCTTCAGCCGTTCTAATCGCTCTCCAAGTAGCCGATATGTAAAGCCTAATTCACCTTCGAAGCACACGATCGTGAGAGCTGCTTCAAGAGCTGCCGCTTTGTCGGCTGGCGTCGGCAACTCGTCAAGCTTTGCAACATAATCCTTGTCGATCTTGAAAATCGGCAGCGACTCGGCAATGTTAACGAAGCTTGTGTTTTCTTGGATCAGCTGGCGCGTCTTTGCAGACAGCTCGCCGTAGGTGTCCTTGCTTCCGCGCTGTCGGCGGCGATGCGCAACATAGATGCCGCAGAGCCAGTTGTAATGGTGCCGGTGGGGGTAAAGGCACGGATCGGGTGCTACCGCTTCCCATAGACGCTCGAGACTCTTGAAGTTGTGCTCAAAGTTCTTGGCAGCTTCGGGGTCGCGTAGGCGCTGCAGGGCCGCGAGCAAGCAATCTCGCGTGTCGGCGATTGTGATGCCCTCAAACAATTCCATGGACCTCGAAACCTCACCGGGCACGGTCGCTCGCAGAGCATCCCAGTCGATTAGCGATTCCTCGCGGATGCTCTCGTCGAAATTCAGCGCTTTTTCTAGATTGGCGAAAACACCAAAATAATCGACCACGACCCCTGTGCGCTTATTCATCGACGGAAGCGGCCGGTTTGTTCGCGCAATGGCCTGGAGTAAGTTGTGATCGCGCAAAGGTTTGTCGAGGTACATCACCTGTTCAACAGGCGCGTCAAAGCCCGTCAACAGCCGGTCGCAAACAATCAGGATTTTGAGAGGGGGCCTCCATTTGCTTCTGTCGACCCCGTAACGCTCATGATTCCACGCCTCCCATTCAGCCGGTGTGAGCTTGAAGTAGTCAATCAGTTCGTCCTGCTTTGACTTCTGATATTCGAACCGTTCGACATCGGGCTCGCTATTTTGCGCTTCTGAGATGATTACGTCCGACCATTCGGGCGGTAAGCCGCGAGCCTTCAATTTAATGTCGAGCTTATCTTTGTAAACAGCGCAGGCCTTGCGATCTACCGCGACCAGCTGGGCCTTGAAGCCGCTCGGGTCTGGATGCTCCATGAAGTGGGACAGCATCTTTTCTAAGACAATGTCCACCCGATCTGGGTGGCGGGCCAACTCTTTCCATTGCGAACGCTGGCGCTGCACGAAGTCCTTTGCCTCGTCGTCTTCCAGCTCCATCTCCTCACACATCTGCTCGAAGCCAAGACTTAACGGTTGCTCATCCACCTTGAACGGAACACGATCCCGAATGTAGTGAACCTCCAGTGTGGCGCCATCCTGAATCGCGCGACGAATGCCGTAATAGCTGAGATAACGCTCCTGTACTCCGTCCTTCGATGGACCGAAATCGCGATGCGTATTCTGCATTGTCTTGTCGATTGGGGTCCCGGTAAAACCGAAGCGAAACCCCTTCGCAAGCTTTACGCGCATCGTCATCGCATAACTTTCTTTTCCTTCTCCCTTTTGCGAGCGATGGCACTCATCCACCATACTGATGATGTTGTCGCGCGTCAGCGGCGCGAGATCGCCCATCTGCTGGAAAGCCTGAACCGTTGTAACTGCAGTGCCGCGCCAACCGGTCCGAAGTTTCTTCTTGAGATCATCCACCCCAAGCGCCTTTTCCACGTTCGGATAATCGCAGGCGTCGAAATCGTCTGAGAGCTGGGTTTTGAGGTCGCGTCGATCTACCACGATCAATACAGTTGAGTTATTCAGCGCTGAGTGTCGACGCAGCTTCTGGCCGGCAAAAATCATGGTGAGCGACTTGCCTGAGCCCTGAGTGTGCCAGATTAGGCCCGTCTTCTCTTGCGGTGTAGCTTGAGTACCCACCAGTGATACGGTGCGTTCCACCAGTTCGTTGACAGCTTCAAACTGTTGGTAGCGCGCGATCTTCTTCGTGGTTTTTCCCTTCTTGGTCTCAAAAACGACGAAATGCTGCAGAAAGTCTAAAAGGTGAGCTGGTTTCAGCCGCAACAAACCCTTAACGGGTATTTCCAACGGGTCCGCGGGGTCCGCCGCGCCGGGTTCGTTCCACCAACCGTGATGCTCTGGATAAAGGCTGAGCCAGCGCCCCCACCAGTCGAGGTGCCGCTCAATGTCATCTTTACTTGCGTCGTGGAACAATACAGTCCCGTAACGGAATTCGTCCTCGTCGGCCGCAACGCAAAAAACGTTAGGCGTAAGCATAGAAGGCGCTTGCCGCTGATAACGGTGCAGCTGATGAACCGCCTCGCGCCAATCTTTGCCACTGGTGACATAGCTCTTATATTCGGCAATCACTAATGGAATGCCGTTGACGAGTAGAACGGTGTCCTCGCGGCACTGCTTTACGCCCTGCACTCGGTACTGGTTTGTTGCTGTGAAGTCGTTTAGGTGCTGCCGCTCGGGTTCGAACCCGATGAAATGCACCGTCTTCGCATCCTCCCCCGGCGAGAGGACGATTCTTGCACCGTCTCTGAGCAAATCGAGAGTCTGCCGATTCGCGGTGAGCTTATCCGGATGCGACATCGTCTTGCGGAGGGCTGCAACTGCTATCTTCGCCTGTGCCTCAGTCTTAACGTCGTCATTGATGCGGATAATGGCCTCGACAAGCACCTTCTCAACAAGTGGATCCTCGAGGGGACGGTCGAACGCCGCCATCGCCGCTTCGTCCCGATAGGTCCAGCCGAGGCCTTTGTCTTCAGGCGCAGAACTGCCCTTGCCGCAGAGCCATCGAATAACCGGGAGTTCCACGTAACCTGCCTCGCTCATGACGCAACCGCCGGTTCCTCGTATTTGACACGCACCCGACCTGTGAGGAGCTCTTGCATGAGGGACTTCTTGAGCTGGCTCTGGGCGTCTGCGATTACGAATAGGCTGTCAACATGAGCGTCCACAACGGCAGCAAGCTGTACTAGCCGCGTTTGTTCTGTCTCAGGCGGAACCGGAAGGATGATCTGACTTACGTCTCGGTTGTTGATCTTGAGCGTGCCATTGGATGTTTTTGCCCGACGGAGGACCTGGTTGTGAACGACTGGGTGATTCCAAGCCAGCACCGCATACTCGTAGCTGACTTTGGGGTCTCCTTCAGCGCGGAATACCACTCGCTTGGCAATGTCGGGGTAGATGCACCCTTCAGGAAACGAGCTCACCATTGCTGCCTTCCCGACAAGATCGGAGTTCGCATTCCCTCGCACGATAAGGACGTCGCCTCTGCGAATCCGATAGCGCTGCACGACTTTCTCTGGCACGTGCGCGTACTTTAGGTGCTCCCCGGTGTTCAAGTCCACGCGCCCATCGCGGATCGCAGCTATGCTGAAGGTTGGAATGCCCGGCGGCTGTGTTGACGCCTCGGGAGACACGCCGTTCTGAGGATCTTCAGCTAGGAGCCTCTTGGTCGGAACAAGCGACCAGCCCGGAGGGAGCTTCTTTCGGGGTCGATCAGCGTATGCGGTCTCTCCGAGCGCGCCGTAATAGAAGTCCTGAAGGATTGCCCGTTTTAGCTCTCGCGCCCGATCCACCGCCGCGCGGGTGTACTCGAGGGCGATGTCCACGGCATCCAGGATGCGAGCGATAGAAGCTTGTTCCGTAGGATCTTTCGGTATCGCGACCCGAAGGTGTGCGAAATGTCGAGCCGTAACTGCATCGAAGGTCGTGCCTTGAGACACGCGTTGCAGGCTCCAGCGCCATCTCTGCATCGCATGATAAAGATAGTCGGCGTTGCAGCCATTCGCTCTCACTGCTGCCAAGCCGCGGCCGATGGCGTATTCGCGGTCAGATCGGTTCACTTCGCCAACAGGAGCGCGAACGCTGATCAGAGTGTCGCCCTTTTCTGCGGTCTTCGCAGGCGCACTACACCAGAGCGTCGGCGCAGGACTCCTAAAGGAGAAGTCGCCGTTTCCTTGCAGAAAAGGCAAGCCCGCTCCCTTGTCGTTGTATGTCGCCGACGGGGGAGACTGTCCCGCGATGACCTTGGCAATTGCCGTGAAGGCCTCCACCGCCCACCCGTCGGCTGGCGCTTCACATTCGGGCAGAAAAGCCCAACGCAGCATTCTTGCGGTCGAATCAGCTTGCATAGCCTCCACCTTTGAGTAACCGCAAGAGGTCTTCCTTGGCTTTGTTCGTCGATATCTCAGCATCGGTGAGCAGCTTCAGAGCGTCCTTCACTTCCACGCGTGGCTCCGGCTCGAAGGTGTCCACGTAGCGCGGGATGTTAAGGTTGAACTCGTTCTCTTCGATCTCGTCGAGGAGCACGACGCGCGCATGCTTGATAAGCTCCCCTGGATCGGCATATAGCACTTTTAGTTCCTCGCCAACCTCATGGACGTCCGTGCGGTCTTCTTCAGCTCGTCGGCGAGCCTCTGCGATTCGTTCGTCCCGCTCAGACAGCTTCGCCGTCAGTTTCTCGCGCTGTTTTTCGGCCCTTGACACTGCGGCACCGGCCTTCTCCTTCTCACCTTTAGTGGCGGCGGTCTCTTGCCGCTCACGAGCGGTAGCAAGGTCCGCATCAAGCGCGGCGAGCTTTTCCACGAAGGATTGGTACTCCGCATTCAGACGACCGACTTCGTCCTCTTCGCGCAGGTCGATCTGCTTGCGTATACGCTCACTGTGTTCTGCAACGAGCCCCGGCACCCTCGCGGCATCACCATAAGCGTGGTAGTGAACAAGCATCCGTATCACGTCCTGCGGACGAAGCTCGTTTTGGGCCGAAAGCTCCCGATAGTGACGCGCCGCGTAAATGAGCAGCAACTGGTCCCGGCGGTCGACGGGGCGCTGTTTTCGCAGGATGAGTAGGCAAGCCGGCACACCGGCACCGTAGAAGACATTGAGGGGGAGCGAGATGACCGCATCAATTAATCGTGCTTCGAGGAGTGCCTTCCGGATAAGGTGCTCGTCATCGGCCTTTCGGCGCTTCATCTTCGGATTGCCGTCGTCATCGAACTCACCGGTCTCCTCCTCGACTTCAGGTTGCCCGCGGAAGAGCACTCCCTGCGGACAAACGATACCGGCGCGGCCGTCGTCGGCTAACGATGCGACGATGTGCAGGATGAAAGCGTAGTCACCATAGCTTGGGGGCGGCGCCTTGAAACCCGTGCCGCGACCAAAGCGGCCAAAGCGGTCCTTGAAGCCTTCCTTGCCGAAGATTTCCTTCTTCAGCTTGTCTTTTCTCTTCTTGTCATCCGTGTGCTGCTCTGGTTTTAGCCACCAGAACTCGTCGGAGAACGGGAAATTTGCAAGAACGAGAGAGAACTTCTTAACACGCCCATCTTCGAGGAACTGAGGGTCGGTAATCGTGCTGGCGCCAGCCTTGATGTCGGCCTCAAGCCCGTGCAACACCGAATTGATCTTACCGATGGCGGCGTTACCCCAGTTCATCTCCTGCGCGAAATAGCTAGCGCTAGTAGGGTAATGGCCGTGTTCCCGTAGATAATCTGCCGTGTGCACCAACATGCCGCCGGAACCGGAAGTCGGGTCGTAAACTGTATCAGCAGGGCGCGGCTCAAGGATTCGAACAAGTGTGTCTACGACCTCCGGCGGTGTAAAGAATTCTCCTGCCTTTGCACCAGCATCATCAGCAAACTGCTTAATGAGATATTCGTAGGCCCTGCCCAGAACATCGGAAGGAACACTCTTATTCGAGAGATCGTGCTCGTCGAAGTGTTGAATGAGCGCGTGGACTACTTCATTCGGAATGAGCGGCTTGCCTGAGCCATCGGGCGCTGGCTGATTCCAATCAACAGTGAAAACACCTCGCAATTCGTCATTCGCGTCTGCGACAGCGCGCATCGCCTTCGTGAGCACTTCACCGAGATTTGTAGAAGCCGCTTTAACATCTCCCCATCGTGAACCGTCCGGAATCTTGAACCGATGCTCGCCACGTTTGCGGAAAATGGCCTTCTGCTTGTCAGTGAAAGGACGGCCCTGCTGTTTTTCCAAATCGGCGATTGCATCGTCCGCCTCGCACTCCCATTGGTCGCAGAGACGCTTGTAAAACATCAGCGACAGAATGTAGTTCTTGTAATCTTGTCCCGCGGTCTTGCCACGGAGAATATTCGCGGCTCCCCACAAGTGAGCTTCGAGCTGCTGCTGAGTGATCTTCATTCTGAGAACACCTGCCGTCTCGGCAGTTCTTTCATGACTACTTTCGCAGTTCGTTTAACGTGACCCAATCACCAGGGGCGCGCTCAAATTTCCAGAAGCGCCAACCATCACAGGCTCTACCCACGACGGCGGTTCCGGCCGCAGATGGAGAGTTGTAGTTCCTCCCTCCAAATCGGATGCTCCCGTCCCGTCGCACGTGCGCCCTGAATGATTTCCCTCGATGGTGGCACGGAGCGGGTCGGAATGGTCAGGTACTCCGACAGAATTGGAACGCGCCCGGTGGCCTTTGATCTCATCCGACCGTTCTGCCGATCAGCGAGAATCTCGCGGCCTAAAAGTTGCGCGAGTTCCCGCCGATACTGCAGGGGGATGGCGCTTGCGAATTTACGTCGCAAGTCTTGGGATTTCGCAAACTTGCCTTTCACTTTGTTGCCTTTGGGCTTGACGATCCGCAGGATCAGCGATTCAAGCTCTTTCAGATGCTCGTCGCCGATCGTAAGGTAAACGCTAAAGCGGTCCCACGACTGTCCGTGGCGATCGTTGAGGTGTGCCTTCAGTCGCCAGCGCAGATCCTTTGCCAGACCGACGTAGTACAGTTTGCTCCGCTTGTACAGAGCATAAACACCGTGGCGGTGCCGGACATACGCACGGATCACGTCTTGGTACTTCTCCAAGCCGTTGCGGCTTATGTTTTCCAGATGCTGGCAGACGAGAGGCGCACGTTTACTCATAAAGGCGAACCCGAGCCTAATGATCTAGGTTGAGCACGTAAATTAGCTTGGGGAAGCGTGCAACGACAAAGATTACCAAAGATGGCGACGGATAGCGATCCTCTCCCGAGACTGGGTGGTCTGGGTGAGGCTCCATCATAGCGAGCAAGCCCGTACTCGCGTCCTCAGCCCGCGAAAGCTCGCGCATTCACTTTCGACGAACGACATTGATGCCTAACAGCAAGCTATATGTAACTCATCCGTTCGATGACATCTATCGGCTGTCCACTACCAGGAACCGAGAGCATCTCTAACCCCCAATCGATAGAACCGTGCAGCTTGATCAATTTGTAGTCGGGCTGTGACGTGTAAACGTTGAGGTTGGTGAAGCGCCAACCCGAAAGCTGTATCATAGCTTCTTCAAGCATCGTGTCGTAGTTGAAGGTCACGAAGCATACTTGCTCTCCATTCTCATATCTCCACCTGTCGATTGCATCTAAGAAAGTCAGATAGTTGGTGATACCGCGGTGTTCGTTTGCCCAGGAAAGCTGGCAGCGCCAAAGCATGCGGTGAAGATAGTATCTGATCGCTGCCAGTTGTTTATATCGCGTTGGAAAAGTCTTAGCTTGTTCCTCAAACTCGGCCAACCGTTTTTCAACCTGGACATCGCCTCTGAGCAGGTTCACGAGCGGGTTGCACGCAGGACAGGTCCCCATCGTTTCCACAAACAGTTCGCGATCGTCGAACAGTTGATTGGCCAGGGGCGGGCGATAATGTTCGTGACCAACCGACTTGCCGATGCGAGTGGCACGCGGATCGGGTGGGAGGTGAAGGACAGAGTCATAAGATGCGCCCGCGCCGAAGATGATGAGCAGCATGAATACAATCTCAGACCTTTCGGACCTCGAATCTCGAACCTACTTGCCGAGCGCCTTTGCTTCCAACCGTTTCATGCCCCGCAAAGCATCTTCAGGCAACGTGTGTTCGTAATGTTGCTCTGTGACGCGGGTTGTAGTGTGGCCCAACACATCTCTTGCGGCGGTGCTGTTGCCGGTGAGACTGCGCAACTCCGAACCAAGGCCCCTGCGACCGGCATGGAATCCCTTCCATTCAATCTTTGCTTTGCGCAGCGCAGGCCGGATGACTTCTCTTGCGAACTGATCAAGGTTCAACGCTCCACCTTCGGTGTTCTGAAACAACCAAACCCCATCGGGATTCTTGGCACGCCATAACATCAGCAGGCCGCGCACGGGTTGAATGATGGGGATGGACCGGACAGACTTCTTGCTCTTTGGTGCGCCCACAACGCCCCGGCTGAAGGCGCGGCGAACGTGAATAAACTCACTATCAACATCTGACCACTGAAGGCCCCAAATCTCACCCTTACGCATACCGGCAAAGAAGGAAAGAGCCATCACCAACTGCGCTGCAACGTTGTCAACCAACGCGGTGATGACGTTCTCCATCTCCTCAAGCGTGTACGATTTGGTGTCTCCGTGGCCCAACGTCTTGCCAAGCACCTTGGCATCTCTGATGGGGTTTGTTTCGCAATGGCCGGAGGCAACAGCGTGAGCGAAGATCGCAGAGGCAAGCCATTTGATGCTGTTCAAGGTGCGCGGCCTGAGCGTCTTTGCCAGGCCGGTGAGGAAGATCGACATCATGTGGGTCTTGTAATCGGAAAGGTTCACTGTGCCGAAGTGTGATTTCAGGTGTTGGTTCCACACCTGTTTATAGCCGTGGATTGTGGCGGGCTTGAGGTTGTCTGCTGATTCGATGAAGGGCAAGTACAGGGCATCCCAGAAATCAACCACACCCATTGGCCCTGTGTTTTCGGCTCCAATGTTAACGTGGTCATGCATGTACTCATCGCGGAGTTGTTTGACGTGAGATTTTTTCTGCTGATCGTCGCAGAGCCGGTGAGACTTCAGTTTGCGTTGCCCGTTCTCGGTGATATAGTACGAGACATGCCAGGCACCAAATCTTTTCCGCAAGTATCCTTCTTGGTAGCGTCCCATGTTGGCCCTCTAACCAACATCCTACCAAATGTGGGATACAGTGGGATAGATAACCTTGGTAACTGGTTGTAAATAAACGCCGGAGAGGTGGCAGAGTGGCCGAATGCGGCGGTTTGCTAAACCGTTGTACGGGCTAACACCTGTACCGAGGGTTCGAATCCCTCCCTCTCCGCCAGTTTAAACTCAGTGACTTGCCTCATCGCTCTGCCCTGCTAACCTTGATTTAAGTTCCACAAGCGACGAATCGTGCAGTCGATTGTGCAGTGATTGTGCAGTAATCTGTGCAGTCATTTCAATGGCCCGATCTGGCCTCTCGCCAGCCTCGCTGCCTCACATCACAGGCCGAACTGAATCGTGATTCGGACTGCATCAGGTGCGACACCAGCAGCCTTCGAAATCCTCTGACGAGCCATCTCAACTTCGGCCTTGACGCTTCCGTCTCCGACGACGTTGACAGCGACCGCATCGACGGTGTTGCCTCCAGTCAGAGCGTGCGTTGACGCTTCGCCCTTCAATCGATACTCGGCCCACTTCGTTTCGTAGTCGTTGTGCCTGTTCACTGGGGCGTCCTTGCGAAACCAGAGGCACCAAGTCTTGTTCTCACCTTTCGTGTTTGCCGTGGGTAACCACTCGTTATGAGCACGTCGGACGGCTTCAGCAGCAACGGAGGTTGGGATCAAGTAGGCTTTGACCTTCCCCGGCGTCCTTTCAATCTCAGGCATCACGATGAGGAGGAGGTCGGTGCCTTCGATGTTCAAATTAGCATCCGCCGAAACCTTGTCGGCAATTGCAATCAAGACGTGGTCGTTGCACGTTCTGACTCTGACGCTCTTGCCGTCAGCGAGTTGGTACATCATGGAGCGACCGGGACTATCGACCTTGGTCAGTCCCTTTCCGTTCTGGCGCATCAATTCGAGGCCAGCGGTCAACAGTGCGTCGTTGGAGACTCTTGGGCTTTTCGTCGGCTTCAATGGGACTGCCTCCGGCGAAAGCCTCGTCAGAGAAGGCGTCGGCTGAATGCTTGTCATACATCACCCCTTTACAAAAACAGGGTACACCTTCCATGCCTATATGTCAAGTATATAGTAACATAGGCATACCCTTTAAATCGAATCGGCTACCCCTATGCGGTGTCTTCGACGAGAAGGCACTTTGCATCATAAAGTGGATTTCACCCGATGCGGCGGTTGCTGTAACCATGTGACAAGATCACCCGTCTGCAAGTGATTGATGCAGAATGACTTGGAAGTGGAGCGATCTGCTACTGCACACACTACTGCACGATTCGACTGCGTTTCTGGGACTACATTTTGGTCACTCTCAGGCCCGTAAACGGTCGATTTTGGTCGCTCTCGTCACCGGAAATCCAAGAAGGGGTTCAGGATAGGGGTTCACGCTGGGAAGGGTACGGCGGACAGGATTCACGGGTCCCCTTTTTCGGGCAAGCCACCGGGGGTGGAGCACCCAGCGGACCCGTTTCCTCGCTCGACGGTTTTGCTACGCCAACGTGTGTCTCCGACGAAAGTCTCGACAGCAGATCGTGGGTCCCATTTCCCGGGGTTCCAATAGGCAGGTGACAGGCTGCTGGGTCCCATCCGGCAGGATTCCGGCGGCTTCAGGGGGGAAATATGGGTTCTGTGGACTGGTGTATATCAAGTGGAGTGGAACAACATTGGCAGTGGACACCAACCACCCCCTATAGGGGGGGTGGGGTTGTCGTCCTACCACTCAAGAATACAGGCGGGACAATTGCGAAATCGCATCTAACAGCCTATTTATCAAATGTTTAAATTGGGGTGGACAGGGTGGGACAATGGGTGGACATCGCTCGAAATGTCCCGCTAGGGGTGGACAACCTGAAAATGTCCCGCCTTTTTATTAGAAGTGGGAAATACAGGCCACCTTGATGCCAAAGTGGGAAATCGCCGCAAGGTCGGGGTTTCCGCCTTGTTTACCTTATATACGCCGCCTGTTCGCTAGGCAATCCGTCTACCAAACACCTTGACAGCGGGTGCCCGATCTGATAGACTGTCTTTCAGGGGAAAAGACGAAGAAGATTCCCCGGTGACCACCCCGGTCGCCCGCTGATGGTTCCGCAAGACTCCCAAGTCCAAGGACAGCGATAGCCTTGCTGTAATCCGCCAGCCCTCCCGTGTGGGATGCGCTGGGGAAATGAGGTACAGTGTCATGCTCGAATCCCGCTTCTTCGGAAGCATCCTCCAGTAGTTCTACCCAAACAATCCAACCCAACTCAGTCACAGCCCTTCGTGTCTCTGCCGAAGACGCCCTCAGGCGTGGCTTCGCCATCATGACGTGTGAGCCACGAGCCAAGAAACCGTGGGGGAAGTATTCTCCGCACGGATGTGACAGTGCGACATCCCACCCCGAAGTTGCTCTCCGTCCCTACACAGACAATGAAGAAGCCAACTACGGCATCGGATGCGAAAAGACCAATCTCACCGTCGTCGATTGCGACCACGGTCTCGCTGACGAATCTGCGCTGCTCGATTGGATGCTCAAGCACGATATCCCGCAGACATTGATCGTTCGCTCTGGTCGTGATGGCGAAGCGGGCTTCCATCTCTACTACTCAGGTGCAGAGCCGACAGGTTCATTTGAACTCGACGGTGTCACAGGTGAACTGAAAGGTGTTGGAAGTCTTGTCGTTGGCCCCGGCTCTATTCATCCGTCGGGCAAGCCGTACACAATCTTCCTCGACAAGCCCATCGTTCCGTTGCCCGAACGAATCAAGTCCGCCCGCAAGCGGAAGATTGAAGCCGTTCAACCAGACACAGTGATCCCTGAAGGTTCCCGCTGGGTGCACTTGCAACGAACCGCAGGCCAACTCCGCAACGTCGGACTTAGCGAAGACGGCATTTACGCCGCACTCAAAGACTTCGCCGTTCATCACTGCGAGAAGGGCGAGACATACCCCGATGAGAAGGTTCGTGAACTCGCAGTCTGGGCAGCAAGCGATAAGTGCGACGGCGGGCCGACCGGAATCGTCACTGTCGGCAAACTGACTACAACTCCGAAGGGCTACTCAATGACCGCAGAGGAGTGGATGGCACATGACTTCTCAGCAGAAGAATCCGAATCCCTCGTCGGCACGGAAACAAACGCAATCATCAGACCACTAACAAAGAATCTGTTGATCGCACCAGACAAGTCTTTCAAGACCACCTTCCTCATGCGGTTGGTCGCTGGGCTTGCAGCAGGCAAGACAGTCTTCGAGCAACTCCCGGTGCGGCGTGCGTGCCGTGTCGTCTATTTTCACGCCGAATTGAATCCGGCGGAAGTGCAACAGCGCATCACCGCCAGTGTCGTCAATATCGACACTGAGGGCCGCTTCGTCAATGTCCGTGACATCCGAACTCACCTGATTGATGAGGAGGGCCAGCAGTTCATTCTGGAGACGATGCAGCATTACAAGCCGGATGTAGTCATTCTCGATCCGTGGCAGGAGTTGATTCGTGGATATGACGAGAACGCCCAGAAGGACACGAGTCTCGCACGAGCGTTCATCACGCTGCTAATCGAGACGTTCAAATGCACTGCGTTCCTCATCCAGCACATGGGGAATGATGAATCCAAGGGCGGGCGTGGACACAGCGGCATGAAGGGTTGGCGAGACACCCTCATCAAGTTGCATCGGCCCAACAGTGGCGACATCGTCAGGGTCACTGTTGAACCACGATGGGGCGAGAAGGTCACGTTCGATCTTGCATTCAAAGATGGAACGCTGACCCCGGTCTTCGGACAGCCGAAGGTGAAAAGCGTTCAGCGCAAGAATCTCGTCGCATTCTTCAAGCAGGAATATCCCGAAGGTGCGACCACCAAACAGGTCGCCGAAGGTGAACCGTACCAAGGCATGACCTTGGATGCTGTGAAGAAAATGCTCCAGCGTGCCGTTGATGACGGCGACTTGGTAAAGACGGAGACACCTCCGGTCATCTGGAGCGTACCGACAGAGGAGGAGTCATGTTGAATTTTGTGACTAGATTCAAAGCCACGAACCGAATGTGGCGACTGGTGTTGCCGACGATTCCGCTTCCACCACGGGAGACTGTCGTCAGTTGGGTTGCCAACTACGAAGACAGAGACATCGAACTGGCGATTATAAAGCAAAAGAATTACCTGTCTTCGTTGTCGCCGGGGGAAGTTCACCAGAAGGTGACCGACTTCCTTCGCAACAAGAAAGCGTGGTTGGAAGAATGCCGACGCAGAGCGGCAAAGGAACGCTTGATTCAGGCAGAGCGCCAAGTGGTGGAAGTGCGGGTCGAAACAGCAGTGACGGAAGGAGCGGCACAATGAAGACGGAACCAACGATTGAACAAGTAGGGCCACAAAATTTTGTCATCAAAATCGAGCGCCCTGATCCCAACAAAATCTACCCGTGTCCTGAATTTTTCAAGACTCTGGATGATGCCGTAAGGAAGGCACTCCGAAACAACATTTGCATCTATGTGGAGGGCATTGTTGTTGATGGTCGAGATGAAAAGAATCTAAAGATCAAAGTAGACAAGGACTACTGTTCGGAGGCTTTCGATGCAATCGTCAAGCACGCTGAGAAGTACACCAAACTTTGGATCGCCTCGACGGTGAGGGGAGCCGCATGACACTCACCGACAAACAGATCACTGAGATTGAAGCAGACCTCCAAAACGATCCCGTCTATTGGGAAGCAGTCCGTGAGGAAGCCGAAGCCGTGCTTGCGTCTGTCAAACCGAAGTCAGCAAAAGCCCGAATTGCCCGCCAGCATCTCGCTGAGTACGGGGAGTTCATCGAACGCCAGCGAAAAGCCCTCGTGCCAAACCAGTGGACGGGGAAGTGGGCAAATACTGACAAAGGGTACTTCATCAAAACAGCGAAGGCGGCGAAGCCCGGAGATTCAGTCACCTTGAGGATGCGGCCGGGCGAACAGCGGATATTTCGCCTCGATGAGAAGCACGCTGACGGGTTGTGGTCAGCCCATCGAACTGATGTGGGAGCGTTCGCATGAGCGAGTTTGAACTGTTCGACAGGGTCGCACCCGCAAAGGGTGAAACGCAGATCAGGACGGACGGCCTACGCATTTCGAGTTATGCAACGGACTCCGAAGGCATCCCGATGACGACTGCATCGTCACGTGAACGACTTTACTCATCACTGTTGGCAAAAGCCGTCTTCGATAGCGGTCGTCACTCGATTGACGAGCCGGAACCTGAGCCTGCGGTCATTCGTCGGCCCCAACTCATGGAACCTGTCCAGATATTGGAGCCGCCGGAGCCAGTCGCTATGACGGTGTCCCGGCCAGCCCCGGAGCCAATGCCGGGACAGCGGTTCTGCCAGCAGTGCGGCCAGCCGTTCCCGGCCAAACGGTCGGACGCCCGATTCTGCTCCCCCGGTTGCCGGAAACGGGCCAGCCGGGATTTGAAGCCGATGACATCGCCCAGCCAACACCCAGATAGCCCTCAAAACGCCCGTCAGGGCGCTGTTTCCGCTGGCTAGGAAGTGTGACAAGGGCACGCCTGACCAGTTTTGCCTCTGGGTTGGCCCAAATTATCTGTGACATCGAGAATAGGAGGAATAATGGACGAACAGACAGTAGCAGTGACAGCGACAAAACCCACGCCTGCGGCCAAGCCCAAGAAGCGTCTCTACCGTAAAAAACGGTCTGATCTAGCCCTTGAAGAGGCGTTGAGGTTGAGTCAGGAGGCTATTCAACGCCACGCAGACCCCAGCGAATTGAACCTCCACCGTACTCGACTGGTGGTGTTGAATCAGCGGTTGCGCCGGGAGGAAAACGCCAACCTCGCAAAGGCACGAACAGAGGTTGACCGTCTCAGCATCGAGAACGACCGACTCAAAAGTGAACTCGCTGAGGCATTGGCCCTGATCGAAAGTCAGCGACGAGCACCGATTGACCCGAACGAAACGTTGGAACAAAAGACCGCTCGATTGTTGCAGACGTTCGCACAAGAACAGAAAGGGATAAGAGCATGAGCATACGATTTGACTGTAAGACGATACACGGTGATCCGATTGAAGTGGCGACACCAACGACCGACGCATGTGTCGCCATCTTGAAGAACCCAGAGGCGACAAGGGCACAGCGGGAACTGGCGACTCAAGTTCTGGATTGGGTCGAGCGGCGAATGGTCTCCGCTGGTACCAACCCACTCGACCGTGCAGCAGTCCGCTGCATCGTCGAGATGGAGGCAGGTGACCTTTGGGCGGGGACGAAGATCGTGAAGATTGGACCAGACGGCGTCGGGCTAACGATGATTCCAGCAGCCTGATTTCTCACGCCGACTTCTGGGTCGGCCAATGCTCGTCGATCTTCTCCATGATCTTCTCAGCCCATTGAATGCTTGCGGCGATGAGTTTGTCAGTCCGTGGGCTTCCTTGCGGCCCGCCGAACAGATCATCAGCAGTCCGCATGTGCAGGCTCGTCAGAATCGCCGCCATAATCCCGATTACCCGTTTGCGGCCTTCGTCCATGTCCAAAAGCCTTTCGTCTTTCTTTCGCCATTATGCTACCATTCCCTTCGCTGGGTGAAGGCGGCGTTTTCCACAGTGGCTCACAGGTAGTCACTGACCTTCCCCACTGGTTGCCATGTTATCTTCGCCTGAATTGAAAAAACGAAAGTTCATCGACTTATTCTGCGGCATCGGGGGCATGAGACTGGCGTTCGAAGCCGCTGGCTGCGAATGCGTGTTCTCATCGGATTGGGACAAGTACGCCCAGATCACGTATCAAAAGAACTTCGGAGACCTTCCCAAGGGTGACATTCACAGCATTTCTGCATCCGAGATACCTGACCACGACATTCTCGTTGGTGGTTTTCCGTGTCAGCCGTTTTCAATCTCTGGGGTCTCGAAGAAGAACAGCCTGAATCGGCCCCACGGGTTTGAGGACAAGACGCAAGGAACGCTGTTCTTCGAAATCAAGCGAATAATCGCTGAGAAGCGTCCGCAGGCCTTCATGCTAGAGAACGTCAAGCACCTTCTCCGGCACGACAAAGGAAAGACAATCGAGGTCATCTACGAGTCTTTGCGGGACGATCTTCAATATCACGTCTATCCTCCGATAGTTGTCGATGCACGCCATGTCGTGCCGCAACACAGAGAGAGAGTCTTTATCATCGGATTTCGTGAACCACGGAAATTCTCGCCACCAGTGCTGAAAGATAAGAAGCCGAGGTTCCGAGATATTCTGGAAGCCGACCCAGCCGAGAAGTACACATTGACTAAGCACTTGTGGCAGTACCTGCAAGATTATGCGAAGAAGCATCAAGCAGCAGGGAACGGCTTCGGCTATGGATTAGTTGATCTCGACGGAATTTCACGAACACTGAGTGCTCGATACTATAAAGATGGCTCCGAGATTCTGATTCCCCGTGGACGCAAGATTCCACGACGGTTGACGCCTAGAGAGTGTGCAAGGTTAATGGGCTTCCCGGAGTGGTTCCAGATTCCTGTTTCTGACACGCAGGCATACAAGCAGTTTGGAAACTCAGTCGTTGTTCCTGTTGTGTCGGCTGTGGCTCGACAGGTAGTAGAAGCCTTGAACCGAGGCGTGGATGAGGAAATGCTGATCCCAACGTTCAAACCAATTCAACTTTCCTTAGCCGCTGTCTCATAGCAAGACGATCTCATGCCTTCCATTGCCCTCCCGCAAATGCGGCAGTACCTGTCACGCAGCATTGCGAGCCTGAATTTGAACAAATTGAGGGGAACTCTTGCCGAAGTGGACTTCAGAGACCACCTGAGTTCTATAGGTTTCGCAGGGCGAGTTTCTCCCGGTGGCTGGATTGCACGGCGGAAGGGCGAGAATGTATTCGCCCATTCGACGGTTGCAATCTTCCCGGAAATCGTGGACCCTGCACAGGACTACGGACCAAACAGGATATTGCCGAATCCGTCTCAGGGACTGCACACCATCTGTGCCACTTTGCATCAGAGCGGCATCGCCAGTTTCTACTCCGCAGCGACGATCACCGCAGGTGATGATCCTTTTGTCGGCATGACGTGGCAGGCCATCGAACTCGGTGTTCCGATGCAGGGGCAATATCAGTCGCTGGCTCAAGCCCTCACGCCGTTACAATTTGCGAACCGGGAAAGACGGTACAACCATCTCAGATATCATACTGACACTTCGCTTATACCAGACGGTGCCGTGCCCGAAGAGTTCTCGAAAGAGCACCTTCGGGTTTCTTTCAGTACGGCATACATGGCAGAACTTTCCGACATCGATGGTATCTTCTGGGGCAGATGGAACACCTATCCAATCGAGATCAAAGAAAAGACTCCAGCACCATCGAGGGACATGGGGCTATTCTTCGGGCTTGATGTCGGCCCTTTTGTCAAACTGGCCTTTTATGCGGCGAAGAGAGGGAACCTGCATTCGCTCTATGTTGTGCGAGAGATCGACAATGCGAACGATAGGAATCTGGTTCAGTGGTGGTTTATAACGTTCGATCAACTTGCTCAATTTGCCTCGTGGATACCCCAAGCGGGCGGCCCTGCAATGGGCGGCGGTCAAAGTTCAGTAGTTCGGGTGCCTAGAATCGAGTTTCAGCCGTTGAATGCACAAACGCTCGGTGCACTGTAAGCCCCCGCTACCCCTTGAGTATGCGACATGGTTGATGTCCACACGCCGGAGCAGCGTAGCCGCAACATGGCGGCGATCCGCCACAAGGATACGAAGCCAGAAATCGTGGTTCGCCGGTTGCTGTGCGAGATAGGGCTACGCTACAGGCTGCATCGCACCGATTTGCCGGGAAAGCCGGACATTGTGATGCCGGGGCGAAAGGTAGCGATCTTCGTCCACGGTTGTTTCTTCCACATGCACAAGTGCCGCTATGGTCGGGTCGTGCCTGCGACGAACCCGGAGTTCTGGCAGACAAAGCGGTCGGGGAATGCAGCACGGGATAGACGAAATGTCCGACAACTGCGGAAACTCGGCTGGCAAGTGGTCACCTTGTGGGAATGCGAGACCAAGAACCCTGAAACGCTGAGGAGAAGATTGCTGTTACGTTTTCCGAACTGACTGTTTACCTATCGAGTTCCATTACTGTCCAGCACAGACCAAGAGCGGCATACTCTTCTTGATGGCAGCAGCAGGACACGTCAACGCCGCACTCGCAGCCCTTCATCTTGAAGGACAACCTCCCGCCGCAATCTACGCTCAGATAGACGCTATCGTTGCTCACCTTCAGGCAGTCAACGCTGAACATCCAATTCCTGCTGCTACTACTGGAAACATCTCAGAGCGATTGTGCCGTTATGGTTTACAGGCGGGTATCACTGGGCCGAATAGTGGGGCATTCGAGCAGATGCCCGACTATTGGAAGTGGGTCGGCGACTTTTATCTTCTTGGAGCGCCGTTCAACATCATTGTCAGTGTCAAGAGTTTCGCCGCACGAGAGCGCCTTCTGGCGAGTGGATCAGGGAATCTGTTGTCTCCGACTGTGGGATGGGGTCTGTTCAACCAGCCTGCCGAGTTCAGTTACGACCGTTTGGTCTCATACGCCTATCGGGGATTCGCAGCGATCTACGCACCCACAGCACTCATTCAGGCACTCCCGGCGAACGTCATGGCCTTCACCAACATCAACGGCAATCCTCTGATGCGTGATCTGGCCGCTCTGGTGGCCGACGTTCAACACATGATGGGGGCGAATCACCGAGTCAATCCCCGGCTATTGTGAGCGTCAAGGGCACCCCAGATGTAAGACGCTTCGTCCGTGCCAATCTCGGCTAGATGAAGGAAGTTCGGTGACACTGCCCACTTCGGTTTCCCACTGGCATCAGTCGCACAGATTCGGCTTTCGACGTTTGAAGCGTCCGAGTATTCGGCATACATCCGATCCGTCGTTATCTGTGCCGCTGCAATTACGCCAGCCTCGGTGCCATCGTGCGGTTCAAGTATCCTTCCGAGTTTGTAGCCGTCACGGTCACGAACATCTCGGACTACAAAATTGGTGAGTTTCAGCATGGTCATTGCTTTGTGAACTCAGTCGGCTTCTTGTGGTCTCGAATCTGCGAGTAGGCGACAGCGAGTTCTGATCCCAATTCGATCTTGCCGTCGTAGTCGTTCACAGGCTCATTGTCGAGAGTGCCGAAGACGAGTTTCTTATCCTCGTCACAGCCAGTGACCTTGACCCACATCCACTCGCTGGGCATCCCCGCCTCGCCTGCGAACTCGACCTTGACGTAATCACCGTGCTCGTAGGTGGGCATCGTAATCCCTCGTGCACTAGGCTTCATTCTTACGCAACCCAATGCCGGGAAAGTTAAGATCGCCTCTACGAATGGCCTGCTGGTCGGTTTCGACGGCATCCTTGTAATCGGGGCGACTTTCTTCCAATGCCTTGCAGTCCATACAGATTTCTTCAGTGTTGAACATACTCATGATGTGGACGTTGGTCTCTTTGCCGCAGCGATTGCACCGCATATTCCTTCTCCTGAGTGGCTAGTATAGATCACACGTTCAGTTCAGCGAACTTTCTCTCATACTCAGAGTTCAGCCGGAGCCAATCTTCGTACTCCTCTCTAAACTCTACTGGCAGGACTTCGAGGAGTTCGGCGTCGTAGACATCGGTGACCCAGTTCCACTCCAGCCACTTTTCGAGGGTCGGAGTGATGCCCGCACGCCGTATTGCCGCCAACGTCGGGTCGCCTTTGTGCTTCGCACATTTCATAAGCCCTCCTGACATGTCAGCGACTTCAACACTCGTTGACAGACGGCATCGTAATCCGGCGTCTTTCGATTTGCTTTCTCGATGGCGATCTTCAACTCTGGAGTCGGGTCGGCAAGCAAGTCGAGAATGCGATCTATTCGCTTGTTCATCTCGAAGTCGGCTTCTGCTCTAGTCATTATTCCTCCACATGCGGTCGGTGACCTGCCGCATCCGTCTCTGGTTGAATTGCTCGATCATCACCGCCAATCGTTTGAGCAGATCGAGTTCTGCGGCGATGGCTTCACGGGACTCGTTGTATTGATTTCGCCCCGTCGGTCCAAGCACGTCGTATTCGGCCTGAAGTATTGAGATGTCTTTCGCCAACCGTTCTTCCACCTTGTGAACGAACATTACTCCCCTCCCTTTACTTCCGCTTCGAGCAACTTGATTCCCCTCAACAGAGCCTCTGGGATCGCCTTGACGTACTTCGCCTGAGTGACTGCAATCGTCTTGTGGCGTAGCAATTCCTTCGCAGCCAAAGCGTCACCAGTCAATTGGGTCAGGATAGTCGCTGCCCCACGACGGCCTGCGTAAAGCGTCTTCCAGTCGATGTTGTTAGCCTTCAGGGTGGGAACAATCGTCCGACCGATGACACTCCGCAAATCAACAGGCTTGCCTTTGCTGTTCGGAAATACCCAGCCTTCCGTCGGTCTGTCTTTTTTCTGATGCCAGAGGGTCAACGGGATGAGCACCGGGGCAACGAGCGGGAGCGATGCGACAGAACCCTTGGTCTTTGTTTCACCAACACGGCTGCGAACGACCGCCCGCCGAATGTGTACCCAGCGAATCCCACTCGCATCGGGCACAGTGTCGAAATCCTCCCATCGCAATCCTTGAATCTCGCCGGGGCGCAGGCCAACGAAGAACGAGAGTGAGACGATCAACTGACATTCGACGTGATCGACGAGAGCAGTCACTATGTTCTCCGCTTCCTCCAACGTGTAGTGCTCAGTCTCCTGCGGCTCAATCGTCTTCCCTAGAATCTTGCAGTCGTGAAATGGATTGTTCTCTATCACTCCGACGTTGACAGCGTGGCTGAAAATCCCGCTGGCAAGACTGCGGATATGTTGGACGGTGTGCCTGCCTAGAGTCTTCGCCAACGAAGTGAGGAATAGGCTGGCGGACGCCGTCCTGTAATCTTTGAACAGTGTGGTGCCGAAGTGACCCTTGAGATGTTGCTCCCAAATCTGTTTGTATCCGTGGACGGTCGAGTGCCGGAGATTTGCCTCGATGAAGGGAAGGTAGGTCTTGTCCCAGAACTCGCAGACAGTGTGGTCATTCGCTGGATTGGTCGGCGTGGTCTGGGCGTTGACCGAAGCCATGTGTTCTGCGGCAAGTAGTCTGACTGCCTTGCTTGTCGTGCTCGAATGCCTCTCGTCCTTGAAGCACAGGCGATGCGAACGTTGGACTCTTTTGGGTTGTCCGTCAACTATCTCGACGACCCGGAACCGGACGAAGAACGAACCACTGGCTTCGTAAATGTGACCTGTCTGGAATCTCATGCTCCTCCGTGCAGTCAATGTGCAGGAGGATGAGGTAAGTTGCTGAGTGCGAACGGAGTGAGGTTAGTTTGCTAAACCGTTGTACGGGCTAACACCTGTACCGAGGGTTCGAATCCCTCCCTCTCCGCCAGATTTTCTACGCTTTTATTTCCAACCACTTGCAGCGTAATTCCGAGCTAAAAGGCTCTGCTTACGGATTTCAAGGTATTTCCTCCGAACCTCGGTATTAGGTTCTGCGGAGGAAATATGGCGTTGTCGGTGAAGTTGTACAGGGTGGTTGGCAAGGGCAGGGATCGGCGCTACATTCCGATTGACTTGGAACGGCGGGGGCGGCGCTCCAAGGAAGAGGTCACGGGTCCGTTCTACCTGCGGTATGGGGTGAAATACGAATCCGTGGGACTGGATTTCAAGACAGCGGTCGAAGCCATGCAGTGCAGGCAGGCTACGCTTGACGCTGTGGGCAGGGGCGTAGCAGTCAAGCCCGATGGCGATCCCAATCGCAAACGGTTCGTGGATGAGGTCAAGAAGTTCCTTGCCAAAAAATCTCTTCTTAAAGATCCCAAGACCGTGAAGACGTACACCGAGCGGTTGGGCTATTTTCTGGATTGGTGCGAGCGTAGCGGCATCAAGCATCTCGATCAACTCACTGTGGGCGACGACTTGTTGCCTTATGTGTCCTTCCTCCGGCAGCGCAAAACCACCAGGGACACTTTGTTTGAACCCCGTTACGTCTACAACATCTTCCAAACTTGCAATACATGCCTGCGTGCCAACGGCATCCTTTTTGCTGGAGAAATCCTTGGGCAGTTGGACTACGAGGAAAAGGAAGTCAAGCCATACAAGCCGCACGAACTGAAAGCACTGTTTCAGGCGGCGGACGACGAAGAAAAATTATGGATGAGCTATTTCCTGAACACCGGCTGCCGTGAGCAGGAAGTGGCGAATGCGGAGTATTGCGATCTGCTCGATGATGCCAACGTGGTGTGGGTGCGCTCCAAGCCGCACCGTGGCTTCAAACTCAAGGGCAAGCGGTGGCAGAACAAAGGACGCAAGTTGCCCGTCCCCACAGCGCTGATGGACAAGTTGCGGAACCGGATGATTGCGAAAGATGCCAAGCCCGGCGATCTGATCTTCCCCAACACTATCGGAGGGGTGGAGGGACATTTCCTCCGCAAGCTCCAAAGCATCGCTGAGCGTGCGGGGGTGACGGAACCGGAACTTCACCGATTCCGCAAATCCTACGCTGATACTCTCGCCGATGAGGGCTTGCCTGTGCCGACGATCATGAAGCGATTGGGTCACTGCTCTCTGGATGTGACGCTTGCGTACTTGCGAGGGCGGGAGGCTGAGGGTGAACAAGAACAAAACTTTGCTAACCAGTCGGCGTTGGCGGTGTACGCCTAAATTCAGTGCTACCGTTCTACGTTTAGGACCAAACGCTCGGGCGCACGAGTGCAAGGCAGATTCCTATCTCGGCTATCGGATGGTCAAGAAAATCCCGTTCCTCGCCGTAGCTGACGAAATTGTTTATTGCCATCACGAACGCTTTGACGGAACAGGCTACGTGAGCGCGATGATGAAGGTGTTCGACGCGCGAAAAACATTCACTGGCGTCCGGTAGACCCTGCCAGACTTTCGTCCGACGTGGGTCAGGATGCCGAAGCCGGGAAGCCAGCCTGCGAAGAGGCTAGTGATTCGGTTCGTAACCGCCAAGTTGAAGGCTGCTACCCACCTTTTGCGGAAGCGGATCAGCAGGATGGGAGCGAGCACGAGCACGAGAAGCAAGATGACCCACGCGGTGATCGGCATATATACAATTCCTACACAACGGCTGCCGACACCCGCTCGACTGATGGCTTCGCCGGAGCCAGTGCGATCAAGGCTATGCCGATGACGACAAGCACAGACGATCCGATCAGAAATCCTGTGCGTTGGCTAGGAATTTCGAGTCCCAGTATCGACATTGCCACGGCATGGGCGAAGCTTGACCATGCTGCGAAGGCGATCAGGCTGCGATGCGCCGAAGGATTTCGCACTGCGATGAGCAGGAAAATACCGAGCGCGACATAGATGCTGAGCATCATGGTGTCGCCCATATCCGAGCCAGCCGGATGCAATAAAGAGCCGATCAGGGGATAAACGCCAGCCACAAAGACCAATCCCACCACGACCAACATAACCTTCAGTGCCCGTTCTCGCTTCATCGTCCCCTCCTCCCGGTCACAAACTTATGAGCCATGCCGAGCAAGTCCCGCAGGACATCAGGTGTGACGCGGGAAAGGCGAACCAACACGGCGTTGTAGTTGAGATAGTGGTCGGTCACGTAGTAAACATCGGGAGCCGCTGCGAGCAGTTCGGCGCGGTCGTCGAAGTCAACCCGAACCGCAAGCGAACCCGGCTCAGCGGAACGATGAGCAGGCACGCATGCCAAAAGTTTTCCGCGAACCTTGAGCGCGGGTGACCCGTAGGCCGTGCTCTCCACCACGCCGGGCAACGCCAAGCCGATCTTGCGTACAGCGTCGAAGTCAATTGTGCTCTTTGGCATGGGCGAATGCGATTATCGGCAAGAACAGGAACCTTTTCAAGGCAGGCTATTGCAGTTTCGCGTACTCCGTCTTCGCTTGCTTCAGGATGGGGATGTCAGGATCGGCGTCCTTCCAGAGCGTGAGGAAATCCTTGTAGGCGGCGAGTGCCCGGACGCGGGCAGCATCGGCATCCGCTCCCTGCGAGCTTCTCGCTTGCAGCGCATTCGCACACGCCACGCAGAGATGCGCCAACGCTCCTGTCCAGCAGTTCCAAACGATACCGCTGTGGTCGAGAATCTTCTGAAACTCACCTGCGGCAGCCTGCCCTGTCCGGTTGCAAGATACGCCTCGCTGCGAATGTATGTCGGGCAGAGGCAGGAGAGATTGATGACCCACGCAATTTGCCCGTACTCGATAGGAGGCAACGCAGGTTGTAAGCTTTTGATCGCAGCCTTCGCATCCTTGCGGTCGAGCCCCAGTTGTGCCTGAATGGCAGGCAGCCAGAGAGCCTGCATCTGCGTATCGAGTGGATAACGCTTGTTCAAGTCTTGCGCCAGTCTCTCTACCACTTTGGCAATCGTGATCGGTTCCCTCTCTTTGTTCGTTCAGCAGTTATCGGGTCGTACGCTTGGACTCCAGCAAAATCTCGCCTTCGGAGATCGACACAGCGGTGCATCGACTGATGGATGAGGCCAATGTGACGGGTGTGGGCATCGCAATCTTCAACCACGATAAAGTTGTGTACCTTAAAGCGTATGGGCTCAGGGACAAGGAGAGGCATCTGCCTCTGACTCCCGATTCCATAATGACCGCCGCATCATTGACGAAACCTGCCTTTGCCACCATGGTCATGCAACTAGTTCATGAGCGCATCATCGAACTTGATAGACCGGTGTATGAATATCTGCCGAAGCCTTTGCCGGAGTATCCCGCATACGAAGATTTGGCCGACGACCAGCGATACAAGCAAATCACCATGCGAATGCTGCTGGATCACACCAGCGGGTTTCCAAACTGGCGGCGGTTCACGGATGACAAGAAGCTCAGGATCAACTTCTCGCCTGGATCGAGATTCGCCTATTCCGGCGAGGGAATTTGCTCTCGCGCAGATGGTTGTGGAGACGCCACCGGGAAGTCGGTCAACGAACTGATGAACGATCGTGTCTTTCAACCTCTGGGCATGACTCGCACCAGCATGGTCACGGAAGAGCGATTTGAGGACGATCAGGCGATCGGATACGACGAGCAAGGGAAATCGCTGGGTCTGGAACGCCGGGAAAAAAGCAATGCTGCCGGTTCCATGCAGACGACGCTGCGCGATTATGCGCGGTTCGTGCAAGGCGTGTTAAGCGGAGCAATTCCTGACAGGAAATCTCGAAACCAGATGCTGAGCCCTTAAATTCGGATTACGTCAAAGCACGAATTTCCGTCACTTTCCACAGAGACGGCAACGGGGAACCGTTCGATTCATCTCAGCTACGGACTTGGGTGGGGACTCTATTGGACGCCGTACGGCAAAGCCTTCTTCAAAGAGGGGCATGATGAGGGCTGGCGTCACTATGTCGCGTGTTTCGACAGACCCAAAACTGGCATGCTCATCATGACCAACAGCTCAAACGGCGAGGATATCTACAGCGACCTGTTGGAGAAGGTGCTTCGAGATACATTTACTCCCCTCAAATGGAAGGGGTTTAAGGCGTCAACCAGCATTGGTCCCAGCCTCCGATGATTTCCTTCAAGAATGGTTCCGACCTGCAGAACTCAGAAAGCTCAAACGCTATACATAACCGCAGACTGTTCTGCCCAGTGAGCTGCTATCCGACCGCCTTAAGCTTTCCCGGAGTAATGGGGAGGCTTCTGATCCGCTTCCCTGTCGCAGCGAAGATGGCGTTGGCCACAGATGGAGCTACGGGGGGCACACCGGTCTCTCCAAACCCACCAGGTGGATGGTCGGTTACGACAATGTGAGTCTCGACCGCGGGGGCCTCGTCTATTCGGAGTACCTCGAAATCCTGAAAATTCTCCTGCACAGCGGCCCCACCTTTGAAATCGATCTTTCCGTGCAATGTTGCCGAGAGACCCCAAGTTATACCGCTCTCCGCCTGGCCTTCGAGGCCCAACGGGTTGACCACGATCCCGCAATCCGACACACATACAATGCGATGAACGCGAATGTCGTGGGATTGCCGGCCGACGGAAACCTCGGCAACCTGAGCGATGAAACAGTCCTCATCGTAGACATTGCAAGCGACCCCTCGTCCCCACAGACGGTCCTCAGTGTGCGCGAGCGGGTGTTTCCACGCCGACTTCTCCGCTGCCACTTGTAAAACGCGAATCAACCGGCTGCGGTCAATCTTTGCATCCCCAACTTTGAGCACATCTCCCGGCTCGAGCAGATGCAGCCGGAACTCGAGCGGATCCTTCCCAGCGGCGTGCGCCATTTCATCCAAGAACGATTCCCGAGCAAACACCGTGGGCGGGTATTCCACCGCGCGCCAGGGCCCGGTCGGCACTGGTGAGTTCAGTGGAATGAAGTCAGCTTTCAAATTGGGGAAATTGTAGGGATTGTCAAACGAACCCCAGGGGCTGCCATCGTTGAAGTAAAGCCGCAGATTCTTCTGCTGCTTCTCGGTGGGGAAGCCGAACATGGAAAGGTTAGAACCGATGGATCTCTGTACCCAGACAATGGGCCGCCCGTCCGTGTCTAATCCGCCCACGATGTGCTCGACATCGGATGGGTGGAAAAATCCGCAGCGCATATCGTCACTGCGCGTCCAAAGCATCTGCACCGGCTTGCCGATGGCACGCGACACTTCCACGGCTTCGGGAACGTAGTCGGCAAAAAGTCGGCGGCCGAAACCGCCTCCCACCAATGTGATGTGAACCTTGACCGAATCCTCCGGCAGGCCAAGCATCTTGGCCGTTTCCGATTGAACAACCTCAGGACACTGCGTCGGCGCCCAGATCTCGCAGGAGCCCTTGCGGACATCGGCGACGCAATTCATGGTCTCGACCGGAGCGTGCGCCTGGAAAGGGAACTCATAGGTTGCCTCGAGTTTCTTTGCAGCAGTGTCTAACGCGGTTCTCGCGTCTCCATCGTCGCGAACGAAGTATCCGTCCTGTCGCTGCGCAAGTTGGTCTCCCATCTGGCTCAGGAAGTGGTCTGAGTCAAAGCCAGCGTTGGGACCAGGGGTCCACTGAACTTTGAGGGTGTCCCGACCCTTCAAAGCAGCCCAGGTGTAATCGGCAACAACCGCTACTCCGGTGGCGAGGCCGCTGTTGACCGGCAAGATGTGACGAACTCCGGGGACCGCCAGCGCTTTGGTCGCATCGAAGGCTGCAACCTTCCCGCCGATGAAGGGACACCTCGCCATGACGGCATACAGCATGCCGGGAGCGTGAACATCAATTCCGTAGACAGCTTGACCAGTCACGATAGCGCGGCCATCGATTCTTTCCAGGGGCTTGCCGATGACGCGGAAATCCTTTGGAGTTTTCAAGGTCGGATTGTCCGGCACCTTCTGTCGCGCGGCACCAGCAACGAGTTCTCCAAAGGTCAACTTGCGACCCGTGGCCAGGTGAACCACCGTTCCTTGCTGTGCTCGGCATGAGCCAGCATCGACATTCCATTTTTCCGCGGCAGCGGCAATGAGCATCTCTCTGGCAGTGGCGCCCGCCTTGCGCAACGCATTATAGGTGCCGACCGTGCTGCCGCTTCCGCTGGTGCGAAGACGAATGCCTTTGAAGCGCCCGCCGGGCATGGCCTGCTCGTATTGGATTTGCGACCAATCGACTTCCAACTCTTCAGCCAGCATCATGGCAAGAGTAGTGTGAACGCCCTGCCCCATCTCCGAGCGAGTGATCCAGAGACGAATGACGTTATCCCGCGTGATGCTGATATAGGCGTTTGGCTCGAACACCCCAGGCTCGTCCGCCATCGATCGGGGAAGTTCAAGGCAGAGAAGCAAACCAGTACCCGCGAACGCGGCCGTCTTAAGGAAAGACCGCCTCGTCGCTCTCATGTTTTCCTCACCGTGCTGGCGGCGCGACGGATCGCTCTGCGCATGCGCTGATAGGTGCCGCAACGGCAAATATGATCGGATAGATCGGCGTCAATATCTGCGTCGGTCGGACTGGGTTTTCGGAGTATCAGCGCTGCCGCTTGCATAATCATGCCAGCCTGGCAATAACCACATTGCGAGACGTCTTCCACGAGCCAGGCCGTCTGGCAAGGATGATCGCCCTGAGCAGAGAGTCCTTCGATTGTCACGTACTCCTTCCCCGCCGTGGCAGAGAGCGGAATCTGGCAGGAGCGCACGGGCTCACCATCTTCATGAACAGTGCAGGCGCCGCACACCCCCATTCCGCAACCATATTTAGTGCCGGTGAGACGGAGGAAGTCGCGCAAGGCCCAGAGCAGGGGCATATCGGAATCGGCGTCCACCAGATGACGCTTCCCGTTTACGCTCAGTGTGAAGGCAGACATTGGATTTGCCCAGCAGTTAGTGTGACGGAATCTCGGCAAAAAGGTTAGGACCCGAGACCCACGTCCTCGCAAACTGCTGCTCTGAAACTGACGTCCCCGTCACAAGCCGGACCGAGGCAACAATTCCGGCTAGAACCAGGTACTCACAAACATCAACAACTCTGCTCAACAATCCCTCGCAGCCCTGCCCGGTAGCCTCGGCTGCAGGACAGCTCTTTCCCGTTCTTCAGGACCACTACATACTCTCCGCTGTTAACAGGTATCAACTCCTTGATCTTGCGGACGTTTACGATCTTCGAACGATGGATGCGGACGAAGTGCTTCGCGTCCAGGCGTTCGCAAATCCCGCCGATCGTTTCACGCAGAAGGTAAGACTCCTTCCCGACGTTTAAGCGCACGTAGTTGGCTGCAGCTTCCACCCAATCAATGCTGTCCAAGTCCAGGAACACGACCCGTCCGTTGACCTTAATCACCAAACGGTTGTCTCGCTCCGATGTGGGAAGCGCCACCGACCTGACCTGCGATAACAGACTCAGAATGCGGTGCGTGATCTGACTGTCGCGCGACTTGCATAATTCTGATCGGGCCCTTTCAACCGCATGGTGCAGCCGTTCCTGGTCGAACGGTTTTAGAAGGTAGTCAAGAGCATTTGCCTCAAAGGCGCGAATCGCGTACTGATCGTACGCCGATGTAAAGACGACCACCGGCATTTCCTCCGGAGGGATTCTGTCCAATACCTCGAAACCATCCAACTCCGGCATTTGAATGTCTAGCAGCAGCAGGTCTGGCCGGAAATTAAGGATTGCGGACACGGTTTGCTTGCCATCCTGGCACTCAGCGACCACTTGTACCTGCGGTTCCGACTTCAGCAGGATCAGCAGCTTCTGGCGCGCCAGCCGCTCGTCGTCGGCAACCACGGTCCGCACCACCGATTGTTCTTGCGCTGGCAAACCAACAAAATCCGTGATCATTGGCCCGCCTCACACGGGGTCTAACAGTTGGATAGACGAAACAGCCTGAAAATGGTTGTCTAGGACATGAACACTGGACTCGCTATTTATCCCTAAGCTACAGCATGTGGCCCTATGTAGCACATCGTCTTGTCCCCATATTGAGTGCTCTGGTCCCATTCTAGGCCGGCTTGGTTGGAAAGCTGATCCCGATCGCTCAGAATTGGACGAGTTGCATGTTTTTTCGGAACATGAGACTTCTGCAGTCAGCCGCTGCGATCTATGATTGTTTCTAGCTGCACAATTCGTCCATGATGTGAGCGATGTTAGGCATTACGCGGACCAATAAAGTTGGCGAGTCGGTTTCCGATAATGGCAAAATGTAGTCGTCGAAGGTGCTCCGGAAATGAAGGACGGTTGTGAAGAGTGCGGGCGAGATCTGCCGGTTGACGGCATGGCATATGTGTGCTCTTACGAATGTACCTTCTGTCCGATTTGTTCCTCGAACATGCAGTACATTTGCTCGCACTGTGGAGGAGAGTTAGTTCGCCGTCCGCGGCGGTCTGCGCCGGTGAAGGCGGAGGAGAAAACAAATGCCGGGGTCCCCGGGACCTTGCGCCCTGCCATAGTATGGGCTTTCAGCTTTGGCTTGTGGACGTTTGTTGCTCTGGCCTACGCCATTACGATCTACCAATTATATCGTTCGACCGGTGGGTCCATGAGCTTTCTAAGCGTTCTAGGCCTACAATCCAGCCAGGTCCTCACTTACATCCCGCTTACGCCCTTCGTTTTCGCGCTCGCGAATCGTTACCAAGTGCAACGCAGCAACTGGGCAGAGCGAACGCTAGTGCTGCTTGCGGGCGGGTTGGTCTTTACCGTGGCGCAGGTGGCCCTCAGGGGTCTGACCCCATATGCGTTTTGGGATCCTCGAGTCAAGGACTGGGTCTCGGCCGTTTGGGATTCTCAAGCCCATACATTCCGAATCCATTGGTATGTTTATCGAACGCTGTTTCTCTCAAGCGTCGTCGACGACGTGGTCACCACCTACTTGCCGATAGTATTGATCGCACACGTCGTATCTTACTACCAGCGGTTCCGGGAGCGGGAGTTGCGCACCTCGCAACTACAGGCACAACTAGTGAAAGCACGCTTGCAAGCGTTAAAGAGCCAGTTACAACCACATTTTCTCTTTAACACGCTGAACTCAATTTCCGCGCTGATGTTAACGGACGTCGAAGCTGCCGATCGAATGATCACACGCCTTGGCGACCTGCTCAGAATTAGTCTTGAAACCGCCGGGACCCAAATGACAACATTGAGCCGCGAACTTGAGTTCGTAAATTGTTATGTCGAGATCGAGAAGGTTCGGTTCGAAGAAAGGCTCAAGGTGAGTATCGACGTCGCTCCGGAGACTCTCGACGCAAGTGTTCCGCACTTGCTGTTGCAGCCTTTAGTGGACAATGCGATCAAGCACGGAATTTCAAGGCTGGTGGCTGGAGGCGAAATTCGCATCTCAGCTACGGCAGACGATGCTGATCTCCATCTGGAGGTGCGAGATAACGGGCCCGGAGTTCGCGAGGTGGCCCCCTTCCCGTCTAACGGCGTCGGACTGAGAATCACACGTGAGCGGCTTGAGACGATATATGGCCAGCACCAGAGTGTGGAGCTGCTGACCTTGCCGGAGGGTGGAGCGGTTGCTCGGGTGAGTATCCCTCTTCACACGGGAATGGGAGCACACAACAGCTTTGACTTAACCCCAGAATCTCCATCAAAAGGGACAGCCGAGTCATAATGCACGAAGATTACCGTCTTCACTTTAATCCGGAATTAGCCCAGGGCGTCTACACGGTTCCTCGGTCATGCTTCGATTCGGTCGAGCAGCGAGGCGCCACACCGTGGCGCCTCGAAACGACCCGAGTTAGAAACGAACGCGAAGACCCAGTTGGATATTGCGCGGCGTGTTGAATGTGTCAACGGGCGTGAAGTTGTACAAAGCGCCGAAATTGGTAGGACTGTCGAGTCCCGAAAAAATCGGATCGAGGAACTGATTATGGTTGAAAACGTTCTGGAAGACGCCTTGGAGTGTCAGGCTGACGTTCTCTGCCACACTGATATTCTTCGCCACGCTCATGTCCATATTCCAGTAGCGCAGGCCTGGGCCAGAACACGATCCGCTAGGCGGGCCGACCAGGTCGGCTGGCGGCGGCGATGGGGGCGGTGCGAGCGGCCCTCCAGGGTCGACAAGTTTTGCGGATCATAGCGGCGTTGCCAGCGGTAGAAGGTTTGGCGAGAGATCCCGAAGTGGCGGCAGGTGCGGGCCGCGTTCTGACAGCGGCGATAATAATCCATCCACTCCAAGCGGACGCGACCCTCTCGGCTCAGCTCTTTCTCCGTGCGCGCCAGCTGGCGCGCACGGGGAAGTTCTCCATCTCGAACTTGCATGGCGACACTCTATTCGAGTGTCACTAATCATTCTGAACGGGAACAGTGTTATCTGGAGGTGCGTGGTCGACCCCGACCAGTGCTCACAGAGAACAAGAAGGCCGCACCGAAGCGGTGCGGCCTAAAGTGAAAACTTTACAATCTGAGTGTAGAGCTAGAAGCGAAGGCGAAGGCCCAATTCGATGTTTCGCGGCTCCGCCTCGCCATTGACTCCTGGTGGTCCTGCATTGAATCCGAGAGCACCAAAGCCCGCATCGTTGGACAGACTAAGGTAGTTATCGGTGAACTGATTGTGATTCAAAACGTTAGCGAAGACGCCCTGGAATTCCAGGTTGACGCTCTCCACCACGCGGATGCTCTTCTTGATGCTGAAGTCCATATTCCAGTACGACAGTCCACCGAGAATTCCAGCGCCGCCATCCCGGGTATCGATCCCCAGAATTGGGTTGCGCCAGTTCTGGGCTTGATTCACCCCGTCCGGAAAATAATTCACGGGGAACCCGTTGGTTTGAGTTGAGCAGTAACCGTTGTAGCCGTTGCCGGGGCAGTAGTAGGCATGACGGTCGGGAACGTGGCCAATGGGCACAGCATTCTCCATGTCGTAGTCGTTGCAGCCGACGCCATCGCAGGCACCGAAGGACTGGTAGTTAGAAAAGGTCGTACCGACCTGCGTCGGAACGCCGGACCCGGCAGCGAATATTGTTGCGAACGTCCAGCCGCCCAACACTCGTCCCATGAATCCAGACTGTCCCTTGTAGAAAGGAGGCTGATAGACGAGGAACACGTTGTAGATAAATTTGCGGTCCCAGGCCTGTCTCCCATATTGTTCGTCGAGATTGAAGGGATCGAGAGCAGTGAGTATGCTCGAAGATTGCGCCTGCGCTCCCAAACCCAGAGCCTTCGACCAGGTGAAGTTGTTCTGCATCGTCAATCCCTTCCAATCGGCCATCTTGAGGGAAACGAAGCCGGCGTTGTAGTTGCCGTGGCCAATGCTGGCGCCCAGATAGGCCCCATCGGTGTATGAGCCGGAGCAGCCGATCGTGGTTGTCGCGTTGCAGGTCGCGGGAATTGGGGAGCTCTGCAAGCTGCGTGGGAAGTTGAAGGCGCCAACATTGCCGTCGACTACCTTACACCCGCCTGTCGGGCAGCCCACCGCCCCTGAGTCCAAATCACTCCAGAGGCCCCAGACTTGAGCATTGATAAGGTTACCGGTACCCTTGGCGCCTTCATTCGCTACTACAGCCGCTGTGCAGCTCGAGAAGCCGGCGCAATAGCCAGTGCCCTTAAGTGCCGTTTCAAAGAAGGGCTGCGGGGTGACGGCGCCTGGGCTGGGTCCGGCCTTGCCTCCGCAACCTCCGCCAGCAAGTCCACTAAGGCCGCCACAGTATTGCAGTACCACATTGGCGTAGGCTTGCTTAAACTGCTGCCCGCCCAGCGTCATCATGTAGGGAACTGGGTTAAGTTCGATGGGCTGGTACTCGTGGGTGATTCTGCGCCCGATATAGCCGAGTTCCAAAGTGATCCTGCGGCTTAACTGGCGCTGGACTGTGACATCGAACGAGTCAATCGCGTTAGCCCGGAAGTTCGGATCCAAACCCTCGGGGTCCGAGGAGAAGGTGTTGTTGAACCCAGGATAGGCCGGCTGCGGCAGCGTCGTACTTACATTCGAGACCAGGGGAACCGTCGGACCGCCGGTAGCCGACACCGCTGACCCGACGCGAAACGCGTTGGAGTAAGTGCCCGCACCCGAGCCTCCGCATTTCCAATTCCCCGGGGAGCCGACACTGGCGAGGTTCGAGTTGCACGCTACGGGCTGTTCGAGGCCGAGTCCCAGCAGCGGCACCAGCACCTGCACGACGCCGTTGGTGCGGCCGTATTGGCGGCCATAACCGCCGCGAACCACCGTGCTATCGTGCCCGAAAATCTTGCCACCCAGGGTATCAATATCGAACTGCGGATTCCACGCGACAGCTGCGCGCGGGCTGAACTCGCCGTAGTACGGGTTATAAGGATACTTCAACCCGTTTGCGGTATTGCCGACCAGGGCAAACCCGAGTTCGGGATTGTATACCTGGCCTGCCAGCGCGGCTTTCTTGACGTTGGCCAGGTAGCCCTCAGTCGTAACCGGCTCATTTGCCGCGTCTACCACCACCGTCTGCTTTCCATCTGCCTCGACCGGCGGCATCTCCAGCGCCCAGCCCAACCCGTAGGTGAAGGTGAAAGTCGGCTTCATGTGCCAGGTGTCGCTAAAGTAGACGTTGTAATAGGGAATCGTGCTCTGGTCGAAGGCATTGGTAAGCGGAGGCTGCAAAGTCAGACTCGTGCCGGCACGGGCGAACATTTGCGACGCGATTGAGGTAACCCCCAGGGCCGCCGCGACAATGGAATCACAGTTCCCAAATTTCGTAGAAAGAGTAGCGGTCGTGGAGCATGGATAATCGCTGGAGGCGCTCAGCCCTGATCCAAGGGTGTTGTTGCCCTCAGAATATACGGGAAAGGCGTTGATGGTGCCGCCGCTGTCGTTGCGCTGATGGTAATCCCAGTTCCGCTGATAGGCACCCCCAAACTGGAATAGATGGTTGCCTTTCAGCATGGAGAGGTCGTCGCGAAACATGTTGTCATGTCCATCCCAGAAACGGCGGCGGATTTGCTGATTGTCCACGTTGAAAGGGTCGAGTTCCTGACAGAATGGGCCGCAGGTCTGCTGGCCGCTTTCCAACTCGAGTGCGCCGCCGAGGCCAGGGACCTGCGGCGGAGCTCCGGCGCGCGTCCATGCCCACCAGTTCCGCAAAAAGCTGTAATGAATGTCGTTGGTGGTGTTGGTGGTGATGTTAGTGGTCAAGCCCGCCACAAAGTACCAGTCTTGAACCGGATCGCTCGATTGAGACCCCGGCGTGCCCAGCGTATCTCCGGGGAAGAAGCCGCCAATATCAACCTCGGAATCTGAAGCAAGGGTGATTTTGTAATAACGATAGCTGGCCATGAAATGGTTCTTGGAACCGAAATCGTGGTCGATACGCCCCACAGCGAAGTTGCTGGTGACGGGCAAAGTCAGATTGCCCGCAAATCCCAAGATATTAGCTCCGTCGCACAGGCTCTGGCTGCAATTGGCGTTCGACTGGGGCTCGTACTTGTTCCATATCTGCGAAACCAAAGGGTTGAGACCCAGGCCAAGCGGGTCACAACGTCCCGCAGGTAAGCCAGGTCCTGCTGCGGGGGCTGCGGCGCAGCCGAAATTCGCCGGGTAAGTGATGCCCTTGAACGCAACCGGAGCGTTGTTCAGGTTGTAAGCGATCGCGCCGGTGGAGGAGTCTGTTAACAGCCCCAACCGGAGTGCTGGCGAAGGGACGTTTCTGGTGATGGTCTCGGAGCTTGGATACCGGAAGCCCTCATAGTTGAAGAAGAAGAAGGTCTTGCCGCCAGCGATCTGTTTCGAAGTGATTGGTCCTCCGATGGCGCCGCCAAACCGGCTGTAATGGTAGGCCGGAAGCCCGATGTGTCCACCCGGTTCAAAGTTGTTTTGGTTATTCGCCCAGGCATTCGATGACCAATTATTGTCTTTGTAATACTCATAGGCGGTGCCGTGGAAACTGCTGGTACCGCGTTTCGTAACAACTTTGATTTCGGCGCCAGCGGAACTGTTGAAATCGGCGGTCTGCCCGGCGGTGTTCACCTTGAACTCCTCGACGCTGTCAGCTGGAGTAGGCATTACGCCCGATGGAGCGGAATAAGTAAAACTCTGGGTCGACATGCCACCGGTTGGGTCGCCAATAACCAGACCTTGCTGCGTACCGGTGTACACGCCGCCGCTGCCATCCATATCGTTGGTGTTGTTGCCGCCATCCAGCGAGAAATAGCTTTGGTCGTTCACCGCGCCCGCAACGTCGCCACCGGCGCTTACGCCGGGTTGCATCTCGATGAAGGTGTTGACATCGCGGCCGATGCTGGGCAAGTTGTCGATGGCTATCGACGTAACCGTGTTGCCCACGGTGGCGTTCATGGTCTGCAGCTCAGTCCCGACGGCTGATACCTCGACTACCACATTCGCGCCGCCAATTTGCAAAGCCAGATTGACCGTCAGAGCAACTCCGACTTGCACCTCCTGGTGCTCGGTCTTGGTGGTCGAGAATCCGGCCTTGGAGACGGAGATACTGTAAATGGCAGGCGTTACATCTGCAAAAAAGTAGCGGCCGGTCGCGTTGGTGGTAGCCGTTCGCGCAATGTTGGTAGCCGAATCGGTCAGCGTAACAGTGGCACCTGTCACCACCGCACCCGACGGGTCATTCACTGTACCCGCAACGGTTCCGGACGACGTCGATTGTGCCCAAGCGGGCAAAGTGCTAGCCAGACAAACCACCACTAGGAGAAACAGGGCCAATTTCACGCTATGTGTATACATCGTTTCCTCCTAACCTGGATGGACACGGATTCCTTTTGACATCGAGAACGCGAGCGGTTGGAACATGAGTTACGAGCCGTCAAGAAACAGCCGATGGGTGAGCAACATCCGAGATGCCACTTTACGGATGAAGCACTTGGCCTGGGACAAGTAATCTTGTTTCCGTGACCAATGGTCCAATGGCTAGGGCCGCTTCCCCTTTTTCGCTGCTGCTGCTCGGCCGCGCTTTGATCGCGAATTCTGGCCTTTTCTACAAGAACCTGTAGGGACAGCCTCCGAAATCCCAACTCCAATAGCCAAGAGAAAAAGGGCAGACTTGACCGACCGGGGATCTGACCCCCAATCGCTGACTGCGTTGGGCTAAGTATCGGGAGTTATGGGGATGTCGTTGAAGCGGATCGCCACAACGCGCGCCTCTTTTTTGTTCGGGCGATACAGGGTGCCGTTGCAATGGTCGGGGATGCAACAAACCGGCACGAGCGGCCTAGACGATATCGCGCAAAGTAACTACTGCGGTTCGCCGCTTTCCGTTGGACTCTAGCAAGAGTGTAATTCGCTTTCCTATAGGGCCGTGCCGGATCTTATCACGGACCTCGGGCAAGACCAGTTTGTCTATGGAAACTCCGTCAATTGCCAGGATGGATTCACCTTGCTTAATGCCCGCCTCGTCAGCGGGGCCACCAGCGATGACATCCACGACCGCGAAGTGTTCTCCATCCTCTCCCATCCACATTCCGGCGCGATCATAACTGTCCCGTCGACCGTAGTGCTTGTTCTTTTCGAAAATGAGTCGATCATGCGAATAATCCACCGTCAGATCGAATTGTGACAGAACGTCCGGGCCGATTAGCCCTGCCATCGCTGAGGATGTGGTCAAACCCGCCTTCTGTATCGAGAGCCTTATGACGAGATCACGCACTACAACCTCACCGATTCTTAGTTCCTTGGCCCTCGCCAGCAGGGAGCGCACTGGGCCGCCGATGCCCCAGCCGGTGACACCCTCTAACTTTGCGTCATATTTCTCTTTGAGCTTGTTTTGATCGACAAAGGGTCCGTAGGCGAGTAGCGAAGATCGAGCTCCGGTGTCAATACCAAACTTTCCCCGCACTCCATCGAGCTCAGCATCAACAACTGGAATCTGCCGGGGGCGATCGAAGTGCACAATCACGCCGGGTCCCCGGTAGTTGAACTTATCGGGTAGAGTGAATGTCAAGACCATGTGGATGTAATCGTGGCTTACAACGACTTGCTGAAAAAGGTCCAACCCGACGATGCCATCAACGGGCTTCTTGCCAAAGACGTTGCCTGAATCACCATTTGGAAGTACCGTGGCTTTAAGATCCTCGAACCGAAGATCGCCGAGTTGGACTTTAGCGATCTGCGTCCGGCCGATACGCACCTTCTTTTCTCCTACGCCGTTCTCCTGGCCAGCGTCTTCGACTTGTAAGCCTAGTCTTTGGGCGACATCATCGACGATCGCGAAATCACCCGCACCCGTGTCTAGAATAAAGTGAAATGGTCCTCGACCATTGAGCTGGACCTCGACAAAGACCCGGTTGTCGATCAACTCGAAAGGCACCTTTGTCGTTGTCTTACCATCGGCAATCGAGAACTTGGATTCAGCTTGTGACGGCGTGCCCAGCAAGGCACCCGACAAGAGAACAAGTGCAAGGCATGCTTGTTTGTTTTTACTCAGGAGTTTCATATGATATTCATATGCCCGACGTGATCGCACTGCCAGGGATATGTTGCACCGCGGTAAGTGACTATTTGGGCAGCCGTGTTGGTTCTTCTTTTCCTCATCTTGGCTAGCAAGGTCGAGCAATACCCGCTGCCCCGCAGTGGGTGTACTCGATGCACGCAGTCTCCTCGAAGGGCCGGGGTTATATATCAGCGCGCCGATCTGCCGCGATTAAAGACCTTGAAAACTCCGGCGAGAGCTGGGAGCGGACGCGTGCAGGGCGTGCATGGGCGATTTCGGCAGCGTACGGCGTTTCGGGCCCACGGAACGCACGAGACAACCCACTAAGTAGCCGGGCGTGAGCCTCCTGTGTCTGGGGCGATAGATCTGTTTTTGCGCTCTGCCGCCCACAGCCAGGCGCGTTGACCGCGATTTCCTGGCAACCCAGTCGCTTCGCCGTAATATACAAGTCGGCCTAAAATCGTGTTGATCGTTGCCATCGGGTCTTTGTGGTGGGCCAGCAACGCGGGCACGGTCCGTTGAATCTCATCGCAAACATCGCGGGCGCTCATCGGCCGCCCGGCTTCCATGAGTACTGCGCGGCATGCTGGGGTGATTCCGGGCTGGCGGGAACTGCTTTTGCGATCGAGAAGGTCCAACAGAGCAGGATCCAAAATGCCATCGCCAAAGAGATCCGCTAGCCCGACGATGGTTTGCTTCAAGATACCAATGCGCTTCGTGACCTTTGCTCGCTCCTCGATCAATTGGCGCAACTCCCGCCCCGCCTGCCGTATCACGTCTAGCACGTGGCAGTTGTCTCCGTCCGGTGTGCCCAGTATTGCCTTGTCCGAGGCTTGTTCGCGCTCCATTGAGTTGCAATAACACTTTTGTTGTCCACTGAGGGAGGTGCCGGGATTGACACCACTTCGCGCGGGACCAGTACACAATCAAGCGCCACGAAACCCGCGCACATTTCTCGGTTGGGTCGTGGCTCTAACGGCATGGGGTCAACAAAAAACTCGCTTCGTAAATGGGTTGGTCCTCTGCTTACGCTGGGATACTCAGGACAGCCTTTGCGGGTGGGGCGAAACGCAGTAGTTTGCCGTCACGGCGGACTACCCACCGGAAGTAGAGTGGAGCGCTTCTAGAAATCAAGCCGCAAGGCAAAACGCATGATCCGGGCCCCGGTGTTGTTTCCGGGCTCGGCTGTGGCTGCGGAAGTGACCCCGAACTGCCGGGGGGTGCTGATATCCGCGACGCCAGCACCCGGCAGAGCGAAGCTGGGATGATTGAAGGCGTTGAAGGCTTCGGCGCGAAACTCGAGGATGTATTTCTCACGGATGGGGAACTGTTTGTCGAGAGCCAGATCAGTTCGATACATCTTGAATCAAATTGCGAGCAGTCGCTCTGGCGTTTATCCCGAATTACTGTGTGCGCGTCCCACGTCAAAAGGCACACCTCCTGAAGGTGATACGCTTCAGTCATTTGAGCCGCTGCTAGAAGCCCCATCCATCGTGTGGATCACAAAGGTTGCTCCGTCTTGGGGAAGACTGCGAGGAGCGCTGATGCACGGTACTACGGTCGCTTTTCCCAAATATGACTTCTACTCCACCGCTGAGTTGCTGAAGGCATACTCTACCGGTCCTATGCGCCTGGCCGAGGCCCTCTGTGGACTCACCGATGAAGATCTTCGGGCGCGGGCACGTGGTCCAGAAAAATGGTCTATTCAGGAGATTGTGTTTCACGTATCCGATTCGGAGATTCTAGGGGCATTTCGAGTACGCCAAGCATGGGCGGAACCGGGCACGATGTTTTCCATTTCCAGCTACAGCCGGGATATCTGGACTCGCGAGCTTGCCCATCAGCTAGCAGATGTGAACGCCCGCGCTGTGAGTCTCACTCTCTTTGCGCTTCTGCGTCGGGCCACTGAACCGTTCTTTGTCCGGGCCCAAGAGGCAGACTGGGAGCGGTGCGGCGGCAAACACCCCCAATTCGGTCTGTTGACGCTACGAAACCTTCTGGAACTGTATGCTGATCACAGCGAGCGGCATATTGAGGAGATTCTGAACATCCGCCAGATACTGGGCAAGCCGCTCCAAGTACCTCTGCTTCTGCCCATGCGGTTGTTTTTAAGGGAAGATGAGATGGAGACTAATCTTTCCGGTCCTCAGCCCGACGTGCTGTTCTGCCCTCGTTGCAAGAGTGATCTGCGCAACGTTGCCCGAGACGAGATGCGCTCAAAGGGGTACAAGCGGAAGGACGGCACAGTGTTCACAAGACACGCACACTTACGAATGCCGGAGTTGCAAGCACCGCTTTGAAATCAACCAAGAGCAATAAACTTCAAACAGCCCGCCGACACAAACGAGTACGTGCACGTTTCCACAATAGGTAAGGATCCCCCGTTGGCTCTGGCGATTCGCACGGAAAGAAATTACACTCTAAATGGAGGAGGACCCCCAATGAAGAGCGACTGGGCTTTCGTGACTGCCTCGCATGAACCAATCAAACAAGCCTTGCTTCCATACCGGGGCAAACAGATTACGATTCCCGATTGGGAAGCGCTGGTACAAGTCGTTGTTGTTGGGGTAGGAACAGCGAAGTACATACAGGCATCGGATCATTGCATTAATATGAACAATATAAGGTGCGTGTGATTGTGCTGAGACTGATAGGGCATTAGTAAAACGCATTGCCCCCGGAAGTAGACCCGCTTTATATCTGGTTCTATAAAGGCTTCGATCTGAGCCGCAGAGTCCAGACGAATTCATTGTTGGAGTGTTCCACGTTCACTTTGGCCCCATAGCCTCAGTGCCATCAGCTCGCAATTCATCGGCTGATATGGCTTGTCATCAACGGATCCGGCCTTAAGGTCGCGGGCCGTACTTTTCCGGGGAAGAAAAAAGCAATGAGCAGCTCCAGGATGCGGGATCCAAGTTCTCGTTTCTCCTGCACCGACTGCGGGCGCTAAGTGAAGCCGCGCGGTCCATGTAATACGACAGTTCCCTTTTCAGGAACGGTACGATCACACTGAAATAAGCCGCGTCCCCAAATTTTCCTTCAAGCTCCTGCAGCATTTCTCGGCCGACGGCATCGAGTTCCGCGGCCCCAGCGGAGGCAACGGCGAAGGCCTCGGTCACCCCATTCAGCTTTTTCTTGGTCTCGGCATGAGCCGCGCATTCGGCCGCGTGGGCAAGTTTCTCCGCCGCGAGGTCCTCTGAAAACTGGCCATTGTCCTGATTCGCGACCTGCAGCTTGGCGGCTGAGACATTCGCCTTGCCTCTGTAATGCAGTGCTACCAAAACCAATGACACTGAGAAACAGAGGTTCAAGGCGCAGACCCACAAAACAGGCGCGTGAGCAATCATGGCTTCCTCCCTGGAAAGTGCTTCGAATAACGATTCCTGACATCGTTTATAGCGTCCGTTCGCGCGAGTTCTGCCTTGTCCTTGACAGGACCGTAGCCGTCTGCGCGTGCAGAAGGGTCGCTGTGGTCACCGCCAATCAGTTTGATTGCGAGGCCGACGATCAGCAAAATCGAGAAAATCAGACCGAAGTGTTGGGACACGAAATCCCAGATGGCGGTTAGAAAGTCCATGTGGTCCCCCTCGAATTCCTGTGCAGGTTCTTGGATGCCGGAATTCGAGATGGGGATCGGGAATCTATTCGCCTGCGATCCATAAATCTGCAGCTGCGCAGCGTTTTGCCAGACCGACCAGACGGTAACGCCCCCGGACCGCAGCAGAGTCGTCGCCATGAGGAGCGCCTCCATCCGCCCGAGATTTTCTGTTTCGTCGCAAAGCATAAACGTGCGCTCCTTCGGGCGATGCCTGCGCTGCGTCAGCAGCAGGGGCAGCCCACCCTTTGTGTCTCCTTGCAAAGGATGAGGAACGCTCGCCCCTCGAAAACTTGTCAATAGGCAAAAACTACACGATCAAGCCTAACTCGCTCACAGCGTTGGGAAAATATACTTGGGAAAATGTCCCATTTACCCTCCTGTTGTGATATAATAGAATTATAAGATAAAGCTTGAAGCAAACTAAGGCGCGGCCCATGGGCTGCGCCTTTTCTTTTGGCGAAATGAGGCGGGCACGATATGGCCAAGTGCAAAGGTTTCAGAACCTTCAAGGAGCGGGGCGAGTGGGTGGAGTTGCAGTTTATGGCGCGCGCCCTCCGCAAGGGATTCAGGGTATCGAAGCCTTGGGGAGATTCGTCGCCTTACGACGTGGGTGTTGAACACAGAGAGCAGTTTCTTAGAGTGCAGGTGAAATCGACGAGCTACAGACTCGGCAACGGCTACCTCTGCGGATTCAAACCCAACCAGATGAGCAAGAGCCGGTACACTACGCGGAGAGTCGACTTCTTTGCGGCTCTCATAGTTCCGAAAGATATCTGGTACATCATCCCAGCCCCGGTGGTTCTGCAAACCATGAGCTCAACCCTGATGCTTTGTCCCGTGCAGGAGCCCATGCGAGATTGCTTCCTGTATGAAGGTTACCGGGAAGCCTTTTTGAAACCGCACTCCGTTTCTGCAAACACTCCCTTTCGTGCGGGGTGGTTTCCGTTTCAACTGAGCTTTCTCTAACTAGAATCTTTCTGTGGTTAAGGCTCACTTATGAGAATCCTGATTGCGGAAGATGATGCGGCTCTGGCCAGTTTTGTGCGCCAGGGGCTACAAGCAGAGCATTATGCGGTGGACTTGGTGGAGGATGGGGAGCAGGCGCGCGCCATGGGGAGCGAGTTCGACTATGACCTGGTGATCCTGGATTTGAATTTGCCGAAACTGGACGGCGTAAGTGTATTGCGTCATCTGCGGCTGAAGCGGCCGAGTCTGCCGGTGCTGGTGCTCACGCAGAGAAGCAAGGTCGAAGACCGCGTGCAATGCCTCGACACCGGGGCAGACGATTATCTTCCCAAGCCATTCTCCTTCACGGAACTGTCGGCGCGCATCTGGGCATTGCTGCGGCGTAGCCATCTGCCGTCGGAGTCCGTGCTGGTGGTGGAAGATCTTAAGCTCGATCGCGTCGAGCACCGGGCCGAGCGCGCCGGCCGCCGCATCGAGCTTACCTCGAAAGAGTTTTCTCTCTTGGAGTACTTAATGCGCAACGCCGGACGCCAGGTCTCGCGCGCGATGATCATCGAACATGTGTGGAACCTCACCTTCGACACAACCACGAATGTTGTGGACGTTTACATAAACTATGCTTCCTCGCAGGTCGATCAAAAAAAAGTCGGCAAGCTCGCGCTTGCAATCCAGATTGCCTTTCAGGAGCTGGGAGTTTTTCCTGCCTCAACCACGCAAATTCCGCTTGATCTCCATGACCCAATGCCGTTCAGCACGGTGCAGACCATTCAGAATGTCAAGCGCAATACTGAGCTTGGACGCGTCGCCTCCGCTCCAGAAAGTTCTCTGGCAGCCGCGTCCGAAGACACGGATATTTCCACCTTACAAAATGAGTTGCGAGATGCTCTGCGCAATGAGATCGCACTCCACGAGGTTGCGCTGCATCGCGAAACCGACGGCTTGGTGGTAAGCCTGCGAGAGTTCGGGTTCTTCGATAGCGGATCGGCAGCGATCAAACCGGAGTCTTTGTCGGCCATCGAGCGCATAGCGTCGATCTTGGCCATCCGAACCTATAAGCTGCGCATCGAAGGGCACACTGACAACATTCCGATTCACACGGCCCAGATAGCGTCCAATTGAGAACTCTCAACCGGCCGGGCTACAGAACTGGTTCGGCTGCTGATCCTCGATCACCGCTTTGCTCCGGAGCGGCTTTCGGCCGCAGGCTACGCAGAGTATCATCCGATCGCCAGCAATCTTACTGCGCAGGGACGGGCTCAAAACCGGCGCGTTGATATTGTCATCTTGTCCGCGCATGAGGGCACGGCAAATCCGCCACCTGAAGAAAACCATTCTGAGCGGCCGGCCGTGTCTCACCCTTAGGGAATATCTGCACAGGTGGCGATCATGTCGGTGCGTTCAAGAGCCTGAACAGTGAAGTTCGCTAAGAAACGCCGCGGAGGACGCGAAGGAGAGCAGTGGATTAATCAGAGATTCCGTAGGGGTAAAGTCCCGTCCAAAGCTTCACTCACCTTTCTCAGAAGCACAGGCGCGGAGAACGGCTTTCCCAGATAAGTCCTGCAATAAGGAGATAACTGACCCGCGGCGAGTTCATCTTCCGAGTCCCTCATCAGCAGAACCTGAGCCTGCGGACGTAGAATATTGAACTGCTCTGCCAACTCGCGGCCGTTGATCCCGGACATTTTGACGTCAGACAGCAGAAGTAGATCGACCTGCGAATATCTGCCACCAGCCGCTAATGCTTCGATTGCACTTCTCGCAACCACGACACCGTATCCTGCCGACTGCAAGACTTCGACAGTTGCCTTCCGCACAAATGCTTCGGGTTCAACCAGCAAAATCGTTTTGCGTCGCGGGCTGGTTTCGCCGAACGCGCCTCCGATCGTGGCTTGCGTCGTGGTTACAGATGCAACTTCTAAAGCAGTTTGCATTTCGCTCTCTCTGTCTGCCCTGTCGAACGGGTCACAAGAACTGAAATCCATAAGGTCTGGACCACAAGCGATGCAGCAAGTCGGGGGCCATCCTGCTTTGTCGGCGTAATACTGCGCAGGTGAGAAAAATCAGTTAGATAGCTCGCACGGGGCCTGGTGTGAACTGAGCTTCTGACTGTGTTGCGGCCCGTTCCGGCACGATCGTGCGCGGACTTGTTCTCCATTGGGAAAGATCGGCTTGGAAAGATCGGCTAGCTTCTTCTCAGGTCTTGCCCGGGGGTCTTAACCTTTTTTGGGAGCCGTGAGGATAGTTCCGTTTGGATCCAGCAAGAGCTTATGTGTTCCCGCAGGCGCCGTCAGGTGGAACGATGTCTCGGCTCCGTCGGCAAACACGCGTCGCAAGAAAACAGGCGGTTTGCCGGAAACCACGGCGTAAATTGGAACTGAGGTGACTAGATCCTCCGGCGCGTCTTTCTGCCGTATCACTCCGGTCACTAAGGTTGCGTTCGGCTTTGCTATGAATTTAACGCTCTCCAGTTCGAGCCGGGGCAGAGAGGTTCCGTTGATCCAACCGTTCACGAACCAGTCTAGCGAAGGTTTGCCCTCGTATTGCAACGACGAGGGCAAGTCCTCCGCAAAAGCGTCGAGCAATTCACGACTGGTGATAGATTTTCCTTCGTAGCGCTCCCGGATCTTGCGCAAAGAGCGCACGAAAGGCTCCCCTAGATCACGGTGGTTCGATTCCTTTTCTTCCCCATCCGCAGCGGGATCTTGCAACATCGAGCGCAGCATATGGAACAACCACGTTGCCCGTCCGTAGCTGATGGCTTCGTATCCTTGTGGAAAGCGAGAGGAAAGCAGGCGCCCTCCCAACGTAACAGGTCCGGCATCCTGGTTCTTATCAGCCAAATCCTGCCGATATTTCTCCATTACCAGCCGAAAGTCCGCGGGATTTTTTTCCTGCAGCATCATCAAAGAGCAATAGTTCGCCAATCCCTCGGAAAACCACTGGTCGTGGTAGGTTCGCCAAGTGACCAAGTCCCCCCACCATTGATGGGCGGTTTCGTGAGCGGGCACCTGCTGCTCAATCAACGCTCCCGTGGCGTTTATGTGAAGATTTTCACGGTCCTCGCGATTCAGGAAAGCGTAGGAGGAAAGAAAGACCAGGCCGGGCCAGCCTTGGCTCTCACGTCCGGGCATTTGAGTTAAGGCCAATTGACTATACGGGAACGGACCGAATCGATCGGCATAGAAACGAATGGCCTGAGCCGTAGCCTCGGCCACCGCCATCGCGTTGTGTGCAGGCGAGGGTGAGGGGGGAATCAGCGGCGCTTCGGGGATGATTCGGGAGTGCGGGTTTGCGTCGGGTTCAATTGATTGCGGCCGAGGCGCGGGGAAATCTCGTTCCACGCCCGCGGTTGCGTAGGTTTGAACAGAAACATTGCCGGCTTTCGCGTCGGCTCGAACATACTTGCCGAGGTTGAAGCCGGCAATGGGGATGGGCCGTTCGGAAACCCAACGCGCCACTTGCCCGTCGCCGACATTCTGCGGCTGAGTCTGCTCAGCACTCGGCGGGAAGGAAACTGGCACCGGTTTTCCCGTCGCCAGCAGGGTCCAACCGACTGGATAGTGAAACGTAAGATCATAATCGGCCATGTCTAATCCCCGATTGGGATACCATTCGCCACGAGCACCTACATAGAGCAGGCCCTTGCCAGCCTCGGCCAGCACCTCTCCGCTGTACACAAAGCGCAGGCTGAGCTTTTGTCCTTTCGGCGCCGGTTTCGTAAGAATCACCGCTACCAGATCGTTCCCGGCGCGTGCCAGTCGAGAACCCTCCACCGCTGGGTTCTGGATGAATTCCACTACCCGCCCATCGACCTCGACGGTTCTAATGTGGAGATAACGAGATAATTCGAAAACCAGGAACCGCGATCCGCCACGCACCGCATCGAGTTGCAGCTTAACTTCTGCATCCAGCTCTTTGGGTGGTTTCACCTGCGCATCAATTACATAACTGGATACTCGAAGCCGATCCCCGCGAGGCTCGTATTCTTTGGGCAGCTTCTGGGGGAGCTCTTGCTGAAGAGTTGGAGTTGGAGCAGCCTGGTTGATCGAGAATGAAGTCCAAACGTCGTAATAAACATTTCCGTTGTCCGACGTCCTGATTTGTCCGGCCTCGATTTGCTCCTCCGCCGTCGAGTCGTAAAAGACGTCGAAGATGCCAAGTTTCGTTCCCTGCAGCCGAACGTGCATCATGTGATCGTCGGGGTCCGAGGAGTTTCCGGCCGTCGAGTCCTTGGAGGTCTCGCCTGTTGTCGGCAGCAAGTCGCTGAAAGTTGCCAGCAACCTCATCGCGTCGTCGTGTGCCAGATTGCGCGCCGTGGCGTCCCACCGGTTGGCAAACTCCTCGGCCTCTTCAGGCGCCCTTAAGCCTGGCTGCAACTCGGAGGCACTCTCATCGTTGAAGCGGAAATAGGCTGTGGAGAAGCGTTCTTCCAGGATTGCCATGCCTGTGAACAGGCTCATCGCTCTTCGTTCCACATCGGTGGGCGGGCTCAGCAGCAGTTCGCCGTCGCCGGCGAAAAAAGCACCAGTAACTCTTCCCATCACATCTTTGGTGAAGGCGATGGTGCCGTCTTCGAGTGTGATGTGAATCGAGGAGCGATCCAGTGAAGCGCTCCGTACTTTGAAAACTCGTGAAGGATCGAGTCCAACGCTGGCCAGCTGGAGATAGAGGGATTCTGCTGGTCCGGAGTGCTTTTGGACAGGCGTTGCCTGTGCACGTAATAACGGCGGGAGTGGCGAAATCGCCAGGCACACGGCCAGTATCATGCCCATTGTTTGCGGTACTTTAGTCACGTGGTGCGCCGCCTCACTGTTGCTAGAATGCGCTTCAATGCGGCTTCGTGTCACTAGTTTAGCGATGATGGGGATGATGCTCGCCTCAGCGGTATGGGCTGACACGATCCATTTGAAGAATGGCCGTACCATTCTCGCCGATCATGTCCGGGAGAACGGCAATCGCTACGAGTACGATATCGGCGACGACAGTTATGCGATTCCCAAGAGTTCCGTTGATCGGGTCGAGGCGGGTGGAATGCCTGCCCTTGCAGCATCCAGTGCGGGCAAGAGCGGTGATCTTCCTGTTTTCGTTCCGGCTGAGAGTCTCGCAAATGAGGGCGACCTTCCCAAGACGATTGTTAAGGATGGGAAAGTCGATCCCGACGCCGTTGCGAAACTTGAAAGTAAAGGAAACGCTGAGCTGAGCGCGACCGCTGACTTCATCGCCGGCAAATTTGAGTTTGAGCACGGAAACGTTGATCAATCGCGGCGCTACTTCGAGAGCGCATTGCGTTTCCAGCCGGAGAACTCTACTGTCCTGATTTATTACGCGGCGCTGCTGGTGCGAACTGGAAACGCTACGCAGGCGCTCACCTACGCGCAGCGGGCGGTGCGCGCGGCACCCGATTCGCCCGACGCCTACACCGTCCTGGGTTATGCTCAGCAGGCTTGCGACCGCACCAAGGATGCAGTCGCCTCATGGAAGCATTCGCTTGATCTGCGTCCTGATCCAACCGTGCAGCAGTATCTGGCAAAAGCGCAGCGCGAACAAAACGTCGAGACTGATTTTGCCCAGCGCGAAAGCAGCCACTTCGTTTTGCACTATGAGGGGAAACAGACCTCAGAAGTATTCCGCGGGCAAATCCTGATGGCGCTCGAATCGGACTATGACGATCTGGTTCGTGATCTGGGCACGCCACCGCGCGACAACATTCTAGTAACCCTCTACACGGAACAAGCTTTCTTTGATGTGACGCGTGCCCCCTCGTGGACCGGAGCGTTGAATGACGGCAAACTGCGCATTCCTATCAGTGGCCTCAGCTCGATGACCTCTGAGTTGGCGCGGGTTCTGAAGCATGAACTGGCCCACTCATTCATCAATCAGCTTTCTGCCGGCCGCTGTCCGCCCTGGCTGCACGAAGGAATTGCGCAACTTGAGGAGCCGAAATCCCTGGGCAGCGACGGACGCCAGTTGGGGCAACTGTTCAAGACGCAGCGCAACATCCCGCTGAATGCGCTGGAAGGCAGCTTTATGCGCTTCCCGGGTGGGGAAGCCTACGTGGCGTATGCGGAGTCGTTGGCCGCAGTTTCCTATATCAACGACGCTTACGGCATGGGGGACATCCAGCGAATTCTGCAACGCCTGAGCGAAGGCAATTCCACCGAAGCCGCCCTGCGTGCGACGATACACTCCGACTACGGCCAACTCGAGTCTGAGATCGGCAAATATCTCAGCGACAAGTATGGCGAGTAGAGGGGAGCACCGGTAGTGGTGGCAGTTTGATAAGGAAGTGAGCCAGAGCCGTGCGATTTTTTTGCGTCGCAAGAAACGCGACGCTTCGCGCGGCGCGCGCAGATTCCCTTCGACTTCGCTCAGGGCAGGCTCTCACGACGCAAGAGCAAAGAGCGCTGGTTCGGAATGACAACCAAACCGCGCCACTACCGAGTACCACATCATTTGCCGATCTCCATCGCTTGTGCTAGTTTCGGCTCTTAGTCTCTGCGTCGAATGTGCGCCCTGTTTCAGTCCCGCGTTCCTGAACCCCTCCCAGCCGTCGAGCCGGTCCCTAGCCAGTTTCCGAAGATTGCGGGCGCGGAGATTGCGGCTAGCACCTACGGGAAACGAGTGGCTGGAGATTTCTATGACTCCTTGCGGTTGAGCCCGGAGCGGATCTTGTTTGGGCTCCTTGATGTGGCTGGCCGTCGCGAGAATAATGAAGTGATTCTGGCCGCTGCGCAGAAAATTTTCCGCACGCTTGGGAGCGAGCTTTTTTCAGGCTCCGACATCAACGAGTCCGAGGCAATGGTCACGCTTTGCCTGCAGCTTAACCGCGGCATCATGGAAGCAGCCGGAGGAGTTCACTCTTGTCCCGCATTTATCGGCTGTTATCACGAAAAATTCGGCACGCTCTGCTATACCAATTCTGGGCATACGCCGGGACTCTTGCGCGACAGCACCAGCATCGTCGAACTCGCGTCCACAGGGTTGCCGCTTGGCCTTTTCTCTCACGCCACCTGCGAGGCTCCAACCGTTGGGCTGGAGAAAGGCGCGATTTTTCTACTCGTCTCGCGGGGAGTGGTTGAAGGCAAGTGCAAAGATGACCAGGACGAAGATCTCGAATTCGGCCTGGAGCGAGTCAAAGAGCGACTGCGTAACGACTCGTCGCTTCATGCCCAGGCGCTCTGCGAATCTATTTTGAATGGCGTTGGGGAGTTCACCTGCGCACCAGTGGTTCCGGACGACATGACCGCTCTAGCGCTAATGCGGACGGGCTAGTCTGCGGGGAGTCTCGGCGTCCATTGATTGGCATCGAAGTTGTCTCCGGGATTTCTGTTACGAAAAGTTGATTAAATCCCAGAGCCGATGCAGTCCGAAGTAGTAAAATATTCGGATGGCTTTCGCCCTGCCCATCCAGGCAGTGTGGGGCGCATCGGAATTTCTTATGAAGAAATTGTCTTTGATTATCGCTATGGCGTGTCTACCCGCGTTCGCGGGTGCGCAGGTGGTTGAAGAAATAATCGCGCGCGTGAATAGCCAGATCATCACACGCTCGGAGTTCCTCCGCAGCAAAGATCAGCTTAAGGATGATGTCAAGCAGCAGGACGCGGCCAACGCCGACAAGCTCTACGCCGAACGCGAGAAGGATGTTCTGCGCGACCTCATTGACCAGCAACTCCTGCTCGAGAAGGGCAAGGACCTTGGCATCACAGGCGATACCGATCTGATCAAGCGCCTCGACCAGATGCGCAAGGACATGAAGCTGGAAACGATGGAGGAGCTTGAGAAGGCCGCCACCTCGCAGGGTATTTCTTACGAGGACTTCAAGCAGAACATGCGCAACCAGATCATCACCCAAAAGGTGATCGGCGAAGAGGTCGGCTCGCACCTGAGCATCAACAAAGACGAAGAGCAGAAGTTTTACGACGCGCATAAGAATGAGCTGGAGCAGCCGGAGTCGATAAGATTGAGCGAGATCCTGGTAGCTCCTCACAAGGTTCCCGATGATTCGAAGGTTCAAGATGCTACTAACGACCCCACTCGCAAACAGGCCGAGGAGGCGGCGGCATTGACGGCGTCCGAAGCCAAGGCCAACGATCTTCTGAAACAGATTCGCGCGGGAACGAGCTTTGAGGATGTTGCGAAGAAGTCGTCGGACGGTCCCTCAGCTGCGCAGGGCGGCGACCTTGGAGTCTTCAAACGCGGCTCTCTGGCCAAAGAGTTGGAAGATAAAACCTTTGCCATGAAGACTGGCGATGTCACTGATGTGATCCGCACAAAGCAGGGATATGTCATTCTGAAAGTTGCCAGCCACCAGATGGCAGGTATTCCGCCCTTGAAAGATGTCGAGCCCAAGATCCAGGACGCCCTGTACTATCAGCAGCTGCAGCCTGCGCTGCGCGCGTATCTGACCAAACTGCGCGAAGAAGCCTACATCGATATTAAGCAGGGCTACGTCGATTCCGGAGAGAGTCCCAATGAGACCAAGCCCGTCGAGGTGGCTACCGCGAAGGCCACCGAAGCCAAGAAGCTCAAGAAGAAAAAGAAGCTGGGCTTTCTCTAAAAGGCAGACCTATCCAGCGCAGCCGGTGGTTTTGGTTGGGTTTCATCTCGCCCACGCACCGCGTTCGTGTTTCTGATTTAGACTGATGGGCAGCATGAAAGAGTTTTACATCTGCGATTGCACCCGCCACGAAAACAAGATCGTCACCTCTAATTTCGTGGTGGTGACTAAGCAAATCAAGCCTAAGAAGACCGGAGAGCCTTATCTCGCGCTCACTCTCGGCGACCGCAGCGGGCAGCTCGAAGCCAAGATGTGGGACAACGTGGATGAGGTCCTCAACGTTTTCGAGCAGGACGATTTTCTCAAGATCAAAGGCCTTATCAACAAATACAAAAACCGTTTCCAACTCACCATCCACAAATTGCGCAAGCTGGGCGAATCGGAAATCGAATTCTCCGACTATCTTCCCAAGACCACAAAGAATGTTGACGAACTCTGGCAGGCGCTGACCGAGTTCGTCACTTCGTTTCAGAATCCTCATCTCAAGTCGCTGGTGCAGGCCTTCATGTCAGACCCGGAGATCGCGGCCGCTTACCGCAGTGCTCCCGCTGCCAAGACCCTGCATCACGCCTACATCGGCGGCCTGCTTGATCATGTGGTCTCGCTTTTTAGATCGTGCGATCTGATCTCCAGGAATTATCCTCAGATCAATCGCGATCTGCTGCTGACCGGCGCATTCCTTCACGACATCGGCAAGATTTACGAACTTACGTACAACCGCTCGTTTTCCTACACTACGCGCGGCCAGCTTCTCGGGCACATGATCATCGAGCTTGAGATGTTGCAGGCGAAATTGGCGCTGGTGCCAGATTTTCCCGCCGAACTCAAGACGCTCCTTGAGCACCTCATTATCAGCCACCATGGAGAGTATGAATTCGGTTCGCCCAAGTTACCCATGTTTCCCGAAGCGCTGCTTCTCCACTACATGGACGATCTCGACTCCAAGATGGAGGCCATGCGCGCCCACTTTGAGCGCGAGGCAGACATGGAGAGTCCTTGGACGAGCTACAACGCGTCACTCGGGCGGCCGCTGCTCGACAGTGCAAAGTTTCTTAAGCCTAAGGTCAGCGCGGCTCCGGAGGACCCTGCCTCTGCGGTTGAGGTGGAGAATGAAGTGGGGTAGGGAACGTACCGTGAATGTCCCGCTTCATGTGCAGGATATTCATGCTGGTAATACAAACGTCGGGGGCTTAACCCCGCTTCATTAATAGCTCTAAACGGCACAACTAAAAGTCGTACTGTTCCCTCGAGAAAATTTTCGAAACCGTATAGCTGAAAATCTTCGTTCTACAATGCCTTCGTCATCCTCTCCCACGTCTGATCGAGCGTCTCCGGTAGAATCCGTGTTTCACCCACGACCGACATAAAGTTGGCATCAGCCACCCATCGTGGCAGGACGTGCATATGGATGTGCCCCGCAATGCCCGCGCCGGCGGCTTTGCCGATGTTCATGCCGAGGTTTACTCCGTCAGGATAATAAAGGTTGCGGAGCACGGTCTCCATCCGTTGTGATAGGTCCATCATTTCGTGAGCGGTCCCAGGCGGCAGCTTGCGCAGTTCGTCGAGGTGAGTGTAAGGGACGATCATCACATGTCCCGGCGTGTAGGGATAAGTATTCAAAATAACAAAGCAGAGCCGGCCGCGGTACACAATGCGCACTTTTTGGTCGTCGCTCGCAGCGGCGGCTTCGCAAAAGACGCAGCCAACCGCTTTTTCCGCAGTCGACACGTAAGCGTAACGCCATGGGGTCCAGAGGTAATCCATCGCAAAAGCAGCGTAGCAGATGGAGTGCGTATTGAAAAACTTTGCATTGTAGAGCTGTGATCGCTGCGCCGGAATCACTTGCTTCGCTCACTGGATCGCCGAGCGCGGCTATCCCCTACACGTCGCTTGAAACACTTTCGTAACATGAAAGAATTAGGTTTGACACTGTTTGTGGGGCGTTGCTATAGTCGAAGAGTTCCCTTTGGACGCGGGTTTCTGTTAAAACGTCCGGCAGCTGGGATTGTCCAAGCTCACTCGCCAGGGTGAGCCCACCACAACCAAACGACTCACTCCAGCAGTCCGCCAGGCAGATCCCGTACCCCCCGCACCGAGTGCGAGGTATCAGAGAGGCGTGACTTTGTTCGACGACACCACCAACCATAACTCCGATTCCACTAGCGCCGTCGCAACCGAAACAGAACCGACGGCGGCTGAACCCATGTCGACCGAGCAGCAGGCTTCGGTCGTAACCGCCGCTTCGTCAGAATCTTCAACCGAAGAACCGTCCCATCCAGCATCAACGGCGGACGACAAACATGCCAGCGAGGACTTTGCTTCGGCCCTGGAGAACTTTACTACCGAGACCGAAGAGGCGGTGGGAGAAGACCGCGTCATCAAAGGCACGGTTCTAAAGCTCACTTCTACTCACGTAGTGGTCGACATCGGGACCAAGTCGGAAGGCATGTTGCCGCTCTCGGAGGTGCTGGATCACGAGGGCAAGCCGAAGGTGAAGCCGGGCGACGAAATCGACGTGATGCGGGAGAAAGGACAGACTGAGGAAGGTTACGTCAACCTCTCGCATCAGAAGGCGGCGCGACTCCACGCCTGGGACGAGGTGGAGAAAGCTCATCACTCGAAGAAGCCAATTAAGGCGGTCGTGATTGAGCGCACAAAAGGGGGCCTGACGGTCGACATCCTGGGTGCGCGGGCGTTTTTACCGGGATCACAGGTGGATCTGCGGCCCATCCGCAATTTGGATGGCATGAAGGGCCAGACCCTTGAAGTCACGGTGATCAAGGTCAACAAGAAGCGCGGCAACATTGTGGTATCGCGCAAGGAATTGCTCGAAGGCGAGCAGAACGAAAAACGCAGCAAGACGCTTGAACATCTGGAAGAAGGTTCGATTCTTACCGGAGTCGTGAAGAACCTCACTGAATACGGAGCTTTCGTCGATCTGGGCGGGCTCGACGGTTTGTTACACATCACCGATATGTCCTGGGGACGGCTCACCCACCCGCGTGATCTAGTCAACGTCGGCGATCAGATTCAGGTGAAGGTGCTGAAGTACGACAACGAAAAGCAAAGGGTTTCGTTGGGCTTCAAACAGCTGACCCCCGATCCTTGGCTCGATGCTGAGCACCGCTATCCGGTCGGCGCGCATGTTTCCGGTCGCGTGATCAGCGTCACAGACTACGGCGCTTTTGTTGAACTCGAGCAGGGCATCGAAGGCTTGGTTCACGTCAGCGAAATGACATGGTCGAAGCGCATGAAGCATCCCTCGAAGCTGGTGAACGTTGGGGACCAGGTCGAGTGTGTGGTGTTGAATGTGAACCCCAGCGAGCGTCGCATTTCTCTGGGCATGCGGCAGCTGGCAGAGAATCCCTGGGACGCGCTGCACGATAAATATCCCGTGGGGATGACGGTGGAAGGCCGGGTACGCAACTTGACAGATTTCGGCGCCTTTATCGAAATCGAGGATGGCATCGATGGCCTGGTGCACGTCAGCAACCTAAGCTGGACTAAGCGGGTGAAGCATCCCTCAGAAGTGCTTAAGAAGGGAGATCGCGTAAAGGCCATCGTCCTGGCTATTGAACCGGACAAGCGGCGTCTTTCGCTCGGCGTGAAGCAGCTTCAGCCCGATGTTTGGGAAACTTTCTTCGAAAAGCATCACGTCGGCGATGTGATTCACGGCAAAGTGCTGCGCGTGGCTGCCTTTGGCGCCTTCGTGGAAATCGCTGAAGGGGTTGAGGGTCTGTGTCACAAGTCAGAAGCGGTCGACAATAACGGGCAGCCGTTGCACCTCGAACCTGGCTTCGAGCACGATTTCAAGATCATCAAGATGAGCGCGGAAGAAAAGAAGGTTGGACTGAGCATTCGCGCCGTCGGCGAAGAGGCTTCCCGCTCCGAGGTCGAGGCTTACAAACAGCCGGTCTCGAGCACCAGTTCCACGATCGGTGAATTGATCTCCTGGAAGCGCGCCAGCAACGAAAACAACTGAATTTCCAATTCCTCTCCATCTGTCATTTCTGAGCGGAGAGAATGTGGCTTTTTTCATCTTCCTCCGATGTCTGCTGCGCCACAGCCAAGAGACGGGGAAGGATTAGAGCCGACCAGCATCCAACCAACGTATTTTCATCTCAATGGGTGGGCCCCAGGCCCATGGGAACTCAAAAATGTCGTATTGTATCCGCATCGCTACACCGTTCAAGAACTTGAAAGTTCGACGATTGCTTCTGTCCTTCCAAGCAAGTCGAAGATGTGATCAATATCAACTGGAGCAGCACAACATTACACCCGAGGAACTCCACTCATTGTTGTCTTCGCATCAGGACGTACTTCTTTTTGACGTTCGCCAGCCACTCGACTTGTTGGCCTACCCCGAAATCATCCCGGGCGCACAGAGGATTTCACCAAAGGAAGTGCTTGAGAGGCCGTCGCTGATTCCCAAAGAGGAAGAAGCCGTCGTCTACTGTACCTGTCCCGGTGACAAAACCAGCCGGGTGATTTTGCAGCGAGCTTTGGCGCTGCAATTTTGCCGAATCAAGTTTTCCAGGGGCGGATTGGCAGCTTGGAAAGCAGAAGGCTACCTACTGGAGGCGTACCGTGAGTCTTTTCAGCTCTACGATCCCAGCTCGGGATGAAGCCTTAGCGACGGAGGTTCCGGTGCGAGCCGTTTCCCGTGCTGGATCAGCCAGACTTCGAAGATGCGTGATTGCCGGTATACCACTCGGCAGCGACGGTCAGGCGATTGTTAATCGGATGCTCGAAGGTGAACTGGCCTCCCGCGCGCTGCGCGGGCGCCAGCCGTTCGGGACACCTACGGGACACTGGCACCGCAGCACATTCAATAGGAACGATATGCGACCTAAGTGGTTGGATTGCTAAGTTCTGGCGCAGAGGGAGGGATTCTGAGCCGCCTGATTCAAGACGCCTTATTTCTTCCAACAACGCTGTGAATTATGGTACGTGATAACTCACTGACATCAAGGCACTTCCACAACCTCAGCAAGCCAATTTTACATCTTTCTCGGCAAAACAAATAGCTCGAAATCCGTAAGCACACGTAAGCACGGAAGGCCGGTTTTTTTGCCACAAGCCGACGATTTACATCATTGTGACGCCGTTTCGTCTCAGTGCCTATCGTCCGCTCTTACGGCTATGGCTTTCGGGGTTGCTTGTGATCTTTCAAGACGTTGTTCCCGAGAAGTGGGGCTTTTGGCTTGAGCTCACGATAAGTCCAATCTCGGGCCAATGTTCGTCCGTCAAAGACACGACCTGCAATTGTGCGTAGGGTTTCCCATGTCATGTGGCTTAAAACGTTTTTACGGCACGGGAAGTGTCCATTTCATCACATGGAGCTGCTATCGACGCAAGCCGCAGCGGCGGAGGGCTGGCTGAGAGCTAGTAGTGTGGCGGCGAAAGGCCCCACTTCTCGCAGAGAGCGCGAGAAATGGGGCACCCGGCACGTGGCCACCCGCCTCAGGATAACTCCCAGGCTCGTGCCACTGTTCTCCCGTCACAGACACGACCCGCATTTGTGTGTAGGTTCTCTTCATGCCCTGGGGGTTGAAGCGTTATTACGGCGCGGGAAGCCTCCATTTCATCACCTGGAGCTGTTATCGACGCAAACCGCTGCTTGGCAATCCCGCGCGCCGCGACCTGGTACTTGCTGTCCTCGAGTTGATGCGCGTTCGCTATCGTTTTGCCGTGATCGGATACGTGGTCATGCCCGAACACGTACATCTACTGATTTCCGAACCTTTGATTGGCGATCCCTCGAAGATAATTCAGGCCGTGAAGCTGAGCGTCTCCAGGCGGCTGGTAATTGGGGGCGAATTCTCCGGTAGGTTCTGGCAGAGTCGTTTCTACGATTTCAATCTGTGGGGCCAGCAGAAAGAGGTTGAGAAGCTGAAGTACATGCATCGCAATCCGGTGGTGCGCGGACTGGTGGC
>Ga0116217_10000169_pt1 | contig 77489 bp, 75 predicted proteins | sample Sb_taG_6_FD_89697 | JGI IMG/M metagenome (GOLD analysis project Ga0116217, IMG submission 89697) | Peat soil microbial communities from Weissenstadt, Germany - Sb_50d_4_PS metaG | ecosystem: Environmental > Terrestrial > Soil > Wetlands > Peat | place: Germany: Weissenstadt | collected 2010-09-21
GACCAGGTGGCGGCAGAGGGCGGCGGCGTCAAGGAGTTGGAGATTGGGGTCACTCGTGCCTTGCATCCCCAGATTGACTCACACTCGAGCAATCCTGAGGCGAATTGCTCAGCAGTCTCCTAACGCGGCTCCGCGTCGAGTCGGAGCCACGCGGTGCCGCGCAGCGTCCAGACCTGAACCGTCTGTGCCAGAGCGTCCACCCCGGCACTGGCGGAGCCGAGGACCAGGAACCGCGCATCCGCCGGGTCGGCGATCTCCGCTTCGGGCGCGATCGGCGGCTGCGGATAGGGTCCCTCCACCCAGTTCCGTCCGGTCCAGACCCACATCTCCGGAGGCAGCCCACCGGAGAGGTCGCAACCACAGAGGACAAGCCGGCCCAGTGAGGGGTCCGCCGCGAGGCTCGATCCATCCTCGGGATGCGTGGTGGTCGCGATCGGGGTCCACGTCGACCCGTTCCATCGCCATGTCGACGGGAACTCCGCCGCACCCTGTTTCGGCAGAGATTGGCAACATCCTTCCGCGACAAGGGAGTCGGACTGCGGATCGAACGCCACCAGCATGCCGGCATCACCGGCCGCCAGGCTGCCCGCGACGTCGCGCACCCATCGTGTCCCGCCCCAGATCCAGGTCTCGTTGCCGCCCGTGCCATCGAGGGCTCGCGTGACCAGCACCATCTCGTTCCGCGACGGGTCCCACGCCATCGCCGACCCTCCCCCGCCGGGCGGCCCGCCCTGACCGGGGTCGAGCTCCAGCCAGGTTGTGCCATTCCACGCCCACGTGTCATCGGTATTCGGTCCGGCCTCCAGCGTTCCGCCGAACAGGAGCACGTCGCCGACCTGCGGGTCGAACGCAGCGGAAGCCCCGAACCTCCCCGGTGGGCTCACCGACGGGTGGGCCCTCGCCCACGCGGTGCCGTCCCAGAGCCAGGTCTCGCTGAAGTCATCGACGCCCCCGAAGAGCACGAGTTGCCGCGTTGCAAGGTCCGCGGCGAGACTGAACCCGAAGGCCACGGTGGGCTGGTTGGTGACCGGCGCCGTCATTGCGGACGTCGCCGGCGAACTCGACCCGTGTCCCGGCGCCGGTGGCCGTTGTGCGAACGAGATTGCGGTGCCGGCCACCGCCGCCGCGGCGATCGTCGCCACCAGCACCACGGCGGGTTTCATCACCCGAATGCTCCGCCTGGGGTCGTCACCGTTCGAGGATAGGGTGTCCTGACGCAGGGGGTGGGTTTGATACGATTTCGCCGATCAGCGATTCTCTGGGGGGAGCACCTGTGCGCCGTATCACACTGACTTTCGCCGTCGGATGCCTGGCCGCCTCCGCGGCGCTCGCCGGATCGCCGAGGGGCGCGGCCGCGCAGCTGAGTCACAGCGTGTTCCGCCATGTCGGCGCAGCCAATGCCGGCCTGCAGCACTCCTCGAATTGGTCGGGCATCGCGGTCACCGGTCAGGTCTACACCCGGGCGGCAGGCTCGTGGACGGTTCCGATGGTCATTGCCACCCCGGGCAACCGCTACGCGTCCGACTGGGTCGGCATCGGCGGTTACAGCAGCGGCGATCTGATCCAGGCGGGGACGTCCGAGCAGTACACCGGCGGCCACGCCTCGTATAACGCGTGGACCGAGATCCTTCCAGCGTCGGAAGTCGTGATCCAGGGTTTCCACGTGCGTCCGGGAGATGCCATGACGGTTGACATCACCAAGGGATCCGGCAACGCGTGGACGATCGTCGTGACCGACGCCACGGAGAGCGAGGTCTTCACCAAGCACCTCACCTACAGCTCCGGTGAGAGCAGCGCCGAGTGGATTCACGAAGCCCCGGAGGTCGGTGGCAGCATCGTGGACATCGCTTCGACCACCAACGCGGATTTCGACCACGGCACGGTCAACGGTTCGACGGTCATCGGCGGCGCGGGCGCCCAGCATCGGATTCAGCTGGTCGGCGCGGCCCCCGGCGACACCAAGGCGACACCGTCCAAGCTCGGCTCCGATAAGGACGGGTTCGCGGTCGCCGACGGCAGCACAGCTCCCAAGCCGCCGGCGAGCTGATCCGCGCGGGCCGCTAGCGCGGCCAGTCGAGGTCGATCACCAGGGGCGCGTGATCTGACGGCAGCGTGCCCTTGCGCGCATCGCGGTCGATGTAGGCATCGGTGATCGCCGGCGTTACGGCGTGATCCAGGAGGACGAGGTCGATGCGCATGCCGAGGCCCTTGTGAAAGTTGCCGGCACGATAGTCCCAGTATGTGAATGGACGTCCTTTCAAGGCGCGCGGGCGAATGTCGTCGAGCCCCAGGCTGACGAGCGCCGCGAGCGCCGCGCGCTCCGGCGTGCTGACGTGGGTCGACCCGATGAACGCCCCCGGATCCCAGACGTCGTCATCCGTCGGTGCGATGTTGAAATCACCGCACACCACGAGCGGTGGGAAGGTCTGCTGCGCGGCGAGCAACGCGACGCGCAGGGCTCCAAGCCATCTGAGCTTGTACGGGTAGTGATCACTGTCCAGCGCGCGGCCGTTGGGCACGTAGACGGACCAGACCCGCAGCCCGCCGCACGTGGCACTCATTGCGCGAGCCTCGGCTCCCGGGAATCCAGGCTGCCCGTCGAACCCGCGCGCCACGTCGCCCAGGCCGACGCGGGAGATGATCGCGACGCCGTTCCACCGCCCTTCGCCGTGCAGCGCGACCTCGTATCCGAGCGACTCGACCTCCGCACGCGGAAACGCGTCGTCGGCGATCTTGGTCTCCTGCAGGCAGAGGATGTCCGGGCTGCTCGACGCCAGCCACTCGACGAGGCGAGGGAGCCGCGCGACCACGGAGTTCACGTTCCACGTCGCCAGGCGCATCGGGCAAGGATAGGGTTGGGGATGCGGCGCACGTCGCGCCCCCGATCAGAGGGTCAGGCCACCCTCGAGGTACGCCATCGCCTCGTCGAGCAGCGCTGCCAGGTTGGCCCGCGGATCGTCCATCATCGCGAACATCACCGCCATGGCGGCGCCGACCACCGCCCCGGACAGCGTCTGCACCGCAATGTCGTCGGCGCTTCGCGCGGAGCGCTCGGCAAACAGGGAGCAGAGCAGCCGCCACGCGGCCCCGAATTGCTCCAGCATCGCGGCGCGCAGCTCGGGCACCGCGAGCATCATGTCCATGCGGTCCGATTGCTCCGCGACCTGTTCGGGTTCGAGTGAGCCGAATGCCTCGTGGAAGGCGGCTCGCAATGCCTGGATCGGCGTCATCGCCGCCGGCTGCCGCTGAAAGGCGGCAATGATGATCGGGTCGAAGTCGTCGGAGAGCACGACATCGCCCTTGGTCGGGAAGTATCGAAAGAAGGTGCTTTCCGAGATCTCGACCTCGTCGATGATCTGCTGCACGGTGGTGGCCTCGTAGCCCTGCGTCCGGAAGAGGCGCATCGCGTGCGCGCGGATCATCTCGCGAGTCCGCTCCTTCTTTCGCTCGCGAAGGCCCGGCGCGCGAACGTCAGCGGATGCCTGCAAGCTCACGCCCCCTGTCCGGTTGCACGGTCTGATTGTCCTGCAACGCGTTGCTCCTCGGGAGGAAGAGCAGCGTGAGCACGAGCCCGACCACTGCGATGCCGGCCGAGACGACGAGCGCGACGTCCATGCCGCCGGTGAACGCGCTGCGCACCGACTGGAGCAAGGCCGCAGAGCCGGCCTGCTGCGCAACTGCGACGCCCGCGAACACGCTCTGCCGGACGGCGGTCGCGGCGGCGTTGGGCAGCCCGGTGAGAACCAGCCGCGAGAGATACACAGAGCTCAGCGCACTGCCGAGGATGGCGGTACCGAAGGGGCCACCGATCTTGTTGACGGCCTGCAGCACCGCGGATCCGACGCCGCTGCGCTCCTCGGACAGCTCGACGAGTGCCGCAGAGGTCGACGTGGAGAGCGCCAGGCCCAGCCCCATGCCGGCCAGCGCCATCCAAGCGGCGACGAACAGCGTGCTCGAGCCGACGCCGGTCGTCGAGCCGATGAACAATCCGGCCGCCAGGAGCGCGAATCCGGCCGCGGCCACGAGCTTGGCTCCGGCGACACGGACGATTCGCTCTGCGGGGATCGCTCCCAGCACGAGGCCGAAGATCACGGGCAGCAGGCGGAGACCGGAGCCCATCGCGTCGGTGCCCACCACGCCCTGGAAGTACTGGGGCATGGTGAAGAGCACACCGATCATGGAGAGCACAGCGAACGCAGCCAGGATCACGCCCCAGGTGAACGACGCCGAGCGGAACAGGCTGAGGTCGAGGAGCGGCTGCCCACCGGGGCGCCGGTTGAGCATGCGCTCCCAGGCGCCGAAGCCCACCAACACCAGCACACCGATGAGCATCGAAACGAGGGCTGTCGCGTCGCTCCATCCCTTCTCGCCGGCCTGGATGAAACCGTAGGTCAGCGACACCAATCCCGCGACCGAGAGCGCGATCCCGAAGAGGTCGAAGCCGGGGCGTTCCGCGGAGCGTGACTCCGGCACCAGCATGACCAGGGCGAGCACACCGAGTGCGGCGACCGGCGCGTTGATGAGGAACACCCAGCCCCACCAGAAGTGGGAGAGCATCCACCCGCCGAGGATCGGCCCGACCGGCAGCGACAGGAAGTTCGCGGCCGCCCAGACCCCGACCGCCTTGGGTCGCTCCTCCTTGGTGAAGAGCACGGTGAGTGCGGAGATGGCCATGACCACGACACCCGCACCGGCAAGGCCGAGGAGCACCCGCGCCGCGAGGAACTCCCCCACCGAGACGGAATACGCGCAGGCGACCGACCCGACACCGAAGAGGGCGAGGGCGGTGACCAGCACCTTCTTGTGGCCGAAGCGGTCTCCGAGCAGGCCCGCGGGCAGCATCGACGCGGCCAGGACCAGGAAGTATCCGGAGGTGAACCACTGGAGATCGGATTCCGAGGCGTGCAGCGACTTCGCGAGCGTCGGCAGCGCCACCGTGAGCACCGTGCCGTCAAGCCCGACCGCGAGGACACCAAGGCTGACTGCCGCGAGTGCCCACCACCTCCGGACGTCGTGTGTCGTCATGACAGTCATCTCTATCTGAAAGTTACTCTCTCATGATGGTAGCACTCATGAACGCGGATTGCTCACTATGAGTCGGCCCGGCGCGGGGCGTATCCTCCCTGCACGCGTCAGAGCGATTGGCAGAGGTGGAACGGATGACAACGAAGTTCTTGCTGACGGAAGACGAGCTGCCGTCGCACTGGTACAACATCCTCGCCGACGTCCCCAAGCCACTCGGCGCGTTTCTGAGCCCGCGGACGCTCGAGCCGTTGACGCCCCCGGACCTCACCCCGATCTTCCCGATGGCGATCATCGGGCAGGAGGTGTCCACCGAGCGGTGGGTCGAGATCCCCGATCGCGTCCGGGAGATCTACAAGATGTGGCGCCCGACGCCGCTGTATCGGGCAAAGGGCCTCGAGAAGGCGCTCGACACTCCGGCAAGGATCTTCTACAAGTACGAGGGCACCTCTCCCGCGGGCTCGCACAAGCCCAACACCGCGGTGGCCCAGGCGTACTACAACGCCGAGGAAGGCATCAAGCGGCTGACCACCGAAACGGGCGCGGGCCAGTGGGGATCGGCCCTCGCGTTCGCCGGCGGCCTCTTCGGCCTCGAGGTCATGGTCTACATGGTCAAGGTCTCGTACCAGCAGAAACCCTACCGCCGTGCGCTCATGGAGACGTGGGGGGCGAAGGTGCTCCCCTCCCCGACCGACCAGACCGAGTTCGGCCGCAGCGTGCTCGCCAGGGAGCCGGAATCGCCGGGGAGCCTCGGCATCGCCATCTCCGAGGCGGTCGAGGACGCGGCAACACGGGATGACAGCCACTACTCGCTCGGCTCGGTCGTCAATCACGTCCTCCTCCACCAGACCGTCATCGGCCAGGAGGCGCAGAAGCAGATGGAGATGGCCGGCGCCTACCCGGACGTGGTCATCGGGTGCGTCGGCGGTGGCTCGAACTTCGCTGGCCTGGCCTATCCGTTCCTCGCCGACCGGCTCGCGGGCAAGACCAAGACGCGGTTCATCGCGACCGAGCCCGCAGCGTGCCCGACGCTGACCCGCGGTCTGTACGCGTACGACTTCGGTGACACCGCGGGCATGGGACCGGTCGTGCCGATGTTCACCCTCGGCCACAACTTCATCCCGGACACCATCCATGCCGGCGGCCTGCGCTATCACGGCGACGCGCCCTCGCTCTGCCTCCTCGTGAAGAACGGCTTCATCGAGGCGCGCGCGTACAAGCAGAACGAGTGCTTCGCGGAAGCGGTGCGCTTCGCGCGCAGCGAGGGCATCCTTCCGGCGCCGGAGCCGTCGCATGCGCTTCGTGCCGTGGCGCAGGAGGCAGCAGCCGCTCGTGAGGCCGGCGACTCGCGCGTCATCCTCTTCAACCTCTCCGGTCACGGGCACTTCGACCTGGCCGCGTACGACGCGTACTTCGCGGGCACGCTCCAGGATGTCGAGCTCGCGCAGGAGCGGCTCGACAGCGCGCTCGCCGAGCTGCCCAAGGTTCCGGCCGGAGCGGTCTAGCAGTCACTTCCGGCGCCCATGCGACGGGCACTGCGTGGGCGCCGGAACCTATCCCGTAGGACGATTGCGCGATGCACCTGGCTGCCGCGCACCGATGGTGGCAGCGTCCCACCGCGCCGCTGCTCCTCGTCGCCGGCGCCAAGCTCCTCATCCAGCTGGCCACCAACGGGGTCTACGGATTCCAGCGCGACGAGATGTACTACATCATCAGCGGGCAGCATCCCGCCCTTGGTTATGTCGACTATCCACCGGTCACACCGCTGCTCGCGTGGCTCAACACCAGCATTTTCGGCATCTCGCCCTGGACCCTTCGCCTGTTTCCCGCGCTTGCCGGTGCTGTCGTTGTCTTCCTTGCCGGCCCCTGTGCCAGAGAGATGGGAGCCACCCGCGGCATCACCATCCTCGCATCGCTCCTCGCCCTGCTGAGCCCCCTCTTGCTCGGTGCCAACTGGCTGTTCCAGACCGTGACGTTCGATCAGCTGACCTGGCTGATCGCCATCTACCTGCTGCTCCGGATCGTGCGCACCGGGGATGCGCGCCTCTGCATCGCCCTCGGTGTCGACATCGGCATCGGGCTGGAGACCAAGCTCACCATCCTGGCGCTGTGCGCCGGGATCGTCGTCGCGATGCTCGGGTCACGCGAGCTGCGTCCACTGCTGCGAACGCGTTACCCGTGGATCGGCCTCATCATCGCTGCCGCGCTCTTCGCTCCCAACGTCGCGTGGCAGTTCGCCAATGCCTTTCCGTCGTTGACGTACATCCGCAATCACGGTGCCGATATCGCAAACAGCGGCGGCCCGGTGACCTTCATCGCGGATTTCATCCTGTATGTCGGGCCATTGGTGCTCCCACTGTGGATCGCCGGCATCGTGTTCCTGCTCCGCGATCGGCGGCTGCGACCGATGGCGTGCTCACATTGGTGGCGATCCTGCTGCTCCTGCCCAACGGCAAGGCGTACTACCCGGCGCCGACCATCCCGCTGGTCCTCGCCGCGGGATGCATGGCGGTCGGCAGGATCGTCCCGCTCTCGCGCCGCCGCCGCATCACCGGCTTCGTGGTCGCAGCGGCGGTGGTCCAGCTTGGCGTGCTTCTCCCGGTGGTCCTGCCGGTGGTGCCGACATCGTCGCTGCATGCGTTCGGTCTCGACAGGCTGCGCCAGGATTTCGCCGACACCGTGGGCTGGCCCGACCTGGCCTCGCAGGTCGCGACGGTGTACAACGCGCTCCCCGGCGCCGAGCGCGCGTCCGCCGCGATCCTTGCCGACAACTATGGCGAAGCCGGCGCCATCGATATCTACGGGGGATCGGAGCATCTGCCCCAGGCTGTCAGTCCGCATCTGACCTTCTGGTACTGGAAGCCCGCGAACCTGGTTGCGACGACGCTGGTGACGGTTGGATTCAATCCCGGCGACATCGCGTTCTTTTGCGGGACTGTAACCCGAGCGGGTACGGTCGTCATGCCGGACTCGGTCGTCAACCAGGAGGCCGGCACGCCAATCTTGATCTGCACGAACCTCCGGGAGTCCCTCAATGCAGCGTGGCCGTCCCTCCGCGCCTTCAGCTGAGCCGTCCTCAAGCTGGACCAGCGTTCCGCCCAGGCCGCACGGGCTCGGCATCGCGGTGGTCTTCGACTGGGCGCTCACCGCGCAATTGACCACGCAGGCGCTCGCGTCCGCAACCCGCAATCTGGGTTTCACACCGAATGCCGGCGTGATCGTCGGGGGGCTCGTCGCCGGCGCGGGACTGCTCGCGCTGGGCGAGGGCCTGCGCCGTGGTGTGCCCGCCCTGCGCCTCGTGCAGGTCGGGCTCATGGTGATCATCTCGGTGATCGGCGTCGTCTCCCTGGTGATGCTGGTGACGGGTCAGTTCAGCGCCAGCCTGCTGTTCACAACGGCCATCGAGCTGGGATATGCGCCGTGGCTCGTCTGGCGGCTGCTCGACAGGGAGACCGCCGCATGGTTCGCACTCGTGAACGGGCGGGGTGGAGCACGGCGCGTGTCCGGCCGGCAGTGGGTGACGGTGCTCGCGGTCTGGGCGATCGTCTGGGGTGTCGTCGTCGCCTGGGCGGAGTCGCGTTAGAGGGTCAGGCGTCGAGGGTGGCGCGCACGTGGTCCAGCAGGTCGGCGGCGACAAACGGTTTTGATACAAGGTGGATGCCCCTCTGGACGACGCCCTGCGACGTGATCACTGACTCGGGGTAGCCGGACATGTAGAGCACCCGGATGCCGGGACGGAGCTCGGTGACGCGCTCCGCGACCTGCTTGCCGGTGAGACCGGGCATGACCACGTCCGTGAGCAGCAGGTCAATCGTCTCCCGGTGCTCGGCGATCAATTCGAGCGCCTCTGCCCCGCCTCGCGCCACGAGCACGTGATATCCGTGCCTCGCGAGGATCCGGCTCGCCACGTCGAGCACGAGATCCTCATCCTCGACAACGAGAATCGTCTCGCCGCCGTGACTCCGGCGCGTCGCCCTTCGACGTGGTTCGGCCTGAGTCGCGGACGAAACAACGCTCGGCAGGAGGATGGTCACGGTCGTTCCGGTGCCGACGTCGGACTCGAGATCAACCATGCCGCCCGCCTGGTTGACGATGCCGTAGACGGTCGCGAGGCCGAGCCCCGATCCCATCTCCTTCGGCTTGGTGCTGAAGAACGGCTCGAAGGCGCGCTCGATGGTGTCGCGATCCATGCCGGTGCCGGTATCGGCGACCCGCAGGCGCACATGCGGTCCCGCATCGAGGCGTTGATCGGCAGCCGCGTACGCGGCGTCGACCACGAAGTTGTCGGTGTCGATGATCAGCGTTCCCCCGGTCGGCATCGCGTCACGTGCGTTGACAGCGAGGTTGAGCAGCACCTGCTCCATCTGGCCTCGGTCGGCAAGCACATGGTCGAGATCGGTCGCGCAGCGCGTGATCAACTTCACGTGCTCACCGATGGTGGTGCGCAACAGCCCGTCCACCTCGCCGACGATGGCGTTGAAGTCGATCATCTCCGGCTTGATGATCTCCCGGCGTCCGAACGCGAGCAGCTGATGCGTGAGGCGGGCGGCACGCTCGGCGGCGGCGCCGATCTGGCTCACGTCGTCGAGCACCGCGCTGAGGCGAGCGGACTCGTGCGACGGGCGGAGCGCGATCTCCGCGGTGATCTCCTCGTTGACGAAGCTCACGTAGTTGAGGATCGCCGCGAGGAGGTTGTTGAAGTCGTGGGCCACACCACCGGCGAGTTGACCCAGGCTCTCGAGACGCTGTGATTGGTGGAGCTGGCGTTCCAGGCGGTCGCGCTCGAGTTGCGCCTCCATGCGATCGCGTTCGTGCTGCGCCTCGACGCGCTCGGTGACGTCGCGAATCGCCGCGCAGACCATGAGGCCCTCCTCGGTCTCCATCGACGAAAGTGACACCTCTGCCGGAAACTCCGCGCCGTCGCTGCGCCTGCCGGCAAGCGCGATCCAGGCCTCGCCGGGTCGGGTGCGCGGATCCCGGAACCCTGGGTTCGGGTGCGGAGAGTGGATGTTGAGCGCGGCTCCCGGGACGAGCAGCTCGACCGGCCGACCGATGAGCTGATTGCGCTCGTAACCGAACAGCGCCTCTGCCTGGGTGTTGACGAGCGCGATGACGCCGTCCGGGTTGACGCCGATGATGGCGTCAGGGGCGGCTTCGAGGAGGCTGCGGAACTTTGCCTCGGCGCGCTTGCGCTCGGTGATGTCGCGAACCGCGGCAACGACGATGAGGCGCCCGTCGATCTCGATCCATGCGAGCGAGATCTCCACCGGAAAGTCGGAGCCGTCGTGCCTTCTGCCCGACAGCTCCATGCCCAGTCGCATGGGGCGCGGCACCGGGGTCTGGAAGTACGCATCGCGAAGCTGCGAATGGTCGCGAACCGACTCGGGCACCAGGAGTTCGAGCGGGCGCCCGACCATCTCATCGCGCCTGTAGCCGAATAGCGCCTCGGCCTTGGCGTTGACCATGATCATCGTGCCGTCGGCGATGACGCCGACGATCGCGTCGGGAACCGCCTCGAGGAACGTCGCAAAAAGCGCTTCGCCGGACGGCAGCCTGCTCGGGGCGAGCGTCACGCCAGGGAACTCTCGGAAGTCTCCCGTGTGTCGCTCATATCCCGCGGCCGGATGCGGCTCAGGGAGTCGGCCCGGGCGCGCTTGGCCCTCTCGACTCGATTGGCGGAGATCATCCGCGTCATGAGCTCACCGAAGCCGACGTCGGGCGGCAGCGGGTCCTGCCTGGGGGTCGTCTGGCGTCCGGTCATGGCTCGATTTCCCTGTGCGGCATGGCTCCACCCTGACCCGAATTGATGGATGCGCCGCGCCAAAGGTGACGTCGGCACAGCCTCCGCTCAGAAGCGTTGCAATCTGGGCGCTTGGCGCGTTGGCGGGCTCCTCGGCACCCGAACACCCACTCGTTCGGCCACCACGGACGACGCTTCTCCAAACTCCGCGCTCGCGACGTATTCCTCGAGGCGCTGCAACCGTTCGGCGAGCAGGGCGTTGGCCTCGCTGAGCGCCCGGATCGCCTCCTGCTGGCCCGACAGCGAGATCGAGAGCTGCAGGCAGACGGCGAGTACGAAAGCCAGGCCGACTCCTGCGAGGAGGCCCGTGGGGGTGATCGGCAGTGAGTGCGAGATGCCGCCGATCAGGACGAGCAGCACTGCGGCGCCGAGGAGCAGCACCGACACCGCCATCCAGCCGAGCGCGTAGCGGAGCGAGAGGAGCCCGCGGCGCGCGAGGAGGAACACGACGACGAGCAGGCCGATGCCGCCGGCGGCGACGAGCAGCGACTGGACGGCGACGTTGCTCATGTCGACTCGTGTTCCCAATGGGTCTGCTGCACCGCGCGCCGCCCGCTCGGACGGTAGCTCTGCACCCGCAGCGCCGCCATGACACGCACGACGTACCACATGGAGCTCAGCGTTCCCGCCGACGACACGCTCGAGAAGCGGGGCCGCATCAGCACTCCGACCTCGGCGACGCGGTGACCGCCGCGCCCGGCGCGGGCGAGTGCTTCGACGGTGTCACTGAGGTACTCGGTCGGGTAGCTGGCGGCGAACGACCCGAGCAGCGGACCGCCGATGGCTCGGAATCCCGACGTCGCGTCGGTGATCCGAGTCCCCGTTTCGTGGGATGCGGTGCGAGCGAGCCGCGCCATGGCGAGCCGGCGGCCGAATCCGACGTCGCGCGGCCGCCCCGACGTGTATCGCGAGCCGATCACGAGATCGGCCTCACTGTCGAGCATGGTGCGGAGCAGGACCGCGATCTCGCTCGGGTCGTGCTGGCCGTCGGCGTCGCACTGCACGACCGTCCGGTATCCGTTGGAGACGGCGAACCGGAACCCGCAGCGCAGCGCGCCGCCGACACCGAGGTTCACGGGAAGCCGCAGGACCACCGCTCCCGCCGTCTCGGCCACGTCGCCGGTCCGGTCGGTCGAGCCGTCGTCGACCACCAGCGCGTCGTACCCTTCCCGCCGAACCTCACCGATGACGTACGGCACGCTTGCCTCCTCGTTGAAGGCGGGGATCACGACGAGCACCGTGCTCCCGGCCTTGCGTGGCAACGGCTGGTGCGTCGTCATGGACGGTGGGCTCCGCCGGTGGATCGCCCTCTGAGGGAGACGGCACGCCGAGCGACGAGGCGGGGTCCGAATCTGCGCCACAGCCACGGTCCGCAGGCGAGTGCGAGCAGCGTCAGACCTCCGGCGCCGAGCAGCAGCGAATACTCCGGATACGCGATGTACCGGAACACAACGGTGTGCCGTCCGGGACCGACGGTCACGGCGACAAAGCCGGGGACGACCATGTAGGGCGTCGTCACAACCCCGTCGACGGTCACGCGCCAGCGCGGGTCGTACGTCGCTTCCAGCACCACGGCCGCTGTGCGATTGGCGGTCACTGCTGCGGCGAAGTAGCCGTCCTGGGGCTCGACGAGCAGGCCGGCACTGGTGCCTGCCGCGTTGTTCGCCGTTGCCGTGACAGGAAGCGTTGGGGCGGCCGCAGCCCGGCCGTCGAACGCCACGGTCGCCAGCGCACCCTGCTCGAACGCGGATGAGCGGAGGAACGGCTGCATCTGCGTCGCCATGTCGCCGCGATCCGCCTCCACGATGCCCGCCGTGTCGACGACTTCGACGTAGCCACTGGTCGCGACCTGCCACAGCGTGTGGCGCCCGCTCGACGCCAGCAGCGTCGCCGGAACCCGCGGATGCATCGGCGCCGGCATGAGGACAAAGCGGACGTCGTAGAGCCGGTACTGCGCGGGATCGCTCTCGTTGAAATACGCCTCGTTGTCGGCGACGAGCGAAGGCGTGCGCAGGAGGAATCCCAGCTCGTCGACGCTGTTGTCGGCGAGGTACTCGAAGACGGGCACCTGGCCGATGTCGTATCGAGCGCCCCAGTTCCCCGGCAGCCCGGCGTACGTGCGTCCCCCGCCGCGCAGCTTGATGTCGCCGATGAGCACGTCGAGCGCGGCGCCGTCGGTCTGGTCACTCTCCATCTGCACCGTGAGGCTCGTCGCATCGCTCGAGGCGTATGCCGCCCGGTCGAACCACGCGGGGAGTGTGATGAGCACCGCGGCGCCCATGAGCCCGGCGGCAATCGGCGCCGGACGCAGCCGTGGCCTCCACCGGCGTGCGCGCGTGAGCACCGTCTCCCCCACCCACACGAGCCCGACACCGGCGAGCACGAGGCCGGCGAGCTGCACTCCCATGATGTATCGATGGAGCAGCAGGTCGCTGCTGCCCGGGAGCAGATTCAGGACCAACCCGAACGTCGGTCGCCCCGAGAACAGCACGAGGCTGAGCGCCATCAGGCCGAGAAGCGCGCGCGCCCGCGGGTCCCGTCTGCAGCGACAGACGCAGACAGCCGTCCCGAGCGCGACCAGCAGGCTGACGATCGGAAACCTGCCGTGATCGAAGACCTGGCCGGTGAACAACCACCCGAGCGCCTGCGGCGCGCCCCAGGAGTTGAGCCAGAACGTGTTCTGGTTGAACTCGCTGAGGTTGAAGTAGGCGGCTCCGGTGGTGAGCGGCACGACCACCCACGACGCGATGAGCGCGGCGCCGCCGAAGACGAGCGCCGCTCGCCCGATCCGCTGCAGGAGTCCGCGCCAGACGACGATCACGAAGACGCCGATCGAGAGCAGCGCGAAATACCCGGTGAGGAAATGCATGGCGACCGCCAGCCCAACGACCAGCGCGGCGAGCGCGTACTTCCCGCGCCCGCGGCCGCTGACGGCACGCCAGCTGCAGCCCCACGCGAGTGGGAGGAGAAACATCCCCCACTCCTGCGACCAGAGGCCGTTGCCCAACCACGTGTAGCTGAAGGACTCGTAGCCGTACCCGGTGACACTCACGAGCAGCGGCGTGAGCAGCGCGGTGCCCCCCGCCGTCCACGACGACCAGCCGAGCAGACGCGTCCCCATGTACACGCTGACCGGAAACAGCGCGAAGAGCAGATAGCCGGCCCAGCGCACCGACGCGTCCACGCCGAAGATGAGCGAGAAGTACGCGGTGATCAGGTGCGGAAGGCTCTGATAGTGGGAGAACTGCGCGTCACCCATGCTGAGAAACGGGAACCAGCCGTCGAGTGGAAGGATGTGTCCTGCCTGGATCTGCTGCGCCGCCCAGCGAACCATCTCGACGTGCACCGCCTCGTCGTTGACAGGCTGCACGGTGGTCAGCTCGCCGCTCAGGGTCAGCAGGCTGAACGTGCATGCGCCCGCGACGAACATCCACGGCATCCATCCCCACCACCTCGGTCGCTCCGGAGCTTGGTCACCCGCCCGTACCGGAGCCTGGCTTCGTGCGGCGTGAACACGCACCTGCGGCGGTGCGATCACGGCTTGGGGGTCGGTGATGTCAGGTCAACCGGGATGCGCGATCCGAGCGTCGGGTCGAGCGACGCGGCTCGTGCCCAATCCAGTCGGGCCGCGGCGACCTTGCCGTCACCGGCGACGATGAATCCGAGGTTCAGCCACGCAGCGGCGAAGCCCGGTTGCAGCGCCAGGACTTTGAGATAGAGAACCTGGGCACGCGCGGGCGCCGCGCTCGCCGTGTCGACGGCGAGATTGAACAGCCCGTCGGTGAAGCTTGGGTCGATCACCAGTGCCTCTGTGTACTCGGCCACGGCATCCGACCTGTTTCCCTGCCGGTCGTAGACCGTACCGAGGTCGTAGTGGGCAACGGCGTCGTTCGGGTCGAGCTTGATCGCCTGCAGGTACGTGCTCTCGGCGGTGGAGACATCCCCCGCGAGCTGCGCCGTGAGCCCCTGAGCGACCAGGCTGGTCGCACTCTGAGGCGACCCGCACGCGGCCAGCCCGATGGCGATCGGCCCGAGCGCGAGCGCACCCAGTCTCCGTCTCGTGCGGTTGATCATCCGGCGCAGGAGGCCACGCGTCCAACTCCGATCGTGTGCTGAAATCGATGAGCGCCGAACGGGTTGGTCCGTCCCGCAACGCGTGCGAGACGGACCAGAGCCGTTACGGTCAGTCCAATGTGAAGGCTTGGATCAGTTACCGATGCAGACGAACTTCACTGCGTCGGTGGTCGAGGACTCAGGGGTGAACGATGTGCCTGACGTGTAAAGGAATTCGACATCGACGCCCGAGTTGCCGATCGTGGTATCCGAGCCGTAGCAAACGTACGAGGCAGCAGTCGCGAACACCGCACCGTTGGTCAGTGTCACCGCGGTCCCGCTAGTCCCGGTGCCGCTCACCTCATGCACACCGACGGTCGCGGTGCCGGTGATGCCGCTGCTCGCGATGGTCCCGGTCGCGCCGGTCGGACCGGTGGCTCCTATGACACCCGTCGTTCCAGTTGGCCCCGTGTCACCCGTTGGTCCGGTCGTGCCGGTGGGACCTGTGGATCCGGTCGGCCCCGTGCTCCCCGTCGCGCCGGTTGGCCCGGTGGGTCCGCCGGATGGTCCGGTGACGCCCGTGGGCCCGGTTGAACCTGTGGCTCCGGTTGCCCCCGTCACAGCCGGCCCGGTCGGACCCGTCGCGCCGGTGGCCCCTGTTGCGCCTGTCGGGCCGCCCGGCACCACCGCGGCGTAGTAGCCGAAGTAGTCGAGGATGATGTCCGCGCTGCCAAACGCATTTGTGATGTCGATTGCGCCGGTGCCACTCAACCCGACGACCACCACGGCGAACGTCGTCCTTCCCGGGAGCACGTCGATATTCGAAGTGCCGGGAGTCGGCGTGAGATCAGGGTAGACGTTCAGAACGGTGGTGTTGGTCGTGTTGACGACCGTGAGATTGAGCACGATTGCCGTCGCGCCGGCGGGAATGCCGAAACCCCCGGTCACCTGCCAGACCTTGGTCTCCGGACCTCCCGAAAAGTGGAAGGCGGGCGTCTTCCGGCTGTCAAGAGCGCGCACCGGCGTTATCGGTGTGAAGGCGCTCTGCACAGCTGCGCCCGCGTGGGCGACCCAGGCCTGCGATGCGACAAGGGCCAGCGGAATACATACCGCAAACCCGACACTCCAGCGGCGCCGCCGCGCTACCAGGTCTCGATTCCGACTCTCAGCCATGGATGGCCTCCGTGCTCCGTCGAGACCCCTCTGTGGCCGGATACTGGGCCGTCGCCGCGCTGGAGTCGAGTGACAGTTGCGTAACGTCACGAAATCCGATTCGTGCGTAGACTGGCCGTCGATGATCAAGCAGCACAAGGCGTTTTCGTATGTTCGCCAGCGTACGGTCCGATCCCGGCGCGCCTATGTTCGCCGGCGTACCACGCTCGCACTCACCACCGGCGCGCTGCTCTTCATCACGGGCTGCGCAGCGTCAGGCGCCGCGCATCCAACCGCACAGGGTCTCGTCTCGATTCAATCGGCGGTGACGTGTCCCGCACCTCCGGGTCACGTCGCGATCGCTGATCCTCCTCGACATTTCGCAGTCGCGCCCCACCTGGTTCGGACCCACGACATCGGATACTGCGCATACATCGCCACCACACGCGGAGTGATCTCGGTGCGTCTCCGCCCCGAGTACGCGCCGAATGCGGTCGCCGATTTCATGGACCTCGTCCAGCACGGGTACTACGACGGGCTCCGCATCTATCAGACCTGCCCCGCGACAAGCGGCGCCACGTGTCCGGCCGGAGCATCGATCGCGCTGTCCGGCGACCCGACCGAAACGGGCACCGGCGGCCCCGGCTACACCGTCGCATCGGATCCCGTCATCGGCGATTACCTGTACGGCACCGTCGCGATGTACGGGAGCGATCCATCCACGATCGGCAGCCAGTTCTTCATCAGCACGGGCGACAGCCACACGCTCGCGCGCAGATACGACATCTTCGGCCAGGTGACCGGCGGGATCCCGGCGCTCGCCGAGCTGCTGAAGGGAGACACCATCACGTGGATCGCGGTCATCCCCACGGCGCCGGAGCCCTGACCTCAGGGTCGCAGCCGCAGCGACAACACTCCCACCATGCCGAGTGACGCCAGCGCGCACGCGGCGACCCCGAGCGGCAGATCCCCGGCTCCGGCAAGCCCTATCAGCCCGCCGAGGGCGGCGGGCATGAGCGCACTTCCGATCACGGCACCCAGGATCGCGTAGGTCACGAGCGTCGTGGCGTGGGGAATGACTCTCGTCATCCACGACACCACGACCGGGAAGATCGGCGCTGCACACAGGCCAACCAGCGCGAACATCAACGGCGGATACAGCTGCGCGCGGATGCCGAGCATGAGCAGAGCGCTCGCGATCAATGCGGGCACGAGGATTCGCTGCGGCGGCCATCGCACCGCCAGGGGCGCTGTGATCACCCTGCCGAGAGTGAACGCACCCCAGAACACCGAGGTGGCCGCGGCCGCAAACTGCGAGGATGAGCCGAGGCTGAGAAGATCGGTGGCCTCCCAGGTGCCGATGCCGGCTTCCAGTCCTTCGTACACGAGCAGCATCAGTGCGAACGCGATGACGAGGCCCAGCGTTCGGGAGTTGAGCGCCGGCGGCACGGCGTCCGCACTGACCGATTCGTCGACGGCACGGCGCAGGAACGCGAGGCAGGCGAGCACGCCGATCCCGACGACGGCGAAGACGATCGAGTAGCCGCGCGTGAGGGCGACGAGCGCCGGTCCGAGGAAGGTGCCGATGCCGTACGAGGTGTTCACCAGTCCGACCATCGCCGGGCTCCGGCGCCCGTACCGCGTCGCGTAGAAGAGGTTGACGAGGACCACGAGGCCACCGGCACCGATGCCCAGGATGAACACCGCGAGCAGCAGGAGCGGCCACGTCGGCGCCAGCGCGGCCAAGAGCAGCCCGATCCCGAACAGGGAGGCACCGACGGCCAGGCGCCCGCCCAGGCTCCACCGCGCGTGCGTGAGCCCCAGCGCCAGGAGCCCGACGACCTCGCCCAGGAAATTCGCCGTCACGATCAGGCCGGCGACGCTGACGCTCACGTTGAACCGCTCGCTGATGTGCGGGATCGACGGCCCGTACGACGCGATCACGATGCCAAGCAGCAGGAAGACGGCGAATCCCGCCACGGTCACCGCCCTCGCGGGAAGGTCGCGCTCACTCATCCGTCAGCACGATACGGTCGATTCGCCGCCGCCCGGCGGTCACGCGACTCGCTCCCGGCTACGAGGGGCTCGGGGTGACCGCACCGGTGGGCCGCGGTGGCGGCGGATTCAGCAGCGCCTGTTCGTCGGCAAGCGCAATCGCTATCTCCCCCGCCGCCGTGGGATGCAGCGGGGCGGCGTCCTCCAGACCCTGCACGAAAGACTGCGACGTGCACAGCTCGTGTCCCGCGAAGCTGGGCGCGACGGCATCGAAGCCGAAGCTCGCGGCGCCGTCGGCGAGCACCGTGTTGAACGTGGCCAGCCGGCTCGTCAGCACGCTCGACTTGGCGGCAGTGACCGCCGGCTGCCCCGCGCACTCCGGCTTGGCGGGAAGCGGGTCGTAGTACTCGTTGACGATGACCCTCGGCAGCCCGGGCAGGGCGGCAAGGTGCTGGAGCAGGTCGTAATAATCGAAGGTGAAACTGTCGAGCGCCTGGGAGAACCATGCGGCCGAGGCGCTGTCGTCGCACTGTGGGGCCGCAAGGCAGAGTTCCATCAGCTGTGCCCAGTGCATCTCGTTGGCGCCGATGCTGAGGATCACGGTCTTGACGCCGTCCATCTGCTCGAGCGTCGCGAGCTGGGACGGGACCAGCGCGCCGTTGATCGCCTCGGGCCCGAAGAGCCCCCCCTCGATCGACGCGTTGGTGCACGCAAGATCAACCACCACGCTGTCGTTGACGGCGGCGATGTCTGCGGCGTAGCTGTCGCGGCTGCGCAGACACGCACTGTCCTCGGCGGTGGGGTGCTCCACAAGCGGGTTCCCCGCCCCGGCGGCGGTGGAGTCGCCGATCACCACGATGCTCGCGTTCGCGGCCGGCGCCCTGTGATTCGTCGTGTCGACGGCGAGGGGCGACCGTCCGACGAGCTGGTCAAGGGTCCGCACCTGCGAGAGCTGCTGCAGCCCCTGCGCCGCGCTGCCGATGGCCACCGCGCCGACGCCACCGGCAACCACGGTGGCCACGATCACTCCGGCGACGACGACCCGCCAGCTGCGCCGCAGAATGGCGAGACCCACCGCGGCCAGGGTTGCCGCGACCAGGCAGGTGATGATGAGCTCCCGCGTGAAGTACGCCGCCCAGCCGTTGCGCAGGTCAGCCCCGAGGTGCTGCGGCTGCTTCAGGGCCAGCAGCAGCTCGTCGTAGTGGGTGACCTCCGCCCACAGCAGCCGGGGGCGGATCGGGCCTGAGAACTGCTGCTTGGTCGGGATCGACTGTCCGAACAGCTCCAGCGTCCCAGGCCCTGACGCCGATGCCGCGGGTCCGGCGCTGAGGGCGAGCGCCTGGCCGGCGGCCTCGATGTTCTGAGCCGGCGACACCAGCAGCGAGATCTCGATGCTCGCCAGCGGAACTGCGACCACCAGGGCAAGCGTGACCCCGAGGATGCCGGCGAGTCGTGACAGCGGCATGCGGTGGTGCACCGATCCAGGCTACCCGGAGGTCCCGGACGCCGCACCCGCTGATGGGGCATCGTGACTCGCCGGGATCGCGCAGGGCAGGGCGCTGCTCAGCTCCCTCCCTCGAATGCGAGTCCCGATGACGCAACCGGACGGCCTGAGCGGCGCAGGTACACGGCGATCGCAATCGAGGTCACGGCCGCCCACGCGCACCACAGCGATGTGAAGCCGGTGAAGGTGATCCATCCGAGCGCGATGACCGCGCTCAGGTTCGCCAGCCCGAGGATGACCAGCCAGCCACTGCTGGCCGCGAGACACGAGCCGCAGGTCGCGACCACGTACAGAACAACCAGCAGGTCCGCGTAGCTGATGTCCGCCGAGTACGAGATGTGCGATCCATCGATGGTCGCGCCGACGGGCCCGCGGACCACGGCGACGAGGAGCGTGATCGAGGTGATCGCTCCAACGACGAGAAAGGCTGTCATCAACCGGCGGCGATGGATCCGGGTCTCAACGCCGAGCATCGCGAACGGCACCCAGAACGGGAGCGCGAACGCGATCGCCAGGAAGATGTAGATGGCGGCATGTTCGACGGGCATCGAGACCTGGCCGCGCAGTCCCCACCAGACGCAGGACTCGTCGACCTCATGGACGGCAAGCAGCAACGGCGTGGCCGCGAGTGCCAGCTGATGCGGCTTTCGAACGTGACGAAGCGCGTCAACCCCGACGGCACCCACGACGATCCCGGTCACGAGGTCGGCCTCGGCGGAGAAGCACATGAGGTCTCGACAGCCTACGCGCCTTGCACGACGGCATCGCCAGCGTACTTCGGCCTGCCGGGTCCAACGGCCCGCCACGATGTGGACCGAGTGCTCTGGCGTCTGCCCCGACCACATGCCGATCCTGTGGCCATGACGACCGGCGATCCTCGGGCCGCGATCTGCCCCCAGTGCCACAGGCGATACCGAGCCCGCGAGCACCGGTGGATCCCAGCGTGACTCTGGCCCCGCCTGGCGAGCGGTCAGAATAGCGGCGATGGCTGGGCTCCCCGGCACAACCCTTGCACTCGACAGCGACGGCCTCCAAGGCGTCATCACCGCCGTCCGTGAACGAGGCTATACGGTCATCGCGCCGACGGTGCGTGAGGGCGCCATCTCGTACGAACCGGTCACGAGCGCATCGCAGCTGCCGCGTGGCGTCGGCGACGAGCAGGCGCCCGCCCGGTACCGTCTGCGCGAGCGCGACGATGCAGCGGTGTTCGGCTTCGCCGCCGCGCCCTCCTCGTGGAAGCGCTACCTGTATCCGCCGGCCACCACACTCTGGCGCGCACGACGAGACGAGCACGGAACGCTCGCCTTCGAGGAGACCGCGGCCCCCGCGCCTCGGTACGCGTTCCTCGGCGTCCGCGCGTGCGAGCTGGCGGCGATCCTCGTGCATGACCGCGTGTTTCGAGGCGCGGCGCATCCGGATCCCACCTATGCGGCACGGCGTCGCGAGCTGTTCATCATCGCCGTGCACTGCGGGTCCCCCTCCGGCGTCTGCTTCTGCACGTCAATGGACACCGGCCCACGGGCTCGCGAAGGGTTCGACCTCGCCATCACGGAATTGCTCGACGGCGAAACGCCGCGATACGTCATCGAAGCCGGATCAGTGGCGGGGCAGGAGTTGCTCGGCACGTTCACCGCACGACCGGCCTCTGCGGAGGATCTCGACGCCGCGCAAGCCGTCACCGACGCGTCCGCACAGCGCATGGGCCGCCAGATGGAGACACGCGGCCTGCCGGAGATGCTCCGGCGAAACCTCGAGCATCCACGCTGGGACGACGTGGCGGCGCGCTGCCTCAGCTGCGGCAACTGCACCATGGCATGCCCGACCTGTTTCTGCAGCGACGATGTCGAAGCGCAGGCGCCGGACGGTGACTCGAGCTCGCGCGTCCGGGAGTGGGCTTCCTGTTTCTCGCGTGACTTCTCGTACATCCACGGTGGCACGGTGCGGCAGACCGTGCGCAGCCGCTACCGCCAGTGGATGACCCACAAGCTGGGGACCTGGTGGGAGCAGTTCGGCACGTCCGGGTGCGTCGGGTGCGGCCGCTGCATCGCGTGGTGCCCCGTGGGGATCGACATCACCGAGGAAGCTGCCGCAATACGAGCCACAGATGGCCAACGAGGTGGTGCCAGATGAACTCCATCGCCGACGAGCTGACTCCGCATCGCTTCTTCGCGGGAATGGACGGAGCGCACCTCGAGGTGCTCACCGGCTGTGCCCGCAATGTCGTGATACCGAAGGGCACGTCCATCATCCGCGAGGGTACCGCCGCCGATGCGTTCTGGGCGGTGCGCGCGGGCAGAATCGCGATCGGCGTCAACTCGCCGGGCCGCGGGATGCTGACCATCGACACGCTGCACGCCGGTGACGTCCTCGGCTGGGCCTGGCTGTTCCCCCCGTACCGCTGGCACTTCGACGCGGACGCCCTCGATGACGTTCATGCCGTGGTCTTCGACGCCGTGTGCCTGCGCGGCAAGTGCGCGGCCGATCCCGCGCTCGGCTTCGACCTGGCGCAGCGCGTCGCCTCCATCCTCGGAGATCGTCTGCATGCGGCTCGCATGCGCATCCTGGATCTGTATGGCTCTCCGAATGCAGGTTGAGTCGCCTCCGCGAGGCGCCATGACTCCGATGAGCTACCGCGTCGTCGGACGTCACGTGGAGTCTCCGGATGTCGTGACGCTCCAATTGGAGGCGACCGACGGCTCGCGGGTTCACTTCGCGGCCGGTCAGTTCAACATGCTGTACGCCTACCCGGTCGGTGAGGTTGCGATCTCGATCAGCGCGAATCCCCTGGGAGACGGCCCGATCGCGCATACGGTTCGCAACGTCGGCGCCGTCTCGCGCGCGCTGTGCGGACTGCAGATCGGCGCCACCCTCGGGCTGCGCGGACCGTTCGGATCGGATTGGGGGCTGGACACCGCAGCGGGTGGGGACCTGATCATCGTGGCGGGAGGCATCGGCCTCGCCCCTCTGCGATCGGTGATCACCCAGGTCATCGCCCAGCGCGAGCGCTTCGGCGCCGTCGAGATCGTGGTCGGGACGCGCACGCCGGAGGAGCTTGCCTTCAAGGAGGAGGTGGAGGCCTGGCGGGCCCGCACCGACCTCGCCGTCCACGTGACCGTGGACCGGGCGACGCCCGGCTGGCACGGCACGGTCGGCGTCGTCACGACCGTGCTCCCCCGCGTCCACGTCGCACCGGATGCGATCGCACTGATCTGCGGTCCCGAGGTGATGATGCGGTTCACCGCGCTCGCATTGATGGAGCGCGGCATGCCGGCTTCTCGCATTCGCGTCTCGATGGAACGGAACATGCAGTGCGCCATCGCGCAGTGCGGTCACTGCCAGCTCGGGCCGGCCTTCGTGTGCGCGGACGGCCCCGTGTTCACCTGGGAGCAGATGGAACCCCTCCTCGCGGTGCGCCAGCTGTGAGCGGCGCCGTGCAACCCAAGCTGGCGGTCTGGAAGTTCTCGTCGTGCGACGGGTGCCAGCTCACGCTCCTCGACTGCGAGGACGAGCTGCTCGAGGTCGCGGGCCAGGTGGAGATCGCCTACTTCCTCGAGGCGTCGCGCGCGGTGGTCTCGGGTCCGTACGACCTTTCGCTCGTGGAGGGCTCGATCACCACGGCCGACGACATCGAGCGCATCCGTGAGGTCCGCCGCGTCTCGGGTCACGTGATCTCCATCGGTGCGTGCGCCACCGCGGGCGGGATACAGGCCCTGCGCAACTTCGCCGATGTTCGCCAGTTCACCAGCGTCGTGTACGCGCACCCCGAGTACATCCACACCCTCGATCGCTCCACGCCGCCGTCGGCGCACATCGATGTCGACTTCGAGCTGCACGGCTGCCCGATCGACAAGCGCCAGCTCCTCGAGGTGATCACCGCGTTCCTCCACGGCCGGCGGCCCCAGATCGCGTCGCACTCCGTGTGCGTCGAGTGCAAGCGACGGGGAACGGTCTGCGTCATGGTCTCCAAGGGCATCCCCTGCCTGGGGCCCGTCACCCATGCGGGCTGCGGAGCGATCTGCCCCGCGTACGACCGTGGCTGCTACGGGTGCTTCGGGCCCGCGGACACCACGAACATCCCGGCATTCGTCGGCGCGCTCGGCGCGGCCGGGATGTCTGACTTCCAGCTGGTCCGGGTCTTTCGCACATTCAACGCCGACGCGCCGGAGTTCCGCGCGGCGAGCACGGCGGCCGTGGTCGCCGCGGAGGGCCGATGACTCACTCCAACACCGGTTCGCGCACTCTCTCGGTCGCCTCGCTGGCCCGCGTCGAGGGCGAGGGCGGCATGCACGTGGTGGTGCGTGACGGCGAGGTGCGCGATGTCGAGCTGCGCATCTTCGAGCCGCCGCGCTTCTTCGAGGCATTCCTGCGCGGCCGGGCGTACAGCGAGGTTCCCGACATCACCGCCCGCATCTGCGGCATCTGCCCGGTTGCCTACCAGATGAGCGCTTGCCAGGCGGTCGAGAACGCGACCGGCGTCAGCATCGACGCTCAGGTGCGGGCGCTGCGGCGCCTCCTCTACTGCGGGGAGTGGATCGAGAGCCATGCGCTCCACATCTATCTGCTCCACGCGCCCGACTTCCTCGGCTACGAGAGCTCCATCGATCTCGCGCGGGATCACCGCGACATCGTCGAACGCGGCCTCAAGCTGAAGAAGGTCGGCAACGACATCCTCAACCTGCTCGGCGGGCGTGCCATCCATCCCGTCAATGTGCGCGTCGGAGGCTTCTACAAGGCACCCGAGATCGCCGACCTCCAACCGATTGCGGAGCGTCTCCGCTGGGCGCGCGACGCGTCCATCGCGACCGCCCGCTGGGTTGCCACCTTCGACTTCCCGGATCTCACCCTCGAGGGCGACCTGGTGGCGCTGCACAGCGAGCACGAGTACGCCATCAACGAGGGTCGGATCGCGTCGACGTCCGGACTGGACATCTCGGTGAGCGAGTTCTCCGAGCACTTCGGAGAGGAACACGTCGCCCATTCCACCGCACTGCACGGTCGCGCGCGAGCGGGAGCCTTCACCGTCGGCCCGCTGGCCCGGTACAACCTCAACTTCGACCAGCTGCCGCAAATGGTCAAGCAGGTCGCCGCCGAGGTCGGGGTCGGGCAGGAGTGCCGCAATCCCTTCCAGAGCATCGTGGTTCGGGCGCTCGAAACCGTGTTCGCCTGTGACGAGGCGTTGCGGATCATCGAGGCATACGAGCCACCCGAGAAACCGGCATCCGACATCCCGGCGGTCGGCGGCACCGGTCACGGCGCCACCGAGGCGCCGCGCGGTCTCCTCTACCACCGCTACACCGTCGATGCCGCGGGCATCATCAGCGACGCCGTCATCGTGCCGCCCACCGCGCAGAACCAGCCGTCGATCGAGCACGGCCTGCGGCAGTTCGTGCAGGACCGCCTCCACCTCGACGACCCCGAGCTGACGAGGCAGTGCGAGCAGGCGATCAGAAACTACGATCCGTGCATCTCCTGCGCGACCCATTTCCTCGACCTCACCGTGGATCGCGGGTGAGCGCTTCGGCGGTCGTCATCGGCATCGGCAATCGCTACCGGCGGGACGATGGATCGGCGTTGCGGGTCATCGACGCGGTCGCCGGTCGCGTGCCCGCCTCGACGGTGGTCCTCGAGAGCGACGGCGAGCCTGCCCGGCTCATCGACTCGTGGGCCGACGTGCCACTCGCGGTGGTCGTCGAGACGGTCCGGCAGGGCTCCCTCCCCGGGTCCGTCACCGGCATCGAGTGGGACGAGCACGCCGCACCCGCACACAGCGGTGAGCACGGCTCGCACAGCCTCGGGATTCTCGAGGCGATCGCTCTCGGGCGGGCCGTGGGACGGATGCCGCACGCGCTCCGCATCGTCGGCATCGAGCCCCAGGATCTCGGCTGGGGCGAGGGCCTCAGCGACGCGGTCGCCGGCAGCATCGACTCCGCCGCGGACCTCGTCCTCGACTATCTGGGCTGCACAGCGCACCGCACGCCGGCTCAGATCGACGCCCCGTCCCCCATCGCGTAACGTCGCAAGCGGTCAGCCGCGACACGGCAGCGATCTGCGACCAGTCGGTGCACGCTGCCGTCCGGGTAGACACCGTCGCTTCGCACACCCGCCGGACGGCCGGTGAGCAGCTCGATGCCGTCGTCGATCGACGAAACCGCCCAGACGTGAAACCTGCCGTCCCGAACCGCATCGACGACCGCGTCTGTGAGCATGAGGTTGTCGATATTGCTCGCCGGGAGCATGACGCCCTGCTCACCGCTCAGGCCACGCGCCGAGCACACTTTGAAGAACCCCTCCACCTTCTCGTTCACGCCGCCGACGGCCTGGACGTTGCCGTGCTGATCGACCGAGCCCGTGACCGCGATGCCCTGCTTGATCGGCAGCCCCGAGAGCGCTGAGAGGATGGCGTACAGCTCTGTTGACGATGCCGAATCACCCTCCACCTCGTCATACGACTGCTCGAACGTGATGGTGGCGCGCATGGGAAACGGCTCGTTGCGGGCGTACTGCTCCGCAAGATATCCCGACAGGATGAGAAACCCCTTCGAGTGAATGGGGCCGGATGCGTTGATCTCGCGCTCGATGCTCTCGAAGCGGCCTCTCCCCACCGACACTGACGCGGTGATCCGGGTCGGTAGCCCGAACGCATAGCCGCCGACGGCGACGACGCTCAGGCCGTTGACCTGTCCAACCCTTGCGCCCTCGGTCTCGATCGTGATGATGCGTTCGTCGATGAACTGGTGCACCCGCTCCTCGGTGAGGTTGGAGCGGTACTGCCGCTTGGTGATCGCCAGCTCGACGTCATCTCGTCCGACCAGCGCATGGCCCCCGGACTCCGCCCAGTAGGCGGCCTCCGCCGTGATGTCGGCGATCTCAGCGAGACGGGTCGAGAGACGGTGCTGATCCTCTCTGAGCCGCGCACCGTGCTCGACGATGCGGGCAACCCCGCCGCGCGTGAAATGCCTGAGACCGGCGCTGTCCACCACCTGCCGGACGAACGCGGCATACGACTGCACGTTCTCGTCGCTCCATCCCATCTCCGGCGCGAAGTCGACCTGGACCTTGAAGAGTCCGGGGAAGTCCTCGTCGACGGCGTTCATCATCCCGTACAGCCGCGGCGAGCCGATGAGAACGACCTTGACGTCGAGCGGTATCTCCTGCGGATGCAGCGAGCTCGCGGGGATGAGCGTGACCTGCTCGGCGAGATTCTCGATGACGACCGTCCCGGTGCTCAGGGCTCGCTTCAACGCATCCCAGACGAAGGGTTGCTGCAGCACGTGCATCGCATCGAGCACGAGGAACCCCCCGTTGGCCCGATGCAGGGAGCCGGCCCGGATGTTCCTGAAATCGGTCACCATCGCCCCGAAGGTCGCGTGGTACTCGACTCGTCCGAAGAGGTTGTAGTACGTCGGATTGCGTTCGACGACCACCGGGCCACCCACGGTGTCACCGTTGTCGACGGCGACGTTGATCCGGTAACGCAGCGTGTGGTCGTCACCCTGGCCCCCCGGCATCAGCAGTGCCGTCGGCTCCGGCTGGGGAGTGTCGATACGCCGAAAGTCCGGCAGGTGTCCCGGCACGTCCGCTTCCACGGCCGCGAGAAGGTCGAGCACCGGTTGCTCAGCCGCGTACCGCTCGCGAAGGACACGCAGGAGTGGCGCGATGGCGTTGAGCGCGGTCTCACGATCGAGTTCGTTGAGCCGCTGGATGCCCTCGAGCTCCACGCGTTGCAGCCGCGGGAGCTCGACGCCGAGGCGTCGCTCGAGCTCTGCGGCCTGATGCTGAATCGCATCGCGGTCCTCCCCCGACAGCGCATTCACCTCGGGTGGCGTGAGAGCGTGACCTGACCGTACGGGAACCAGCCCCATGCCGCCGGGAGAGAACTCCAGCATGAATCCGGCGCCGAGCGCGATCCCCTCGAACTCCTTGCGAAGCGCCGTCACCTGATCGTCGACGCCGGCGGCGATGGCGCCGCGCCGTTGCTGGTACGTCTCATGGCTGAACGCGCGCGCAATCTCCCGGCGCGCGTCGGCGACGAATTGATCGACGTCACGAGCAAGGCCGCGCCCTGTTCCAGCCGGCATCGAGAACGCCGCCGGGTGGTCCGGCGCAACGAAGTTGTGCACGTACACCCAGTCACGCGGCGCCGGACGGCCGGCGGCGATGCGCCTGACGTGGTCGAGCACGGTGGTGAGCCGTCCCGAGCCGGGTATGCCGGTTGCGAAGACGTTGAACCCTTTGGTGCGAATCCGGAGCCCGAACCCGAGACCGTCGATGGCGCGCGGCTGGCCGACGGTGCCCTCCAGGGGCGTGACGTCCGCCGTCGTCTCGAAGCCCAGGCTGGCCTCGTCCAACCGGCGGCGCAGGCGATCGGGAGGAAGCGCGAGGGAGTCTGCGATTGGCACCGGGGCGATGATCTCACCATCAGCCGGGAGCGCGAGGGTGGTCAGCCCGGTGGCGGCGACACCCCCGCCGCGTTCGCGCCGGCGGTGCGCAAAGCCAGGTAGAGCTTCTCGAGGCGGTCGATGTTCGTGACCAGGCTGAAGGACTCGAGTGCCCGCGCGCGAGCGCGCTCGCCGAGGCTGCGCCGCAGCGCGGCGTCGTCGTGGAGCCGTCGCAACGCATCCCCCAGGGCCGGCTCGAGTGGCGAAACGGGGATGACGAGGCCGGCGTCGCCGGCGACCGCGCCGTCCTCTCCGGCGTCGGTGGCGATCACCGCGCGACCTGCGCTCATCGCTTCGAGCAGCGCCAGTGAGAGCCCCTCAGCCGTCGAGGGCAGGACGAATGCGTCGGCGGCACGAAGGAGGTCCACACGGTCGTCCTCCTCCGAGAGCACGCCGAGGAGGCGCACCTGGGGGTGCTCTGCGGCAAGGCGCTCCAGCTGGCGTCGTTGCGTGCCGCCCCCCGCGATGACGAGCAGGTGATCGTCTCCCCACCCCTGCGCGAGGAATGACCGAACCAGGTGTGGCACTCGCTTCTCCGGATCCAGGCGCCCCATGTACACGACCACGAAGCGTCCCTTCAGCGCAGCCCGTAGCCGCGAGCGACCGGGCTTGAATCGATCGGTGTCGACGGCGTTGGGGATCACGACGATTCGCTCCGCGTCGCAGCCCGATTCCACGAGCAGCGCTCGCTGTCCCTCGCTCAGCGCCACGATCGCGTCGAAATGCGCGAGACGCCACGCCTGAAAACGGTAGATCTCGCGGAGGACTCGCGCACGTCCTGAGTGCAGGGTCCCATAGGGCAGATGCACCGTCGCGACCGCGGGGATGTGCCGGTGGTTGGCAAGGCTGGCGACGGCGCCGTCGAGCAGCGAGAAGCTCACCGAGACATGGACGACATCGGGATGGAACCGGGTCAACTCCGCGCCGATGCGATCCAGTGACCCCGGCAAGGAGACCGTGACCGTCTTCAGGTGGACGGCGCGGAGAGCCACCTGCCGAGGGGCCGGCGCGACTGCGCCTTCGCGGTGCGCGAAGAACAGCACCTCGTGGCCCCGAGCGCGCATCGCTGCGACGGTTTGCCGGCTGTAGGCGGCGAGGCCGTTGCCGTGGCGTCCCTGGAAATGCCCGAACCACGCCACACGGAGTCGTGTGGTGTCCGGTTGGAGCAGGTCTGAGAGGGCCACCCATCGCAGCCTAGAGCCCAAGGGGTCGGATCTGCCTCGGAAAGCGTTTGACCGCCCCCCAAACACGGTACTGAGGGATGATCAGGAAGCCCATGCCGCAGTTCCACCGACTTGTGCGCTCGCGCGCCCTCCGTATCGCCGTGACCGGAGCCGGCGTGGCGCTGCTCATTCACGGCATCAACATGGGACAGGCCGCGGCGGTGCTCGGGCAGGCGGACCTCCGTCTCGAGCTCCTCGGTGTGGGGCTCACCACCCTTGGCCTCACCTGCGCCGTCCTGGCCTGGGCCACCGTCGTGCGTGCGTCGGGAGCCTCGGTCGCGCTCCCTCGCCTGGCTTCCTGGTACCTGCAGGGGGTGTTCGTCGGACACGTCACACCGAGCAGCGCCGGCGGCGATGCCACTCGCGCGACCGGCGTGAGCCGGGCGATCGGCCACGGACGGGGCGTCGCCTCGCTCGCCGCGAGCCGGATGGCCAGCGGGCTCAGCATGGCCATCTGCGGGTTCATCGGCGCTCTGGTGGCCAACGTGGATTTCGGCGTGCCGGTCATCCTCGCGGCTGCGGCATACCTCGGACTCATGCTCGGGATCTGGTGGCTCGCACTCGGGGCGCATCGGCTGACCCGAGCCCTGCACCGGCACGATCGGCGCGTCGTCGCGACGGCCGCCCGCGCGGTGAGGCCGGTCACCGAGGCTCTCGCGAGCTTTCGCGAGACGCCGGGCGCGCTCTTCGGCTGCGTCGGATTGGCGGTCGCCGGGTGGCTGCTCAACATCTTCGCCATGCAATCGTTCGCCGCGGCCGTCGGGGTTCATCAGCCCCCGAGCATCTTCGCCGTGGTGGTCCCGATCTCCCTTATCGCCACCATGGTGCCGGTGGCGATCAACGGCATCGGCCTCCGCGAGGGCGTGCTCGTCGGCCTCCTCGTCCACCTCGGCGAGGGACCGGCGCGGTCCGGCGCACTCGCCATCCTCATCGACCTGCAACTCATCCCCTTTGCGATCATCGGCGCGTGGCTCTTCATCCGCTCGCATCGCCGGGAGCCGGCCAGGCTCATCGCCGCTGGAGCCGTGTAGGCGGGGTCATTCGACCCTGCGGCCCAAGGACGACCGCCTCTCACCGGATGGCGCGATGATTCGGTAGCGTCAGGGCATGGCCGCCAGCGACGCCGACGCGCACTCGACGGCGCCGGTCTCGAGCCCCCGGGTCCGGGGAATCTCGCGGCATCCGGTCGCCTACGGCGTTCTGCTCGCCTACGCGGCGGTCGCCACCGTGCTCATGCTGGTGCGCGCGGTCGGCGTGACCTCGGACCACGTGCTCCTCATCGTGCTGGCGCTCGCGGCCCTGCTCGCCCCGGCGCGGGCGTTCGTCTGGGATTTCCTTCCGTTCCTGAGTGTCGGCGTGATGTTCTCGGACGTCGGCACGATGGTCGAACGCAACACCGAGTCAGCGCACACTGCGGCGCCCATTCTCGTCGAGCACGCGCTCTTCGGCGGCAATGTCGCGTCCGTCTGGCTGCAGAGCCACCTCAGCGGGATCGCGTCCTGGATCGATCTCCCACTGGCGCTCGTCTATCTGAGCTTCTTCGCAGCCCCGATCCTCTTCGGGCTCTGGCTCTGGATCAGGCATCGCGAGCATTTCGGGATGTTCGTCAGCGCCTACGTCGGAATGATGGCGGTGGGGTTCCTCGTCCACGTCGCCTACCCGGAGACGCCGCCCTGGCTCGCGGCACGCGACGGGTTTCTCCCTCCGGTGGACCGCATCACCGTGAGCCTGCTCGACCACCTGGGCAGCATCGGACGCCTGTACTCCGGTGCGGACCCCGCGCCGTACGGTGCGATGCCGGCGCTGCACGTGGCTGTGCCCGCGCTCATCGCCGCCACCATCATCGGTACGCGCGGCCGGCATTTCGGCCGGCGCTGGCTGTGGCTCGCCTATCCGTTAATCATGGCCTTTGCGACGGTGTATCTCGGCGAGCACTACGTCCTCGACGCACTCGCGGGTATGACGCTCGGGTTCCTCAGCTACGCGGTGGCTCGCGGCGTTGCGGAACGCATGTGGCGCGCTCGAGCGCGCTCGAGCGAGACCGGGATCCGGCTCGGCGACGCGGCGTAGATGACCCCGGACGAGCCGGGACCCACCCCGCGATCGATCCACCTCTTCGCGCATCGCGGCGGCATGGCGCACCGCCGCGAGAACACCCTCGAAGCATTCACGTTCGCCCGTTCGCTCGGCATCCGGGGCGTGGAGACGGATGTGTGGTTGACCCGCGACGGTCAGCCCGTCCTGCACCACGACGGCAGGGTTCGCATGCCGGGCGGCCGGCGGCGGATCGCGGAGGTGGCGAGAGCCGATCTCCCGGCGCACATCCCATCACTGGAAGATCTGTACGCGCACTGCGGCACGGACCTCGAGATCGCCATGGACATCCTCGACCCCGCAGCCGCGCTCCCGGTGGTCCGCACCGCGCTGAGCGCCGGAGGTGGCGCGGTCGCGAGGCTCTGGATCTGCAGTCCGAAGCTGGACACGTTGACGTCATGGCGAGAGCTGCATGGCGAGATCCACCTCGTCCACTCCGACCGCGAGTGGAACCGCACGCATCGTTCGGACATGGACGCGCATGTTCGCCGGCTCCGCGAGCGCGGCATCGATGTCCTGAACCTGCAGCATCGCTCGTGCTCCCCGGCGGTCGTGGGCGCATGCCATGCGCAGCGCATCGCGCTGTTCGCGTGGGGTGTCGTCCGCGTCGCGACCATGCAGCGCCTGCTACGCATGGGTGTCGACGGCATGATGAGCGACCATGTCGACCGGCTGCTCCACGTCATCGGGCTCGCGTAACCGACACCCCCGGGCGTGGCGGGCAATCAGTGCGCAGCCGCGTGTTCCACAGGCTGGCGGATGATCGTGCGGAGTCTCTCCTCGGCGGTGCGCCTCGGATCGCTGAGGTAGATCTCATGATGCCGGCCCCGGCACCGCAATCCCTGCGTCGCGATGAAGTCGTGGAGACGCGCGATGTCCTCCCGCTCCGCGGAGTACGCACCGATGTGCAGCAGTTGCGCAGCCGGTCCTTCCTCCCATGTGGTGAGCACGACACGGAGGGCGGCCAGGATGCTCTTTCGTTCGGCTGCGTCGCGGGCCACCTCGGCGACGATGGCGTCGCCGACCTCGGCGGGTTGCGCGATGAGCGCGGTCCACCTGACCTGGTCTGAGTCAGCACCCGTCGTCGCCCAGTCCACCGTATCCCAGAGCGTCTCCAGGGGACCCATGCGCGAGGTGCTGACGCCGCGCTGCTTGAGCGCGAACTTCACGCCGTAGCTGACGCTGTACAGCGCCTGGATCGCCTCCTGGAATCCGCCCGCATCCGGTCTCCCGCAGCCGTCGTACATCAGGTACGGGAGCGAGGGGACGTCGATCAACTCGATCTCGCCATGAGTCGGCGGTCGCATCAGCTGTTCGATGGGCGATGCCGTCTCTGTGATCATCGCTGCACCTCCTCGATGCCACGAGTGTCACGCGCCCGGCCCGCGCTCACCAGTGCCGTCGGTCCTCTCCGGACGTGTCGATCGGCCTCGTCGAGCCTGCAGGCGCAAAACCGATCGACTAGAGTCGCCGCTGGTGATGAACGTGACCGCCGTCCTCAACGCAGCGCTCATTCTGGCCCTGGTGGGCTTCGTCCTCTACCGTCAGACCATTGCCCGCCCCGTGGTCGCCCGGAGGCTGTGGCTCCTTCCCGGAATCCTCGCCGTGATCGGCATCGCCGCCATGACGCACGTGGACAACGGCACGCTGAGTGGCACCGCCGTCGAGTACCTGGCCGTCGACCTGGTGGCGTCGATGGCGCTCGGCGGCGTGCGTGGATGCTTCGTTCGCATCTTCGAGCGGGATGGTGTGATGTGGCGGCAGGGCGGACTCGTGACCGTCGCGCTCTGGCTCGTGACCATCGGCATCCGGATCGTCATCGCGATCCTTGCGGGCGCCGCCGGGGTCGGCACCGTCATGAACGCCGCCCTGGAGCTGTCACTGGGCGTCAGCCTGCTTGCCCAGAACGGCGTGGTCGCGCTGCGCGGCTCACGCATGGGCCTGCACTTTGCGCCGGACCTCGCCACGCGCCGACGCCGAATCCGTTCCAGCAACTGGTGAAGGGCTCCGACGGCCGGCACCGGTCCCAGGCGTCACACCAAGGCGAAGCCTCAGCTCCCCTCGAACCCGATGTCCGAGAGGCCCGGCGGCGTGGCACGCGGCAGCACGGTGTCGACAAAGGACTTGACCGCCTCACCGAGACCGACGTCGTGACCCGCTGCCTCCGAGAGATACCAGCGATGGTCGAGCACCTGGTGGAAGAGTTCGGCGGGCTCGAGCCGGCCGCGCAAGGCTTCCGGCACGGCGGCGATCGTGGGTTCGAAGACATCGACGAGCCACCGCCGCGCCGCATAGGTTTCCGACACGGGTCCTCCGGAGGTCGCCTCGAGCTCGGTGCGGAAGCGCGCGATGTCACCGAGCAGGCGCCGCGCCTGGTTCTCCTGGACCTCGAGCCCGGTCAGCGCCTGCAGCGTGCGCACGTGATGGCCCGGCTCGACGACCCGGGGCTGCAGGCGGAGACGGTACTGGCCGCCCTGGGCACTGACCTCGACCTCCTCGACGTCGAAGCCAAGCGAGTTGACCCGCCGCAACCGCTCCTCGATCAGGTAGCGCTGGTCGGGGGCGAACGCGACCTCGCGCACGAGCTCTGACCAGAGGCGCTCGTAGCGCCGCCGCAGCTCCCCGGCCGCCTCGACCGGGTCCATGTGATGGACGAGGCCCTCGGCGGTCACGTCCATCAGCTCGCCGGCGATGTTCTCCTCGGCCACCATCACGTCCTGGTTGCGCTGTCCATCGCTGAGCTGCGGATGCAGCTCCCCGGTCTCGGTGTCGACGACATAGGCGCCGAGCGCTCCGGCGTCGCGGCGGAAGAGCGTGTTGGACAGAGAGCAATCACCCCAGAAGAACCCGGCGACGTGGAGCCTGACCAGGAGATTCACCAGGCCGTCCAGCAGGCGGTCCCCGAGAGCGTCGTCCGCGCCGGTCGCCCCGAGCACCCGGCGGTACGGGAGCGAGAAGTCGAGATGGCGGGTGATGAGAACGGCGTCCAGCTCATCGCCCTCCGCTGCCCGTCGAGAGCCGACCCGGCGTCCGGTGACCACCCCGGCCACCGCCACGACGGGGATGAAGAGGCGATCGAGCTCGGCCAGCAGCCGGTATTCACGCTCAGCGAGGCGGTAGGACAGCTCTTTGAGCGCATAGATCGCCTCGCCGTAGCGCACAAACCGCACCACGTGACGTGAGATCCCGCGGGGCACGTCGACCAGGCGATCGTGCCGCCAGCTCGCCAGGGGAAGGTCCCACGGCAGGTCGAGGAAATCCGGATGTCCGGTGCGCCTGCGCATCTGGAAATCCACCGCTTCCGAGGTCACTCACGCCGCCTCTGAGTTCGCTGAACCTGGTCCGCTGCACGATGACACACGCGCTCGGAAGCCGACGCCCTGGCGAACCAAGCCGCTCAGCGACGGCAGGCCAGGTCCTCCGCTGCTCCCTCACCGGGAATCTCGCCGGGATCGAACACGCGCGACCTCGTCACGAAGTGCTCGTCCGGCCCCGCGGGGAGCGAGAACCCTTCGGGCAGGCCCTCGCCGACGTCGAGGATGAGTTGCGTGTGCTTCCACGCCTCGAACTGACGATGGTCGATGTAGAAGGGACTTCCGCCGACGTCGCCGAGGAGCACGTCGTGATCGCTCAGCACGAATTCGCCCAGCTCGAAACAGATCGGGAGGCTGCCATCACAGCAGCCCCCCGACTGGAAGAACATCACCGGCCCTCGCTCCCCGACGAGGCGCCGGATCGCCTGCAGGGCGGCGGAGGTGGCGATCACACGCGCGGACGACGCGACCGTGGAGGTGTGATCGCTCACCATTCTTCTAGCCCTCTAGAAGAAGCCCAGCGGCTTCGGGCTGTAGCTGACCAGAAGGTTCTTCGTCTGCGAGTAGTGCTCCAGCATCATCTGGTGATTCTCGCGTCCGACGCCTGAGATCTTGTAGCCACCAAACGCCGCTCCGGCGGGATAGAGGTGGTAGCAGTTGGTCCAGACTCTCCCGGCCTTGATCGCCCGGCCCATCCGGTACGCCCGGCTGCCATCGCGCGTCCACACCCCGGCTCCCAGGCCGTAGAGGGTGTCGTTGGCGATCTCGATGGCCTCTGCCTCGTCCTTGAAGGTCGTGACGGCCAGCACGGGTCCGAAGATCTCCTCCTGGAAGACCCGCATCTTGTTGTTGCCCTTCAGGACGGTTGGCTGGAAGTAGTAGCCGCCCGCGATGTCCTCGCTGACGGTTGCGCGCTCGCCGCCGATCAGGCACTGCGCACCCTCATCGCGACCGATCTTCACGTAGGACTCGATCTTGTCGAGCTGCTGCTTGGAGTTCTGCGCCCCGATCATCGTCGACACATCGAGCGGGTTGCCCTGCTTGATGGCGCGAATACGTGCGAGACAGCGCTCCATGAACTTGTCGTAGATCGATTCCTGAATCAGCGCGCGCGACGGGCAGGTGCAGACCTCGCCCATGTTGAAGGCGTAGAGCACGAGCCCCTCGACCGCCTTGTCGAGGAACTCGTCGTCAGCCGCCATGACATCCTCGAAGAAGATGTTCGGCGACTTGCCACCCAGTTCCACGGTCGACGGGATGAGGTTCTGCGCGGCGTACTGCATGATCAGCCGGCCGGTGACGGTTTCGCCGGTGAACCCGATCTTCGCGATGCGGGGGCTTGATGCGAGCGCCTTGCCGATCTCACCACCGGGTCCCGTGACGATGTTGATCACGCCCGGCGGGACGATGTGCGCGATGACCTCTGCCAGCTTGAGAATCGACCACGGCGTGGGCGATGCCGGCTTGAGCACGGTGCAGTTGCCTGCAGCCAGAGCGGGAGCGATCTTCCACGCGGCCATGAGCAGCGGGAAGTTGAACGGGATGATCTGTCCGACGACGCCGAGTGGCTCGTGGTAGTGGTACGCGACGGTGTCCTTGTCGATCTCCGTGCTGCGCCCTTCGAGAGACCGGGTCGCTCCGGCGAAGTACCGGAAGTGGTCGACGGCCAGGGGCAGGTCGGCTGCGAGAGTCTCGCGCACGGGCTTGCCGTTCTCCCAGCTCTCAGCCACCGCCAGCATCTCGAGATTCGCCTCGATGGCATCGGCGATGCGATACAGCACCGCCGCACGGTCGGCGAGCGACGTTGCGCCCCAGGCCTCCTTTGCCGCATGGGCCGCGTCCAGCGCGAGCTCGACGTCCTCCGGGGTGGACTTCGCGACCTCGCAGAAGACCTTGCCGTCGACAGGACTGATATTCGGCATGTACTTGCCGGCCACCGGTGGCACCCAGCGGCCGCCGATGAAGTTGTCGTAACGAGGCTTCAGCTGCACCACGCTGTCAGGCTGTCCTGGCGGTGCATACACCTTGCTCGTGACCGAGGGTTTCACCTCGGTCTGGACGGGTTCGATCGTTAGGGTCATAGTGCGGCCTCCGTTGTGACGGTTGCTCATCGGAGACTCACGCTAGGCGTGCCGCCCCGGGATCAATAGGGCCGGACGTCACGTGCGAGGAGGGCACATCGGCTCTGGACAGGCGCGGGGGCGGCCGATGCACCCAACGAGCGCTGCTTCAGGAGAGGGTGGCGAGCCTCTCCACGCTCATCCAGGCCTCTGCCGGCCATGCTCCGTCTCGGGCCCGGCTCGCGGCCTTCCACCCCTCGGGGTGGTACACGGCCAGCAGTCCGACGAGGTAGAAGTGCAGCAGGCGAATGCCGGGGGTCCGGCACAGCGGCGTGACGTCGAAGCCGAGCCGCGCAAGGGCGGGGGCGACGAGCGAGACCCCATGGACGGCTGCGACCGGACCCAGCGACCCGGCCGTCACCAGGCGGGCAAGGCTCGCCAGGTCTCTGCGTGCGCTCATCAGGACCTGAAACGGGCTCCATCCGGCAGCCTCGGCACCCGGTGCGACGGTGGCGTTGGCGAGGTGCAGCTCCACGATGCGATCGCCGGCACGCACGGCGGTGCCGTCGGAGAGCGTGACCGTGGCCCCGCGGTGACGGTGGACCTCGACCTGGAGGACGGAGCGGTCACCCAGGCTTCGAACGTGGTGGCGCCGCAGGTATCGGCGCTCCCACCACGTCCAGACCTTGAGCACGCCGCCGGCATGCCCGTCGCCTGCGGCGCTGTGCATGATGAGCCACCAGAACGGCTGCGCGAGCCCGTCCGCGATCCGGCTGCCGGCTCGCTCGCGGCCATATCGCCGGCGTTGGCACGTCACCGTGCCGAGCCTACTGCCTCGATGTTCCGTCACCCACGACTCGGATGACCTACGATGCCGCTCGGATGGCTCGGGTCTCCGGTTGACCGAGGAAACGACCGCCGGCAGGTGGCGGGTGCGCCTGTCGCGGCATCGCCTCTGGATAGGGTTTCGCGGGCACTGGGTCACCCTCCTCGGTGTGGCCGCGGTCGCCGGCCTCGTCGTCGCGGTGAATCCGGGCAGTGTTGCGCTCGCGCTCGATCACGCGTCGACCGTGTTGCTCGTCGTGATGCTTCCCGTCGTCCTCACGCTGTACTGGGTTCGCGGCGTGACCTGGTACGTCATCGTCCGCGCCGCCGGGCAACCGGTTCGCTTCGCGCAGGCCATTCGCATCACCTTCATCAGCCAGATGTTCGTCTTCCTCCCGGGTGGAGACCTCTGGAAGGTGCCGCTCGTGAAGCTGGAGGAGGGTGACGGCACCGACGCGGGAGTCCTGACCGGGACGGTGGTGTTCGATGACCTGATCTATCTGTTCGTTCTCACCTTCGCCATGGTCCCTGTTGTCGTCGGGACGCCGGTCCTTTCGATTCCGCTCGCCGTGGCGCTGCTGCCCCAGCTGGCGATCTTCGCGATTCTTCTCTCCCCGAGCGTCTACGGGGCGCTCGCAGGCCGCGTCGGCAAGCTCAGACCATTTCGTCGCTTTCGCCGCGAGCTCGATCTGCTGGGTCCGGCGTTTCGCAGCCTGGTGCATGTGCGAACCGTGCTGCCGGTGGTGGCGCTGGATGCGATCGCCGCATCGCTGTCGATCTCACTGTTCGCACTCGCGCTGGCGTCGGTGCACGGCACCGGGTCGGACCTCCTCCATGTCGCCTTCACCTACTCGGCAAGTCAGGTCGTGACCAACCTCACGGTGATCCCCGGGGCGCTTGGCGCGTACGAGGGGATGATGACCGGTGCCATGGCCCTGCAAGGGGTCGCGCCGGCAGCTGCGGCAACCGGGGCACTCCTCTACCGCCTCGGCAATGACGTGCTCATGGCGTTGATCGGGCTCGTGGTCGCTGTGGTGTACGACCGCGAGCATCTCCTCAGCCTCGGTCGGTCGGGAGGGCCGCGGTTCTAGTCAGCGCGGCAAGGCAGGGCGAACGGGTCGGTACACGGGCTCCCACATCGCACCGCGGATGAGCGATTCCACCCCGGAGGGGTCCAGGCCGCGCAGCCGGTCGGTGTTCGCCGCGGTCGCCACTGCCAAGGCGACGTGCAGCGACACCTCCCGCACCCGCTCCACCGGCGGCATGATCGGCGCTCCGGGCACGGAAGCATCCACGAGACGGGCGACCGTGTCGGCCGCGGCGAGCAGCATCTCATCGCTGACCGTCGTCGCCCCGGCGACGATGGTTCCGAGACCGAGGCCGGGGAAGACGAGCGCATTGTTCGCCTGGCCGATCCGGTAGCTCGTCTCGCGATAGGTCACCGGAGGAAATGGGCTTCCGGTTGCGACCAGGGCCCGCCCGTTGGTCCATGCGACGAGGTCGGCGGGAACGGCCTCGGAGAGCGAGGTCGGGTTCGAGAGCGCGAAGATGATCGGACGCTCGACGTGAGCGGCCATCTCGCGAATCACGTCCTCGCTGAACGACCCGGGTTGCGCGGCGCAGCCGATGAGCAGCGTCGGCCGCACTCGCCGCACCGTCTCCATGAGGCCGATGCTCCCGCCGTCTCGATGCCACGTCTCGACCTCCGTCTCGGGGCGGGCGTACGGACGCTGAAAATCACGCATCCCGGATGGCATGCCCTCCACGAGGAGTCCATGACTGCCGAGGGCCCAGAGCTTCCGCCTCGCATCATCCGGCGCCATCCCCTCGCGCACCATGGCGCGGCAGATGAAGTCGGCGATGCCGATCCCCGCCGTGCCCGCGCCGAACACCACGACGCGGTGCTCGGCCAGTGACATCCCAGCGACGCGCGTCGCCGCCAGCACCCCGCCGAGCACCACAGCACCGGTTCCCTGCATGTCGTCGTTGAACGTGCAGATCCGACTGCGATAGCGCTCGAGAATCCTGCGCGCGTTGCCCGCGCCGAAGTCCTCCCAATGGAGCAGCGCCTTCGGGTAGTGCGACGTGGCCGCCTGCACGTACCGGTCGACGAACTCGTCGTAGGCGGCGCCGCGCGCGCGCTCGTGACGCGCACCCATGTACGCCGGGTAGTGGAGCAACTCCTCGCGATCGGTCCCGACGTCGAGCACGAGCGCGATCACCCGGGTGGGGTCGATCCCCGCTGCCGCGGTGTACACCGCGAGCTTCCCGACCGAGATGTCGATGCCGCCGACCCCCCAGTCGCCGATGCCGAGGATCTGCTCCGCATCGGTCGCGACGATCAGGTCGATGTCGTCCGGGCCGGCTCCCAGGTTGTCGAAGGCAACGTCGATGCGATCCGCATCATCGATGCACAGATAGAGTCCCCGCGGCCGCTGGAATTCCTTGCTGTACCGCTCGATCGCCTCGCCGATCGTCGGCGTGTAGACGATCGGCAGCATCTCTGCAAGATGCTCGCGGAGGACCCGGAAGTAGAGCACCTCGTTCCGATCGTGGAGCGAGTCGAGGAAGAGGTGCTTGGCAAGGTCGTCGCCCTGGTGCCGGTACTGCGCGTACGACCGCTCCGCCTGCAGCTCGATGGTGGTGACCGCGGTCGGGAGCAGCCCGTCCAGGCCGAGCGCGGCGCGCTCCTCGAGCGTGAATGCCGACCCCTTGTTGAGGAAGGGCGCTTCGAGGATGTCCTGACCTCGCAAGGTCGTCTCATACGCTCCGTCCGGAGCGGTCGTGAAATGGCGTCTGTTGGCAACGGCCGTCACCTGGTCACCTCCGATGCGGCGATGCTGTGGCGCGTGAACGGGGAAAGCCGGCGAACGATGCGTCGCGCAAGCCGGTCGGGGTGCGTCGTCGGCGGCTTGGCGAAGGCGCGCGGATGCGCGGCGTAGAAGATGTCCTTGGCGAATTCCACCAGACCAAGATACGTCACGATCATGGCGAGGAGGATCAGGAAGAACACCGGCGGGAGCGGCGCGAAACCGAGAATCCCGGCAACCGGCGTGAAGGGCACGATCGCGCCGACCACAGCGCACACCGTCGGGACGATGAGCATCGCATGGCTCGGCCGGCTTCGGAAGAACGGAATGCGGCGGGTGCGGATCACGTAGATCACCAGCGTCTGGGTGGCGAGCGACTCCACGAACCAGCCGGTGCGAAACTCGCTGTGCCCCGCCTTGAGCAGCTCGAGCATCACGAAGAATGTCAGGAAGTCGAACACCGAGCTCACCGGCCCGAACACGATCATGAAGCGGCGCACGAACGCGATGTCCCAGGCCGCCGGACGGGCGAGGGTCTCGGAGTCGACCGCATCAGTCGGTATCGCAAGCTGCCCGGCGTTGTAGAGCAGGTTGTTGAGCAGGATCTGCGATGGGAGCATCGGCAGGAACGAGAGGAAGACCGACGCCGCCGCGGCGCTGAACATATTGCCGAAGTTCGACGACGTGGCCATGAGCACGTACTTGATCGTGTTGGCGAAGACCCGGCGCCCCTCGACGACACCGTCGGCGAGCACGCCGAGATCCTTGTCGAGCAGCACGATGTCGGCGGCATCCTTGGCGACATCGGTCGCTGAATCGACCGAGATGCCGACGTCGGCGTGGTGCAGGGCAACCGCGTCATTGACGCCGTCGCCGAGAAAGGCCACATCGACACCAGTGCGCCTCGCGACCTTGATGATGCGGGACTTCTGATCGGGACTGACCCGGGCGAAGACCATGGTCGTGGTGATCGCAGCGGCCAGCTGCGTGTCGTCCATCGCTTCGAGCGCGGCCCCGTTGAGCACGCTGCCCGGGTCGACGCCGATCTGCGTGCACACGGTCGCCGCGACCGTGCCGTTGTCACCGGTGATGATCTTCACGTCGATACCGAGGCCGCGCAGCCTCGCGATTGCCACGCCTGCGCCGGCTTTGGGGCGGTCCACGAACGTCAGGAAGCCCACGAGATTCAGGTTGCACTCGTCCGCCCGGGTCAGATGGTCCATGGTGGCCGGTCGCGTTGCCACGGCCACCACCCGAGCCCCCTCGTGGAACAGCCCGTCGAGGGTTGAGGCCGCAGCGGGTGCCGGCGAGGTGCACTGCGCGAGCACCGCCTCGGGCGCACCCTTGGTCACCAGGATGCGGCCGTCCGGCCCGTCGACCAGCACCGAGGCAAGCTGACGTTCGTGATCGAAGGGCAGGCGGGCAACCCGCGTGTAGGCCGAGGGTTGCGACGCAAGCAGACTCGGGTCCCTGCTCCGGTTGTCCGCCCACAACGCCTGGTCGAGCGTGTTTCCCCCGACCGGCCCGTCCCGCCCCGGTGTCGACTCGTTGCAGACCAGCCCGAAGACCAGTGGGGCGTCGGAGGGCGCACCGTCGGGAGCGAGGCTGCGGTCGAACGTGATCGCACCATCGGTGAGCGTCCCCGTCTTGTCGGTGAAGAGGATCTGGATGTTGCCGAGATCCTCGATGGCCACAAGACGCTTCACCAGCACGCGCTTGCGTGCGAGAACGCGGGAGCCGCTCGACAGGCCCACCGTGACGATCGCCGGCATCAATTCCGGTGTGATGCCCACGGCGATCGCCAGCGAGAAGAGCAGCGCGTCGAGGATCGGCTTGTGGAAGGCGATGTTGCAAACAAAGATCGTCAAGGTCAGGACACCCGCGACGCGCACCAGCAGCGTCGAGAAGCTGCTCAGGCCCTGCTGAAACGCGGATGCGGTGGCGCGCTCCGCCAGCCCTGCCGCGATGCCACCGAATGCCGTCGCCGTTCCGGTCGCGACGACCACGCCGTGACCCGCTCCCTCGTGGACGATCGTCCCCATGAATGCGCACGACGGAAGGTCGACGCCCGCCGCCGCAGGCTGCGGTTCCGCCGTCTTGGTGACGGGCAGCGACTCACCGGTGAGCACCGCCTCGTCGCATTCGAGCGCGTCGACGTCGAGCAGGCGCAGGTCGGCGGGCACGATGTTCCCGACGGCGAGGCTCACGACGTCGCCGGGTACCAGCATGATCGTCTCGACCAGCTGATCCCTGCCGTCGCGACGGACCATCGCGCGGTGGTGGATCTCCTTGTGCAGCGCTTCCACCGCGCTCTCGGCGCGGAACTCGTTTATGAAGCTGAGCAGGACGCTCACCGCCACGATCGCGGCGATGATCACCGCGTCGGTTGGATCGCCGGTGAATCCCGAGACCGCCGCGCAGGCGAGCAGGAGCAGCAGCAACGGGTTGCGAAACTGGCGGATCAGCACGCCGGTCGCGGTGATGCGATGCTCACGGAGGACGTTCGCCCCAAGTACCTGGAGGCGAGTGGCGGCCTCGGTGGAAGCGAGGCCCTGATCGGTCGTGCCGAGCGCTGCCAGGACGGCTCCGGCGCCGGTACGAGCCGCGGTGGCGAGGGTCATGCCCGCGGCCGCGGCGGGCTGACCAGCAGACCGATTCGCCATCGGGTGGCGCCGGCGGTCCTACGCGCTCGAGGCTCGAGGAACGAGCAGGAGTGGCAGCTGGGTGTGGTGGATCAGCGACCGCGAGACGCTGAACTGCGTCACCCGGTGCAGGAGGCTGCTGCCGCGAGCGCCGATCGCGAGCAGATGGAGCCCGGGGGTGGTGGCCGCGGTGCGGAGGGCTGACGCCACATCGGGACCGACCACGACCCGCACCGTCACGGCTGGACCGCTCTCGGTGCGAAGCCTCGCTGCCAGCTCCTCGAGGCGCCGTGTCGCCTCGGCGATCGCCTCGTCGCGGTCGTCGTCCTCGCTGTTGACCACGGCGACGAGCTCGAGCTCTGCACCGGAGCAGCGAGCGACCCATGCGGCGAGGCCCGCAGCGCGCAGCGCCTCAGGCAGGAGGTCGCACCCCACGACGATGTGCTGCGGCGGCCACGCCTGCCCGTCCTCCCGGACGAGCAGCACCGGTCGCAACGAATGGTGGATGACGTCCTCCGACACCCGGTATGTGAACAGCTCCTCGACGACACCGAGCTTGCGTCCGCCGACCACGATGAGCCCCGCGCCGACCGCGCCTGCCACCGCCAGGATTCCATGCGCTCGGGACCCCTCAGGCGCATGCACTCCGGTCACGGGACAGCCCAGCTCAGCCTCGATCACGCGCGCCTCGGCACCCGCGACGGCGCTGCCGATCCGCTCTCCGACGTCCGGTGCGCCGCTGACCGTGGTTCCCGGCGACCAGACGTGGACGACGTGCAGTGCCGCGTTGCCGGTTCGCGCCAGGTGCGCCGCCGCTCCTCGCGCCCGCTGGCTCGCCGACGTTCCGTCGGTGGCAAAGAGGATCGTCGTCGGATCGGTGTTCATCGCCTCGCCTCGCTTGGATTGTGTTCGCCGTGTCGCCTCGATCGGCGACCTTGCCGGCAGGATGTGAGGGTAGTCATTCAGCCTCCAGGGACGTTCTGCTTCGGTCAGTGGCCACGCGCCCAGCGGAGGCGGAGGATGTCCTCACGCTCGCTCTGGGCCAAGCGCTCCCGGCTGGCGCGGAGTGCCTGCTCGAGTTGCGGGACTCTCCGACGCTCGAGGAGCCTGAGGCGCCGCCGTGTCTGGAGCAGCTCGGCGTCGATGTTGGTCAGCGCCCGCTGGATGGCTGCGTGCTCCGCGGCCTTCGAGACCGCGTCGGCGAGGGCCACCAGGGCGCGGTCGGTGGCGCTGCTCCCACCGCTGGCACCGGCGAGGCCGAAGTCCGGGAACTCGCAGGTGGCCTTCGCGGGAATCGCGACCGCCATCACGTTGTGCCAGTCGACGCTCACGTCCGCCGGTGCCTGGATCTGTGCGCTGACGAGGGCTATCTGATTCCGGTGGCCCACACGCAACGAGCGTGAGCACCAGCGTTCGGCCTCGGTGCTCGCCTCGATCCAGGCGGCACGAGCGGCCGCGGCGTGTGGCTGCCGGCGGTCGCGTTCGTCGGACAGCAGCCGCTGTTTGCGAGAGAGAATGTCGATCCCGCGGTGCGCTGTCGCGAGGCGTCGTCGCAGCCACACTTGCCCGGCGCGACCGGGTGGAACGCGGATCACGGCGCGGTCTCCGAACCGGCCGGCGCATGAGCGGCGACGTGCCGGGCCAGGTCGGCGGGATCCAGCCGGGAGAGGTCGCCCACCGGGAGCAGGGTCAGCGCGGCCCAGGCTCGCTCGAGGCTGTCGTCGATGGTTCGACCCTCGGAGCGGCCCTGATTCACGAATCCGATCTCCAGCGCGTCGGCGAAGCGGAGGTAGGCACGGTCACCCTCCCCCAGCCCGCTCTCACCGACGAGGTCGGTCAGCTCACGCACTTGGCGGGCATGGCTCAGCGCGGCATAGACCTGACCCGCGACCGCCATGTGATCCTCGCGTGTCTGATCGCGCCCCACCCCATGGCGCATCAGCCGCGACAGCGACGAGAGCGCGTCGAAGGGAGGGTAGACATTGCGGCTCTGCATCTCCTGCGACAGGACGATCTGACCCTCGGTGATGTACCCCGTGAGATCCGGGACCGGGTGGGTGATGTCGCCGGCCGGCATGGTGAGCACCGGAATCTGGGTCAGCGATCCCTCGCTGGTCTGGAGCCGGCCGCATCGTTCGTAGAGCGACGCGAGATCGCTGAAGAGGTACCCCGGGTAGCCCTGGCGACCGGGGACCTCGCCGCGCGCAGCCGAGACCTCCCGGACGGCTTCCGCGTAGCTCGTCATGTCGCACATGAGCACGAGGACATGGCCACCGCGCTCGAACGCGAGGTGCTCGGCGACGGTGAGCGCCAGCCGGGGAGTGAGCACCCGCTCCACGACCGGATCCGACGCGGTGTTGATGAACAGCGCCAGGTCCCCCGATTCCGACCGTTCTTCGAGGACGTCGCGAGTGGCGTCGGCATCTGCGTGGGTCACGCCCATGGCGGCGAACACGATCTGGAAGGCCCCGGCCGCGACCCGGGCCTGGGCGGCGATCTGCGCTGCCAGCTCGAGGTGGGGCAGGCCGCCGACCGAGAAGATGGGCAGCTTCTGTCCTCGGACCAGTGTGGTCAGCCCGTCGATTGCCGAGATCCCCGTGACGATCGGGTCCCTCGGCAGCTGTCGCGCCGCGGGGTTGATGGGAACGCCGTTGACGGCGACGAGGTGATCGCCACGCACCGGTGGCCCGCCGTCGATCGGCTCTCCCCGCCCGTTGCAGACCCGTCCAAGCCATTGCGGCCCCACGGGAACACGCATCGGGGTCCCGCTGAAGGCGACTCGGACCTTGTCGAGGCTGATCCCCGAGGTGCCCTCGAACACCTGGACCACCGCCAGGTCGTTGCTCACGTCGAGGACGACGCCATGGCGCTGCTCCCCGGTGTCGAGGGTGATGGTCGCGTCCTCGTCCCAGCCGACACCCGATACGTCCTGGACGATGAGCAACGGCCCGCTGACACTTCGCGCTCCCGTGTACTCGATGGGGATGGCGTCGATCATCCGAGTGCCTTCAGGGTCGCGAGGACGGAGTCGCGAACAGCGGTGACCGCCGCGACGTCCTCGGCACCACCGCTCTCGCGGGCGGCGGAGACACGGGCGAGGTCGAGCTCCTCGAGCCGCTCGGCGCTGACGCCGTGATCGACCAGCTGGAGGAAACGCTCCTGGATCGCGAGGACCATCTCGAGCAGTGCCTTCTGTTTGGCCTCGCCGCAGTAAGCGTCGTCGTCACTCATGGCGTCCTGCTGCAGTACCGACTCCTTGAGGAGCTTCGCGGATCGGAGGATGACCCGCTGTCGATCGGGCAGCGCGGCGGCGCCGACAAGCTCGACGAGGGACTCGAGACGCTCCGCCTCGCCGAGCAGCGCCAGGGCGAGCGCTCGTCGCTCCGCCCACTGCGTGTCCCCGTCTGCGGACCGCACCCCGGCGATGGCATCCGAGTCGCGGGAGAAGCTCTCGTTCCAGCTCACGGCGGGGTAGTGGCGGGCATACGCGAGGTCGCGGTCGAGCGACCACACGCACCGCACGAAACGACGCGTCTGCGCGGTCACCGGCTCGGTGAGATCCCCGCCCGGAGGCGACACGGCGCCGATGATGGTCACCGATCCCCGGCTGCCGCCGAGAGTCGTGAAGCTCCCGGCTCGCTCGTAGAAGGCGGCCAGCGCGGAGGCCAGCGTCGCGGGGTATCCCTCCTCCGCCGGGAGCTGATTGGTCCGAGACGCGAACTCGCGCAGCGCCTCCGCCCAGCGCGACGTGGAGTCGGCGATGACCACGACGTCGTAGCCCATGTCGCGGAAGTACTCGGCCACCGCCGCCCCGGTGTAGATGCTCGCCTCCCGGGCCATCACCGGCATGTTCGACGTGTTGGCGATGCACACCGTCCGCTCTCGAAGCAGACCGCCGGTGCGTGGATCGCGCAACTTGGCGAGGTCGTCGAGGACGTCGATCATCTCATTGCCGCGCTCGCCGCAGCCGACGTACACGATGACCTCGGCGTCGCACCACTTTGCGATCTGCTGCTGCAGCAGTGTCTTCCCGGTGCCGAATCCACCCGGCACCGACGCGCTGCTTCCGCGCACGATCGGGTACAGGAGGTCGAGCACTCGCTGTCCGGTGCGCAGCAACCTCGGTTCGCGGTCCCGCGCACGCGCCGGCCGCGGGACTCGCACCGGCCAGCGGTGCGACATCGAGACGTCGACATTGCCGACGCGCGCGATCGGTTGATCAGCCCGAGCATCGCTCTCAGGCGCGAGTTGCGTGAGCACTCCCTCGATGCCGGGCGGCACCAGCACCCGATGCTCGAAGTGCTCGCCTTCGGTGATGCGGCCCAGCAGCGCGCCGCCGGCAACGTGCTCTCCGACGGTCGCGGCCGGCGTGAAGTGCCAGGTCGTCTCCGCGGCGGCAGTGTCGGATCGGCCGGCGGCGAGCCAGACCACCTCGGGCTCGAGCGGTCGCAGAATGCCGTCGAAGACGTGGCCCAACAAGCCTGGTCCCAGCGTGATCGACAGCTGCTCACCGCGGCTCGTCACGCGGTCTCCGGGGGCGACGCCGCCGTCGTACTCGTACACCTGAGCGGTGGCGACGTCACCGTCGATGCTGACGATCTCTCCGGCAAGTCCGGCCTCACCGATGGCGACGACGTCGAACATCGCGACGCCGTCGAGGCCGACGACATCGACGACGGGTCCGTTGACCCGCCTGACGCTGCCCTTGACCAGTGCGATCGGTGTGCCGCTCATGCCGTTGCGCCCACCTGCTCGAGCGACTCGCGCCCGGGCTCCTCGATGCCCGCGAGCACCTCATCGAGCGCGCGCGATGCGATCGACGTGAGCGTGTAGTCCAGACTTCGCTTGCCGGCTCGCGCGCGAACGCCGCCGCCATCCACTCCGTCACGCACGATCTCGGCCGACGTGCCGAGACGGTGCTTCGCGCTCGCTTCGAGGTTGTCGAGCAGGTGCTGATATTCCGGACCCTCCCGGAAGGCCATCGCGGCCGCGATCGCGCGGACCCGAGCGGCCGCCTCGACCTCGTGCTGCGCGTCGAGCACGAGCGCGCGCGCCGCGCGCTGACTCGCGATCAACTGGGCTTGCACGCTCGCCTCCGCCGCACGCGTCCCCTCTGCGCGCGCCTGATCGACGACCGCGGCCGCGGTCGCCTCGGCGTTCGCGAGCGTGGCTGCGGCATCCGCGCAAGCTTTGGCGAGAAGTTCGGCTGCGCGCGCCGACGCATCGCCCAGCACGCTTTGACGCAGCGGTTCGAGCTGAGCTATGGCATCACCGCCCAGAGCGGCCCGCCGGGCTCGCGCAGCACCGACCGCAACGAATCGGCGGCGCTCCCGGTCAGGATCACGAGGCCGACGTCGTCGGGCAGGGATGCCCACGCGGCGCGTGCCTCGGTTGCGCCGGCGGCTGCGACCACCGTAACGCCGACCATCGCGAAGGCGACGACGCTCTGCTCCTCGCCGAGGGCCACGATCCGGCTCATGCTCTGCCGATGAGCAGGAGCGCCACCACGAGACCGTAGATGGCGATCCCTTCCGACAGACCGACGAACACCATGGCGCGGCCGAAGAGTTCCGGTTTCTCGCTGATCGCCGCGAGCGCCGCGGAGCCCGTGTAGGCGACGGCGATCCCAGCGCCCACCGATGAGCCCGCGACCGCGATCGCAGCGCCGATGAAGGCGCCGCTGGTGTCCGCGGATGACGACGCGGTGAGCTGAATCGCACTGGCCCCCGCGCCGGCGATGTGGCTGATCACGAACGCCACGAGGACGAGCACGACCAGGCAGGTGGCGCCGAGCACCCACGCGGCCACGCGCGGACTGGTCCGCAGCAGAACGCTGGCGCTGACGCCACATCCCGCGGCGATGACGAGGCCCGCGAGGCAGACTGCGATCGTAGCCGTCATGGTTCAAGCCTCCACGATGTCGAGACGCCAGGGATGAAACCTGCGCCCCTCACCGACGAACACGCGAGAGAACAATTCGTAGTACTCCAGCCGGAGCGCCTGAATGGCCACGACCAGGCCCTCGAGTCCAAACGCCACGGCATTGCCGGCCGCGAACACGATGATGCCGACAATCGTCATCCAGCCGCGGCCTGCGAGAGATGACGTGGCGGTCCAGACGAGTCCTTCGATGGCGGCATGCACCAACCCGAATGCCGCGAGACGGGCGAACGACACGAGGTTGGTGCCGACCCTGATCACGGTATCGAAGATGCCGACCAGGATCTCGGCGGCCGCCGCGCCGCCGGAACTTGCCTCACTGCGGAGACCGAGCGTCAGGAGGACGAGCCCGGTCACGCCGGTGGCGGCGCCCGCCACGAAAAGGGCGACCTGGTGCCAGATGACCCCGGCTGCGAGCGCTCCCGCCGAGGCGAACACGGCGAAGCCCGCGACCCCTGATGCGGCCACGAGCGCGCGTTCCCACCCGCCTTCGCGATACCGGTTCACCGTCCCCATGACGTAGCTCGCGGTCATCAGCACGGCGCCGAACACGACCGCGGCAACGAGCAGCAACTCGGGGTTGTCGAGCGGACGGATCCAGAGTGGCTGGACAACCCCGGTCGGCCCGAAGAACTCTCCGAAGACGACACCGAAGACGCATGCCGACACACCGCACGCGGTGACGAGGATCCATGCGCCGCGAAGGCTCGGCCAGCGCCGCTGCAGGCCGGCGAGGATGCCGAGCAGCGCGACGATGGCGCCGTGCCCGGCGTCGGCGAACATCATCCCGAACATGACGACGTAGGTCGCCGCGGCGAAGAGCGTGGGGTCGACGTCGGCGTAAGGCACGACGCCGAAGCTGTCGACGAGCAGGTGAAATCGAGTCCGGCCCAGGGTGTCGGCGAGCTGGGTCGGCGGGTCGACCCACCGCGGACGCGCCAGTCGCACCACCGCACCGCCGAGCGCCTCGATCCGAGTGGAGAGCGCACTCACCTGCGAGATCGGCATCCATCCGACCCAGGCCTCGATGCCGGCGTGGTGCACGCCCCCGGCGGCGAGACGGTTAAGCTGCTGCTCCCCCGCGAGCAGGTCACGGCGTCCCTTTCGCTCCAGCTCGGCCGGATCCACCGGAGCACGTGCCAGGACCGCCTTGCCCGCATCCGCCGCGGGAGCGAGGCGGCGGAGCGCCGCACTCACCTCGTCCTCGGCCCCGCCCGCCGCCTCGTCGAAGTCGAAGCATCCTGCGCGCGCCATCTCCACGAGCCCTTCGCGAACGTGGGCATCCGGGATCAGGAACGCGGCGCGGCACATCCGGACGGCGCCGGATCCACCTTCAGACGGCGGCATCGAGGGGCTCCTTGGCGCCGCCTGCGGCGATCTCGAGCGCCGTCGCAATGCGATGCGCCGACGACGCGAGCGTCGCCATGGCGCCCAGCACCGGTTCCTTGGTGCCCATCGAGCCGTGCAGCAGCCGGGAACCCTCGTCGCGGACCTGCCCCCACCACCGCTCCTCGGCGTGCCACAGGTTCTGTTCGGACCACGAAACCGTCGTCGTCCATCGCCAGCCCGAGGGCAGCGACGGTGGCGTCGCCGCCAGCGCGCCGCCACCTGGGCGCTGCGCGACGCGCTCTCGGGAGGCGAAGAGCCAGGCGGCCGCATCGGCCCAGGTGCGGAGCTCGGGCGTCGCGGCTCGCACTCTCCGGTACCACGCCCGGCGCAAGGCGATCCTGATCGCATAGACGTCGTCGCCGTCCGCGTCGCCCCAGGCCGAGACTCGCATGAGCCGCCGGATGTCCGCCGCGTTGCTGGTCCCGGCCAGGCGCTTCGAGATGACCCCCAGACGGCCGAGATCATAGGGAGCCTCGGACGGCGCCCCTCCGAAATAGGCGAGCCGATCCTCGATGTTCTGGATCTCGAACCAGAGCACGCAGCAGCGCACGGCTTCCACACCCTCGGACGGGAGCCAGCCGGCCAGAATCCTCATCTGCCAGAGCAGTGCCTCGAAGATCATCCGCTGCGCCGCCTCGACCGTCGCGGCCTCACCGATGCGATGCCCCCATTTGGTCGGGCCGAGCAGGGCGCACGCGGACTCGAGATCCGGCGTCGCAGCCACGCGATCGGCGATGTCCGAGACGTCGGCTGCGGCCAGTGCTCGGGCGCGAACGTCGCCGCCGATCCATTCCCCGCTCATCGATCGGCGGCGCCTCCAGTCGCCAGTGCAAGCAGACGCTCGACGACGGCGGCGGCCGCCGCCTCGGCCGCGGCCTGGCCGCCGGCGCGGATTGCAGCCGCCTGGGTCCCTCCGCGATCGAGCAGTGCGTCGCGCTCGGCGACGAATCGATCGAGGCGCTGCTGTGATGCCCGCGCCTTCTCCACGACCGCCTGCTCGGTCGCCCGCGCGATGGTCGATTCCGCGGCTGACCCGGCCCGCAGACGGATCGCCTCCGCCTCGATGCGTGCGGACTCGACGAGCGCGTCAGCCTCGCGGCGGACGTCATCGAGCGTCGCGAAGACCGGGGCGAGTTCGCCGGCTCGGGCTGCGTCGGCGTCCTCCGGTGGGGCGACGCCGGACATCGCCGCGCCAGGGGGTGACAGGCGCCGGAACCGGCGCAGAACGCTCGCCATGGCTGCAAGGATCGGTCATCGGCGCGGGGAGAGGCCAGGGCCAATCGGCCCTATCTCGGAGAGCCCAGCGGCTCCCCCATCCGGACCTCTCCGCTGGACCGCAGCGCGGGCGGCCTCGCGGACCTCACAGCGCGCCCGGGAGCACCCGCGTGTTTCAGCCGCGATTGACGGTATCTCGAGGGACGAGCGCAATTCGGCACAATAGCGGCGTTCGGCGGACGGTAACGGGAGGACGGACCAATCGTGTCGATGCAGCGCGGATCCGGCGCGTTCCCCGAGAGCTTCCTCTGGGGAACGAAAACCGCCGCGTATCAGATCGAAGGCTCGGTGGACGCGGGCGGTCGCGGCCCCTCCATCTGGGACACGTTCAGCCACAGGACCGGCACCACACGGAATGGCGATACCGGCGACGTGGCGTGCGACCACTATCGGCGTCTGGACGAAGACCTCGACCTGCTCGCGCAGCTGGGCGCCGGCGCGTACTGCTTCTCCGTCGCGTGGCCGCGCGTGCAACCGACCGGCAGCGGCCCGGCGAACCAGTCGGGCCTCGATTTCTACCGCCGCCTGGTTGACGGGCTGCTGCGCCGATCCCTCGTGCCGGTGGTCACCCTCTATCACAGGGACCTGCCCCAATCCCTCGAGGACGCGGGAGGCTGGGTATCGCGCGACACCGCCGGCCGTTTCGGCGAGTACACCACGATCGTTGCAGAGGCGCTCGGCGACATGGTCAGCATGTGGATCACGCTCAACGAGCCCTGGTGCTCGGCGTGGCTCGGGTACGCGACCGGCGAGCACGCGCCGGGAATCCGCGACCACGGCAAGGCGGCCGCCGCAACCCACCACCTGCTCCTCGCCCACGGAGCGGCGCTGCAGGTGCTCCGCTCGACGATCCCGTCCGCACGAGTCGGCATCGGGTTGAACATCCAGCCGATCCGTGCGGCCACGGATCACGAGGACGATCGCGCCGCCAGCCGTCGAGTGGATGGCAACCTGAACCGCCTGTACCTGGATCCGCTCTTCAAAGGACGGTATCCCGACGACATGCTCGAGCACTATGACGGGAGCACACCCGGCTTCGATGTCGTCGCTGACGGCGACCTCGAGGTGATCAGCAGGCCGATCGACTTCCTCGGTGTGAACTTCTACTCCCCCACCACGGTGTGCGCCCCGACGCGCCGTGCGGAGGCGCAGGCGGCCGGGTTCTGGATCCCGGAACCGGACCGCAGGGCGCGGGTCGGCGATCTCAACGCCGTCCAGGTGCTTCGCCCCGAGGTGAGCCGAACCCAGATGGGTTGGGAGATCGAGCCCGGTGCGCTGACCGAGATCATGGTGCGGGTGCACGATGAGTACGGAACCCTGCCGCTCTACGTCACCGAGAACGGTGCGGCGTTCGACGACTACATCGGGCCGGACGGCGAGATCCGCGACGGTGAGCGCATCCAGTACCTCGACGGCCACCTCCGTGCGGTCCTCGACGCGGTGGGCGCCGGAGTCGATGTGCGCGGGTACTTCGTGTGGAGCATCCTCGACAACTTCGAGTGGGCGCACGGATACTCCAAGCGTTTCGGCCTCACCTGGGTGGATTTTCGCAGCGGCGAGCGCATTCCCAAGGCAAGCTTTGCCTGGTACCGGAACACCGTACGCGCCAACGCCCTGGAGCCCTGAGCAAACTCGACCGGCGCACGCGCCGTCTCCTCACCGGCCCGCCGTTCTCGCCAGCAACGTGCGGCGGTTGCTCGTCCCGGTCTTGGCGAAGATCGATTTGAGATGGTCCTGCACGGTGTTCTCCGAGAGGAACATCCGCTCGGCGATCGTCCTGGTATCGGATCCCGCGATGAGATGGCTGTACAGCTCGGTTTCGCGAGCGGAGAGTGAACAGGCTCGCGCGAACAGTGTCATTCGCTCCGCCGGACCGGTTGCCTCGATCGATACCGCAATGTCCTGATCTGCAGCCCGCGACGGAGAACCGATGCGAGCAGCCCGGAGTGTCAGCCACACCCCGCCCGACAGGTGCACGCGGGCTGTCGGAGGGTGATCATCGACGCCGGCTTCAACGGAGAGGAGTTGGGCGGCAACGTTGTAGGCGCCCGCGGGGACCGGCCGGCGATCACCGTCGGGGGGTACTAGCAGTCGCAGATACTCGGTTGTCTCGAGCGTCTGCGCGCGCACGTCGAGGTCAGGCGACAGCACGAGGATGACGGGTCCAACCCGGACGGACGCGGCTGCCGCGCGATGCAGGGTCTCAGCCTGGCAGCGGCGCAGCGCCGCGGTGATCGGTTTGACGACAGCGGTCAGGAACGCCGCGTCCGTGTCGGTGAATTGGTTTCCCGCAGCTGTCCGCCAGAGGTCGAGAAAGCCCCAGCAGCCGGACCTGCATCGAAAGACCACCGACGCAACATCCGACACCGCATAACGCGAGAGCATCTCGCGCCAGACCAGGCTGCGCTCCGGGTGGCCTTTCGTCGACGCCCGCAGAAGTGCAACCGGCGTGTCCATTCCCGTCCAGCGGTTGACGGAGGTGAGGTACTTCAGCTTGATGAGACGCGGGAGTTCCGGGAGGCACGGGACATCGGCGAGCGGCGCGGATCCGACCTCGGTCTCCGGGTCCGTCAACAGCCACGCGTAGGCATCGAACCCGACCACGCTCCGGATCTCGTCGAGGACGGCGACCCGGAGCGAGAGCGCGTCCGCCGTCGTCGTTCGGCAGATCTCGGCGATCCTTTCGATCGCTCGAGACGGTGCGTTGATCGAGACCACAGAACGATCGTACGCGGACTCGGTCCTCGGCTCGACCGATCAGAAGATCCCACAAACCTGGGATTGCGACCTGGGAGCGCCCAACCCCATTGTCGAACAACGACGAACAACGCGAGGAGACTCCCATGGCGACACTGCACATCCAGCATGCGGTCACCGACTTCGACACGTGGAGGTCCGCATTCGATCGCTTCGCTGACGCTCGACTGGCCGCGGGCGTCCGCGCGCAACGCGTCCACCGCCCGGTTGACGATCAGAGGTTCGTGGTGATCGACCTCGACTTCGACAGCCCCTCCGACGCGCAGGCGTTCCGATCGTTTCTGACAACCAACGTGTGGGCACGGCCTGAGAATTCGCCCGGATTGGCGGGAACACCCGAAACCATGATCCTCGAGTCCGTGGAGCTCGTCTAACCACCGGAGGGAGATGCTGCCGCGCTCACCTCTTCCCCATCGGCCTCATCGAGGTCCCGGCGAGTGCCTCAGGGGAGCTCCGCGACCCAGGGCTCGAGGAGCCGGCCGAGGTTGACCGTCCATCCCACGCCCAACACGGTGGGGACGATGATCCTGCGGTCGGCCGGGTTCCACAAGCGCTCGCGTGCGCGAGCGAGGGTCGGCCGCCGGAGGTCATACGGTATCCGGCCGGCGATCGCCCCCTCCCAGGTTCGCTGGTCCGCGGGCTTGCGGAGCTCGGTGATGACGGCGGCTCCGAGCAAGCTCGCGCCGACGACGGGGCCGAGCCACCGCCGCCGGGAGGTCCGCGAGTGCCGTGCGCCGGTCATACCCACATGGTGGCCGTCGATGCGGTTGGACGGAAGGGTCCAAGGTCACACGCCAACTGACCACCGACCACGGCGAGGTAGGATCGCCAGTACCCGGGACGCCGCCGGCAACGGCGTTGGTCAAGGCAGCGACGATCCCGTGAGGAGGTTCGGCAGGCGTGTACCCGTTCGAGCGCTTCACGGAGGCGGCCAAGCGAGTGCTGACGCTGACGCAGCAGGAGGCCGAGCGCGCGCATCACAGCTACATCGGGACGGAGCACATCCTCCTCGGACTGCTTCGCGAGCACGACACCGTCGCGAGCGTGGCGCTGGACCGCATCAGCGTCGACATCGCCGACGTGCGCCGCAGCATCGACACGATACTCGGGGCTCACGAGCGGATCGTTATCCAGCAGATCATCCCCACATCGCGCGTGAAGACAATCATCGAGATCTCCTTCACCGAGGCACGCCGTATGGGCGATGATTTCGTGGGGACGGAGCACCTTCTGCTCGGACTGCTCATCGAGGGCGACGGTATCGGCGCGCACGTGCTCAACGACCTGGGCGCAAACCTCGAGAACGTCAGGGCGGAGATCGACATCGTGCGGAAGGCCCGCACGATCGTCGAAGAGCCGGGAAGGACGCGCCTCCCGACCGCGAGGGGTGCCGCGCACGTTCAGAGTGCGTCAGCGCCGAGCGGGCATCGCCTCGTGCTCTTCGAGTGCGTCGGGGAGGCCGCTGACGACAGCGAGCCTGTGTACGTGAACCCCATGTATGTCGTCCGCCTGGATTCAGCTGGTGAGGACCAGACGTCGATCACGCTGCGGCATGACGTCTCATCGCCACTCGTCGTCCGCGGAGCTGTGCACGAGGTGGCGCGGCGGCTCTCGGAAGCCTAGCAATCGTTCTCCTCACCGACAGAGGCTTCCTTCAGTCGTCTTGACAATGCGTGATCGTGGACGTCAGGACTTGAACGGAGCGCGTCGTCGCGGCGATCGGACTGAAGGAAGCCGGCCTGCCTCGACGAGCGCTCGACGCAGAACGAATTCGATCTGGGCGTTGGTGCTGCGGAACTCGTCTCCTGCCCACCGAGCCAACGCATTGTGCACCTGGGGATCGAGGCGGAGCAGCACGGACTTCCTCCGGATCGGGAGCACCGCAGCCGTGTCGACAACCTCGCCCATCAATACAACGACCCGGCATTCACCACTGGCTGCAGATCGTGATCGCTGCAGAGCACGACCAGCAGGTTGCCCACCATGGTTGCCTTGCGCTCCTCGTCGAGTTCGACGACGGCATCGGCCGACAGCCGATCCAGCGCGAGTTCGACCATACCGACGGCGCCCTCCACGATTCGATGGCGGGCGGCCACCACTGCATTCGCCTGCTGGACCCGGAGCATCGCCTGGGCGATTTCGGGCGCATAGGCGAGTCGGGTCAGCCGCGACTCGATGACCCTCACGCCGGCGGCGGTGACGCGCGCCGCGATCTCCGCGGAGAGTTCCTCGTTGATCTCATCAGCGTTTTCGCGCAGAGAAGGGATGTCGCTTCCACGCGTGTCGTAGGCATAGCCGCTCGCGATGTGACGTACGCCGGCCTCGGCTTGGACGCGGACGAATTCAACGTAGTTGTCGACCGCAAAGAGCGCTCGTGCCGTGTCCTCCACAACCCACACGACGGCGGCGGCGATCTCGATCGGGTTGCCGTCGCCATCGTTGACCTTGAGCATGCCCGTCTCGTGGTTGCGGATCCTTGTCGATACGCGATCGCGTCGAGCCCCGGGGTGCACCCACCACAGGCCGGGCCGGCGAACCGTGCCCTGGTAGCTGCCGGCGAGCCGGAGCACCACCGCCTCACCGGGTGTGACCGAGGTCAGCCCTCGCAAGCCGGCCAGCGCGAGCAAGAGGAGTGGCACACCGATGCCGATCAGCGCGCCGGATGAACCAGCCCCATGGAATCGCTCAATGAGGCCGCGGCCGAGGAGGCCGGCACCCGCGACGAGCAGAATCATCGCGCCGACGAGGGCTGCCCAGCCAGACAGTGCATGCGGCGGCTGCTCACTGACGAGCGCGGGGGTGTCGGCGAGCGAGATTCTGCCTTTGGCTTTCTCCAAACTCATGGCGGTCCTCGTGAGGTTGACGCTGAGGCTATTGGGATGATATCACTGCGCTATGGCGGCCGACATGACCACCGCTGCCCGCGGGGAGCAACCATCCGGGAAACCTCCTGCGTTGGTCGTCGACCACCTCACCAAGAGCTTCGGCGAGCGCGTCGCGTTCCAGGACGTTTCGTTCTCCGTTGCACAGGGCGAGGTATTCGGGTTCCTGGGACCCAATGGGGCGGGGAAAACGACCACGGTTCGGACGTTGGGGACACTGATCGCGCCAACATCGGGCTCGGCAAGCGTCGCCGGGATTCCCCTGACCTCGGACAACGGACCGGAAATCCGTCAGCGGATCGCGATCATGCCGGAGAACCCGGGCCTGTACCGACGCCTCACGGTGACCGAGAACCTGCAACTCTTCGCTGGGCTGTACGAGCAGCGCCACGCGGCTGCTCGGATCGGCGAGGCGCTCGAGGCGGTCAATCTCACAGCGCGCGCATACGACCTCTGTGGGAGTCTGTCCAAGGGACTCCTGCAACGTGTGGGACTGGCGCGCGCTTTGCTCAACGACCCTGCCGTCATGTTCCTCGATGAGCCGACGTCCGGGTTGGATCCCGTCGCCGCGCACGAGGTGAACGACCTCATCAACGGGCTGCGCCGGCGCGGGGTCACCGTGTTCCTGACGACCCACCGCCTCGAGGAGGCGGAGCGTCTGTGTGACCGCGTCGCCATCCTCAGCACCACGCTTCGCTTGGTGGGCCGGCCCGACGAGCTCCGTGAGCGGCTCTTCAGCAAGTCGCTGATCGTCGAGACCTTGGCGCCGCTCGTCGCACCTGACGATGTCTTCAACAGTACCGACGGCGTCGAGCACTGGCGACCCGAGGGCGCGAGCAGTTACGTGCTGCGTGTCACCGATCCGAGGAACATCGCTCCGCATGTGACCCGAGCCCTCGTGGCCGCGGGTGCCGACGTGGTCTCGATCAGCGAGTCCCGGCACTCGCTCGAGGACGTCTACCTGCAGTTGATTGACGAGGACCCGGAGGCATCGACTCGATGAAGTTCAGCTTCATCCGTCTGGGTGCGGTGCTTCGCAAGGAGCTCCGTGAATACCGCCGCAGCCCCTTCATCGTTGTGACCATGGGAATGCTCCCGCTCATCTTCCTCATCGAACCGTTGATCACCATCTTTCGCATCGGCCCGTCGGTGGGGGCGAGTAAAGTGGACGCGGCTGTCGGCGCCACGTTTCTCGTGCTGTTGATCGCGCCCGCGCTGCTGCCCGCTGTCATTGCCGCGTACTCCGTGGTCGGAGAGCGCGAGCAGGGCACCCTCGAACCCCTGCTAACCACCCCGCTGCGCCGCGAGGAACTGCTCCTCGGCAAGGCCCTCGGCGTCGTTGTTCCTGCGGTGGGCATCGCCTATGTCCTCTTCGCCTTCGTCCAGCTCTGCGCCCGGCTCTTTGCCAGCAATCCGGAAGTGGTGACAGCCCTCGGGCAGGGATCCCACATTCTCGCGGAGATCCTCTTCGCACCACTGCTCGCGGGATGGTCGATCTGGGTCGGGATCGGCATCTCGACGCGAGCGAGCGACGTCCGGGTTGCCCAGCAGCTGGGGACGCTTTCGAGCCTTCCGCCACTTGCCGTCGTCGCCTTGGCGACCTTCAATGTCTTCACGCCGAGCGTCACCCTCGCGGTGGTGTTCGCGCTGATCCTTCTCGCAGCCGACGTTATTCTGTTTCGCATCGTCGCGGCGTTGTTCGATCGCGAGCGGCTCATCATCGGCACGTCGGCTCAGCGAGCGCCGGGCGGTGGCGGTCAGATTCCACCTGCCGGTGCGGTGCGACAGATACGGCGCGTGGGGGTTAGCGACGATGGGTGACGGAACACTCAGGCTCGAACGGCGTTGGACCTCCCTGGCCGGGACAGGGGGCAACGCTCTGGCCGGAGGGAACAAGCCAATGACCATCGCAATCGACGGAACTGCCGTCGGCACCCTCGCGCCCAAGGAGACGGTCGAGGTGGCCGTCGAGCCCGGGCATCACACGCTGCGGCTCGGGCAAGGCAGGCACCGGAGCCCCGAGCGGTCCTTCGACGTTGCCCAGGACGAGGTCGTCCGCTTCTATTGCCACGGTCCCAGGTACGGCTGGCCTCAGCTCCTGGCGGCACTCGTGAAACCCGACCTCTGGATCACGCTCAGACGCGAGTGACGAGCCTCGCCCCCTTTGGCGGGTCGCAGGTCTCGACCTCCGGGTCAGTCGACAAGAGCCGCAGGACCACCGCCGGTGGACCCCAGGTATCCCGTCCTGAGCGCCCTGGCGGACGGGATCGATCCAGTTGATGGAGCCCGTCAGTTCGGCCTGATGACACGGACCATGAACGAGCTCCTGCACGCAGTCGCGGCGCAAACGGTCCTCCAAAGGACCGTGGCGCGAGTCCAGCCTCTCGACCACTCGCGTTGGCGTCCGCATTCCTCGTTGTGGGCGGACTTGCGCCGACCTTGAAGCTGACATGCGGCGGGCTTCGATGTGCGGGATATGTCAATGTCTCGCGCGCCCTCACCGTGACCGGGAGCTGACCGAGATGCGCTAGTGGGGCATCGCAAAAGCCTGGACGTCATCTGTCTCTGCGTACTCCGGGGTTACCAGGGCGAACCCGTCACCCACAGCAAGGACGCCCGGAGGTGACGCCAGTGAGATGGCGATGCTGGATTGAGAATCGACGAATGCAGGGAGCGGAAGCCGGGTCAGGACCTTGCCCGTGTCCAATCGAAGGGAGGTCAACACGAAGGTCCCCGGCGGACTCTGCGGGCCAGGAAGCGGTCGGTATGCGGGAGTGGAAGCCGTCGGCAACGCGACATAGAGGAGGCCGGCGGCGGTGATGCCGCAGGGTTGCCCCCCACCGGCAAGGCTCATGCAGCCCAGCGCGGGCCACTGCCGGCTCGCATTCTTCGCCACCCAGGTCGTCGCCCACTGCGAACTACCATCGGCTGCACGCCTGCAGTCGATGCCGGCGTCGGTGACGACACAGATGCTGCCGGCACCGCCAACAGGCAATACCGACCCGACGACGCCGGTAAGGTTCCAGCGCACTCGACCGGTGAGACCGTCGAGCACCACCATGTCGCCATCGGCTTCGAATCCGTAGACGTTGTCAATCCTGGTAGGGCGCAGCGGGCCAGGAGGTGCGGCAATTCTTTTCGGCGCGTTGGCTGGAGGGATGAGGCCGATGAACGCGGCAACGGCGACTCCTCCGGGGGTCCCCGCATCGACCGTGTTCGAGAACTGCGGCTCAAGGTTCCAGCCCGCCGGGACCTCCCACGTCCATCGCATCGCGCCGCTCGCGGCGTCAACGCCAACGACGCTTCCGCCTTCGCAGGTACTGACAATCGCGGTCGGGATGCCATCGACCGGCGGGCCCAGCCCGACCACCACGGCGTTCGGCTGAATACCCGGGGGCATGTCGTCAGGGCAGCCCCGTTGTGCGCGATCGCGCCACAGCTGGTGGCCCGTCTGCTCGCTCAGACCAAGCAGCGTTCCGTCTTCCTCGGACACGACCACAGTCGATCCCGTCAGAAGAGCCGGAATCGTCTGCCCATCATCCGGAAGGGTGACGCTCCACCTCTCGCGACCCGTCGCCGAGTCGTAGGCGACCAGCTCGCTGATCAGCGGCGCATCCAAGCCAGGCCCTTGTGCCTCGGCGTGCCCGGTCCCGGCGAGGACGGTCGTCGCATCGGCCACGACATCGAACAGGTTGGGATGATCAGCCGGCGGGGCGGCATTCCAGTCTGGCCGCCCGGTCGCGACATCAAAGGCCATGGTGCAACGCCCTTCTGGCCCAGTCCCATAGGCGGTACCACTCACGACCGTCGAGGGGCGCCCGATTGCGCCAGACCATGCCGGCGAGGCGATGCCGAGACTCTTGGCGGCAGGAGTCGCGGTAGCGCTGCTCACCGCGTTGAGTCGGGGAACAGGGCAGGTCACCGCTGACAAGACAGTGCCGGGCGACGGACCACCGCAGGCGGCCACGGCGAGACTCGCCGCCAGGGCAAACCCGGCAACGATCGAGGCGGGGCGCACGGTCAAGGTGAGCAGGCGCGTTCCCTTCCGCTTACCGATCTGCCTGCGAAGAGGCCATACGTGGAACCTAGCACCGGAGTCACTCATCGACATGGCCGTCACCAAGGCGTCGGATCAGCCTGCGATGCCTTCTGCCCGAGGCATTCGGAGGCCGCGGCTACGGGCGAGCGGCTCATGCAGCTCGCTGAGGACGAGGGGAGGCGCAACGGCCTTCATGCGCTGGGGCTCAACGTCTTCGGCCACAACGCAGTTGCACGAACCCTCTACTCAAGCCTGGGTTATCGGGAAACCTCGGTCCAGATGAGAAAAGAGCTCTGACGCGGACTTGACCCTCGACGTCGGGTGAGGTAATCGAGTTCGCCTCTGTCAGGGGTTCGAGGAGATCCAGCCTGCGATCTGTGCTCGTGAGTTGAAGCCAAGCTTGTTGAGGATGTGACCAACGTGGGTGGCGACCGTGCGCTCGGAGATGAACAGCCGGGCTGCGATCTGCTTGTTGCTGAGGCCTTCCGCGACCAACCCCGCGACCTCGACTTCGCGCTTCGCGAGGGGTCCGGCGTCCGTGCCCGAAGAAGCAGCCGCCTCGCTCCGCGCGGATTCACCGAGCGCCAGCCGCACCGCCGCTTGGCGGTCCAAGCGTTTCCCTGCCTCAAACTCGGCCTCAAACTTCGCCGCCCCGAGGGCTCGCATAGCCGACTCTGTGGCCTGGGTCTGGAATGGCGCATGCGGTCCAACGATCTTGGCGCCGGCACCAGCGCCGATGGTTTGCGCTGCCCCAAGCAGCCGGGCTGCGAGGCGCGCCTGACCAGAGCTCGCGGCACGCCAACTCAACGCCGCCAGGATGTAATACTCGGCTATCCGGTCGTCGATCTGCCCTGCGACGCGCAAGGCTTCGCTGGCTCCCGCATTTGCTTCGTCAAGGTCGCCGTTCGTCAGGGCGATAGCAGCTAAGTTGCGAAGCATCGATCCGAGGTAGAAGAGGTCGCCGGCGTCGCGACTCAGACGCATGCCCTCGGAGGAGGTCGCCGCGGCGGCGTCCATGTCGTTTGCGAAGAACGCATGGACGGCTCGCCCTTGCACGAGCTCGATGGTCGCGGCGTAGTCGCTGAGAGCAGCCGTGATTGCTTCGGCCTCATCCAGAAGGCCGCTGGCACCTGTGGGATTGCCGCTCTGGTTCTCGGCGTTGGCGGCGATCGAGAGTGCCTGCGATAGCTCCGTTGGCTGTCGCGTTTCCCGAGCCGTTGCGATAGCGCGGGTGAGCCATGGCCTGGCGGCTGCAGGGTCGGCCTGCAACACGCTCAGCCACCCACGAAGGCTGAGAGCGCGCACCTGCGTGCGCGGAGACGCCTCCCCTGATGCAAACAGGAGATCGAGCCAGCGAATGCTCTCCGTGGTTCCGTGTGTGATCCAGTAGTAACGCAACGACGCCGCTATATCCAGCCCTCGAACGGAGTCTCCGTGCGAAACACAGTGCTGGAGTACCGCTCGAATGTTGTCGATTTCGAGCTCGACCCAGGAGAGCCAATCAGGAAGCTGGTACCGACCCTCGGCCTCCGTCGACAGACACGTCGTCCAGTAATAGTGGATGCAACGCTCCGACAGATTGTTGTCCTCATGTTCGTCACGCAATTTGAGCGTGGCGTACTCGCGCATGGTTTCGTGCAGTCGATAGCAGTCACGGCCCCCGAAGTCCTCCTTCATGAGCAGCGATTTGTCGACCAGGGATGAGAGAAGGTCCAACGTGTCGGTCGCGGAGAGCTCGTCGTCTGTACACACCGATTCGACATCTTCGAGAGTGAATCGGGCGGCGAAAACGGAGAGACGCCGCAAGACGTGCTGTTCACGCGGCGTCAGCAGGTCGTAGCTCCAGTCGATGGTCATTCGGAGCGTTTGATGTCGCGGCAGCGCGGCGCGGCTCCCTCCGGTGAGGAGGGCGAAGCGGTCCCGCAGCCGCTCGAGGGTCTGTTCCACGCTGAGGACCCGGGTTCTGACCGCCGCGAGCTCAATCGCCAGCGGCAGGCCGTCGAGGCGCCGGCATACGGCAACCACAGCTGCCTGGTTCGCGCCCGTAAGGACGAACGTGCCGGAAGCCGCGGCTGCCCGCTCGGTGAACAGCACGACGGCTTCGTTCTCTCGCACCTGTGCGAGCGGTTCGGTTCCATCTCCTCGGGGCAGTTGGAGTGGCGTCACGGGCACCACGTGTTCGCCCGCCACCTGGAGCGGCTCCCGGCTGGTGGCAATCACGCGGAGGCCGGGAGCGGAACGAAGGGCCTCAGAGACGAGCTGAGCAGCCGCATCGAGAACGTGCTCGCAGTTGTCGAACACCAGCAACAACTGTTTCTCGCGCCAGAAGGACCTCAGGATCTGCAGGGGCTCCACCCCGGCCTGGTCACGGAGGTCAACTGCCGCGAGCACGGCGTTGGGCACGAGGGCCGCATCGCCGACCTCGGCGAGCTCGACCAGCCAGGCGCCGTCCCCAAATCCGCGTGAGAGGTCGGCTGCGGCCCGCAATGCGAGCCTGGTCTTCCCCACACCTCCTGGCCCGACAAGACTGACGAGTCGGGCGGTCGCGAGCTTCTTCCTGATCTCGGCCAGCTCGCGACGGCGGCCCACGAAGCTCGTCGTCTCGGCGGGCAGATTGCCCAAACGGTGGCGTGGTCTGGCCATGGTGAATCCGAGGCTACCCCTGAGTCACGGGCGCTGATGTCGATCGACTACGCATCGAATCCGTAATCCTGACGATTCGGCCGGTCTGGCCCCTGGCTCAGCCTGACGGCCATGACACACGAGCCACCGAGCCAGCGGGTCGAGGCGACATTCGTCGGCCGACCTCCGGCGCGGCAGATTGCCCGAGCGTCGGGTGTGACCGATGTGGAAGTCGATGGGTGCCTGCTCCGCTGCGTGGTGCACGGCAGCTTTCAGCCCCTCCTCGAGGCGATGCGCGGCTACGAGGTCATCACTCTCACGTCCATCCCGACTTCGGACGGAGGTGGTTGATGGCCGCAAGGCGAATCACATCTCTCGATCCCGACCAGCTTGGCCTACCAAGATCGCACCTCCATCGGTGCTCACTCATCAATACAAGGAGAACGACATGACCGTCACACCGAACACCCTCTTCCGAGCGACCGGCGTTGCCGCCGCGGTGGCAGGACTGATCTTCATCGGCGTGCAGATCGGTAGTCCGCATTTCGACGGCACCAACATCACCACGACCAACGCGGTCGTCCGTGAAAGCCTGAAGGTGCTCATGGCCGCCCTGGCTCTCGCCGGGATAAGCGGTATGTACCTGCTCCAGGTGAGGAAGATCGGCGTGCTCGGCCTGGTCGGGTACCTCGTGTTCGCCACCGGTTATCTGACCATGCTCGGCATTGAATTCGTCGGTGCCTTTGTCCTGCCCTCGATCGCGCACAGTTCGCCCGCCTACGTCAGCAATGCCATCGCGGCGGCCACCAACGGCACAGTCACCGGCAGCGTCGGGCTGATCAAGGTCGCCATCCTAGTCAACGGGATCACCTACCTCGCCGGCGGCTTCATCTTCGGCATCGCTCTCTTCCGCGCCAACGTCCTCGCCCGCTGGGCGGCTGTTCTCCTTGCTTGCGGCAGCGTGGCAACCATCGCGACCGGCGTCATGCCGCAGTACGAAAGGCTGTTCGCGTTTCCCACCGGCGTCGCCCTGATCGGCCTCGGGTACTCCGTGTGGCAGGCGCAGCGCGCCCCGGCCGCTCGATCCATCACCAGCGCTGTGAGCTCGCAGCTCGAGCCCGCCGGAGCCAAGTGACCGTCCCCGTGTCAGCCGGCCCCACCCGATCGACCGAGTCGATCGGGTGGGTCTGGCGTTTGTACTCCGTCGTGAGTTTCGCCTGGTGGCGACCCTGTCGCCGCTGGTTGCCAAATCCAAGAGCCAAACGACAACAACCCGATCAAAGGGAGGCATCCAAGTGACCTCGTCGCGAAAGACCGCGCTCGTCGTGGGAGTGCTGTTCATCCTCACCTTCGTCACGTCGATTGCAGGAGAGCTCTCGTACGGACCCGTCCTGAGCGATGCCAACTACATCACCGGTGCCGGCGCCGATACCCGCGTGTTCGTGGGTGCGTTCTTCGAGCTGTTCCTCATCATCACCAACATCGGCTGCGCCGTGGCGTTGTTCCCGCTGCTCAAGCGTCAGAACGAAACGCTCGCCCTCGGCTATGTCACCGCTCGTCTCCTCGAGTGCACCTTCATCTTGGTCGGCATCCTGAGCGTCCTTGCGGTCGTGACATTGCGACAGCACGCTGGGAGCGCAGATGCGGGCTCACTCATCACAGTCGGGAAATCGCTCATCGCCATCAAGAATTGGACATTCCTGCTCGGGCCCGGATTCGTCGACGGTATCGGGACTGGGCTGATCTTGGGCTGGCTGATGTATCGGTCCGGCCTGGTGTCACGGCGCCTGGCGCTCTTCGGCGTCGTCGGAGGTCCCCTGCTGGCTGCTTCAGGGATCGCCGTGCTCCTGGGTGTGATCCCACAACAGTCCACATTGCAGGGCATCGCGACCATCCCGGAGGTCATCTGGGAGGCGTTCCTCGGCCTGTGGCTCACGTGCAAAGGGTTCAATCCGGTTGCCATCAATGCCGGCGAAACCGCCGATGTCCGCGTGGGTGCGGGCTCTCCGGTCAATGTGGCAGTTGCCCAGTAGCCTTCCCCGTTTCGACGTAAATCGACGGAAAGGGCCAGACTGCGCCGCAATGACCGAGGTCACCTACCAGCCAGAGGCGGTGGCTTCGTTGCACCGGGAGGTGCCCACGGCACGGGTCGGAGGGGGGTTCATCTCCCTCTTCACCTTGGCGTACATGAGCGCCAACCTGGTCTTCCAGGCGCCGATACTCGTGACCCTGCCCTTGAAGGTCAGCTCGCTGGTTGGCATCAAGCACGCACCGGGCAACCTCGCGCTGGTCGCCGGGATCGGCGCGTTCGTGGCGATGTTCGGCAATCCGTTCTTCGGGCGGATGAGCGACCGCACCTCGTCACGGCTGGGCATGCGTCGGCCATGGATGGTCATCGGCGTGGTCGGCGGCACCCTCGGCGTCGCAGTCGTCGCATTCGCACCCAGCATCCCGGTGGTTCTTCTCGGCTGGTGCATCGCCCAACTGTTCTTCAACGCCATGCTGGCTTCGCTCGCGGCGGTGCTCCCCGATCAGGTCCCAGTCGCTCAACGCGGTACCGTCTCGGGGGTGCTGGGCATCTGCCTGCCGATCGCGGCGGTCAGTGGCACCTTCATCGTGAAGCTCTTCAGCGGACAACAGATCGCGACATTCCTCGTCCCGTGCGCGACGGGGGGCTTCTTCATCCTGCTCTTCGCGGTTGTGTTGAAGGATCGGCACCTTGCCAAGGCGGACAGACCGGCGTGGTCCATACGGGAATTCGCAGGTACCTTCTATGTGAAACCGCGAACAAGCCCTGACTTTGCGTTTGCTTTCGCCAGCCGCTTCATGTTCCTGATGGCCTACGCCCTGCTCGCGACCTACGAGGCCTACTACCTCCTGCAGAAGATCGGCAGCGCCGTGGCTGACGTGCCGCAACAGATCTTTCTCGGCACGCTCGTGCAGGGGATCGTCATCGTCGCCGCTTCCCTGATCGGCGGCCACCTCTCCGACCGCACGGGCCGGCGAAAGATCTTCGTCTTCACCGCTGCGATCGTCTACGGCCTGGCGATGTTCGCGATCGCGATGGCCAGCAACTTCAACGGGTTCCTCGTGGGCATGGCCATCAGCGGACTCGGATTCGGCGTGTTTGCGGCTGTCGATCTCGCGCTCGTCGCCGACGTACTCCCGAATCCGGGTCACCATGGGAAGGATCTCGGCGTGTTCAACATCGCCGGCGCTCTTCCGTTCTCCCTGGCGCCCGCGTTGGCGCCGGCCATCCTGGCGATCGGCGGCGGCAGCTATGGTGTGCTCTACGCCGTGGCCGGCGTCTGCGCCATCCTCGGTGCTATCGCCGTCATGGGCGTGAAGGGTGTCCGCTGAGCAGCGCCCGCCATCGACGTGCGCGGGTCGCCGGCACCGATTACCGCGGCCCCACTTGTGAGCTGTGTAGTGCTTGCCATTCACGGTGGAGGGACGCGATTGTCGAGCGGGGAACCAGGCCGATCATCAGGCGCACGGTGGTTGCATCTGCCGAACGGTTCGGCTCAGGGGCGGACCGAACGTTGAGCGGAGCCGGCTGCGCTCAGTCGTGGGTGTTCTGCGTCGCGCGGATTGCTCGCGGGAAGCGGTAGGCGCCGTAGAACGCCCAGACGCCTCCTAGTATGAGGAGCACGAAGCGCACCCAGCCACCCACGCCGAGGGCAATCAGGCAGATGGCGAGGGCGACCAGGACGATGCCGTCAACGATGGCAATGACAGCGATTGCCCGCCGGTGCCGGCGCTTCCACGGCCCAAGAATCTTCACCAGCTGTGTGTCGCTCATAGCTCCTCCATTCTGAGCGGGCCAAGCCCTTCAGTGGCCAGGTCACGGGACAGAAAACGCTTGTTACCACTCCACGTTGGTGACCGACCACGTCGATTCACCGTCGCCGAGCGGCGTCACGGTTCCGGCGGAAGTGACCAGGTACGAGTGCGCGGCCGAAGGGTTGCTGAGGTCGACGCACAGCAGCGTGTCGTCCGGCAGCCACGAGTCCGCTGCCAGGTAGATGGGCGAGTTGACCACCTGGGCCGTGCCGGTCGACGTCGAGATGATGAACAGCTGATCAAAGCGCGCAGCGCTCGTTGCGCATCCCGCACTGACACTGATGTAACGCCCGTCCGGGGAAAGGGCGAACCCTTCGAAATCCCTGAGCGTTCCGTGACCGGAACATACCGACGGGAGCGACGCGGCACTGAAGCTCTGAGCCGTGCCGTTCGACCCGACGAAGCGCCACGCCGTCGCTGTCGGCTTGTTGGGCTGCGCGACGCAGAGCATCGAGCCGTCGAGTGCCACCGCCGTGAGCGCGCATCCTGCCCCGAGCGCCGGCTGCACGGGCGTCAAGGTGGTGCTGCCCTCGTGGGCGATGAAGCCGGCGGTGGTTCCGCCGGTATCCGGGCAACCCGTCTCCTCGACCACCCAGATGTCATCGCCCACCCATCCGCCGAGCACCCACTCCGTCTGGGCGCCACCCGCCGGAAGGGTCGCCACGACCTCCGGTTGCGACCCCGGGGTCTCGATGTCGAGCGTGCCGCTGCTGACGCCGTTGTTGCAGAAGCTGGAGGCGAAGGTCCCGTTGAGCCACGCCCAGGCATGACCGTCAAGCGCGCCGACCACCCCTGTCGACGTCTCATCCGCCGCGAGCGGTTGCAGCGTCTGCAGGCTCCCGTCGGGCTGGATCGCCACGAGCGAGGTTGCGTTGTTGTTGACGATCGGCGCGGCCAGGAAGGCGTTTCCGAACGGGGAGAACAGATCGAAGGCCTTGGATGACGGGAACGAGAAGGCGGTCGTCCCGTTCTCCTGCAGCATGTCGACCCCACCCCCGGTCAGTTCCGGAATCAGCGGGGTCACGTTCAGCGACGGCGGTGACGGGGATGGTGTGGGCGTTGCTGTTGCCGTCGGCGCGGGCGTTGCCGAGACCACAGGAGTCACCGAAGAGCGCACCGACGGCGATCCACATGCGGCCGCCAGCAGTCCAAGGACGATGACGACCACGCCGCACTGCTTGGATGTCACTGCTGCACACATCGGTTGTTCCTGTCGTCGACTCGAATGCCGAAGCGCTCAGCGGTGTTCCTTCCGGATGATCTTCGCCATCTTCAGGTTGATGGCGAGGAAGCGCCCGAACTGGGCGACCAGGCTCGTGCGGACCCGAAGGGTCTTGGCCGTCGGGAGCGGTGCACTGGCGATGTCATCAGCGGTGTGGTCCATCGTCCTCTCCTCTCCTACTCGGGGATCAGGTGCCAGCCCAGGCGGGCCTTGGCCTTGTAGATGAACATGTAGTGGAGTGCCAGCTTGATCCAGTGTCCGGCCAGGCCGATCTCGCCGAAGGTGTCCTTGAGGCTTCGCCCCGTGCCGGGGTACTTCTGGAGGTCGGGCACGACCGGGTACATGGTCATCGAGGCCGCGCTCCCGTGGCGCAGGCCTGACCCGGCCGAGGCCACGCAGGCTGCGGCCATGTCGGCCATCGAGGCCGACCGGAGCTGGACGGCGCCCCCCTGCTCGATCATGGCCGCGATGTTGGTGGCGGCCAGCTTGCCCATGATCCCCGAGGGCATGCCTGTCCGTGGAGGCGACGGCGCGATGACCGTCCCGTGGGGCGACATCCGGGGTCGCGAGATCTGGTGGGGCGGAGCGAAGGCGATGCCCACTGCGAAGATGTTGGGGTACCGGGGTACCTGGTAGGTGCGCGGCCAGTCCTCGGCCCGCCACTCCTCGAAGGGCTTGGCCGTGTAGTCGGCGTCGACCTTCATGAACCCGTTGGGGGCGAAGAGCTCGGCGCTGATGTCCTCACCCCCCTTGTCAAACGCCTGGAGGTCGACCCCTCGGAAGGGAGGGAGGAGCATGGCGAAGTCGAACGCCAGCGCGTTGCTGGTGCCGTCCAGCTGCTCGTAGCGGACCATGCCCTCCTCGACGCCGATCACATGGGCCCCGGTGATGGCCCGGATCCCCCGCTCGCGGAAGAGCGACTCCGTCCACAGTTTCGACGTCGTCTGGAATCCCTGCTGGGTGAAGGTCAGCCCGCCGACACCGAAGTCACCCAGCTCGTACTCGTTGGTCAGGTAGACGATGTCGGCCAAGTGGCGCACCCCGGCTTGGCGCACTTCGTGCTCGACGTTGAAGGCGTACTCGAACGCGGCGCCCTCACACGTGCAGGTCCCGTGCCCCATGCCGATGACGAGCACCTGGTGTTCGCCCTGCTTCATCTTGGCGATCGAGGCCTCGAGTGCCGCCGACGCCGCGACGGCGTGACCCGCCGTGCACACCGAATAGGAGTGACCGTCGGGGCCGAGGCCCGGGGTGGCGCCGAAATTGAGCTTGGGTCCCGTGGCGTTGATCAGGTAGTCATAGGTCAACTCCCCGTGCGCACCGGCGCGGGTCGGGTCGGTATAGGTCACCTCGACGTAGGGCGTGTCGTGCGTCGAGTCGCCCTCGGGGTGTATGGCAGCGGCCAGGGCCTGCTCGTAGCCGATGCCCTTGCGCTTGTAGATCGGTCCGAGCTTGAAGGTCACCTGTTCCGTCTTCATCCTGCCGACCCCGACCCAGATGTTCGAGGGGATCCAGTTCCACCGCGAGTTCGGCGTGACCATCACGACCTCGTCAGAGCGCTTGAGCATCCGGGAGAGATGGAGCGCCGCCGTGTGGCCGGCAATTCCTCCGCCCAGGACTACGACTCGTGCCATGTCAGACCTCCATCTGCGCTGCCGGACCCAAGCCTAACATATACCCCCAGGGGTATCAACAAGAAACTCGGGTCGACCCTGGAGTTGCTCGAGCAGTGCCCGGGCATCATCCTGTTCTGGGCCATCGTGGGTCTCCTGGTTTGGGTTAGAGCTTCCAAGAGAACTCCGCGGTGGCCTTCTTTGTCTACCTCGTCGGCAGCACCGGGCCACCCCGGATTTACACCACGTTAAGGGACATCACTGGAGACAGGACTCGAACCTGCGACCCCTGGTCCCCCAGAACCAGCACTTATTTAGCTCCGACTAACCGAGTTCAGAAATAGTGGTTTCGTCGAGAACTGGTTGGAATGACGACTAGTGCAGGTGCGATGGAATCCATTGGAACTCCGTCAACACGCACCCACGGGTACTGCACATTGCTTCCCTCCCCACCGCTGTGGAATTCTGGGCTGTCTGGCGGCCGTCGGGCGCGTCGAGCATTTGAAGCCCCTGGATGTGGTGACAGGACGGTCGCCTGGGCGACGTCGCTCACACTTGGCCGATCGCCGACGCACACTAACGATGTGCCCGCCGTAGATCCCGACGACGACACGATCCACCGCTGGGTTGTACGTCACTATGCTCGGGATTCGGACCGCCACGAACGCCGCCATCAGGTTGTCGCTGCGTTCGACAATGAAGCGGAGTTCCTGAGACTTCTCAGAGGGCTCAGCAACGACCTCGAGCGTCGGCGAGAAGCAGGTGACCCTGTCGACCGCTCGGAGCACTACACGGGCCACCTGCTCGAGCCCGGGTACCGCCGCCGACAGCAGGATGGCCGGCTCCTAAAGCGGCTGATACGGCGTAGGGCGACGATCTCCGATGAACTGCTAGAGCGACTTGAGCTGCCTCAGGGAATGTCCATATCGCGGTCACGCAGCGAGAGAGACGACTAGTCAAGCCGCCGAGTTCTTATGACGAGGGCGTGGGCAGGGAGCGACCAACCTCAGCCGAGGTGCATTCTCGGATGCTGGCCTGTACGACGTAGATCTCACCGCCCCTGGCCCCGCAGGCGGCGGGGCAAGGCTCCCGCCCGAGCCTCATGCCAACAGCATCCATTTGACGCCATCCCACGCCCAGACGTAGAGCGGTTGCGCTTGATTCTGAACGGGTGCGACCAGCCAACCGATCGTCAGCAGCTGAGCGCGATCAACGTCGTCAACCTCTGCCGCGACTGTCACCGACGCCGCCGACCTGCTTGTAACAGCTGTCTGGAGGGGGAACCAACCTGTGGTCGCCCATTCCCAACAGCTCGCCTGCACTGCGAAGGCTGCCGAGGATGTTGCTGAGCCGCACGCGACTAACCCATGGACCCGTTCGTCCACGGCAAGCCCCTCGAGCTGGGGCCCGTCAGCCACAAGCACATGCCATGAGGACCCATTCCAGCCGAAGGTCGCGCTGTGCGCGTTGTTCGTTATCGCGGGGGTGACCAACAGAACTGTCTGCGAAGGCGGGTCATACGCCATCGTGCCGTCAACCACGACTGCCGCGAGGTCGCCATGCGCCTCACGTACCCACCGGGTGCCTTCCCAGGTCCACGTCTCACCGTCAGTCAAGGTCCCCGCGGACGTAACCAGGAGCATCTCGTGTCGAGCACCGTCCCAGGCCATCTGGCCTCCACCACCGAGGAACGGCCCATTCGGACCGCCGCTGTCGAGGCGCCGCCACGTCGTGCCGTTCCACGCCCATGTGTCATTGAACAGCGGGCCTTCGGCGATGCCCTCACCGCCAAAGAGCATGACCAAGCGGGTCTCGGGGTCGTAGGCCGCTGCAGCCCCGGCTCGGTTTGGCGGGCTGTTCGGCGGAGTAGTCGGTGTCCAGTGACGACCATCCCACAGCCACGTCTTGCCAGCGGTGTCGACGCCGCCGAAAAGCACGACGCGGTGCGTCGCGGGGTCGTCCGCGACGCTCGCTCCTAGGCCGGTGACCGGACCAGCCGCGGGCGGGGTCGGGATCGGTGAGGGTGTCGCCGAGGCAGTGGGTGACGGCGGCGGAGCCAAAGGGCTTCGGGGATGCTGGGCCGCCGCGATTGCCAATCCAATCCCTGCGACGAGGACGGCGGTCGCGCCCAACCCCGCAGCCGGGGCCTATCGAGAGCGCTGACGCTTTGCATTCGTACCTTCCGCGCCCACTCTTGCGATTCTCCAGCATCGATTGCCCATGTGGGCACAAGATCCTCCACGACTACTGTTTACCTAGCGCCAGATACGGCACACGCGGGCGTCAAGGTACGTTCACGAATACTCGCCTGGGGAAGGCTGATGACCCCAGGGAGCGCAGCTCTTTTGTGCCGCCAGCAACTACCTCTCCGACGATTCGCCGCGCCCGAGCAGGGGAGGCCCGGGGAGACGTCGGCGGGGTCACAACGAGTGCCAAGCACCGACGGGTGGCTGCGCCTACGAGGGCAGCATGGTCTTCTTCCCTCGATAACATGAAGTCGATGATCGAATTGGCTGCTCAACGTCTTGCTATCCGGCCCTGGCAGGCCAACGATGCGCCGGCACTCAGCGTCGCCATCACCGAGAGCATCGACCATCTGCGGCCGTGGATGTCCTGGATCGCCACGGAGCCGCGCTCTCTCGCTGAGCGCCAGTCGATGATTGCCCGATGGGAGAAGGAGCGTCGCGCCGGGGGCGATATGGTGTTCGGGATGTTCATTGGTGCCGTCGTAGTCGGGGGTTGTGGGCTACATCGTCGCCTCGGCCCGGATGGACTCGAGATTGGCTACTGGGTACACGCAGCGCACGTGCGCAGAGGGTATGCCGCTCGCGTGGCTGCGATGCTCACGTCGGTGGCATTTTCATTCCAAGAGATTGGACTGGTCGAGATCCATTGCGATCGTGCAAATCACGCTAGTCAGGGCGTGCCGCGCAGGCTCGGGTTCGCCTTGGTCGGCCAACAGACGAAACCCGTTCAGGCACCCAATGAAACCGGGTTACAGGACGTCTGGCGCGTGACCCGCTCCGACTGGATGCGGGACGTCTAAGCGTCTGGGTACATTGGCGAATGATGGCCTGGGTCAGCCGCCTATCCCTCCGCCGGGACAGTCACGCAAGAACCCGCAGCGAACCCCCGCGAACCGTGCTCACAGCGGCTCCACCACCGAAGAGTCGTGAGCGAAGACGATCCGACGCGGGTCGAACTCCTGCAGCCGCTCGATCCACGCTCGAACCGACGGAAGTCCCTCGCGGATTCCTTCCCGCTGCGCTTGGGCAGCGCACAGCTCGGCAGCGTAAGCACTCGCGGTGTCGTGCGCTTGCCCAGCCAGGATGACAGTTCCGTCATCGCAGCGGGCTACCAGCGATTGATGGCCTGCGGTGTGCCCCGGCGTCGGCACGATCCAGATACCCGGGACCAACTCGACCTCGCCGTCGATTTCCTCATAAGTCGCGTCCGTGAAGTCGACCAACTCGCCGACCGTATACTCGGGCTGCCGAGCGCTGGCCAGCTCCGCCGATTGCACCACAATGGGACGGCCTGCGAAGGCCGGGTTGCCGCCACAGTGATCGAAGTGCAGATGGCAGTTGACCACCCAGCGGACATCACTGATCGCGGTGTCGGCTTGGTGCAGCGCTTCGGCTAGCGGTCGCCTTCGCGGCCGGTAGTGGCCCTCGGTTTCTGCGTCGGTCTGTCCGAGGCCGGTGTCAAACAGTAGGGGCCCCTCCGGATGGGCAACGAGGTATCCGAGGACGAGCTCGACGCAGGGCTGACCGGTGCCGGTCTCCTCCGCGGGTCTGATGAAGTACCCGAGGTCCATGCGGTGGATGTCGGCGACGCTCAACACCACACGGAGTGTATGGATGCGGATGGAGCCTGTGTCTGGAGTAGCCCCTTGGGGCCCCTCCGCATTCAGACCGTTTGCTCAAGGGACTTGGCGGATACTCGCCTGCGCCGCTGACCTGCTCCTCGGTCCATCGCTATCGTTCACGGCGTGACGATTTCGGTCAGAGATGTGAACCGGCGACTCCGCTCGGTGCTGTGGCCGAAACTCGACGATTACGGCTTTCACGAGCGCACCGACCGCGTTGCGTGGCGATACTGGGAGGAAGACATCGACCTGGTCGAGGTCGAGTCGGTCCGTACCGACTACGACAGGTCGGGCTGCACCTCGTTCTCCTTTGGAGCATATGTAGCGGGCTTACCCTTCTGGCTCAAGTCGCCGGAAGGACTGCCGCACAAGGAGGGACGACCGCGTCCGCATTACTGGCATTGTGACCCGCTCATCCGCAAACTTACCAAGAGCCTCAAGCAGCCTTGGTTTGCACCGTTTTCGCAGCCACCGCGCAACCTTACAGAGCCAATGAGACTTCATCGGGAAGGTTTGCAAAGACTTATACGTACCGACATGCACGATCGGCCGGACGTCTGGTTTGTCTTCGAAGACGCCCGCAACCTGGAGAAAGTGGTCGACGATCTCTTACTCGCGGTAACGACGGATGGGCGGGCGTTCTTGGAGCGCACCCACGATGCAGCGGCGGTCCTGAACATGGTTTCCGGTCGCGAGCTTGTGCCTCGACCAGGATCGCCGGCGGAGATCGCCGTCGTCAAGGCTGCGGAAGCTCGCCTTCTTCGTCCAGCGCCTCCGCCCCGGTCTAACCCGCCCGTCAAGTAGACATTGACGGACCCTGGCCTGGGCGAGCGACCATGGCGATGGGACGGAATAGTCGCTGGGTCCGAGCACATAAGCTTGCGCCCAGTGGATCGCTACTACGAAATGATTTCCGGCGTCCGGGCCGCCCTTATCGCTGCTGGCCAGGAGGAGTGGGCGTCCCGGCTATTGCGAGCCGAGCGCGGCGCATCCACTTCTGGAGAAGCACTCAGTCGCATCGGGCTGGGTCTCGAGGAACTCGCAGGATCGGACATCCCTGAGGCCTTGGGCATCCGAGACAACGTCGATACCGCTGTGGAATACGGACGAGATCTCTGGAATAGCAGCAACCGGTGACGCCCAGACGGCTGTCCCCTGGCGCGTCGTCGGGCGAACGCTGGCTGAGCACCAGGCCGCAGTGCTCGATGACGTAGCGCCCGCGGAACGGGCGCCATGTTGAAGTAATGGAGGAATCATGGTCACATCCCCGGGGCCCGACCTCGTGCTCCTGAACGGGAAGATCACCTTCCCGGCCGACATGGGGGGCCGCCCGCACCAGTCAGAGGCAATCGCGATTCGCTCCGGCCGCGTGCTGACTGTGGGCGCCAACGATGATCTTGCCGCGCTTGCCGGCCAGGCCACGACTGTGGTCGACGTCGAGGGGCGCCGGGTTGTCCCGGGATTGATCGACTCCCACGTCCACTTCGTGCGGGCCGGCTTGACATGGAACGACGAGACAAGGTGGGAGCGGATCCACGATCTCGAGGAGGGCCTGGGCCTCATCCGCGAGGCCGCTCAGGCCAGGCCGCTCGGAACCTGGATCCGGGTCATCGGCGGCTGGCACCCCAACCAGCTCGCCGAGCGGCGCGGCCCCACCCGTGAGGAGCTGGACCGGGTCGCGCCGGGCCACCCCGTCGTCATCCAGAACCAATACGAGTGGGGGGGTGCTCAACACACTTGCGGTGAAGGCGGTGGGTTTGACGAGCGAGGTCGCGGACACCGTCGGACCGATGTCGTTCGATCGCGACGGCGACGGCCGGCCGCTCGGGATCGTGCGCGGCATGGCTTCGCTCCGCTGGCTGTACGCGCAGTTGCCGATACCGTCGCTCGAGGAGCAGGTCAGCTCGACGGCGGCACTCTCTCGCGAGTTGGCTCGGTTCGGCATCACTGGCGTCATCGACGGCGGCGGAATCAACAGCGGGCCCGACATCTATCACGCGGTCTACGAGGCTCGCCGCCGCGATCAACTTCGGACCCGGGTCCGACTCATGATCCACGCCTCCGGGCCGAGCGTCGAGCGCGAGGAGTACGAGGGCTACCTGCGCTATGTGCATCCGCTGGTCGGCGATCCGCTTCTGCAGGTCATCGGCCTCGGGGAGATCGTCCTCTACGCGATCCACGACTCCGAATCTCGCCCCCCCAGCCTCACCCGCGAGTCCCGAGAGGACCTCCACTGGATCTGTGCCCGGTTCGCGGCCGCGCGCTGGCCAGTACAGATCCACGCCTGCAGACCGGAGACCGTAGAAGCCGTCCTCGACTGCTGGGAGGCGGTTGACCGCGAGCATCAGATCGGCGACCTGCGCTGGGGCCTGGTCCACGCCGAGTGCCTCGAGCCCAGCACCATCGAGCGCCTTCGCCGGCTCGGCGCCGGCGCTCTCATCCCGTCACTCTTCCGATTCGAGGGCGACAGCATGCTGGAGGCCTGGGGGGAGGAGCGGATGCGGACCGCGCCGCCGCTGCGCGCGATCCTGAATGCAGGGGTTCCGTTGGGCGGTGGCACCGACGCACTGCGCGTAGCGCCCTACCTGCCCTTCACCGCGCTGCGCTGGTACACAGACGGGCTGAGCGTGTCTGGACAGCGGACCCGCGACGACGCCAACCTGCTCTCGCGTGAGGAGGCGCTGCGCGCTTACACAGCTGCTGGGGCCTGGTTTAGCTTCGAGGAGAAGACCCGAGGGAGCCTCGAACCCGGCCGGTTAGCTGACCTCGCGGTGCTCCGCGGCGACTACTTCTCGGTGCCGATCGAGGAGCTTGCAAACCTCGAGTCCGAGCTCACCCTGCTCGGCGGCGAGCCGGTCTGGTCTGCGCCTACCTTTAGTGGCCTCGCCACGCAAGTGGCAGTCGGGCCCGGCCATTAGCGTTGATTGGAGGAATTCGGTCACTCAAAAAGCGGATCAGAACGCGGCGTAGGCTACCCAGGCGGGCGCCTAGTGCACTGACGCAGAAATAGATTTCATGTTCCGCCGGCGGAGCACATCGTCGGCGGTCTTCACCCAGACGAAGGGATGTTTGCGGTCATCCCAGCTGTCCAAGAAGCGTTGGATGGC
>Ga0116217_10000173_pt1 | contig 76797 bp, 68 predicted proteins | sample Sb_taG_6_FD_89697 | JGI IMG/M metagenome (GOLD analysis project Ga0116217, IMG submission 89697) | Peat soil microbial communities from Weissenstadt, Germany - Sb_50d_4_PS metaG | ecosystem: Environmental > Terrestrial > Soil > Wetlands > Peat | place: Germany: Weissenstadt | collected 2010-09-21
AGGCGATTCCCCGCGCCCTCCAGACGTGCTTCTGGTTCGGAGCCCAAGCCGGAACGGCGAAACCCGGGCCTCAGGCGGAAATGAGCCTCCTCAACCTGCTTCCCTCGGACCTCGCGGCCCAGGTGGCAAAGATTACCCGCCAACGCTAGGCGTACCGTCCGCGGGGGTGATTCCACCCCTTTCCGAGGCCTACGCCTGCCAAGATCACACCGATTCTTCGATCTCGCCCGCCCGGGGAGCACCGGCCAGCCGATCTGCGACCCGGGCGAGGATTTCGATGTGGTGGTCGACGTCGGCGACGGTGTGCTGGACGGAGATGGTCCACTGTTCGTCCGGGCCGGTTCCCGATGGGATCAGGCCTTGGTTGAGACACAGATAGTAGTACAGCATCGAGCGGTCCCCGTCGATCGTGAGGAAATCCCTCCAGTTGCGGACCGGGTGGTCCGTGAAGTAGACCGACCCCGAAACACCATCGGCCGCCACGACCGCGGTCACGCCTGCACCCCGGAAGACCTCGGTGTACCCCCGGGCGAGACGAGCGCAGAGCGCGGCCGACCGCTCCAGGTTCTCGTTGGTGAGGATGTGCTCGAGCGAGGCGAGGCACGCGGTCACGGCCAGGGGGTTCGAGTTGTAGGTCCCCGCGTGGGCGACCTTCCGCGGACCGACCTCGTCGAGTATCCCCGGACCTGTAGCAACCGCCGAAAGCGGGATGCCGCAGGCGATCGATTTTCCTAGCGTAACGATGTCCGGGCGGACCCCCACCCGAGCGGCGCCGCCCCCGGGGTACTTGGCCCCGGTCTTGATCTCGTCGAGGACGAGGAGGGCCCCGAGTTCGTCGCAGAGCTCCCGCAGCCCGGGGAAGAATCCCTTCTCCGGCAGGATGAACCCCATGTTCATCGGGATCGGCTCTGCGATGATCGCCGCGAGGTCGTCGCGGTGCTCGAGCGCGATCTTCCGGGTCGCCTCGAGGTTGTTGAACGGGGCGACGAGCGTACGGCCGTACGTTTCGGGCGGAATCCCCGGTGAGGCCGGCACAGAGTTCGGATGTTCCGGAGCGCCGGCGACCTCGAGCCGCGGTTTCACCCCGACCAGTAGCGTGTCGTGAGAGCCGTGGTACGAACCCTCGAACTTGAGCACGTACCGCTTCTTCGTGTAGGCCCGGGCGAATCGCATCGCGTGGTGCGTCGCCTCGAGGCCCGTGGTGCTGAACCGGACCTGCGCCATGCCAAACCGTCGACAGACCCGCTCGGCCGCCTCCGGCGTTCGCTCCCACTCGTAGCCGTAGACGCTCCCCTGTCCGAGCTGGCGGCTGAGAGCCTCCACGAGTTTGGGATGCGCGTGCCCGCTCTGAAGGCAGCCGTAGGCCATGTTGAAGTCGAGGTAGTCATTCCCGTCCGCGTCCTGAAGCGTGACCCCGTGGGCGCGCTTCACGTAGAACGGATACGGGTCCAGGAACCGGTAGTTGGAGTGGACCCCGACGGGGGTCCACGTCCGAGCCCGCGCGAACAGCTCCGCGGAGCGCGGCGTTCGACGCCGGTACTCCGCGTATGCCGATTCGATTCGAAGATCCATCGCAAGTCTCCCGCGACCCCCGACCAAGGGGGCACTGTCGCGAGCGACCCGAACCGGGGTCGCTACAAAACGCCGCGGAGGCTCCGGCGTGGGCGACGACCGATTGGAGACTTATGGCGGGACGGCGACCGAGCCCCGCCGTTCGGGGAGCCCAAAGAGATGGCGAGCGTTGCCCCCTAGGATGGCGGCCTTGTCCTTGTCGGGCAGGTCGAGCCGATCGATGAGGTCCACTGCGGTACGGAGCTCCTCTAGGGGCCAGTCGGACCCGTAGAGGATACGTTCCGGCGAGCCGACCGTGAGGATGACGTTCATCAGCCGCTCGCGGCACAGCTCGAGCGAGCGGGCAAAGTAGGGCGCTGACGGAGGGCCTAGGAGGCCGGAAGTGTCCGCGTAGACGTTCGGGTTCTTGTACACGACCTCAGCAGCCTCATCGATCCAGGGGTTTCCGAGGTGGCAGAGCACGAACCGGACATCCCGGAAGCGGCCCGCGACCTCGTCGACCTCCACCGGCCTCGCGAACTTGAGCAACCCGCGCCCCTCGAGCGTGTCGCCCTGGTGGAACAGGACCGGCAGTCCCCGCTCCCGAGCGTACTCATAGATCGGGTCGAGCCGGGGGTCGGTAGGGTAGAACGAGAGGTATCCCGGGAAGAGCTTGATGGCCGCGATCTCGGGTTCGGAGTCGATCGCCTCGAGGTCCTCGGTCATCGCCGGTCCGCCTCGCGTAGGGTCGAGAGTGGCCACCGGGAGGAGGCGCCCTCCGCTCGCGATGAACGAACCTCGGCCCTCTGTGAGCGCGTCCTTGCACGACGGCGCCTGGAAGATCTGGATGGCCAGCGCGAACTCGATCCCGTCCCGGTCCATCTCTTGCAGGAGCCCGGCGACCGAGTAATCGAGGCCTGGCCGATAGGCCGTCTCCGCGATGCGCGGCCACCATCGGCTCAGGTGGATGTGCGAGTCGACTCGTCCGGTGCGGAGGGGAGGCTCTCCCACGTAGCCACGAACTCTCTTGCGCGCTTAATCCCTCGGACTACGCGGGAATAACCACGTTCCGGGTTTCCCACGGACGAGATTCCCATGCCCTCAGGCGATTCCGCGGCTTGGCGGGACCGATGCTCTAGCTCGACGTTTCGAGGCGACCTGGCCCGCCGTCCAGCCGGTCCACGGCCTTGGGTCTCCATGCCGCGGCCGCGACAAGGGCGCCGAGCGGGACGGCGGTCAGGTAGACCCAAAGATCGGTGTACGTCCCCGAGAGGATCGCCGGCGCGAGCGTCCGCGCAGGGTTGAGCGAACTTCCCGTCCACGGCCCGATCAGGTACGTCGAGAGTCCCACGACCAGGGAGGAAGGAGGATCCGCCACTGGCGGAGGCCTTCTCCGAGGTCGGCCAGGACGAGCAGGCCCACGACGAGGGCAGCCGTGAAGACGACCTCGAGTGTCCGTGCCCCCCGATTGGGTTGATCGACGTGGTGGGGAAGAAGCGGGCCGTCTGCGTCGTCTCGCTCCCTGGGAAGTACGGAACGGTCCGTTTCGGGCCGATTCAAAAGTGCCTCTCGGGGGTCAGCCCGGCGACGTTGACCTCTACCTTGCGCTCGCTCGAGCGAGCTCGACTGATTCATCGAGTCCAGGTAGAAGGGTCGAAAGGACCCGTCAGGGCGTATGCGCTCACGGAACCGGGCATCTCACTCTATCGCAGCCTGTTGCCGCTGGCCGGCTGGCTCCAGAAGAGCTGACCCTCGGACCCTCCTCCGCGCCCGCGCGGAGTCGTGGTTGTCCGGTCGACCCTATCAGGGAATCGCGTCACGCATCGGCGGTCCCCGGGCAGGTTGATATGGGCCCTCGCCGGTTCCGGTAACGGTGGCGATGACGCGTACCTCCGACTGGCTTAGCTTTCCCGACGCGCCGCGCATCGTGGTCCCGCCGCCGGGGCCGCGATCGCGGGAGCTGCTCGGGGAACAAGCCCGTCTCGAGACGGACGCGGTCGCCTACCCTCACTACTTTCCTATCGCCCCGAAGATCGCGAAAGGTGCGACGATCGAGGACGTTGACGGCAACCGGTTCATCGATTGGGTGGGAGGGATCTCGGTTCTCAACCTGGGGCACTGTCACCCTCGGCTCATGGCCGCCCTGGCGGCTCAGGCGGGCCAGATGTGGCACGCCCTCGAGCTTCCGACTGAGGCGCGGGTCCGATTCCTTCAGGAGCTCGACAATGCCCTGCCGGGCAATCTCAAGCATCATGCCAAGATCCTCTTCACCGTCACCGGCGGGGACGCGGTCGAGACTGCCGTCAGCCTCGCGGACTTCGCCCAGCGCAGGAACGGTACCGTAGCGTTCTCGGGCGCCTACCACGGGGTCCACGGGGGCGTGGTCAACCTCACGAGCGGCCGGCGGTACCACACCACAAGCTCGTTCCACGGAGGCACGGTGGTCCGGGTCCCGTACCCCGACCCGTATCGCCCCGTCCTCGGGGCCGACCAGGGGGCCGCGGGCACGATCGCCTACCTCGAGCACCTCGTGAACGACCCGCATTCGGGTGTCGACTCGATCTCCTCGGTCCTGGTCGAACCGATCCTCGGCGAGGGAGGCTACGTCGTCCCTCCCGACGATTTCCTTCCGTCCCTGCGCGAGTTCTGCGACCGCCATGGGATCCTCCTCATCGCCGACGAGGTCCAGACCGGGCTCGGCCGGACCGGCCGGATGTGGGCGGTCGAGCACTCGAGCGTAACGCCCGACATCCTCTGCATCGCGAAGACGATCGGCGGAGGGCTACCGCTGTCCCTGGTCGCCTACCGGTCCGACCTCGTGAAGGAACTTCCGCGCGGCTTCCACCTCGGAACGTACCGGGGGAACGCGCTCGCGCTCGCGGTGGGAGCGGAGACGCTCCGGGTCCTCCAGGAGGGCGACCTGCTCGAGCGGACCCGCCACCGCGGGCCCCGCATCGTGGCGCGATTGCAAGCAATCTCGGAACGCCACCCCACGATCGGCGACGTCCGCGGCAAGGGGTTCATGATCGGCACCGAGTTCGTCCACGACCGCGCCAGTCGCCGGCCGTGGGGCGAGCGGGCGAAGGCGATGCGTTCGGCGTTGCTCGCCCGGGGCGTCCTCATGCACACCTCCGGAAGCTGGGACCAGGTCCTTCGGTTCATGGCCCCGCTCGTGATCGAGGACGAGCTCCTCGAGCGCGGCCTGGCGGCGTTCGAAGAGTCGATTGAGAGCCTGGATTCGGGCCCCGAGATGGCTCGGTCAGTGGGACCACACCCTCCCGCGACCCCCCGCGAGCTCCTCCTCCCCCCGGAGCATGCGGTGCCCCCTCCCCGGATTCCGTCCGTTCCCAACCCCACGCTCACGGACTGACGGCCGGCGGGCTCGTTATGATCCCGCGTAGTTGATCGAGATCAGCTTGACCTCGGTCATCTCCTGCATGGCGTAGCGCAGTCCCTCCCGTCCGAGTCCGCTCTCCCGAACCCCGCCGAACGGCAGCGCGTCCCAGCGCAGGTTGGTCGGGTCGTTGAGGTGCACTCCGCCGGCTCGGATGCGCTTCGCGAGCGCAAGGCCGCGGGAGAGGTCCTTGGTGTAGACGGCCGCCTGGAGACCGTAGGGGGTTGCGTTCGCGATGCGGACCGCGTCGTCGACGGCGGAGAACCGCAGGATCGGGGCGATCGGGCCGAACGGCTCCTCACGAACGACGAGAGCGTTCTCCGGAACGTGGTCGAGCACCGTCGGGGCGTAGAAGCTGCCGCCGCCTATCGACACCCGGCCCCCACCCGCGAGCACGGACGCCGAGCGTCCCCGGGCCTCCTCGACCAGCCGTTCCAGCCGCGCGACGGAGGCACCGTCGATCACGGGTCCGACCTCGGTCGCTTCGTCGAGCGCCGGGCCGACCCTCAGGGAGCGCGCGCGCTCCGCCAGGGCCCGGCCGAACGCATCGGCGATCGATTCGTGGACCAAGAGACGCTTCGAGGCGGTGCAGACCTGTCCGGAGTAGCCGAACGTTCCCCGCACCGTCGCGGCCACGACAACGTCGAGCGGCGCATCCTCGAGGACAACCAAGGGGTCGAGACCCCCCATCTCGAGGATCACCCTCTTGGCGTGCCGGCCCGCGCGCTCGGCGATCCGCTTCCCGACCGACGTCGACCCGGTGAACGAGACGAGACGGGTCGCCGGGTGCTCGACGAGGGCGTCCCCGACGGAATCCCCCGGGCCGACTATGACATTGAGCACGCCCGGCGGGATCCCTGCCGCCGAAAGGTGCTCGGCCAGCCGCAGGGCTGTGAACGGGGCGGCGCTGGTCGGCTTGACGACGACCGGATTGCCGGCCGCGAGGGCCGGCGCGACCTTGTGGGAGAGTAGGTTCAACGGAAAGTTGAACGGCCCGATCGCGACGACGACGCCGATCGGGTCCCGGACCGTGAAGAGGAACCGGTGCTCGTTGCCGGCGGGCCGCTCGTAGGCGTCCGCCGGAAAGCTCTCGCCTCCGAGCTGGCGGATCTCCTCGGCCGCGAGCCGGTAGACCCCGACGGCGCGGTCGACCTCTACCCGCGCATCGGTGATCGGCTTTCCGACCTCCGAGGCGATCAGCCGAGCCATCGTCTCACGGTCGGCCGCGAGGCGGTCCGCACCACTCCGGAGGATGCGGGCCCGCTCGTGCCCCGGCACGCGTGCCCAGCGCTCTTCGTTCTCCGCCGCGCTGTCCACCGCGGCCCGGGAATCCTCGACGGTCGCCACGGGAGCTTCGCCCAGCGCGAGGCCTGTCGACGGGTCTACGACAGGGCTGTACCGACCGCCGGAGGGCGGCCTCCAGGTCCCGCCGATGAACAGGGCGCCCCGGCCGCCCGGCGGTATCCCTTCGATCACCGGTGTCCCTAGGCTGGGTCCCCGTAGACGGTGTAGTGCCAGCTCTTCCGGGCCTGACCGGTGAGATCGACGTAGATGTTCTTCACGACGGTGTAGTCGTTCAGCGAGTCCGCGCCGAGGTCCTTTCCGAACCCGGACTGTTTTACTCCACCGTGCGGGGTCTCCGAGCCGAGCGGCAGGTGGTCGTTGACCCATACGTCCCCGAACCGGAGGGCGTGGGCCGCGCGGATCGCGGTCCGCACGTCCCTCGTCCAGACGCTTCCCGCGAGGCCGTAGGCGACCCCGTTGGCGATCTCCATCGCCTCGTCGAACGTGGAGAACTCGAGGACGCAGAGGACCGGCCCGAAGATCTCCCGTTGGGCGATCGCCATGTTCGGGGCGACTGAGTCGAACACCGTGGGAAGGACGAAGGCGCCCGCGCGATGCTCCCGGCCCCCGTCCGTGCCCCCGATGCGGAGTCTGGCGCCCTCGCTCTTCCCCTTGGCCACGAACCCGAGGACCTTCTTCTGGTGGACTCGGCTCACGAGCGGGCCGAGGTCGGTCTTCCGGGAGAGGGGATCCCCGACCCGGATGGTCCGGATCCTCTTCAGCAGCCTCTCCACGAACCGGACCCTCACCTTGGTGTGCACGATCAGGCGGGTGGCCGCCGTACAATCCTGACCCCCGTTCACGAACCCGCCGACAATCGCGCCCTCGACGGCGGCCCCGATGTCGGCGTCGGGGAAGACGACGAACGGAGCCTTCCCGCCGAGCTCCAGCTGGACCCGCTTCACGGTCTGGCTCGCGGCTTCCATGATCTTGCGGCCCGTCGCGGTGTCCCCGGTCAGCGAGACCATATCGACCGCCGGGTTGCGGGTCAGCTCGTCGCCGACCTCGGCCCCGGGCCCAGTCACCACGTTCAGCGCCCCGGCGGGGAGCCCTGCGTCCTGGAAAGCTCGGCCGAGCTCGAGACTTGTGAGCGGGGTCCAGCTCGCCGGTTTGAGCACGACAGTGTTCCCGACGACGAGCGCGGGAGCGACCTTCCAGACGGCCATCATGATCGGGTAGTTCCACGGCGTGATCGACGCCACGACGCCGACCGGCTCGCGCCGGAATATCGTCGTCCCCTCTCCCGTGAACTCGCCGGCGCTACGGCCCTCGAGCATCCGCCCCGCGCCGGCATAGAACGCGAGGTTGTCGGCGCAGAACGGCAGGTCGGCGTCCGCCGCCTGCTTGATCGTCTTTCCCTGGTTCCGGCTCTCGAGCTCCGCGAGCTCGGAGAGTCGCTGGGTCAGAAGCTGGGAGACCTTCAGGAACACTTCGGCGCGGGCCCGCGGGGGGAGGCGAGGCCACGGCCCCTTGTCGAACGCCTCTCGCGCGGCATCGATTGCGGCCCGCGCGTCCGAGCGGGAACCCCGCGGAACGGTACCGAGCGGCGCACCGTCGTACGGGCTCACCACGGGCATCGTCGCTTCGTTCGACGCCGGGACCCACTCGCCCCCGATCAGCATCGGCCGGTCCATCGTCCCTCCGCGACCGTCAAGAGGTCGGGCGGGTAAAGATGGTTGCCGGGCCGCCGGGGCCGGGCCTTCCCGCGGGGGCGATGGCCCCGAGCGGCACTATATCAAGGAGGGACGGCGTGGGGGGATTCGGCCTCTCGGATACGCGCGATGGACCCGAAGTGGCGGAACGCGGTCGTTCTCGGGATCGTCGTGGTCCTGATCGGAGCGGGGGTCTCCCTGCGGGCGCTTGGTTCGAGCTGCCTCCACCAGACGAACCCGATGGTGGTCGACCAGTCGGAGATCCCGGACTCGCTCGACCCCGGTGAGACGTTCTCGACCCCCGGCTGGGCGGCGGTCCAGCAGGTCTACCAGGGGCTCGTCAACTACAACGGGTCGAGCGCGACCAATTTCACCGGCGTGCTGGCGAAGAACTGGACCGAGTCCCCGAACGGGCTGGACTGGAACTTCACCCTGCGGAGCGGGGTCCACTTCTCGAACGGCGACCCGTACAACGCCTACGTCCAGTGGTTCAGCCTCTACCGCAGCCTGCTCCTCACGGGCGGGCCGCAGTTCATCCTCGAGGAGAACTTCTTCTCGACGAACTTCAACGCCTCGAACCCGCTCAACTACTCGTCCAACCTCTCGGCGGTCCAGACGGCGAACGTCACCCTGGACAACGACCTCAACACCTGGAACTTCTTCGCACCGAACGCCACGGAGATCGCCCTGATGGAGACGGCGAACCAGTCGTTCCAGGTGATCAACCCGCTGGAGATCGAGCTCAACGTAGGGTACGGCTACCTCGGATACTCCCCCTACGCCTACCTGCTTGCCTCGATCTCGGCCCCGACCTCGTATGCGGTCGACCCGGCGGTCGTCCAGGCGAACGGGGGGGTTTTCTGGTCGACCTCGTTCGGGGGCCAGCCGAACACGTACCTTTCGGACGACATGGTCGGCACCGGCCAGTACCTCCTCACGTACTACAACGGGCTCCCGGGGGGCGGCTACACCCTCTCCCCGAATCCCAACTACTGGGGGCACGCCGCGTGGACCACCGAGCCGTGGAACACGCTCCTCCAGCCCGCGAACACGACCGTCGACGTCGTCTTCCAGGACTCGGTCGACATCACGACCAACGACCTCGAGATCGGGGACGTGGCCAGCGCCTCGTTCGCCTACATCGGGCCGGCGACCATCCACGCGCTCCAGGGGAAGAGCTGCCTCGTCGTCAAGGAGCTCCCGACGATCTACGGGTCGACCAGCGGCTCGTGGTGGATCTACCTCAACCAGAGCGTCTTCCCGTTCGACAACCTCTCCGTGAGGGCCGCGATTGCGCACGCGATCAACTACGGCCAGATCATCCAGCAGGCGTTCGGCGGCTACGCCACGCAGTGGGTCGGGCCGGTGCCCCCGTCGTACCCGTACTACAATCCCTCGAACCTGGACCCCTACGCCTACAACCTGACGCTCGCTCGGGCGGAGATCGCGAACTCGCCGTGCGCCGGCAACGCCTGCGCCGGGCTCTCCATCAAGTACGCCTACCTCGACACGGGGATCGACTGGGCCGAGACCGCCCAGTTCCTCAAGGGCGACCTCCAGCAGATCGGGCTCAACATCGACCCGGTCCCGATCTCGCTCAGCGAGCTGTACGAGGAGCAGGCGCTGAACGGCAACGGGGTCTGCACGACCGCGACCTCGACCAACGGCGGGCCGTTCTACATGGGCCAGGAGTTCTACACGTCCGACTACATCTCGCCGGACGACTGGACCCAGAACGACGCCGTGAACACGGGCAGCGCGAACGCGTGTATGTCGGGCTACAACAACACGACCGTGACCGCGGACGCCTACGCCGCCGCCAGCAGCCAGAATGCGACCAACCTCACGGCGTACTACAGCACGATGACGCAGCTGATGTTCGACAACTACACGGACATCTGGCTCGTCGTTCCCGCCTCCTTCTCCGTCTACTCGGCCCACCTCCACGGGGTGGTCACGAACCCGATGGCCAGCGCCGAGCCGTTCGCGTTCCTGTTCAACTCGCAGTGGGCGGGCTAGGGCGCGGGGGTCGCGGCCGGCGCCGGCTTGTCCACGGTAAGGAGCGTCTCCGGGGCGACGTCCCGGACTTCCTCCGCTCTGTGGCAGGCGATCCGTTGGCCCGGCGCGCCCGGGATCTCGCGTAGCGCCGGGTACTCGGTCCGGCACCGGTCGACCACGAACGGGCACCGGGGAGCGAAGCGGCACCCGGGAGGCAGGTCGATGAGCGACGGGACGTCCCCGCCGATCCGGAACCGGGCGCGCCGGCGGCGCGCGTCCGCGACCGGCACGGCGGCGAGGAGCGCTTTCGTGTACGGGTGGACCGGGCGCTCGAGGACGCCGCGGACCGTCCCGAGCTCGACGATCCGGCCGAGGTACATCACCGCGACCCGGTCGGCGACGTACCGGACGGCCGCGACGTTGTGGGTGATCAGGAGGTAGGCGACCGAGCGCTCCTTCTGGAACTCGACCAGACGGTTCAGGATCTGGGCCTGGACGGCGACGTCCAGCGCGCTGGTCGGCTCGTCGAGGATCACGAGCTTCGGGTCGACGCTGAACGCCCGCGCGAGCGAGATGCGCTGCCGGCCGCCCCCCGAGAACTCGTGGGGGTACTGGTCCAGGCAGTCCGGGGGCAGCCCGACCGTCGGCAGGAGGGCCCGAACCCGCTCGCGGAGCTTCTTGCGGTCGTTCTCTCCCTGGGCGCGGAGCGGCTCGGAGACGATCTGCCAGACCTTGAGGCGGGGGTCGAGCGACCCGACCGGGTCCTGGAAGACGATCTGCACGTTCCGGCGCCAGCGTCTCAGGCGCTGCGCGGCGACCCTGCCCCTGGGCGGTGCGGGAGGCACCGGCTTCAACGGCACCATCTCGATGGGGACACGAGGCTCGGCCTTCGATCCGGCCCCCGGGCTCGGCGCGGGGGCCGAGGGGTGCCGCTGCTCGCTCTCGAGCCGGCGGTTGTGCCGAAGACGCTTGCGATTCTCACGGAGGATGACGCGGTTCTCCCGGATCGCCTGGGCACGATCTCGCCGAACTTCCCTGCGCTGGCGATCCGTGAGGATCTCCTCGTCCCCGAATCGGTACGCTCCCCCGGTCGCGTCGTGCAGCCGGGCGACCAGCCACCCGAGGGTCGTCTTTCCCGACCCCGATTCGCCGATGAGCCCGAGGGTCTCTCCCGGGAGGATCGTGAGGGAGACGCCGTCGACCGCGTGGATCCCCCGGGCGGCCTTGCCACCGAAGTACTCGCTCGCGGTGCGGGTGAGGGGGAACTGCTTCTCGAGACCGACCGTCTCGACCAGGGGACCGTCCGTCATACGAGCTGCGGCACCTCCGCCGCGAAGTGGCAGGCGCTGCGGTGCGACGCCGTCCCTGCGACCAGGTCGAGCGGGGGTGCCGGCTCGGCACGGCAGACGTCCTTCGCGATCGGGCAGCGGGGATGGAATCGGCAGCCCGCCGGAGGCTTCGCGAGGTTCGGCACGGACCCCGGGATCGAGAGGAGGGGGCCGTCGGACTTGTAGCGGGTCGGCGCTGCGCGGAGGAGGGCCTTCGTGTACGGGTGCCGCGGCGATCCGAAGATCTCGTCGACGGGGCCGAGCTCCACCAGCTTCCCCGCGTACATCACGCCCAGCTCGTCCGCCGTCTCCGCGATGACGCCGAGGTCGTGGCTGATGAACAGGATCGACGTGTCGACTTCCTCGATGAGGTCCTTCATCAGCGTCAGGACCTGGGCCTGGATCGTCACGTCCAGCGCGCTGGTCGGCTCGTCGGCGATCAGGAGCGCCGGCCGCTCGGAGAGGGCCATCGCGATCATCACGCGCTGGCGCATCCCGCCCGAGAGCTCGTGCGGGTAGAGGTCGAGGATCGTCTCCGGGTCGTTGATCCGCACGAGGCGAAGGTACTCGAGGACGTCCTCGCGCAGCTCGCGGCGGCCGGAGAGCGAGCGGCGCGCCGCCTTCGCCGTGGCGCCCCCCGGCACCAGCGGCCGAACGAGCGCATCCCCGACCTCGGGTTTCGGCCGGCGCGTGTAGTCGAACGGCGGGGCCTCCCGGCGGTCGAGTACTGTGTGCCCCGCGTCCCGGGCCTGGCGTATGCGGACCGCCTCCGCGAGCTGGTCGTAGATCCGGAACGCCGGGTTCAGCGAGTTGAGCGGCTCCTGGAAGATCATGCTGATGCCGGTCCCGCGGATCCGGGGCATCTTCCACTGAGGGACCTTCACGAGGTCGACCCCGTTGAACTCGATGGACCCGCCACCGATGGTCGCCGGCGGTTCCGGCAGGAGGCGGGGAATCGCCTGCGCAAGAGTGCTCTTCCCGCACCCGGTCTCCCCAACGATCCCCATCACGCGCCCCGGGGCGACGTCGAACGATACCCCCGAGACCGCCCGGAAGCGGCCCGCTCCGATCACATAATCGATCGTCAGGTCGCGGATGGAGAGGACCGGACCGGTCACGTCATCCCTCCCGGAGCCGCGGCCGGGAGACCCTCCCCGGGCAGCGGGCCGGCGGACGGCGAGGGCGTGGGGTCGACGGAGGCGGGAGAGGTGGAGTCCGGCCCGCCGGAGCCGGCGAGGACCCGCCGGCTGCGGGGGTCGAGGACGTCCCTCAGCCCGTCACCCAGCAGGCTGAACGCGAGCACCGTCACGAAGATCGCCGCCCCCGGCCCGAGGACCGTCCACGGATAGGCCGTGATGAATCCGGCGACCTGGTAGTAGGAGATCATGCTCCCCCATTCCGCCGTGGTCGGGTAGTTCAGCCCGAGGCCGACGAACCCGATGGTCGAGAGCGTCACGAGGACGGTCCCGATGTCGAGGGAGAAGTAGACTACCACCGGCTCGAGGACGTTGCGGAGGATGTGCCGGAGGACGATCCGGCGGTCGGTCACCCCGGCCGCCTTCGCGGCCGTGACGTACGGCAGGTGCTTCACCGCGAGGGTCTCGCCCCGGACCAGCCGTACGTAGTACGGCCACCAAGTGACCAGGATCGCGACCACGAGCTGGACCACGCCGCGTCCGAGCGACACCGCGATCGCGAGCGCCAGGATCAGGCTGGGGAACGCGAGGAAGATGTCGGTGACCCGCATCACGACCACGGAGAGCGCGCCCCCGAGCGTGCCGGGGCGGTCCCAGTAGCCGGCGACCAGACCGAGCGCGCCTCCCCCCAGCATCGCCACCCCGGCGATAGCGAACGCGAGCGCGAGGTCGAGGGGCAGGGCGTACAGGGCCTCTGCGTAGATGTCGATCCCGTTCCCGTCCGTCCCGAGCGGGTGGTTCCACGACGGCCCCTGGGTGTAGTCGGTCGTGCCCTGGTCGGGCGCGTACGGCGTCAGGAGGTGGGGGGCCACCAGCACCAAGACCGCGGTGACGGCGATCACGACGACGAGGACGAACCCGACCAGCGTCAGCGGGTTCGCGCGGAGCACGCGCGTGAGCGTGTGAACGGCCCGGCCCGCGCGTCGGACCTGACGGACGGCCAACGCGCCGGCCGAAGGTCCGGTAGAGGAAGGAGCCGACACCGCCCTACCTCCAATCCACGCGCGGGTCGAGGAGCCCGTAGAGCACGTCGGCGATCAGGTTCGCGATGACCACGCCGGCGGCGAAGATGGCCACGACCGCGAGCGCTCCGTCGAAGTTCGCCGGACTTCCGCCGCCGCCGATGGAGGTGTAGGCGTACTGCCCCATCCCTCCCCAGCCGAACACCTCCTCGACGACGACGGTCCCGGCGAGGAGACCGCCCGCGGTCACCCCGAGGACGGTCGTGGTGGTGATCAGCGCGTTCCTCAGCGCGTGCTTGTACATCACCCAGAACTCGGAGAGCCCCTTCATCCGGGCGCTCTTCACGTAGTCGAGCGGGATCACCTCGAGCATCGAGCTACGCGTCATCCGCGTCGCGATTCCCATGTTCACGAACGCGAGGACGGACGCCGGCAGGATCAGGTGCTCGATCGCGTCGCCCTCCCAGGCGAGATTGCCCGCCAGCAGCGGGTCGATCACGGACATGTGCGTCCACTCGTGGAACGGGGGTGGCTGGGTCGTGTACTGTCCGTGGGATGGGAGCCCTAAGTAGGGCGCGAGGAGGATGGCGGCGATCACCGTCCCGAGATACGTCGGAGTGGCCCATCCCGTGAGGTAGAAGATCCGCACGAGGTGGTCGGCCCAGCGGCCCGCGGACTGCGCTGCGACCACCCCGAGCGGGATCCCGATCACGATCATCAGGAACAGGGAGGCGAGGACGAGCTCGACGGTCGCGGGGAGCCCGTCGGCGATCTGCGGGTAGACCGGCACGCCCGTGGAGGAGGTACCCCAGTTGCCGTGGAGGAGGTTGACGAGATACGTCCAGTACTGGACCAGGACCGGTTTCTGGAACTGGGCCTGGCAATCGGCGAGCGTGGCCTTGTCGGCGTGCGGGAACGACGCTGCGCACCAGTTCGCGGTCGAGAGATGGGTGATGGCAAAGGTGAGGATCGTGATCCCGAGGAGGACGGGGATCAGCTGGAGGAGGCGCTTGCCGACGAAGACCGCGAGATCGCTCGGACTCCGTCCCATCCCCGACGGTATTGGCGAAAGGCGAGGCGATCGCCCCTCGCGACTCCCGGTTACCCCACGATGACCCGGTATAAAATCGCCATTCGCGCCCCCCGCGCGGGCCGGGCCGACCTACGGGAGGTAGTCACGGGGCAGGGTCTTCAGTTCCTTGAACGTCTCGGTGGCGGTCTGGACGAACTGCTCGACGTCCTTCTCGGTGTGCGCGCTCGAGAAGGTGAGCCGCTCGTAGTTGTCGGGGTGGGTGTAGATCCCGTGGTCGAGCAGGAGCTGGTGGTGGCGGAGGTAGAGGTTCCAGTCGATCTGGAGCGACTCGCGATAGTTCACGATCTTCTTCCGTCGCGTGAAGAAGAACTGCAGCATCCCGTTCACGGACTGGATCAGGATGTTGATCTTCGCGTCCCGGCCGGCTTCCTCGAGCCCCTTCTCGAGCTTCTGGGTGAGCCGCCCGAACCGCGCGTAGAGCTCCTCGCCCCCCTTGTGCAAGGTCTTCAGGTTCGCGAGCGCCCCCGCGAGCGAGATGTTGTTCGCGAAGTACGTCCCTCCGAACGAGATCCGCCCGGGGGCGATCATGTCCATGTACTCCGCCTTTCCCGAGACCGCGGAGATCGGGACCCCACCGCCCAGGGCCTTCGCCCAGCACGAGATGTCGGGCTCCACCGAGTAGAGCTGCTGCGCCCCCCCCGGCGCGACCCGGAACCCGGTGAAGACCTCGTCGAAGATCACCAGCATGTCATTCTCGTGGGCGATCTCTACCAGGCGCTTCAAGAAGTCCGGGGCGGGAGGGATGACGCCCGCGTTCGCCATGATCGGCTCGAGGATCACCGCGGCCAGCCGGTCGCGGTAGCGGCGGACCATCCGCTCGAACGCCACGATGGAGTTGTACGGAGCGACGATCACGTAGTCCATGACCCCGGGAGGGATCCCGGCCGAGTTCGGCATCGGCCGCGGGTACTCGTCGAGCCCGGAGACCACGGGAGGCGCCTCGGCGCTGATCAGCGCCAGGTCGTGCTGGCCGTGGTAGTGGCCCTCGAACTTCAGGATGGCGTCCTTTCCCGTGACCGCCCGCGCGATCCGGATGGCGTTCATGGTCGCGTCGGAGCCATTCGAGCAGAACGCGACCCGCTCGGCGCTGGGCACGAGCTTCTGGAACAGCTTCGCGACCTCGATCTCGAGGACCGTCGGAGAGGCGAAATGGAGCCCCAGCTCGACCGCCTCCTGGATCGCCTTCACCTGGGCCTCGGGCGCGTGGCCGTTGATCAGGACCCCGTAGGCGAGGTTGAAGTCGAGGTACTCGTTCCCGTCCTCGTCCCAGATCCGGGCGCCCTTGCCTCGGTTGATGAACGGGGGACACGGGTCGTACGACGCGACCCGGATCAGCGAGCTTGAGGAGTTGGGGATGCGCTTCTTGCCCTCCTCGAAGAGCTTCTGGCTCTTCTTCAGCTTCGGGACGAGCCGGGCGATGGGTATCGGGAGCGGGACGACCTCGGCTTCGGGGACCGGGGCCGGCTCGGGCGTGGCCTCCTTCTTCGTCTCGCGGGGAGCTTCTTCGGCGGGGGAGCCCGCGGGAGGGGTCGGAGGGGGGACCGCGGTGCCTTCCGCGTTCAGGGGCCGGAGGGCCGGACCGGGCCCCGGCCCGAGAGCCGGACGGTCCGGTAACAGCACGATCGGGGCGGGTTCCGACTCCGCCATAGGAAACGCATCTACGCGGTCTCGATGAGCCCCGGGTGCGTATATATAGATGCCCGGGGACGGGAATAAAAGGTAGATGTCATGAAACAGTTTCTAACAGTGTCCTTCCGATAGGTTACAACACTGAATCCATAGATTGGGGCCATCTGGAGGCCACATTTATCGCACGAATCCGCGATTTGGGGGCGCCGAGCCGGTCATTGGGGGGGAGGCAGGGGGGCGTCGGGGGGGACGATCGCGGTCCGTATGCCGCGGCGTTCGAGCGCTGCCCGGAACGGTCCGGGAGGGACGCACCGCTCGGGCGGGATCACTCCCTCGCCGCGGATCTCTCCCGATGCGATCAGCTCGGCCCCGATGGCGCCTGCGACCCCGACGGCGTACTCCGTCGCGGAGAGGTGCCAATCCGGCCGCGGCGGGAACCAGGCGACGGCGTGCCGGACGACGGGCCGACCGTGCGAGGTCCCCCTGACCTCGATGTTCAAGCTCTCCCAGTCGTTGACGACCACGCCGGCCGGGACGCCGAGGAGGTGCCCTCGTCGGAGGAGCGCGAGCGTGAACTCCCGCGGAACCACGCTCGTCCCCCGTACCTCGAGCGGCTTGTCTGACGCCATCCCGAGGAGGGCCATGGTACGGAGGACATCGATCCCCGTCCCGCCCTCCTTCCATTCGCAGTGCCGCAGTCCCTTCGTCTTCAGGCTCTCCGGCAGGGTCGCCGGTTCCGAGTGGAGCGTGCGGTAGATCCTGGTCCGGCCGATAGGCGGGCCGAAATCGAACTCCTCCGGCGCGCTCATCGGCGGGTGGTCGTGGTACTCCCCGTCCTCGAACACGACCGCGGGCAGGACCATCTCGTCGAGGAACGTGCTGGGGGACCATGAGAACGAGATCTCGGGCCCCCCCACGGTGAGGTCCCGCCACCCGTCCCGGAAGACTAGGGAATCGACCCGGTCTAGGTCCGCCGACGCCTCCATCGCGAGAACGTTCGAGATTCCGGGCACCTGCCCCAGGCCGGGGATGGCGAGAAGCCCGGCCTTTCGGAACGCCGCGTCCAGCGCGAGCTGGCGCCGTGTCATGTGGAAGAGCCCGCCGAAATCGAGGTAGGTCACCCGCGCCTCACGGGCCGCCTCCATCACCTCGAGGTTGAACGTGTACTGCACGGCGTTCACCACGACCGACGCGCCGTCGAGCAGCCGTACGAGCGCCGCGTGGTCGCGTACGTCGATCGGGACGGCCGATGCTCCCGCCCCCGCGGCCCGCGCGGCCTCGGCGGCCAGGTTGGGGTCGAGGTCGGCCACGACCACGGAATCGAAGACGCCCCCGCGCGCGAGGTCCCGGACCGCGCACCGGCCCGTGAGCCCCCCGCCTCCGAGGACGACCGCTCGCATCGCAGCCTCGGCCGGAGCGAGCGGAGTGCGCTAAAGGCGGCTTCGGACCGGACGGGTCCAGCGCCTCAACGCGCCCGGTTCTTCCGGCCCCGGGCGGGCGTCTCCGGCGCGCGCGGGGCGTTCACCGGGGCCGTGGTCGGGGCGGCGCTAGCGGCGCTGGCGGCGCTCGTGCGATCGACCAGCTGCCGGAACGTCTCGAAATGGGGCAGGAAAGGGTCGGCCCGTCGGCGGTCCTCGAGCTCGCCCAGCGCGATCTCGAGCAGCGCCTTCGCCTTCGGATCCCCGGCGCCCGCCTGGGCAAGGTAGACGCACAGGACCTGGTAGTGGGGGAGGACGAACGCGTCGGTCCGGGGAGTGCTCATGTCCCCCTTGCGCGGCCGGTAGATCCGCTCGATCGGGACCGCAACCGCCACCACGCGCCTATGGGAGAACCCGAAGTACCGGCCCGGTCCGACGATCCGCGTCACTTCCCGGATGCTGCCCTTGAGGCTGTTCGTGAGGCGGTCGACCTCGTGCCAGCACCACAGGCCGAACCCGTAGTCGCCCTCCTGGTACGCCTCCCACGCCTTGCCGTAGAGTTCGCGCTCGCGTTCCTCCTGGGAGGATTCGACCGGGAGCGTTGCCCTCCAGTCGGAGACGAGGACGTCTACCCGCATCGTGGGCGAGAACTCCCTCATCACGGGGGGTTCGGAGGGGTCGGGCACGGCCCGACGAGGGAACGGGGGACTTAGGCTTGCTGACCCACGGGCCCCGGTGCCGCGTACACTCTCTGGCCCGCGACCCACGTTTCGCGGACCGGCGGGGCACCGGAGGCGAGCGCCAGGCGGAGGTCGGGGGTCGTGAGCACGACCAAGTCGGCGACTCCCCCCGCCTCGAGATGCCCGTAGGTCGGCAATCCGACCGATGCCGCGGCGTTCGTCGTGTACAGTCCGAGCGCCTCCTCGGGGGACAGCGCCTCGCCGGGGTCGGGGTTCGCCGACCGGCCGGAAGGGTCGCGGCGGTCCACGGCGGCCCGCAGCCCCCGCCACGGATCGACGGGGTCGTACGGTGCGTCGCTCGAGCCGGCGACGACGAAGCCGCGATTGATCAGCGTCCGGAACGCGTAGGCCCAATGGCACCTCGCCGGCCCGAGGCGGTCCGCGAGCCAGGAATCGCTCCAGACGAACCCTGGTTGGACGACGAGCGCCGGACGGGCCTCGAACAGGGGTCCGAGGGCCTCGGGCGGCGTCAGCGCCGCGTGCTCGACGCGCGCCGGAGGTCCGGAACGTCCCGTCCATGGCCGGAGCAACCGTGCGGCCCTCTCCACCGCGCTGTCGCCGATCGCGTGGAGCGCCGGTACGAGTCCGCGCCGGCCGGCCTCGGCGAGCTGGTGGGTGAGCTCCCCATCGTCCCCGACGGGGATTCCCGAGTTCGAGGGGTCGTCCGAGTACGGCCTTCGGAGAGCCGCGGTCCGCGGCCCGAAGGCACCGTCGAGGAACGCCTTCACCCCGACCACCGACAGCCGCCGCGAGCCCGCGACCAGGTCGGGCGCCGAGAACACGGAGAGCTCGGACAGGCGGACGTAGGCCCGGACCGTGAGGGCGAGGCGACCGGAGGCGTCTAGGGTGCGGAGCGCACGGACCTCGTGGGGACTCGCGCTCATCGCCCCGACGGCCGTGATGCCGTGCGCGGCGAGCACCCCCAACGTGCGCGCGAGGCCCTCGCCGCCGGGACCCCGATCGGAGGCGATCGAACCGGCGAGGCGGAGCGCCTCCTCGTAGAGGATACCGTTCGGCGTTCCGTCCGCGGATCGGCCGATCATCGCTGGGTCGCGCACCGCCCCTGCCCGAAGAACCCCGCTCGCTCGGAGGGCGGCGGAGTTGAGCAGGGCGGCATGGCCGCTCGCGTGGTAGAGGATCGTCGGACGGTCGGGAACGACCGGGTCGACGTCCCGGATCTCCGGCCAGCGCCCGCCCTTCCACCGCTCGGGGTCCCACCCCCGGCCGACGATCGGCCCCGACGGGTGCTCGACCGCCCATGCGGACAGGCGGTCCCGAAGCTCGGCGAGCGACCGGGTCGCGGAAAGGTCGAACCCTTCCCGGACCCGCGTCAGGTCCGAGAGGTGCACGTGGGCGTCCACGATCCCTGGGATTAGGAGGCGCCCTCCGAGCGCCCGCCGCTCGACGCCCGTGGGCGCGAGCCGTTGCGCACCGCCGAGCGCCCCAGCGAAGAGGACCCGGCCGCTCTCGACCAGGATCGACTCCACGTAGCGCCGGCCCGTGAACACCCGGCCCCCCGACCAGAGGGACGCCTCCGTCACCGGTCCGTCCCCGCCCGACACCCGTGTGACGGCCGACGGGGAGCTGCCGTCCGCCCTAAACGTCGAGGTACCGGTAGAACTCGTACGGATGGGGCCGCAGGTTCAGTTCGAGCTGCTCCTCGCGCTTCATCTCGATGTAGGTGTCGATCAGCGAACCGGCGAACGCGGGCTTGAGGAAGTCGCGGTCGGAGGCGAGGCAATCGAGCGACTCGCTGAGCGAGCCGGGTAGCTCGCGGATCCGGAGCTGCTTTCGTTTGGCGGGGGTGAGCTTGTAGATGTTCTCGTCCACCGGGGGTGGCGGCTCGATCTTCCGGCGGATCCCGTCGAGCCCCGCCATCGCGAGCGCGGCCTCGGTGAGGTAAATGTTCGCGGCGGAGTCGGGCGTACGGTACTCGATCCGCTTGGCCGCGGCTCGACCTCGGTGGTAGAACGGGATGCGCACGTTCGCCGAGCGGTTCGCCTTGCTCCAGGCGATAAACACGGGGGCCTCGTACCCCGGGACGAGCCGGCGGTAGGAGTTGGTGATCGGGTTCGTTATCGCGCACAGCGCGCGGGCGTGCTCGAGAAGCCCGCCGATGTAGTAGCGGCATGCCTGGCTGACCTCGGCGTACTCGTCGTCGGGGTCGTAAAAGGCGTTCTTCCCCTTCGTCCAGAGCGACTGGTTGGTGTGCATCCCGATCCCGTTGTCGCCATAGATAGGCTTCGGCATCAGGCAGGCGACCTTCCCGTGGCGGCGGGCGACGTTCTTGATCACGTAGCGGACGTCCTGGATGTGGTCCGCCATAGGGACCAGCTCGTCGAACCGGACGTTCAGTTCCGACTGGCTCGCGGTGGCCACTTCGTGGTGGTGCGCGTCCATGATGATGTGGAAGTCGTCGGCCAGAATGTTGCACATCTCCGCGCGCAGGCCGACCAAGGAGTCGGTAGGGGGCGTTCGGTGGTACCCTTCCTTGAACCGGATCGTCGGCTGGCCGCTGGCCGGGTCCCACGGCGCCTCGGACTGGCCGATGAGGTAGCCCGCCCCCGCCCATGCGTCCCGGACCCCGGCGTAGGATGGGACGAGCTGGACGCTGTCGAAGACGAAGAACTCGATCTCGGGTCCCCAGTACGACCGGTCGTAGCCGGCCGCCGCGAGCACCTGCTCCGCCTTCCGCGCGACCCCCCGCGGGTCGTGCTCGTACGGCTCGCTCGAGGCGCCGAGCCGGACATCGCAGATGAACCGGACCGTGCGCCCGGCCTCCGGGTTCCACGGGATGTTCGCCATCGTCTGGGGATCGGGAACGAGCAGCATGTCGGACTCGAAGATCTCGCGGAATCCCCGGACCGATGAACCGTCGAGCTTGGGGACCCCGGTCCTGAACATCTCGGCCTCGAGGGCGTGGCGCGGGATGTCGAGCTGGTTTAGCCCGCCGAAGACGTCCGTGTAGAACAACTGGACCCAGCGCACCTTGTCGGTCGCCAGGCGCTCGACCACCGACTCGCCGTCCATCGACTGTTTTCCCCGCTGCGATGCCACGTTCGCACCCGGTGCCCCGACTGTCTCCGGCTACATCAAGCCTCAGTCGAAAATTATGGACGAACGCCCAAAGTCACGAGCGCAGGGTTTATTTTCAGATGTATCCTTGAAGTTGTATGCGGCGAATGTCCACTCTGGACGCGCTCGACCGGTCGATCCTCGAGGAATTGAACGTCGACGCGCGCCGGAGCCACCGGGATATCGGCCGCCGCCTCAAGGTCTCTCCGACGACGGTGAGCTCTCGGATCGGGCGGCTCGAGGAGCAGGGCATCATCCGAGGGTACATCCCGATCCTCGACGACGAGCAGCTCGGTTGGGACCTCTGGGCCGCGATCGGGATCCGGATCTCGAAGGGCCGCTTGAGGGAGGTCGAGGAGCATCTCGCGAAGGACCCGAGGGTGTACGCCATCTACGACGTCACGGGCGACGACGACGCCCTCCTGATCGGCCGGTTCCGCGACCGCAGGGACCTCGACCGGTTCGTGAAGCACGCGCTCCAGGATCCTCACGTCGAGCGGTCGAACACCCGGGTCGTCCTGAATCGAGTGAAGGAGGACCGGCGGGTGCCGGTCTCCCTCCGAGGGATGGAGCGGACCCCGCCCGACTGATCCGGGGGCGCGCGCGATTCCCCAACCGCTATGAGCTCCGGCCCCGTCGCGCGGGGGTCGGAGGAAGCGGATGGACTGGGGAATGCGCAATCGATTGGCCCGTATGTTCCCGGGTGGCGAGAACGGGAACGCGGTGATGCTCGCGGTCGACCACGGGTACTTCATGGGACCGACCCACCACCTCGAGGACGCCCGGGCGACCATCGCGCCGCTCCTCCCCTACGCGGACGCCGTCGCGCTCACCCGCGGGATCCTCCGCACGTCCGTCCCGTCGACCAGCGCAACGCCCGTCATGCTCCGGGTCTCCGGCGGTGCCACGGTCCTCAAGGAGGACCTCTCCCACGAGACGATCACGACGGCGATGCGGGACGCCGCGCGACTGAACGTCTGCGGGGTCGCGCTCTCCGTGTTCGTAGGGGCGCCCCACGAGCACGAGTCGCTCGTGAACCTCTCGAAGCTCGTGGACGAGGGTGAGGAGGCGGGCATTCCTGTCATGGCCATCACGGCCGTGGGCAAGGAGCTCGAGAAGCGCGACGCGCGCTATCTCGCTCTCGCCTGCCGCGTCTCGGCGGAGCTGGGCGCACACCTCGTGAAGACGTACTACTGCGACGGGTTCGAAAAGGTCGTCGAAGGATGCCCCGTCCCCCTCGTGGTCGCCGGCGGGCCGAAGCTCGACAGCGACCGGGCCGCTCTCGAGCTCGCGCACAGCGCGATCGCGAAGGGGGCGCACGGGATCGACATGGGACGGAACATCTGGCAGTCGGACCACCCCGTTGCGATGCTGAAGGCGCTTCGTGCGATCGTGCACGAGAAGGCGACCGTGGCCGAGGCGATGGACGTTCTCGGCAGCGCGAAGGGACGCGCGCCGGCCGCCGCGTCGGCCCGGGCCTGACCGTTCTCGCGGAACGGTCTTATGCGCCACCCCGCTCCGCCCGACCGCGCGGGGATCGCCCAGCTTGGTCAAAGGCGCCAGATTCAGGGTCTGGTCCCGTAGGGGTTCGTGGGTTCAAATCCCTCTCCCCGCACTCCCCCGGTCCGACCGGGGCGCTTCCACCGGTCGGGGCCCGCGTTCAGGTGTGAGTCGCGTTCCCGGGGGCCCTTCGCGCGGCCAGTTGGTTGAGCTCGTCGAACGTGATCGCCCCGTCGAGGAGCGCTCCGTACGTCCCTCGGGAGAGGACCTCCTGGCTGGCCCGCTTGAGCAGTCCCATCGCCGCGTACGAGGCGGAGGGGCCGAAGCTCACCCGTTTCACCCCGAGCTTCTCGAGCTGGCCCACCGTCGGGAGCCCCTTGCGGATCATCACGTTCACCGGACAGCCGAGCGCGCGAACGAACGCCCCGATGGCGGCGGCGTCGCTCACCCCCATCGGGTAGACGCAATCAGCCCCCGCATCGCGGTACGCGATCGACCGGCGGATCGCCTCGTGCAGCCGTTCCTCGTCGTTCCCGGTCGCGTGCCGGAACGCGTCGGTCCGAGCGTTGATCACGAGCGGAATCCCCTGGGACTTTCCGAGGCGGCGAACCGCCTCGATCTTCTCGACCTGCACCTCGACCGGATGCAGGCCGCCGGCCGACGGCTCCAGGTCCTCGAGGTTGATCCCGACCGCCCCGGCCGCGAGGATCAGGCGGACGGTGGAGGCGACCTCGCGAGCCGTACGCCCGTACCCGCCCACGACGTCAGCGCTCAGGGGGACGGAGAGCTTCCCCGCGATCCGCCCGACCGCCTCCACGAGTTCGCGGCGGGGCATCTCCTCGCCGTCCCGATATCCCCGCGAAACCATCAGACCCGCGCTGGATGTCGCGACCGCCGGGAAACCGGCCTCCTCGAACACGCGCGCGCTCGGCACGTCCCAGGCGTTGGGGAGGACGAGCGGATGGGGTCCGTGGTGCAGGGCGCGGAACGCCTCGGCCTTCTCCGCCTGAGTCGCCATACGATCGCCGTACGTCCACGCGACCATAAGCGGGCCCCCGGACCGAGACCACGGGGCCCGCGAGCAGCAGGCGACGCGTTTCCGGAGGGGCTTACTTCAGGGATTCCTTCTTGCCGCCGTAGAGGTCCCGGGCCGGGCTCAGAAGGTCGAAGATCCCCGGCTCGATGGCGGGCTGACCCCGGATCGCGAGCGAGGCGAGGTTCATCCCCACGCCGGGACCCAGCATGAACCCCTGACCGCACATCCCGATCCCGAGGAGGAGGCCGCTCACGTTCGGGGCCTTGCCGACGATCGGGTTGCCGTCGGGGGTCATCGGGTAGAGCCCCCGCCACACGCGGCGAATGGTCAGGTTCTTGAGGCGTGGGATCAGGTTCACGAGACGCGCCGCGACGACCGGCATGAACTCGAACGTCGAGGTGCGATTCTCGCCGGGGAACTTTTCCTTGGGGGTGTAGCAGAAGATAATCTGGCCGTCCGAGTCCTGCCCGAAATAGAAGTTGGTCGTCTTCCCCTCGGGGCCGGGCCGGAGGTCCACGACCAGGGGACCGAGGAACTCCTGGACCGGGGCCGAGATCCCGGCCTCGTGGCTCTCCGGAAGCACCGGAAGGTCGAGGCCCGCCATCTGACAGAGGCGGGTCGCGTGGGTGCCCGCCGCGATGATCACACAGGGGGCGCGGTACTCGCCCTGTTCCGTCCTCACGCCGGCCACGGCGTGGTCCTCCGTCACCAGGGAGGTGACGGGCTCGCGGTATCGGTACTGGGCGTGGAGCCGTACCGCCTCCTGCGTGAACGACTCCGCCGCCTTGAGCGGGCTCACCTGCCCGTCGTCCGGAGAGTACGTCCCGCCGCGGAGACCGACCGGGGTTATCCCGGAGACGACACGGCGGATCCCCTCGGCGTCGTGCCAGTCGATGTTCAGCCGGTGGGACTTCTGAATCGGGAGCAGCTTCTGGAGAGTGGCCTCGACGTGCTCGTCGAACGCCGGAAAGCAGTACCCGCCCTTCTTCCAGCCGATGTCGGTTCCGGTCGCACCCTTCCACTGGGCGAAGACCTCCAGGCTCTGCTGGCCGAGCCGGATTTTCGCCGGGTCGGAATGGGTCGCGCGCACCCCACCGATCGCCGCCTTGTTCTGACCCTGCCCCGAGGACGGCATCTCGTCAAGGACGAGCGTACGGACCCCTTCCCGGGCGAGAAAGTACGCCGTGGGGTTGCCGACCGACCCCGCGCCAATGACGATCGCGTCAAACTCCGGATGCGCCATCGTCCACCGTGAGGAAGGCCGTGATCGGGACCTCCTGGGTGAAGGGGCGATGGACCGCGGGCGTCACCGCCGTGGGTTCCACCCCCAGCTCCCGGAAGATCCTCAGGATCAGCTCGCCGCACGTCTTTCCCCCGCACGGGCCCATTCCGCTGCGGAGCCCGGCCTTGACGGCGTTCAGGTCCCGCGTGCCGGTGGCCCGGATGTAGTCGGCCACCGTCTCCTTCGAGACCCGCTCGCACCGGCAGATGACGGTCTCCGCATCGTTCGGAGGCGCCACGCCGTAGACGTGGAACAGCGGCTCGAGCTCCCGGATGCGGACCCCGGCAACGCGGTCGGCCTCCGCCACGGGTACCTCGAGGACCATTAGCCGACGGCGGTTGAGCGCCTTGCCGGAGAGGACCCGGATCACTTTCCCGGAGCCCACGGGCTCGCCTTCGAAGCCCGTCGTCGCGACGGTGTCGCCGGTCGCCACGAGCTCCTCGGGCATCTCCCACGGGATCGTCACCTTGGCCCGCTGCCCCGTGGGGTCGTAGCGGCGGTCCACCATGGTGATCGCGAGCCCCGGGCAGATCGCCACGCACTTGAGGCACCCGACGCAATCCCCCTCGAGCTTCGGCCGCCCGAGGATGTTCCCTTCGGGGATCGTGATGCTGTCCTTCGGGCAGACCGTGGTGCACGGGTTGCAGGGGATCTCCTGCGCGCAGCGGATGACCGGATAGACCGGGACGCCGATAGGCGGGGGGTAGAATCCCCGCACCGGCCCCGGATGCGAGGCGAGAAGGGTCCCCATGTGGCTCCACGCTTCCGGGACCTCCGCGGGGAGACCGAGGTCGCGAAGGATCGTGCGCGCCGCGATCTTTCCCGAGAACATCGCCGCGGAGGCTTCCGCGATCTCGTGCGCGTCGCCCGCGGAGTAGACCCGCAGGCCGAGACGTTGACCCTCTTCGAACAGTTCCTTGATGGAAGAGAGCCCGACGGCGACGAGCACCGTGTCGACGGCGAACACCACCTCGGTGCCGTTCACGGGCCGGAGCTTGTCGTCGACCCGCGCGGCGATCACCCGCTCCACGCGATCGTTCCCCTCCGCGCGGAGCACGGTGTACTAAGTGTAGACCGGCACGCCCAGCCGAACGATCTTGTCCCGGTGCACCTTGTACCCGCCGACCTGGGGTAGTATCTCGAGCACCGCGACCACGTCGATCCCCGCTTGGAGCGCCTGGTAGGCGACGATCAGGCCGACGTTGCCTCCGCCGACGATCAGCAGCTTCTTCGACGGCTTGATCAGGTCCCGGTTGACGAGGGTCTGGAACGCGCCCCCGCCGTACACACCCGGAAGGTCCGCTCCCGCGAACGCGAGCGCCTTCTCGCGGGCGCCGGCCGCGACGAGGAGGGCCTTCGGCTTCACCACCGTGAAGCGGCCCTGCTTCACGACGCCCACCACGCCGTCCTGGAACACGCCCACGACCGGCGAGTCGGTCCACACCTCGACGCCGGGGTGGCCGCGCACCTTCGCCTCGAGCAGCTGCCCGATCTCCGTACCGCGGTGGCCGGCATAGCAATCGTCGACCGAACCGAAGAAATTGTGCGTCTGGAGGCTCAGCTTGCCGCCGAGCGTCGGCTTGTCGTCGCAGAGGATGACACCGACCCCGTGTTCGGCAAGCTCGGCCGCCGCGGTCAGCCCCGCCGGGCCCCCGCCGACGATCAGCACGTCGGTCTCGACCTCCTGGACCTGCGGGATCGCCTTGAGGGGGACGTCGTCCGCTTCCAGCTCCGGAACGCCGATCACGGACCGGACCTGCATGCCGGGCCGGACGGGCGTGATGCACGCCTTCACCGCGCGCCCGTCGGCCACGACGAGGCACTGGGCGCACTGGCCGTTCGCGCAGAAGATCCCCTGGGGGGCGCCGTCCTTGAGATGGCGCCCGAACACGTGGATCCCGTTCGCGAACAGGGCCGACGAGATCATCTCCGATCTTCGTGCCGAAAGACGCTGGCCGTCGAAGGTGAACGCCACCATCTCGGGCCGGTCGGGCACCTCCAGGATGGGGTGTCGTTCCAGGCGGTACGGCGGCATCGGAGACCTCTCGTCCGTTTCAGGGAGGGGAGGCGCCTTAAACTCCGCATCAAAGTTAGTTGACGATACCGTTAGCCCCGTCGGGGGCTTCGTGCCGGACATGAACTGGAACATCGAACGGCCGGTGAACGACGTCAACACGATCCGGTCCTACGCGACGGGCTCGGTCGATCGTCGAAGGCTCGAGGAAGAACTCGCTGCGGTGCGCAAGTCCACGCTCGAGATCCCGCTCATCATCGGCGGTCGAGAGGTCCGCACGGGCAGGATGGTCGAGGTCCCCTGTCCGGACGATACGGGCGTCGTCCTCGCCCGGGCTCATCTCGCCGGCCGGAAGGAGCTTAAGGAAGCGGTGGAGAACTCGCTGGCCGCGCACGAGGCCTGGGCCCGGACGGACTGGTACCACCGGGTCGCGGTCTTCGTGAAGGCCGCTACCCTGCTCGCGGGCCCGCGCCGGACGCGGAACATCGCGGCGGTCATGCTCAACCACTCGAAGAACCCGTACGAGGCGGAGATCGACCTCGCCGAGCTCGTGGACTTCTGGAACTTCAACGCGCACTTCACGCGCCAGGTCTACGAGATCCAGCCGAACCAGTACCCGGGAGAGACCAACCGGTTCGATTGGCGCCCGCTCGAGGGGTTCGTCCTCGCCATCCCGCCGTTCAACTTCTACTCGATCGCCGGCAACCTTCCGACCGCCCCCGCGATGGTCGGCAACGTGGCCCTTTGGAAGCCGGCGCGCTCGGTGATCCTCTCGAACTACGAGATCTTCAAGGTCCTGGTCGAGGCGGGCCTGCCGCCCGGGGTCATCAACTTCGTCCCGTTCTCGAGCAGGGACGCGAACGTGCTGCTGGACCACCCCGACCTGGCCGGGATCCACTTCACGGGGAGCTACAAGACCCTCGTCCACGTCTGGAAGCGGGTCGGTGCTAACCTCGAGAAGTACCGGAACTTCCCGCGGATCGTGGGCGAGACCGGGGGCAAGGACTTCATCTTCATGCACCCGTCCGCCGACGCCCGCGGCACCGCGATCAACCTCCTGCGCGGCGCGTTCGAGTACCAGGGCCAGAAGTGCTCCGCCTGCTCCCGGGCCTACATCCCCGCGAGCCGGTGGCCGGAGGTGGAGCGGATCCTGAAGGAGGAGGTCCCGAAGGTCCCCGTGGGCCCGGTGGCCAACCTCAAGAACCTGATGGGTGCGGTGATCGACGAGCCGGCGTTCACGAACATCCAGCGCTACCTCGATTTTGCGCGGGCCCATCCGAAGCAGTACTCGTTCGTGGTCGACGGAGGGACCGACCGCACGAAGGGCTGGTTCGTCCGCCCTTCCGTGATCCGCACGACGGACCCGAAGGGGAAGCTGATGTCGGAGGAGATCTTCGGCCCGGTGCTCACGGTCTACGTCTACCCGGACGAGAAGTTCGAGGAGACCCTTGCGCTCTGCGACACGACGTCCCCGTACGCCCTTACGGGAGCCGTCTTCGGCCGCGACACGGCCGCGGTCGCGAAGGCCGAGGCGGCGCTGCGCTGGAGCGCGGGGAACTTCTACATCAACGACAAGCCGACCGGGGCGATCGTCGGACGCCAGCCGTTCGGGGGCGCCCGTCGCTCCGGGACGAACGACAAGGCCGGGTCGATCCTCAACATGCTCCGTTGGGTGACGCCCCGCAACATCAAGGAGAGCGCTGTGCTGCCGGACGACTGGCGGCGCCCGTTCCAGGGTTGAACGCGCGCTCGGGAGCGTTTCCCCCGGAGGCTGCGCCTACCGGGCCCCGGACCGGGTCCGTCGGCTACCCGCGCTCGCCCAAGGTAAATAGCGGGGTGGGGTCGACGCCGCCGATGGCGCCCGCGCGACGACCGGCGCCCCGCCCACCCCCCCGACGTACGGTCCGATCGACCCACGCTCCTCCCGCCCCCCCGCTACCCCGGCCGCGGATGGCCGAGCCGATCGATCCCGAGGACCCGCACTCCCACATCGTCTGCCGCGTCTGCGGACGGATCCAGCCGGTCGAGCTCACGGAGCTCGATCGACACCTCCTCACCGAGCTCGCCGCTCTCCGTCCGGAAGGCTGGAGCGTCGACCGCATCGCCTTCTCTCTCACCGGCGCGTGCCGACGGTGTCGAGAGGGCCCCGACGCCCCGTGAGCGGGCGAGAGGAATGACGGCGTTCTTCACCTCGCCCTCGATTGCCTGGGGGCCCGGCGCGGTCGAGCAGCTGAGCTCCCTGGGCTCCCGGCGAGCGCTCGTGCTGGTCGACCCGGTCGTGGCACGGCAGGACGGCCACCGCCGGGTGCTCGAGGAACTCGAGAAGGCCGGGACCGTCGTCGAGGTCGTGTCCGACACGAAGGCCCCGGACGAGATCGTGTCGGCGGTCGGGCTTCGGGACCGGCTCCGTACGTTCGACCCCGACTGGGTTGTCGCAATCGGAGGAGGGAGAACGGTCGACCTCGCGAAGGCGGCGCGGGCCGTCTTCGAGCGACCGGACCTCGACCTCGGGGCGCCGCCGGCGGTGCTCGGACTGCCGGAAACGCCCCGTTCCCGGCTCGTCGCGATCCCGACCACGAGCGGGAGCGGAGCCGAGGTCAGCTGGACGTCTGACCTCTTCTCGAGCGCCGGCGACCCGGTCGAGCTCGCGGACCGGGCGCTGGTGCCCCACTGGGCTCTGGTCGACGCAGCGTTCGCCCTCTCGCTCCCGCCGACGGAGGTTGTGTCGGGGGCGCTCGAGGCCGCAGCGCTCGCCACGGAGGCGTTCCTCTCCGCCTGGGCCAACCCGTTCTCGGACGCCCTGGCCCTCCACGCTGTGTCGACGATCGTGCACCGACTGCCCCACGCCGTCCGGTGGAGCGACGACCCCGACGCCCGGAGCCTGCTCCATTACGCTGCGACCTCGGCCGGGCTCGCGGCGTCGAACGCGCAGCGGGGGCTCGCCCACGCGCTCGCCCGAGCTCTCGTTCGACCGACGGCGCTGCCGTACGGCCGGCTCCTCGGAATCGTGCTCCCGCACGTACTCGAGTTCGACCGCCCTGCGGCCCGCGAGCGACTCGAGGCGCTGGCCGCAGCCACGGCCCCTCCCGACGACAGCACGCGACCCGCGTTCGCCGTGCGGCTCCGGCGCCTATACGACGGGCTGGGCGTCCCTGCTACGCTGGTCGCTGCCGGGATCCCGGCGGAGCGGGTCCGTACGGACCGGGACCGGATCGTGACGAACGTCCTGCGCTCCCCCGCCGCGCTCGCGAACCCCAGGGTCCCCAACGTCGACGACGTCCGCGGTCTCCTCGACGCGATCCTCGGCCGTCCGGGCTAGGGCGCTGCGCCCGGCGAAATCCCGCTCAGGGACGGGTGGGTACTGCGATCGCGGGCGCGCGGACCGAAAGATCCTCGAGCCGCGACGGGGTCTCCACCGCCCGGTTGATCGCGATCTCGGCGAGGTCGCTCGCGTAGAACGCCGAGCGCTCCAGGCTCTCGAGAACGTAGGCGAGCCCGACCGCGAGCCGTCCCCGCTTCAGCGTCAGCTCGTGGAGAACGTGGTCGCGCTGGCGGGTGAGCTCGTGGGCCGCATCGATCACCGCGTTCGCCTTCTCGATGTTCCGAGAGTCGAGGCTGTCGAGCGCGTCCACGAGTCCGCTCGCGGCCTCGGTCGCCATCCGCTCGAGCTCGGCGACGATCCGCTCGGGCAGCGTCTCCTTACCGAGGATCGTGACCGCCCCGGCGATCCGCACGGCGTGGTCGGCGATCCGCTCGAGGATGCGCGAGGCGAGCAGGTAGGTGGAGCATTCCGGGAGCGTGAGGTCGAGGGTCGCGAGGATGCGGGCGTCCCTGAGCGCGCTCGTCACCTGCTTTTCGAGGAACCAGTGGAGGCGGTCGACCTCCCAGTCGCGCTCCTCCACGTCCCGCGCGATCGCGAGGTCGCGGGCGCGGAGGGCGGCCATCGCGTCCGTGTGCATCGCGCGGACCATCTGGTGCATGCGGCGGATGATGGAGGGGATCGGAAGCGGGTTCGCTCCGACTACGTCCTGAAGGATCACGGACTCGGCGGTCTCCTCGAGGATCTCGGGACCGATCATCCGCTGCGCGAAGTTTCGGACCACCTCGCGGGTGCGCGCGCTCATGCGTCCGTGGGTCCGGACCTCGAGGAGCGGGTACCCGGCGATGTACTCCGCGATCAGTCGCCGGAACAGGTGGTCCTTGTCGGCGTCGTTCGACACCTCCACGACCCGCCGCTCCGCCTCCGAAGGGGTCCTCGACTCGGCGAACACGGTGAGCGACCCGTCCGCGCGCGGCGTGAAGAACAGTACGTCCCCCGCTCCCAGGCCCCGGGCGAGGACCCAGTTCTTCGGTAGGGAGATGATGAACGTCGAACCGCCGGTCTTCTGGATCCGGCGTCCGTGGAAGCCTCCGCTGCTCCGCATGCTACGTACGGGGTGGGACCCTCCTGTCTCTATATAGCCTCGGTCGCGAAGCGACGCCCGTGGGCGCGGGGTCCCTCCGTCTCCTCGTCCGGGCGGGAGGGTAAATAGACGCGGAGGCGGTCTTGGCCGCTCGCTCGATGGCCGACCCAGTGACCCGACGGTTTCGCTTTCGCGGCCGAGCCCGTACCGCTTCCTCTGGCGACACGCTGCTGGCCGCGCTCGCCGAGCAGGAGCTCCCCAACGTCGTACGCTCGGTCCGCTGCCATCGGCCCCGGGGCCCGTTCTGCGGGCTCGGCCACTGCACGGGCTGCCTTGTGCGGGTGAACGGCCGCCCGAACGTCCGGGCCTGCCGCCACGTCGTGGAGGAAGGGGACCGGGTAGAGACCGAGAACGCCTGGCCAAGCCCGCGGTGGGACGTCCTGGGAGCAATCGACGTCGTGTTCCCGCGCGGTCTCGACACCCTGCGGGGGTTCCGACGGCCGGCTTGGGCGACCCGCGCCTTCCAGCGGGTCGGACGCCGGCTCGCCGGGTACGGGGCGGTGCCCGATCCGATCCCGGACGGAGCGCCGAGCGCGATCGCGCACCGCTGGGATACGGACGTCGTGATCGTCGGCGCCGGCACCTCCGGCCGGGCCGCCGCGGAGGCCCTCGTTCGGCGCGGGATCCGTCCCCTCGTTATCGACCGGGCGCTGGAGGTCATCGACATCCCGGGCTCCGACCTTGCTCCCCGCACCACCGTCACGTTCCTCCCGCCTCCGCGCCCGACGGCGCCGAGACCGTTCGTCCTCCTCGGCTTCGAAGAGCCCGACCGAGGGGTCTCGATCCGTGCGAAGACGGTCGTCCTCGCCACCGGAGGGTACGATGGCTCGCTCCTCTTCGAGGGGGGCGACCGCCCCGGGGTGATGGCCGCCGACCTTCTCACCCGCATGGCGCCGCGCGGGGGGCGCCTCCCGATCCGGCGGGCGGTCGTGGTGGGAGGGGGTCGCAGGGCTCGCGAAGCTCTCGATCTGATCGGGCCCTCGGTCACCGCGGTCGTCGCCCCGGGCGAAATCTCCCCCGACGTTGTCCGGCGTGCGTCCGAGCTCTCGATCCCTCTCTACCCTCGTTCTCTGGTCGTCCGGGCGGTAGGCCGCTCGCGCGTCCGGTCCCTCGACCTCCGGACCCGCGGCCAGGACACCCGGTTCTCCCTGGCGTGCGACACGGTCGTCCTTGCCCACCGGCGCCTCCCGAACGCGCAACTGCTTTTCCAGGCCGACGCCCGGATGGTCTGGCGACCCGACCCGGGAAGCTACTTCCCGGTGGTCGACGCGACCGGAGGAACCACAGTACCCGGGCTGTACGTCGCTGGGACGGTGGCGGGGTTCGCCGCCGACGAACGCGGCACGAGCGGCGAGCGGGCGGCTTCGTCCGCCGCGGGCGTCAGGGCGGAGACGACCCCGACTGCACCCGGGGCGGTGGACGTCTCCGCGGACCTCGGGGAGTACTACCGGGAGCTCCTGAAGGAGCCGCGAACGGGAAAGTGGATCGTCTGCCCGTGCGAGGACGTCCTCCTCGAGGACCTCGAGGACGCGTCCAAGGCCGGGTTCCGCGGCATCGAGGTGATGAAGCGGTACACGGGAGTCGGGACCGGACTCTGTCAGGGCCGCTACTGCCTCCCCGACGCGCTCCTCCTCCTCGCCCACCTCGAAGGGCGCCCCGCGCCCGAGGTCGGGTACATCCGGCAACGTCCCCCGCTCGTGCCCACGCCGCTCTCCGCCCTCGCGGTCGTGCACGAGGAGTTCGCGGACAACGGGGTCACGTGACGCCGCTCAGGGCCAACGCGTACCGCACCGTCGTCGTCGGTGCCGGCATCGTCGGCCTGTTCACCGCGGTCCGGCTCGCCCGCGCCGGAGCCGGACCGATCCTCGTGGTCGACCGGGGGTTCCTCTCCAGCGGCGGCTCCGGCCGAAACGGCGGGGGCGTTCGCCAGCAGTGGGAGACCCGGTCGACGATCCGCCTTGCGCGCGAGGCGGTCTCCGACTGGCGGCGGTTCGGCATCGAGTTCGGCTACAACATCTGGTTCCGCCAGGGAGGGTACCTGTTCCTGGCCGAGAACGAGACCGAGCTCGGCCGGCTCCGCCGGGTCCACGAGATCGTCCGGTCCGAGGGGCTCCCGTCGGAGGTCCTCACGCCCGAGGAGGTCGCCCGGCGGGTCGACGGGATCGCGCCCGGGTCGACGGTCGGAGGGGTCTATCTGAGGAGCGACGGAACGCTGTACCCGTTCCCGGCGGTCTGGGGCGTCTACGAGACGGCCCGGTCGCTCGGGGTCGAGGTCGCGCTGGGCGTGGACGCGCTCGGCGTGGTCGCGCGCGACGGACGCGTGGAGGGCGTCGTCACCTCCGAAGGGACCGTGCGGGCATCCTCCGTCGTAAACGCGGCGGGCGGATGGTCCTCCGAGTTCTCCCAACGGGCCGGCCTTTCCACGCCCAACGTCGCCTCGCGTCACGAGATCCTCGCGACGGAGCCGATGAAACCATTCCTCGTACCGATGGTCGTCCGGACCTCGGACGGCCTCTACTTCAGCCAGACGATGCGCGGGGAGCTCGTCGGTGGCCTCACCGTCCCGCACGCGCCGGGAACCGCCCGGGGTGTGCCGAGCTCGCCGCGGTTCCTCACGGGAATGGCGCGGGCCATGGTCGGTCTGATCCCGCGGCTCGCGAGGCTCAACGTCCTCCGCGCATGGACCGGCTACTACGACGACACTCCCGACGGGCTCCCGGTGATCGGGGAGGACCCCCGCCTCGCGGGGTTCGTCCACGCGAACGGGTTCGGCGGGCACGGTTTCATGCTCGCGCCGGCGGCGACCCGGAGGGTCGCGGCCGCGGTCCTCGGGGAGAAGGTCGACCTCGACCCGGAGGAGTTCTCTCCCGCGCGCTTCCTCCACGGGACGGCAGCCCCGGCCGTGGAGCGGCTGCAGCTGGGCTGACGGCGGAGTCGCGCCCGCCACCGTATTGACCCTACTCCCCGGTCCGGTCGGTGTGAGCGCGCGGCTGCCTTGGGAAACGGCCCAGGCCACGACTCCCGACCCGGTCGGGCCGGACGCGCTCCACGCGATCTGCTACCGGGCGGCGGTGGCCGGAGCCGACGTCTACCGGTTCCTCCGCATCGCCCTGCGCCGGGAGCGCGGCATCCTGCGCGTCGGGAACCGGTTCGTGGCGGACGGCCGTTACCGGGAGGTCGCGTTCGTCGCCGTCGGCCACGCGGCGAACTCGATGGCGCTAGCCGCGCTCGACGTCTTCGGGGAGCGCCTGACCCAGGGATACCTCGCGGGTCCCGAGCCCGGCGCCCCCAACATTCCGTTCCGGGTCGCGGAGCTCCCCGCGGGATGGGGCGGGGCGGAAGAGGCGCCCGCGGTGGTCGGGGCGGTACGGGAGATCGCCGCCGGGCTCCGCGCGTCCGACCTCCTCCTTGTCCTCCTCTCTCCCGGGGCGCTCCGCGGGCTCCTGCTGCCGCCGCCGGGCGTGACCCCCGCCGAATTCTCCCGCGTCCTCGAAGAGGCGCACGGGTTCGGCGCGACCGGTGCCGAGGTGATGCTCCTCGCGAGGGTGCTGGGCTCGGGCGGCGTCGGAGGCCGCCTCCTACCGGCGTCCACGGCGGCCGATATCGAGGTGCTGATGGTCGACCGCGGGGACGGCCCCGCGCTCCTGGGAGGAGGACCGTTCACCCCGATCGCTCCCAACGAACGCGCGGAAGCGCGGGCTGTGATCGAACGGGTCGGCCTCGCGGCCCGCCTGCCGGCCACGGCGGTCGAGGCGCTTAGGGCCGGTGCGCCCGCGGCACCGCTCCCGCCCAGCCTGCGTCGGCCGGTGCTGGTCACGGGCCCGGCCGACGCCCTCCGAGGGGCTGCGGACGCCGCGTTCGACAAGGGGTGGACCGCCCGGCTGGCCTCTCTCGAGATGCGGGAGCCTCCCGACGCGGCGGCCGACCAGCTGCTCGCACGGACCGAAACGTTCCTCGAGGAAGGGCGGTCGGCCCCGCCCGGGCGCACGAAGGGGTACGCGACGTTCGCGATGACGACCCTCGACCTTCCCGAGGGCGTCGACGACACCCTGCCCTGCTGGGAGTTCCTCCAGCGGGCTCGCGCCGGTCTTCGCCGGCGTGAGCTGAGCGTCAGCCTCCTGCGCACCGCCGGGCCGCTGCGACTGCCGAACGACCCCGACGATCCGGGCGATCCTGGCGGATGGGTCGTGGGAGCCCCGTCAGACTCCGAGGCGACCCCAACGCCGGACGAGACTCGGCCGCTCGCGATGCGACCCGGAATAACGGACGTCGGTCTGGTCGCGATGTCCCTCTGGCGCCCGCCCGCCGCGCCGGCCAAGGGGAAGGGCTAACCGGAGCCGCCCTCGGGAGTCGAGTGCGAGCCCCGCTCGGTCTCCTCGAAGTGGCGCTTGAGGGCCATGTACTCGGCGAACGAGATCTGTCGCCGGGCGCGGACGGCACCCGCCTGCCGTAGGGAATTGATCTGGTACGTTCGCAGCAGCTCGGCTACCGGTCGGGACGCCGGGAGCGAACGCTCGACCGCGAGAGGGGCGGCTGCGATCGGCACGGACGCAATCGGGCGCTCTACGATCTGTTCCGGACTGCGGGGGGCCGGAGCGCCCGCGGCGGGTCGCGCCTCGAGGTATGCGATCAACTGTTCGTGTTCGGTGGGGGTGAGCTCGCCGTCGTCCCGCAGGAGGTCGACGAGGTCCCGTTGCCGAGGACGGTACGTCTCGACGAGCTCGGTCAGCTCCCGGTCGGGCCGGGAGATGGGCGCGGCCGCGAGAAGCGGGCCGACCAGCGCGTCGAGGTCGGCGGAGAGCTCGTCGAGCGCGGTCCGTAGCTCGGAGGGCGTGGGACCCTCGCCGCCGGGACCCGCGTCGAACCGGGCGGCCAGGCGAGCGACGCTGCCCGGCGGTGCGCCGGGGCCGACCGGCCGCTCCACGGACAGCTCGACTTCACGCCGACGCGCGGTCATGCGGACGGACGGACACGCTCGGAGAAAACGTACTCCGGCACCGACCGCCTTCGCGCCGCCCGAAATGTCACGAGAGGTAACTTTTCTATACTTACTATAGGGGCGTAACTATAAATCCGTCGGCGGCGTCGGGCGGGTGAGGCAGCACGGATGCAAAGCGAGCGGATTCGTCGGGCGGCCGGGGCGAGCGCCGATGGGTCCGACACGTGCGATGCGGAGGACGGTACCTCGATCTGCCCCGTGCTCGCTGCCGTCGGTGTGATCGGCACCGAGTGGCGGCTCGCGATCGTCCACCGGCTCCTCGAAGGGCCGCAACGGTTCAGCGAGATCCTGAAGTCGAACACCCGGCTCAATGCGAAGACGCTGAGCGCGACGCTCAAGTTCCTCGAAGGCCAGGGAGTCGTCCAGCGGACGGTCGTGAGCACCCGACCGTTCTCGGTCGTCTACTCCCTGACGGAGATGGGGCTCGGGCTCGCTCCGGCCGCCCGGGAGCTCCGCCAATGGGGCGAACGCTGGCTCCTCCCGCGACGGCAGGCCGCAGCCCGCACGAGCGCGTCGGCGCGGCGTCCGCCCGTGATCCAGGGCGAACTGCCCCGCATCGTCCTCGGCGAGACCGAGAGCCGGGCGAAGCGCTGACCCGTCGCGGAGGGATCCTTCCCCCGCCCGACGGATCCTCGGAAAGCTCCCCTTCCTCGCAACGGCCGCTCGGGAGGGGCGTTTCACACCCCCTCCTTCCGGCGTTCAAGTAGTCGCGGGAGGGTTGTTCTTTCGCAACCAACCCAGGGAAGGACCCTCAACATCGCCCAAAGGAGACTCGGCACCGAGTCTCGGGCGTGCGGGGGCCTTCCTACCAGGTTCCATCGTTCTCGAAGTTCCGAACGAACGTCTCCCCCGGGAACCCGTAGGGATGCCGAATTCGATGCGTTGCCTGCCGTCGCCCCTTTCGTCCGCGTCCCCGACCGCCTTTCCCGTTCGGTCGCGCACCCCGACGATCCCCGACGCGCAAGCCCTCGACCGCCCGGCCGCCCCCCGGCTCTGCGGGCCTCCTACCGGCCTCGATCGACCGGCCCGTCGCGCCACGATCTCTGAGTCCTAGAGCCCGGCGCCGCCCCCAAGCACAGGACCTCCGGGGCCGCCGTCCGCGAGCGTCCGCCCGGCCGGGCCCGACCGCCTCGCTCGATCCAACGCACCCAGGACGGGCAGGCGACCGCATCGGCTTCTACCGACGCCACGAGCCTCGGGTCCCTCGACGGTCTGCTCGAGGAGCCGGGTCCCCCGAGGGTCGCCGACGTTGCGTCCGCCGTGAGCGTTGACGCCGCCCGACACACAACCCGGCCGACGGACCCGTCGGCGTGGGCAGAAAGTATGCGAACCATGATGGAAGGAGAAGACGCCGCTCGCCCGAGCGAACCTATTCCTAGCCAACCCGTTCTGCGACCGCCGAAGATCGTTGTTCCCGACGGGTCGGGACTGCCACCCCGTCGGACCCTGCCCAACCTGAGCCCGAGGGAGCAGGACCACCCATGACGCCCCACGAGGCGATTACGACCTCGTCTCCGGGCCCGTACCCCGTCCGTCGCCGATTCTACCGGGCACTTGCCGAGGGACTACTGGCCTCCGAGCCGGGTGGCCTGGTGCTGTTCGAGTCGACGCTCGACCTACCGGTTCCCCGGGTGACCGCCCGGCCGTCGTCGCTCCTCGCCCCGCTGGCCGCGATGCCGACGTTCGCCGGAACCCCGGTCGAGACCGGCCCCACCCGGTCCGCGGACGAACCGGATTACCGGGGAGCCGACGCCTACGGGATCCTCGTCCCTGGGGCGCCTACGTTCGCGACCGCGGAGTCGCTCCGAGCTCCGCCCGAATCGGCCCCGCTTCTGGGCCCCGGAGGCTGGCTCGGCTTCCAGACGTTCTGGGCGAGGGGAGAGGACGGTCGTCTCTGGGCGGCCCGACGGTTCCGGCTCTCCGGGTCGACCCCGCGGGACGTCCACGCGCGGTTCTCCGCCGTGGCCGCGACCGTGGCCCAGGAGTGGGCGCATGCCACCGGGAGGAGCGCGACCGTTCGCCCTTCCGGCTACGGTGCGCGTCGCGACTGGCGCCGCGCCGCGACCCGGTCGATACCCCGGGACGCGTGGGGCGCGTTCCTTCCAGCCACGGTCGAGAGGACGGCCGAACCGGCGCCGTTCGCCAGCGTCGAAGCGGAGCCGTGCCGGGTCGGCCACGGAGTGGTCCTGGGTGCGTCCGGTGCCGGGAAGACCTGGTTCCTCGCGGAGCGGGCGTCGCGAGCGATCATCCGGCACGAGGCGGTGGTCGCGATCGATCTGCACGGTGACCTGGCTCCCGCGATCGTCGCGCGGCTCCCGGCGGACGTCCGGCGCCGGGTCGTGGCGGTCGACGCGCTCGACCGGCCGTTGCCGGGCATCGCGGCCCTCGCCGGTTCGGACGAGCGGTCCGCGGCGCACCTTGTCGCGGCGATTAAGCGTCTCAGCGCGGACGGCACGGACGTCTACTGGGGGTTCCGCCTCGAGCGGATCTTCGACGCGTTCGTCCGAATCGTCCAGGAGTCGGGGGGCTCGCTCCACGACCTCTACGCGCTCCTCGCCGACGCGGACCGCCGAGATGCCGCTCGGCTAGCTTCGCGGAGCACCGACCTGGTCCGGTTCCTCGAGGAGCTGGCGCCGATCGCTCGCCGGAACCCCGACTTCCTCTGGGCCGCGGCGGCCAGGTTGTCGAAGATCGTGCTCGTGCCGGCGCTCGCGGAGCTGCTCTCGCCCGCGGACGGTGGGTTGCCGGTCGAGGAGCTGCTCGAGGGAGGACGCTCGCTCTTGGTCCGGCTGCCGTTCGCCGCCCTCGGGCCCGAGGCCGCCTCGTTCGCCGGGACCCTCGTGCTCGCCCGCGTCTACCTGGGGCTCGCCTCCCGGGGCTCCGCTCGCGGCCGTTGCCCCGCGGTCCTCACCGTCCTGGACGAGGTACAGGGGCTCTCCCCCCGGCTGGTGACCGAGATGCTCGCCGAAGGCAGAAAGTTCGGACTGCGGCTGTTGCTCGCGACCCAGTACCCCGAACGTCTCGCGCCCGAGCTTCGGCACGCCGCCGCGGGAGTCGCCCGGGACGTGGTGGCGTTCCGCGTACCCCCACCGAGCGCCGCGACGGTCGGCGGCTGGATCGGTCTTTCCGCCGCCGAGGCCGACCGCCTCCTGACGGACCTTCCGACCGGTCACGCCCTCGAGCGAGACCCCGAGACCGGCGAGATCCGGCCGCTCGCTCCCGGAGTCGCGCCCCAGGGTCTGGCGACGGACCCATGGGTCGAGGCCGTCGTCGCCTCTCGCCGGGAATTCCTCCCGGAGGCGCGGAGCGCTCCCTGCGGATCGCTCGACGATCCGGCGACCGAGCGGCTCCTGCTCGCCGTGCTGGCCGCCGAGGAGTCGGGTAGGTCCCTTACCGAGGACGGTCTCACCTCCGCTGCCCAACGTCTGCCCGGCCCCTCGCCCGACCCTGCCACGATCGGCGATCGCGCTCGAGGTCTCGCGCGCCGCGGATACGTCGAGGTCGGCCCGGGCGGGGTCCGGTTGACGCCGGCAGGCGAACGTCGCCTCGGCCTCGGGTCGGCTACGGGCGCCACGCGGGAGAGCGCAGAGCACAGGGCGCTCCTCCTTCGGGCGTTCCGAACGTTCGCCCGCCGAGGCTACCTCCTCGAGATCGTGCGACAAGGGCGCTACGACACGACCCTCCCCGACGCGATCTTCCGTCAGATCCCGGACCGGGCGCGCGCCGGCTCGGCCCGCGACTTGGCGGGGGCCCTTGACACGGTGCGAAACGGGTGGGCGTGGCGGTTCTTCGGTGGCCTGGACGTGCACGTGGAGGCCGAGGTTTCGGGAGCGCTTCGGCCGGCCCGCATCCGTCACGGGTTCCTCAAGGCTCGCTCCCGAGGTGCGTTCGCCCTGTTCGTGGTCGCCGACGCTCGACGGGCGACCCGCGTGAAACGAGCATTGCGCGCCGAAGGGATCGGTCCGGCCGAGGCCCAGGTCTGGACCCTTCGCGTCGGCTGACACCCCAGCCGGCCCGGGGTGCGCCGGGCGGCGAGGGCCCGGGGGGCGGGCGCAGCCGCGCCCCCGGACAGCGTAAGAGGGCGCGGACCTCATGCGACGACGTGCGCGCCTTCGTCGCGGTCGAGGTGCCGACCGGCGAACCCGGGAGCGTGGGCCGTGCCGCCCCCGAGCACCTCACCCTCCAATTCCTAGGCGAGGTCCCGCCGGAATCGGCGCCACGGATCGCCGAAAGGCTGCGCCCGGTGGGGAGGGGAATCGGTCCGTTCGATATCCGGCTGGAGGGGATCGGGGCGTTCCCCTCCCCGTCCGACCCGCGCGTCGTATGGGTCGGCGTCACCTCGGGCCGAGCAGAGCTGATGGAGCTCGCCCGACGGGTGCACTCGGCCTTGGAAGGGACGGTCCAGGCCCGCCGCGAAGAGTTCGTCCCCCACCTGACGTGGTTCCGGGTGCGCTCGCCCACGGACCGCCGGAGGGCGTTCGACGTCCTGCGTGACCCCGGCTCCCCTCCCCCGCCCCGGTCCGTCCGGGTGAGTGAGTTCGTCCTGAAGGAGAGCGTCCTTGGCCCCGGCGGCGCGGTCCATCGAACGGTCGAGGCGTTCCCGCTCGCGGGGTCGGCCGGGCCGCCCTGATCAACCGGCCTCGGTCTCGAACCGATCGGCCACGAGCTTCCGCCACAGGTAGAGCGTCGCGTAGCTTCCCCAGCCGGGATACCGGAGCTCCCCCCACGCGCGCGCCGCCTCCTCGGGGGCCGAGCGTGGCAGGACGCCGTACCGCTCGAGAGCGACCCGGACCCCGAGGTCGCCCGCCACGAAGACATCGCGGCGGCCCGTTCCCCGCAGGAGCGCGTTCTCGGCCGTCCAGCGCCCGACCCCGGGGAGCCGTTCGAGCGCGCCCCGTGCCGCCGGTAGCGACCGTCGTTGGAGCACCTGCGCGCTCGGCGGCTTCCCGGAGGCCCAGGTCGCCAGCGCCACGAGCGCCCGGGACTTCGCCCCGCTCATCCCGAGAGCGCGGAGCTCGCCCTGCTCGGCGTCGAGCACGCGGGACGGAGCGGGGACGCACGGAACCTCAAGACCGTCGACCGTGAACGGAGTGCTGAGCCGCTCGAACAGACGCTTCTCGATCGCGTTCGCGGCGGCGACCGACAGCTGTTGTCCGACGATCGCGTGGAGGAGACTCTCGTACAGGTTTGCGTCGCGGGGAAGCCGCAGCCCGCGGAACGCACGCTCGGTACCGCGGAGCACCGGGTCGGCGCGTGTGTGGCGGTAGAACTCCTCGAGGGGATCGTCCAGGGAGAACAGAGCACGGGCGGCCTCCCGGGCCTTCTTCGGACCCGCGCCCCAAGCCTCCACGCGCCACCGGGCGCCCGCGGGCTCGACCGCGAGGACCCACGGCCGCTCGGGCGACCCCCAGGTCCTCAGGAGGCGGCGGCCATCTCGGGCGAAGACGATGGAGCGCGACGAGTACTCGAGCTGGAGCCGCTCCCGGGGGAGCGATGCGAGCCGCGGAGGAACGAGCGACGTGCGGACGCGCGAGACCACGGACACGGCAGGGACGCCCTCCCTTGAGGGTGCCGGCTCACGCACCGTTCGACCGGAGCCGGCCGCCACGATACGATTAAGGACCGGCAGACCGCTGGAGGGTGTCCCGCGATTGGGGACGGGACCCGAGGGGAGGCGGTGCCGGCCGGAGGCTCGTTCTCGAGATCGATCCCCGGTCCGGTGGTCGCCGTGGTGATTGTTGCCCTCGTCCTATCGTGGGGTCCTCCCCCACACTCCTCGTCGAGCCCGCCGACCGCCTTCGCGACCTCGGGTGCCTGCGCGGGGTCGCACCTGCGGCCCGTGTACGCCGGCACCCTGAAGGTCGATGGGGGGCCGCTCCCCCCGAACGGTACCGGCGGTGCCACGATCCGGTTCTCGTACTTCGTGGACGTCTGGGTCGTGGACGAACCCGGTGGCGTCGTGGCGAGCGCCAGCTGTGCGTCGCTCTCGGGTTCGGTGACGACGGACGCTGGAGGAGCGTTCTCGTTCGCGCCCACGACGCCGCGCAGCTACTGCACTCCCGTACCGAACGGTACCGTTTGCACGGATTATTCCTCGGCGATCGGGCCGCTCACCCCTTCGCTTTCGGAGCCCCCGCCCGACGGCTATGCGCTTTCGTTCGACGTGACGTCGGACGCGGCGGACCTGGCTCTCGTCTGGCTGCTCGAAGACATCACGCTCTCGCCCGCCGGGTCGACCCTCACCGTGGCCCCGGGTGCCCCGATTTCCCTCGTGGCCTCGGGGTGGCAGGGGAACGGCTCCGCGACTCCGCTCGACCCGGCTTACACCTGGACGCTCAACGGGACCGGTTGGGCGCTCTCCACCGCCCCCGTCGGGGACCGGGCGACCATCGTTTCCGTCCCCGGTGCGACGGCCGGAAAGCTCACCGTACAGGCCGAGGCGACGGTCAACGGAACGGCCCTCTCGCCCCCTCCGCGTACGATCGCCCTCGACGCGGTCGCGACGACGCTCGCGGAGGCCGAGCTCAACCGTACCGAACTGGACGTCGGCTCCAACGTCTCCGCCAACGTGACGGTCGTGGGCGCCGCCGGCTACGCCTATCGGGCCTGGCTCGACCCGGGGCTCGGCCTTGCGGCGGTCCAGGTTCCGTGCGGCACGACGGCCTACGGCCCCGGAACGGTCCTGGCCACGTGCCTGGCCAACCTCACCTACACCGGACCCGGCATCGCGCAGCCGGCGTTCAACGTCACGAACGGCTTCTCGGCCGCGATCGGCCAGTTCCCGAGCGTCATGGTGGACCCTGCCGCCGCGCTCTGGGTGACTCCGGGGTTCCCGACCGGCTACGCGCTCTCCCCGCTCCCGGTCGAGTTGATCGCCACGGCGGGTTCGGGTATCCTTCCGTTCGAGGAGGCGTGCCTCGACCCGGGGTCTGGTGCCCCGCTGTGCACGAGCGCGCCCGGGCCGAGCTGGACGTTCGACCCGGTCTACGCTTCGCCCGGGCAGTACACCGCATCTGCATGGGCCGTGGACTCGGAAGGGACGAACCGGTCCGTCTCGTTCGTCGTCACGGTCGTGGCCCCTCTCGCAGCGACCTCGCTCGACCTCGAGACCCCGAACGCGACGGTCGGGGCGAACCTTTCGGTCTCCTCCACGATCACGGGCGGTGACCTTCCCGGACGGTACTGGTGGAACGCTTCCACGGAGGACGCCCCGCTCGAGAGCGGAGAGTTGGGCGCCGACGGCCAACTCTGGCTCTCGTTCGTCCCGTCCGGTACCGGCTCCGTCACCCTCACACTGACGGCGCGCGATGCCCTCGGCACCGTCGTTCGCTCCGCGCTCGCGCTCACCGTGGGGCCGGCATCGGCCGTACGGCTGACCGAAACCGGAACCCCGCCCGCGTCGTCGGTCGTGGTCGGCGGCTCCGTTCCGCTGAGCTGGGAGGCGCTGGACGGCTCGGACCAGCCGGTGCCGACGTTCTCGACGAACGCCAGCGTCGTCCTCGCGGGCCCGGGGTCCACGGCGCCGGTCGGCTGGGTCAACGCCTCCACCGTGGGCCCCCTGACGGGCGGCGGCAACGGTACGTTCGAGGTTCCCGGCGCGGCCTGGGTCAACGGGACGCTCGCCCTCACCGTCGAGGTGCTCGCCGCCGGCCCATTCTCGGTCGAGCTCGTCGGAAGGGGCCTACCGTCCGCGGTCCCCGAAATCCACATTCTCGCGAACCCGGATACCGAGCACCTCCGCCTCTACGACCCCGTGGTGGCCGTGAGCGGAACGCGCACGAACGCTACGTACTGGCAAGTGGAGGACCGGTTCGCCAACGCTGTGCCCGGGGCGAACGTGACGATCCGGTACGTGTGGGGCTCCGAGAGCTCCGAAGAGAACGAGACCGCCTCGCCCGAATCGAACGGCTCGACCGGGGTCTGGGTCAACTTCTCCGCCCCTGGTCCCGAAGGCGGGACCGTCACGGTGCTGGACGGCGCCGGCAAGGCCCTCCTCGGGCCGCTGACGGTACCGGCGCTAGCCGCGGCCGACGATCTGGCCGTGCCGTACGGCGTCGTGGGAGCCCTCCTCGGGATCGTCGCGCTCGGGGCCGGTGTGATGCTGGTCGCGTTGCGGCGGGCTCGCCGCCGAGCTCCGGGTCCGTCGGACGAGAGCGAGCTCCAGCGCCTCGCCGAAGGCCGGGCCGCGATCGTCGAGATCGTGCGCCGGCACGGGCCGGTCGACCTGCCCGAGGTCGAGTCGTCCTGGCAGCCTCCTCCCGCCCCGCCGGACCTCGCCGACTGGCTCGCGTCCCTCGTGACGGACGGGACCTTGGGTGCGAGCGTCGGGCCCGACGGGAAGGCGCGCTTCTGCCTCGCCCCGGGACCGTCCGCGCCGAGGGTAACGCTGGACACGGAGGCGTTCGACGAGGCGCTCCGCCTGCGGGACGAGGAGCTCGCGGGCGACGGACCGGGCCCCTAGGACGGGTCCCGACCGACCAGGTCGTAGTACCGGTACGCGGATTCGCCCGCCCCGAAGCAGTAGCGCAGCGTCGTGAACCCCTTCTTCAACTCGGCGGCCCGGGCCGACACGTCCTCGACGCTCCGCCCCCGGTGCAGGAGGTCGTCGAACAGCTCGGCGATCCGGACCATCTCGGCCTCTCCCATCCCGAGTCGGGTCACCTCGGGCGTGCCCAGGCGGACCCCGCCGGGCTGCTTCGGGCTCTTGTCGCCCGGCAGGAGGTTCTTGTTCGCGATGATCCCGGCGTTCGCGAGGCGACGCGCGACGGCAGCCCCGCCCCCCTCCGAGTCCACCCGGACGGCGAGGGTATGCGACCTCGTGAACCCGAGATCGGCGGCCAGGACGTCAAACCCCCGGTCGTGCAACGCCTGGGCGAGCGCCCGGGCGTTGGCGATCGTCCGTCGGGCGTACTCCTGTCCGAACTCGAGATGCTCGGCCAGGCTCACCGCGAGGGCCGCCATGGCGTTCAGATGGTGGTTGCTCGTAACGCCGGGGAACGCCCCCGACTGGAGACGGTGGACAAGCTCTGGGTCCTCCGTCTGGCCGAGAAGGATCCCGTGCTGCGGACCGGGGAGGGTCTTGTGCGTGGAGGCGCTCATCACGACGCATCCCTCCCGTAGGGGGTCCTGGAACTGCCCGCCGGCGATGAGGCCGAGCACGTGCGCGCCGTCGTACCAGCCGCGGGCGCCGATCTCCTCCATCGTCGACCGGAGCTCGTCGATCGGGAGCGGGAAGAGGAACAGCGACAGGCCGAACAGGCACGTCTTCGGACGGACGGCCCTCAGGATCTCGCGCGTGCGCGGGACGTCGATCGTCATCTTCTCCGAATCCCACGCGTAGTATACCGGACGGACGTTGCGTAGGCCGAACGCGCCGAACGCCGCGCTCGAGATGTGCGCCCCGTCGGCGAGGCGGCTCGTGGCGACGAGGTCGCCCGGTTCGGTGAGCGCCTTCAGCACGGCGAGGTTCGCGACCGTCCCCGAGATGGGGCGGACGTCCGCGAACGAGCACCGGAACAGGCGGCGGGCGAGGCCGAGACAGATGGTCTCCACCTCGTCGACCTGCTCGTTCCCCTCGTAGTACCGATCGCCTACCAGACCTTCGGCGTAGCGGGAGTGGAAGTCCGAGATCATGAGCTCCTTCGCGTAGGGTGAGAGCAAGTTCTCGCTCGCGATCAGCGGGATCGACCGCTCGAACCGCGCCGAGTGGCGTCGGACAGTCTCCCGGATCTGGCGTACGACCGCGGCCATCTCACCGGGGCCCGGGGTGGCGGCCGTGTTGGGGGACACCCCCACCCCCCCACTTCCACTCGAGCCTGGCGCCATGGCACCCATTCCCCGCGTGCGCTCGCGGAGCAGGGCCGTCAGCCTCTCGAGGCCATAATAGGGAGCGGGACAGTCGGTCGTCGAGGCAGGGGACCGTGTCCGGTACAGGATCGTGGAGGGTTCGTCGTCGGTTCTACGTTCCGTATCACGATCTCGACGTGCTCAACCACCTCAACCACGCTGCATACTTTCCGATGATGGAGACTCTCCGTTGCGACTACTACCTTCCTCTGCTCTCCTCTACCGACCCTACCTCTCTCGACATCATCATCGCCGAAGCCTCCTGCCGCTACCTCGCACCCGTAGGCTACGGGGCCGAACTGCTGGGAGAGATCACTCCAGCACGTCCTCCCGGCCGGACGAGCTTCACGTTCCTCTACCGCTTCACCGACGTAAAGACCGGCACCCTGACCGCCCTGGGCCGGACCGTCATCGTCTGCTACGACTACAGCACCGGTTCCAAGAAACCCATCCCCGACGGGCGCCGGGCCGTGCTCGAGCGCGACGCGGTCGACGCAACGAGCGAGGGGTGGCCGGCCCCTGGGAAATAGTTGCATTGGAAACAGGGGGGTGGGGGTGTCTCGATTCCCCACTCCTTCAACGGTCGTTCTACCCTAACCGAAACGTGGACCGGTCCCGCGGGGTGCTAGGCCAGCAGGATTGCCGCCCGGACGAATCGCCCGTAGATCTCGCGCGCTCCTCGGCCCCGTCACCCCGCCAGCGTCGACGGGTCACGGTAAGGCTGCTCCCGTCAGGACCTGACCCGATGCCCGTGATGGATACCCGCTAGGGCGCTCCTCCGAGCGCTCGTCGCGGGGCCCGCGGCCCGGCGGAACAGAGCTTCTGCGAAGCCACGCGGGACGCGCGACTCCTCCGAACGTCGCTCCTGCCTGTCACCCCCGCTAAGGACGGTTTCGGTGTGTAAGGGGACGCCCAACCCCCCGGTCTAGCCTAGCGAAGAGACCGACGGGCGTCCTCTACATAGCTCTTGGCAGGGGGCGAAACCGCGCTCCGGACGGCGTGGAGGGGATGAACGGGCTCAGCGGATGTGCTCGAGGCTGAACGAGCCGAGGTTGAACGAGCGCTTCGTGAACGTGTAGCCGACCCAGCTCCGCGCCTGGGCCTCGCCGATCCCGCGGACCGAAAGGAACGTCTTCATCTGGTCGATCTTCAGGTTCAGCGACCCGTCGACCATGTGCTCCAGCGTCTCGAGGTCCGACTCCGAGTGCATGCCGCTCTCGAGGACATAGTAGCCGACGGCCCCGTCGAGCTTGCGGCGTCCCACGAACGGCTGGAGGAACCGGAACGTGGATGCCGTGTCGAGGTACGCCGTGATGGTCGACACCGACTCGAAGATGAGCCGGTAGGTCGAGAACTTCGACTTCAGCTCCTCGCCGAACCCGTTCACGCTCTGGGCGAGCTGGTCGAGGACCGCCTTGCCGGTCGAGGAGAGGAAGCGCACGCCCGGCACCGGCGCGGACGACCCGACCGACAGCGAGTAGAGGTCGACGAACCGCAGCATCCCCTTCTTCTCGGCGTCCGCGAGGCCGGGGTAGAGCGTCGCGAGGTCGTCCCGGACCTGGCCGTAGCTCTTCTCCGTGACCACCCAGAGGGAGGGGATCCCGACGCGCAGGCCCTCCGTCGAGAACAACCGCGCGAGGACGTCCTTTCCGGTATGGGCAGGACCGTTGAGCAGGATCTGGGTCCCCGCCGCGAACCCTCCGAAGAGCAGGTCGTCGAGCCGGCGGACGCCGCTCCGGACCTTGGGGGACTCCGCCGCGGCGACGCTGTCGGCATGCATCTGGTCGGCGTCCGCCTCGGCCGCCCGGCCGGCGAGCTTCTCGAGCTCCCGGACCTGGTCCTGGAGCTGGGTCTCGCGCGCGCGCAGCTCGGCCTCCTTCTTGGCGAGCTCGTGGCGCATGTCGTCGAGGCGGGCTCCCTCGCTCGTCTTCGCGACGCCGCCGATCCCGGCCTCCCGTCGATGCTCCTCGAGGCGTCGCGCCTCGATGTCGAGCGCCTGGCGGCGGGTCTGCAGCTGCTGGTCGTAGACGGCGAGCTCCCGCTCCTTGAACTCGAGGGGGCCCCGTCGCCGCTCGACCTCCTCGGCGTTGATCCGGATCTCCTCGAACTTCGCGCGGAGCTCGTTCTCCCGGGCGACCAGGTCCCGCTCCTTCAGCGTAAGCTCCTCCAACCGCCGGGTCACGTCCTCGGCGATGGGGCTCCCCTGCTTTCCGACGAGCTCGGCCCGGCCCTCCGCCTGCTGGGCCACGCTCGAGAGGCTGCGAATCTCGCCTTCCAGCTGGACGACCCGTCGGCGAAGCTCCGTCTCCCGTTCGATGAACTGGTGCTCGTGGTCGGAGAACTCGTTGCGGAGGCGAAGCTCGGTGTCGCGGATCGCCCGCTCGACGGCGCCGGGGTCCGAGCCCGACGACGGGGCGCCGTCTCCGGCCGGGGCCTCGGGGAGGGCGCCGGGGCCGCCGGGGGAGCCGTTGAGGGCGGTCAGCCTAAGCCTCAGGTCGGCGACCTCCGCCTCCTTGGCCCGCACGGCGAGCTCGCGCTCTTTCGCTTCCCGCGACCGTACGTACTTGATGACGGCGATCGAGCCGCGCTTGACGTGCTCGACCTGGTCCTCGAGCTGTTTGCGCTTCGTCCGCTCGTCGTAGAGCTGCCGCTGGAGGTCTTGGACCTCCTGGATCATCGAGGAAGGGTCGAATTGGTCGGATTTCACGCGGTCGAGGAGGCCGGTGAGCCATCGGACGACCGTCTCCTCCCGCTCGCTGACCGTCGGCAAACCGCCGGGCTCGGCGGTGCGGGGCAGCAGGGCCCCCTCCTCCGTTCCGGCGGCCATCGGGGGAGCCGGGGCCACGGGGGCGGGACGCTCGGTGTCGGAGGAACGGATCCAGTCCTCCATCGCCCGGTCATCGCCGTCCACCCACTTCCGCAGCACGTCGGTGGAACCTTTCGCGGCCGTGGGGAGCCGGCGCTTTCGCCCCCGGTCTGCCCGCTGGACGTTCCCAACCCAACGCTCGACGATCTGGTCGGCGTTCACCGAGGCAGCGGACGGAGCGGCGGGCGCGGCGGCCACGTCCGGCGAGGGGGAGCTGCGGCGGATGGCATCCCGCTCCTCGGCGGTCACGCCCAGCCGGTCGAGGGTCTCCGTCGAGAGTTCCCGGACGGCGGGAGCGCTCGCGTACCCGGCGTCCACGAGGCGCTGCGCGGTGCCGCGGGAAAGCCCGAGGGCCCGGGCGAGATCGTCGGCCCCCGACGAGGAGCCTTCCGGAGCCGCCATCGCCCCCCCCGTCGCACCGTCCATGGACCGAGGAGAGGACTAGCGCGGCGTGAGGTCATAATATATGTCTCCGTCAGGAGAAGGCCCCTGCGAGCGCCCCGGACGCCGCGCCACGGCCTAAATACGGGGGGAGGTGAGGAGTGACGTGGACGTCGAAGCACGCGTCGACCGGGTAGTCCGGCACACGGCCGAGGTCCTCACGCCGGAGGAGGTCCGGGCGCTCTTCGCGCGGACCGAGCGACCCCGGGCGTACATCGGGTTCGAACCGTCCGGCTCGCTCACGATCGCCCATCTCATCACCGCCCGCAAGATCATCGACCTCGCCGACGCGGGGTGCCACGTCACCGTCTTCCTCGCCGACTGGCACGCCTGGATCAACGACAAGCTCGACGGGGACCTCGCCCGGATCGAGGCGTGCGGTCGGTACATGCAGGCCGCGTTCACGGCCCTCGGCGCCGACCCCCAGCGCGTCTCGTTCCGCTGGGCGCACGAGCTCACGGGCTCGTCGGCGTACTGGGCTCGGGTCGTCCGGGTCGCGAAGGCGACCAGCCTCGCGCGCACGAAGCGGGCGATGTCGATCATGGGCCGAAGCGAGGAGGAATCCAACCTCGACAGCTCGAAGCTGTTCTACCCCTCGATGCAGGCGGCGGACATCTTCGAGCTCCCGGTGGACATCGCCTACGGCGGGCTCGACCAGCGCCGGGCGCACGTCCTCGCGCGAGAGGTGGCCCACCATTACGGGTGGCCGGTCCCGGCCGCGGTCCACACGCCCCTCCTCTCGTCCCTGCGCGGCGGGGGCCGAATGGACCCGACCGACGGGCCGGTGGAGGGGAAGATGTCGAAATCGGACCCCGGGTCGGGGGCCCCAATCCCCTCGGAACGGGAGGAGATCGCCGCGCGCATCGGCGCCGCCTTCTGTCCGGTGAAGGAGGTCGAGGGGAACCCGGTCGTGGAGATCGCCCGGTACATCGTGTTCCCGTGGGAGGGTCGCCTGACGGTCGAGCGGGCCGCGAAGCACGGCGGGCCGGTGGAGTTCCCGGACGAGCCGGCGTTCCTCGCCGCATGGGCCAAGGGGCGCCTCCACCCCCAGGACCTGAAGGGCGCGGTGGTCGCGTCCCTCGACCGGTTGATCGCTCCCGCGCGCCGCTACTTCGCGGAGCATCCGGAGCTTTCGAGCGCCGCGTTCCGCGCCGCCGGCCCTACTAGCGTTAAATAGCGCAGGCCGTAGGCGGGGCCTACCCGTGAGCCGAGGACCCCCCGTTCGGGGGTTCCGCTGACGCGAAGAACCATGGCGCGACCCATCTACGTACGGTTTGAGACCCCGAGCGACCTCGCCGACAAAGTGCTCCAGCTCGTTCAGGTGGCGAGCGAGACGGGCAAGATCCGGGTCGGCACGAACGAAGTCACCAAATCGAGCGAGCGCGCGGAAGCGAAGCTCATCGTGATGGCAGAGGACGTCTACCCGGTCGAGATCCTGGTCCACGTGCCGATGCTGTGCGAGGAGAAGCGCATCCCGTACGTCTACGTCCCGAAGAAGCTGAGGCTCGGCCAGGCCGCCGGGCTCTCGAAGTCGGCGGCGAGCGTTGCGATCGTCGAGCCCGGTGAGGCGAAGGCCCTGCTCGACGAGATCGCCGCGGCGTACCCGACGCTGAAGAAGTGAGCCCCGTTCGGGCGAGGGATCGTCGATGGCGGAAGAGAAGGGCTCGCCGGCCGAGGTCGTCGAGCTCGTAGGCCGCACCGGGATGGCGGGCGAGGCGACGCAGGTCAAGGTGCGCGTTCTCGCGGGCCGCGATCGGGGCAAGATCATCACCCGGAACGTGGCCGGCCCGATCCGCCTGGGCGACGTCCTGATCCTCCGAGAGACCGCGCGCGAGGCCCGAAAGCTTTCGGTCCGGTAGGAACGTTCCCATGGTGGTCAAGCGCCAGTGCTCGTTCTGCGCCCGTGAGATCGAACCCGGCACCGGGTCGATGTTCGTGAAGCGCGACGGGACCGTCTTCCATTTCTGCACGTCGTCGTGCCGCAAGCAGCAGCTGAAGCTGGGCCGGGTCGGCCACCGGTTCAAGTGGACCCGGGCGTACGAGCTGAAGAAGGCCGCCGAGCACTCGGCGAGCGTGCGCGCCTCGGCCGCCTCGCCGAAGTCCCGCCCCGCGACCGCCGCCCCGTCGAAGGCCGCCCCCGCCGCCAAGGAACCGGCTCCCGCCGCCAAGGAGACCCCGGCTCCCGCAGCTCCGGCACGCGCGAAGGCGACCGGAGAAGCGAAGGCCGACGCGGCCAAGGCGCCGAGACCGCGCAAGCCGAAGCCCAAGGCGAAGGCTTCGGACTCGGCCGACGACGCATAGGCGCGAGCCGGGACGCGTGCGCGTCCAACGGAATCGGTAAGTCTGGGCGCGACGCGTTTCTCGCGCGTGCGTTCCGAAGAGCGGTGGACGACCCCGTCCGAGCTCGCCGAGTATGCGTACTGCCCGCGCGCGCACTACTACCGGCAGACGTACGGGTCGGCCCCGCCGAGCCGGAGCTCCGTAGCGGGGGAGAGATATCACGCCCGGACGCTGGGCGGTGAGCTCCGTCGTTCGGCGCACGGGTCGGCCTACTGGGCCCTCGTGGGGATCGGCGCGCTGTTGGTCCTCGGGGCGCTGGCGGTCTTCCTGTGGCGGTGACGCCGCTCCTCGCCCTCGCCGTACTCGGCGTCGGGCTGATCGTCCTCGCGGCCGGCGCCGGACTGCTCGCGCACCGGCGCCGTGACCGCCGGTTCGGGTCCCTGGTATCGATCGACGCCGGCCGACCGGAGACCCTCCGTTCGGAACGGTACCGCCTCTCGGGTCGCCCGGACATCCTGCGTCGCGCGCCCGACGGGACGCTCGTCCCGATCGAGCTGAAGCACCGGGCGGCGCCCGCGCGCGGCGCCTTCCCGTCGCATGTCGTCCAGGTGTGGGCGTACTGCCTGCTCGTGGAGGAAACGACAGGCCGCTCGCCCTCGTTCGGCGTGCTGCGCTACACGGACCGGGAGGTTAGGGTCGCCTGGAACGCGACCGCCCGATCCGAGCTTCTCGCCATCGACCGCGCGGTCCGGGCCAGGTACGACGGGCGGGCGACGCCGAGCCCGGGCCGCTGCGGGCGCTGCTCCTGGGCGGACGTCTGTGACGTCCGGGCCGGACCCGGCTGACCCGGACGTCGCCGCGCTCAACGCTTGAGGCGGGTCCAGTAGACCTCGGTGTCGTACGGCAGGTCGACGTACGACCGGCCCCGGGTCATGGGGTCCGAACGGAGGAGCTCCCGGATCTCCGTCGCGACCTTCCGGCGGTCCGCCGCGGGAAGGATGGCGATGGAGCTCACGGAGAGGAACCGGTCGAGGACCTCCGAGGGGGTCGCCCGCTGGACGTGGGAGATGCGGCGCATCCGAGGGGGAGGGAAGGGCACGCCCTTCGCCCGGAACGCGGCCTTCCACCGGCGTTCGCGGACCTGCGGGGCGTGGTTGTAGCGGCCGAGGATCCTCGAGACCGCCTTCATCCAGCCGACCGACTCGTCCCGGACGTTCCAGACGAGGCCCAACCCTCCGCCCGGTCGCAGCACGCGCGCGATCTCCTCCATCGCGGGCCGCGGGCGGAACCATTGGAACGCCTGGGCGGCGACGACCGCGTCGGCGAGCCCGTCGGGCAGAGGGATCGCCTCCGCGGTCCCGGGAAGGACGGGGATGTCGGGAACCGTGCGCTCGAAGACCCGGCGCATGCCGGCGGTCGGTTCCACCGCGACGATAGCGCATCCCACAGGAACGAGCGTCCGCGTGAACTTCCCCGTCCCGCTGCCGAGCTCTACGACCGTCCGACGGGGTCCGAGCCGGAGGGCGCGGGCGAGGTGCCGGGCGACCGAGGCCGGGTAACCCGGCCGGCCCCGCTCGTACGCCTCGGCGCTTCGTTCGAATCCACGCACGGCGGGGGCGGTCCGGAAGGTGGGCTCTCTCACGCGGACCTCCGCCGTGCGGGCACGGAACGCCCGCGGACCGAGCGCGGCCGGGGCAGGACGAGCAGGCCCTCCGCGGGGTCGCCGAGGACGAGGGAGCGGCCGGCGAGGTGCTCGCGGCCGGTGTACGCGCAGACCACGGCGTCCAGCTCGTCGTGGGTGATCGCCGTGCGCTCCACGTCGCCGCGAAACCCGAAGCGAACGAGGGCCCTTCGCAACGTCTCCACGCCCGCTCCCTTCCGCGGGATCCCGAGGAGATCCTGGGCGCCGCCGGGGTACGCCTCGATGACGGTGAACCCCTCGGCGCGGAACCGCTGGGCGAGCGCGATCCCCCGGGCGGTGAGCATCCGCATCGGGCCGAGGGTGACCGGGAAGAACCGGATCCCCAGCTTCTGCAGCTCGCGGTCGCATCGCCGTAGATGAGGAGGGCCGGGAATGTCGAGGGAGAGTCGGCCCGCCGGGAGACTCAGGGGAGCGTCGATCGCGACAATGCTCGGCCGGGAGGAACGCACCGCGTCCAGGATCTCCGCATCGCCCGCCAGCGGAGCGGTTCGGGTCGCGAGCCCCGGCCCGAGCCGGCAGAATCCGGTCCGCCGGCCGGGGCTCCCCGCCAGGTCGAGCCCGATGACGCTCCCTCGCCGGGGCGGCACGCCTCGGACGAACCGGTCGGGATGAAGAGGTCTGCTCTCGGGGTGGCGCGAAAGCTTTAGCGTGCCCGTAGGCTGGTCGAGCCGATGGCAGAGGGGAACGTCGAGCGCACGCTCGTCCTCGTGAAGCCCGACGGCGTGCGGCGAGGAGTGGTGGGGGAGATCGTCGGACGGTTCGAGCGAAAGGGGCTCAAGATCGTGGCCGCGAAGACCCTCCGGGTGGCGCCGGAGCTCGCACAACGGCACTACGCCGAGCACCAGGGAAAGCCGTTCTACCCCGCACTGATCCAGCATCTCACCTCCGGGCCGATCGTCGCGCTCGCCCTCGAGGGGCGCTCGGCGATCTCGGTGACCCGGCTGGTGATCGGCACGACCAACCCCCAGCTGGCCGCACCCGGCACCGTTCGGGGCGACCTCGCGCTAGGGATCACGCCGAACCTCGTGCACGACTCCGACTCTCCGGAGTCTGCGGCGCGGGAGCTCGCGCTCTACTTCCAGCCCGACGATTACCTCGCGTACTCCCGCGTCGGCGAGGAGTACTTCTAGGTCGATGGGCCGGTCGGTCGCGGAGGCGGTCCGCGCGCTGGGGGCCGGCGCGCTCGTCGTGTACCCCACGGACACGGTCTTCGGGTTGGCCGCGCGAGCCTCCTCCCGAGCAGCCGTCAACCGGCTCGTACGCGCGAAAGGACGCTCGGGCACCCAGCCGTTGTCGGTCGCCGTGAGCTCCGTGGAGGAGATCGAGCCGCTCGCCGCCCTCTCTCCCTCGGGCCGTCGATGGGTCCGGCGGCACCTGCCGGGTCCGTTCACGATCCTCGTGACTCCCTCGCCCCGAGCGAAGAGGTCGTTGGCCCCCGCCGTAGCTGGCGGTCGGGCGCTCGGCCTGAGAGTCCCGGCCCATCCGGTCGCGCGCGAGCTCGCCCGAGGCGCCGGTCCGATCGTGGCGACGTCCGCGAATCGGCACGGGCAACCGCCTGTTTTGACGCTCGCCGACGCTTGGGAAGCGTTCGGCGCGAACGTCCGGGTCTACCTCGGAGGGGGCCCTCCGCCGAGCGGCGTTCCCTCGACCCTCGTGGATCTCACGGGCCCGGAGCCGCGGACGAGGGCCCGTCGATGACGCCCGCGACCCAGTACCCGCCGGACCTCGACCGCTGGCGCGAGGCGGCGCGCATCGCCGCGGACGCCCGAGAGCTCGGTCTGGGCCTGGCGGTCCCGGGAGCCCGCCGACGTGATATCGCCGAGGCGATCGAATCGTACATTCGCGACCACGGCGCCCAGCCTGCCTTCCCCGCGAACCTCTCCCGGAACGTCGAGGCGGCCCACTACACCCCGGACGCCGGCGACGAGGCGGTGCTGGTTGAGGGCGACCTCCTGAAGATCGACGTGGGGGCCCACATCGAAGGCGCTGTCGCGGATACCGCCGACACCGTCGAGGTCGGGGGCGGGCACCGGAACGCCCACCTCGTACGGGCCGTCCACGACGCGCTCGCCGCGGGGATCGCCGCGGTCCGGCCCGGGGGGGACGTGGACGACGTGAGCCAGGCGGTCGCCGGTGCGATCCGGGCCCGCGGGCTGAAGCCCGTGGTCGACCTCACCGGGCACACCATCGACCGATACGTGCTGCACGCCGGGAAATCCATCCCGAACGTCCCCGGGATGACGGACGCAACGTTCGTGGAGGGGGAGATCGTGGCGATCGAGCCGTTCGCCACCAACGGGGTCGGCCGGATCGACAACGGGCCGTTCGGCCACATCCTCCGGTTCCGCCGGGCGCCGCCGGCGAGCGACCTTGTGCTCACCGGACTGTTCGGCCGGTTCCACACGCTGCCGTTCACCGCCCGCTGGGCGAAGACCGACGAGGAGCGGGAGGCGCTCGAGCGCGCCCGGCGCACCCTGCAGGCCTACCCGGTCTTTCTCGAACGGGCGGGGGGACTCGTCGCGCAGGCCGAACACACGGTGCTGGTCGGACCCTCGGGCGCCGAGGTCCTCTCGGTCGCGTCGCCGAACCCGCCCTAGCGGCCGGGCTTCGAGAGCTCGGCCCGGGCGAGGGCGGCTCCCTCGACGACCGCGCGCAGCTTCGCGTGCGCAACCTCGAGGCTCCGCGTCCGCAGCCCGCAGTCGGGGTTCACCCAGATGCGCGAAGGGTCGCCGAGGTACTTGGACGCGCGGCGGATCCGGTCCGCGACCACACTGGGCGCCTCCACGGGGTCACGATGGACGTCGACTACCCCGAGGCCGATCGAGCGCGTGTCCCCGTACTCCTTGAGCGCCCGGAGCACCTCGTAGCCGTCGTGACCCTCCGAGTCGCGGTTGGCGAACTCCCACGCCCACTGGGTGCAGCGCTTGGCCTCGAGCAGCGCGGGCAGGAGGTCGCGGTACTCCGAGTAGCAGATGTGCATCGAGAACTCGGCGTCCAGTCCCTCGGTCGCAGCGTTGAACCCCTCGACCACGAGCGCCGTCTCGTCCGGATGGGTGCCCGCGGCCGGCTCGTCGATCTGGATGACCTTGCAGCCACGGTCGATCAGCGCCCGGAGGGTCGGGCGGATCGCGTTCTTCGCGAGGTCGACCACGAACTCTCGCTGCGCCGAGCGACGTGCGCTGCGGCCCTTCCAGCCCTTCTGGCGGGCGAGGTAGTACTCGTTGAACGACCAGTCCGCAAGCGTGTACGGGCCCGTGACGGGGATCTTCGGGACGGCGTGGGCGTGCTTGCGGACGAAGTCGAATTCGTCGACGTCGAACGGCTTGTCGAGGCGAACCGGCTCGACGATCGCAGCCTTGAGGTAGTACTTCGAGTCGAACGAGCGGACGTGCCCCTGGAACTGGAATCCCTGCATCTGCCGGACGGGGTGCTCGTACATCTCGACCCGCCGGGCCTCCCCGTCGTAGATGCGCTCAAGGCCGGCCGACTCGAGGTACCGGATGGCGAAGAGGGCCGCGAGGTCGCGCACGGCCTCGGCCCCGGGTCCCTTCGTCTTCCCGGCGAGAAGGGCATCCCGGGCGGCGGGGAGCTCCGCAGCGAACTTCAGCCGCCGGTCCCACGATTCGAACTCGGCGCGGGCCGCGTCGTCGAGCGCCTCGCCGCGCTGGCCAAGGAGCTGCCAGCGGGGTCTCGCCAGGCTTCCGATCTCCTGGGCCGGGAAGAGGCGTTCGGTCACGGCTTTCCTCCTTCCGAGAGCGTGCGTTGGACCGTGGAGAGGACCTCGAGCTTTCGGGTCGCAGGTTCCGGGGGCAGGAGGTCGAGCGAAGCACCGGGCCCGAGCCAGACCGTCTTTGCACCGCGCCGCTCCGCGGCGACCCGGACGACGCGCACGACCTCGGCCGGGTCCTCGGGCAGCGTGGTCCTGGGGTCGAGTACGCCCAGGCCGAGCGCCGGTACCTGGCCTCCGGCCGGGAGCCGATCGACGTCGGTGTCGGCGAGGTCGATCCCGACCACCGAGGCCGGAAGCCGGTCGAGGATCCGGAGCGCGGGGAGCGCGTCCTTTCCGAACGTCCAGACGATGGAGGTTCCCCCGTGGAGCGCCTTGGAGATCGACCCGTACGCCTCGACGACCGCCTCGGCGTGAGGGCCGTCGGGGGGACGGACGACCAGGAGCGGCTCGGTGAACTGGAAGGTCGAGAACCCGAGCCCGCGGAGCTCGCGCACCTCGTCGGCGAGTAGGCGGCCGAGCCGGTGGACGAGCGCGGAATCGGTCTCCCCCGAGCGGTTCTCGAGGAGCCCCGCGAACGTGTAGGGGCCCGGCAGGAGGATGCGGGCGGAGGCGGGCTCGGCCCTGAGCGGAGCCGGAATTCTCGCTGCGAACGCTCCGGGGACCCTAAGCGGCGGGGAGAAGAGGACTGGCTGGCGGTAGAACGTGTTCGTCTCGAACCACCGGGTAAGGGGTCCGACGGAGAATCCCTCCCAGGTCTCGGCGAACGCGCGGAAGAGGTCGGGCCAGCGCAGGTAGCCGGCCGTGACGGTCGAGAAACCGAGACGCCGCTCGAGCGCGACCACCTCGAGCTCGCTCGTACGGAAGAGAGCCTCGACCGAATCCGGGCTCGCCCGGCCGCGGTCGAGGTCGCGGGTGGCGCGGACGAGTCCCTCCGTACGCGGGAACGCGCCGGTCAGACCGGCATGGACGATCATGGCGCGGCCCCGAGCAGGGTGGGGTCCTTAACCGTCGCTCTCAAACCGCGGTCTGCAGAGTGGGAAACGATGTTGCGCGGCGAACAAGGAGGCTTCCCGGGGCCGGGTCCGCCTCGGGATCCGGAGCCGCATCGGAACCGACGATGGCAGGTCCTCCCTGCGGCCGAATCCTCCGGCGATTTCCGAAGACGCCGGTCGACTTCACCAAAGAGTAAATAGCTCGGTCCCCGGTCCGACCTCTACCGATGGCGGAGAGCGTGGCGGCTCCCCATCCGCCCCACCGAGTTGGCCGGCGCCGGACCCTCACAAGCGAAGAAACGATCGAGAAACGCCGCGAGGACCAGACCGACCTTCTCGGGCGTCGCGCCGTGGAACTGTCCCGGTTCTACGGCGGGAAGATCGAGACCGTTCCCAAGGTCCCGGTACGCTCGATGCACGACTTCTCGCTCTGGTACTCGCCGGGCGTAGCGGAGGTGTCGCGGGCGATCCACGCCGACCCGGATCTCGTTTTCGAGCTGACCGGTCGCTGGAACACCGTCGCGATCGCGACCGACGGGACACGGGTCCTCGGGCTTGGGAACGTCGGTCCTGCCGCTGCCCTCCCCGTGATGGAGGGGAAGGCGCTCCTGTTCAAGTTCCTGGGCGGGGTCGACGCGATCCCCATACCGATCCAGGCCTCGAGCCCGGCCGAGTTCATGAACACGGTCGAGGGGATCTCCCCCGCGTTCGGCGGGATCAACCTGGAGGACATCGCCTCGCCGAAGTGCTTCGCGATCCTCGAGGAGCTCACGAAGCGGCTCGAGATCCCGGTCTGGCACGACGACCAGCTGGGCACGGCGGCCGCGACGGTCGCGGGCCTGATCAACGCCCTCACGCTCACCCGACGGTCCGTCAAGGAGACGCGCACTGTGCTCCTGGGCGCGGGCGCGGCGAACCTCGTCACCGCCCGGATCCTGATCACCAGGCCACGACCCGCACAAGCTGACCCTGGTCGACCAGAAGGGGGTCCTGCACGCCGAGCGGGACGACGTCGACGAGCTCTCCGTCCGCAACCCGTGGAAGTACCGGCTCGCACTCAAGACGAACGGCGGTGGACGTACGGGCGACTTCGCCCGCGCGATCGAAGGAGCGGACGTTCTGATCGCCGCGTCGACCCCGATCCCCGGAACCGTCCGACCCGACCATGTGCGAGCGATGAACCGTGACCCGATCGTCTTCGCGCTCGCGAACCCGGTTCCCGAGATATGGCCGGACGTCGCCCGCGCCGCGGGCGCGGCGATCGTCGCGACGGGACGCAGTGACTTCCCGAACCAGGTAAACAACTCGCTGATCTTTCCGGCGGTCTTCCGGGGCGTGCTCGACGCACGGGCCCGGTCGATCTCGGACGAGGTCGTCATCGCCGCGGCGCGCGAGCTCGCGAAGGCGGCGGAGCGAAAGGGAATGAACGTGCATCACATCCTGCCCACGATGGAAGAGCCCGAAGTGTTCCCCGAGGTCGCGGCTGCGGTCGCGGACGCCACCGTCCGCCTCGGGGTCGCGCGGAAGAAGCTCTCGCACGAGGAGTTCCTCGAGCGGGCGCGGACGATCATGGTGCGCCCGTCCCGCCTGGTCCGGACGCTCGCGCGGGCGCACCTGACCGCACCGATGCCCCGCGGCTCGATCGGACGCCGGAGGGCGACATGACCCCCGACGAGACGGGCTCCCACGCCTCGAGCGCCTCGGGCGCGGACGGGGGAACGCCGCCGATCCACCTCCGACCGGCGGTCGTCGCGGACATCCCCGCGCTCATCCCGCTCCTCTTGCGCCTCAAGCGGTTGAACGAGGAGTTCGACCCGTTGCTCAAGGTCCGCGACGACGCGGAAGAGCAGAGCCGCACCGTCTTTCGCGCGCAGATCGCCGACCCGAAGGCGGTCGTGCTCGCGGCCGAAGGGGTCGGGGCCGACAAGAACAAGGTCGTAGGGTTCGTCCGGGCCCTCGTCCGCGAGCGGCCGTTCTACACCCCCGAGTTCGAGGGCGTCATCCTCGACATCTACCTCCTGCCGCTCTACCGGCGTCGCGGGGTCGGGGAGTACCTACTGCGCGAGGTCTCGGTGGCGCTGAAGGCGAAGGGCGCCGGCGTCGTGACCGCCGAGTTCCCGGCACAGAACGAGATCGCCGGCCGGTTCTACGCGAAGCGCGGGTTCCGCCCGATCACCTCCATCCACGCGCGCTCGCTGTAGCGTTCTGGCCCGTCCTCCGCGAACCTTAAGCGGGCCCGTCCTCCTCGGCCGGCATGGCCAAGACGACCGCTGCCCCGGCCTCGCCGGAACCGAAGTTCCTTCGCCGTGGGAAGGTGAAGGAGGTCTACGAGATCTCGCCGACCGAGCTCGAGTTCCGCTTCACGAACGACATCTCCGTGTTCGACAAGCACATCCCGAGCGAGATCCCGTTCAAGGGCGAGACGCTCGCCCGCACCGCGTCCCACTGGTTCGCCCTCTGCTCCCGGATGAACATCCCGCACCACTTCCTTCGCCTGAGCGGCCCCACGTCGATGCGGGTCCGTCGGGTCCGCGTCGTTCCCAAGCCCCGGACGCTCGGGCCCCGGCCGAAGGACTACCTCGTGCCGCTCGAGCTGATCGTACGCTACTATCTCGCCGGCTCGATGTGGGACCGCGTCCAGGCTGGCAAGGTCTCGGGGCGCGATCTCGGGTTCAGGGCCGACCGGACGCTCGTCTACGGCATGGAGCTCCCCGAGCCCCACTTCGAGGTCACGACGAAGCTCGAGCCGGTCGACCGTCTGCTCACGATCGAGGAGGCGCTCGAGCTTGCAGCGTTGGACCGCGCGCAGCTCGACACCATCCGGGAGACGATCCTGAAGCTCGACAGCGCGATGCAGGCCGAGATTGGCCCGCGCGGTCTCCTCCACGTCGACGGGAAGAAGGAGTTCGGGATCGATGCCGAGGGGGTCCCGCGGGTCGTCGACACGTTCGGGACCGCCGACGAGGACCGGTTCTGGGACAAGGGTGCCTACGAGCGCGGCCGGCAGGTCGACTTCTCGAAGGAGTTCGTCCGGCAGCACTACCGTCAGAGCGGCTACTACGACCGTCTCGTGCGCGCGCGCGAGGCGAAGACGGAGGAGCCGCCCATCGCGCCGCTCCCGCCCCTCCTCGTGGACGAGGTGAGCCGGCTCTACACGACCGTCTATCAGCGGCTGACGGGGGAACCGTTCGCCCCCAAGGCCGCGACCGCGTAGGGACGCATCCCCCGGCGTTTCGCGACCTCTCCCCGCACCCTTATCTCCCCGAGGCCCGGTCGACCCGGTGTGCCCGCAAAGACCGCCACGCGACCCGCCGAGACCCCTGGCCCCGCGACCGAACCCCGAGTGACGGTCGCCCTCGAGGACCTCCCCGGGGTCGGACCGACCATCGCCGAGAAGCTCCGCGAGTCCGGATACACCGACCTGATGGAGCTCGCGGTCGCCTCCCCCGGCGACGTCGCGGAGGCCGCGGAGATCGGGGTCGCGATCGCGCAGAAGATCATCGGAGAGGCCCGACGGCGCGCGGACGTCGGGGGGTTCGAGAGCGGGTCGACGGTGCTGGAACGGCGGAAGCGCCTCGGCCGGGTAACGACCAACGCGAAGGCGCTGGACGAGCTCCTCGGCGGCGGCGTGGAGACCCAGGCGATCACCGAATTCTCCGGCGAGTTCGGAACGGGGAAGACCCAGATCGCCCACCAGATCGCGGTCGACATCCAGCTCCCAGTCGCCCAAGGGGGCCTCTTGGGCGAGGTCGTCTACATCGACACGGAATCGACGTTCCGCCCCGAGCGGATCGTCGACATGGCGAAGGGCGTCGGGATGGACCCGGCCGCCGCGCTCGAGAAGATCCACGTCGCGCGCGCGTACAACTCCAACCACCAGATGCTGCTCGTCCAGCGGGCCCAGGAGCTCGCGCGCGAGAGGCCGATTCGCCTGCTCGTGGTCGATTCGCTCACCTCCCACTTCCGCTCCGAATACATGGGACGGGCCGAGCTGGCGCCCCGCCAGCAGCATCTCAACCGGCACCTCCACGAGCTCCTTCGCTTCGCCGACATGTACAACGCGGCGATCGTCGTCACCAACCAGGTCTCCGCCCGCCCCGACATCCTGTTCGGCGACCCGACCCGCCCGATCGGCGGGAACATCGTCGCGCACGCGGCCACCTACCGGATCTACCTGCGGAAGTCGAAGCCTCCGCGGAGGATCGCCCGCTTGATCGACTCTCCCAACCTCCCCGAAGGGGAGGCGGTCTTCTCGCTCACGACCGAGGGAGTCCGGGACTAGGCGACCGGTCGACCGAGCGATGGCGCCCCCGAACTCGCCGGCGAAGCGGACCCCGAAGCGGGAGCTCACGAGTCCCTCGGAGATCGCCCCGGGCGTCTTCGTCGGCGGCTGGAACGACGCGGTCCGGTTCACCGGAACGAAGTTCTGCGTTCGGGAAGAGCCTCCCGAGGGGTTGCCGGGGGCGATCCACGTCCCGATCTACGACGGCGTCCGGGACGCTCCTATCGTCGAGAACCTGGAGGTCCTGGCCCGGCGGATAGAGCGGGCCCGCTCAGGCGGATCCCCGGTCCTCGTGTTCTGCGGCCATGGGGTGCGCCGGGGGCCGCTGGGTGCCGCCTGGTACCTGCACCGCTTCTCCCAGTTGACCCTCGACGAGGCGTACGACCGGGTCCGGACCGCTCGCCCGCAGGTCGAGCACGCGAAGGAATGGATCGGGCACTGGCAATCGCTCGTGGAGTAGGGGGCGGCGTCGGCGCGCCGGGCGGCGACCCGGTCGCCTAGTGTCGTTCCCCGTTCACGGGGCCCCTTCGGTCCCCGGGAGCGTAACGGAACCAGACGCGCCCGACGAGGCCGTTGAGGGGCACAGGGCCGAACGACCGGCTGTCCCGGCTGCGGGCCGGGTCGTCCCCGATGAGGTAGAGGGTACCGGATGGGACCGGGGCCCCGGACGGATCCGGCTCGCCCTCCGTCGCGCCGACCCGCTTCACGAGAAGCCGTCCGGGCCGCTCCGGGTCCCGGAGCACGACGACGTCCCCGCGGGCGGGCCGTCGCCCCCGATAGTACGTTGGGTCCACCAGGAGCCGGTCGCCCGGGCGCAGTGCCGGGAGCATCGATTCGTCCTCGACGACCACACGACGGCTTCGCCATTTGCGCCGCAGCGTCCCTGTCTCTGCGGCCTCCTTCTCCCCGGCCGCGCTCTCTCCCCTCGGCAACGTTATCCACCGTCCCGGATACTGCCCGCCATGTCGGCCTACTCTCGATTCCGCGACGGGGTCCTAGGGGCCCGGGACGCGATCCGACCCCCCACGACGGTCTACGCCCATTGCGACATCCCCTGCGGTATTTACGACCCGCACGAAGCCCAGATCGCGGCGCTCACCGTCATTCGGATGGACCAGCTGGTGGCGGAGCTCGCCGCGCCGGCGATGGACGCGAAGCCGGACGACCGGGCGGCGTACGTCTCGAAGCTCGCGCGGTACACCGCTGTCAAGGAGCTCCACTCGGAACGCGTGAAGCACGAGATCCGGATTATCTGGGGCGACTACTTCACCGCGGATCACGCGAAGCAGTTCCCCAACCTCGCCGAGCTCACGATGAAGATCATGAAGCAGGCGTCGAAGACAAGGCAGGGCACCGGGCTCGCGGACGCCCAGGAGCTCCTGAACCTCGTCCAGCAGTTCGCGGAGATCTTCTGGCAGACGAAGGGTGCGAAGACGAAGCGCCAGCCGTCGCTCCAGAAGGTCGGCGGCGAGCTCGTCGTGCCGGCATAGGCAGCGAACGCGAGCGGCCCGTCGCGCGCGGACCGACGGATGACCGAAACACTCCCGATCGACGGCCGGTCGCTGTCGCTCGAGCAGTTCCTCGAGGTGGTCCGAGGCCGGCGCGGGGTCTCGCTCTCGAGCGGGGCCGCCGCCGCGATCCGGTCGAGCCGGAAAGCGGTCGAACGGGTCGTGGACGCCGGGCGGCCGGTCTACGGGATCTCGACCGGCTTCGGGGCCCTGTCCGACCGCACCGTCCCGCGCGAAAAGCTGCGGGAACTCCAGGCATCGCTGATCCGGAGCCACGCGAGCGGCACCGGACCGGCCCTCCCCGCCGACCTCGTGCGGGGCGTGATGCTGCTTCGCCTCAACTCGCTCGCCCGGGGACTCTCCGGGGTCCGAATCGAGGTCGTGGAGCGCTTGGCCGACTTCCTCAATCACGGGCTCGTCCCGATGATCCCGGAGCAAGGGTCGGTGGGCGCGTCCGGGGACCTCGCGCCGCTCGCCCACCTCGCCCTCGCCCTCACCGGCGAAGGCGCGTTCGTCGACGAGCGCGCGGGCACCGTGGTGTCGGCCGGGGACGTCCTCCGGAGCGAGGGGATCCAGCCACTGGTCCTCGCTGAGAAGGAGGGGGTGGCGCTCCTCAACGGCACGTCCCTGATGGCGGCGTACCTCGCACTCGGGGTCGCGGACGCCCGCGAGCTCCTCGACGCCGCCACGGTCGCGGCCGCCATATCGTTCGACGCGCTGCTCGGGGCCCCGGAGTCGCTGGACGATCGCCTCGGCGAGATCCGGAACTCGCCCGAACACCGTGAAGTGGCCCGAGCGCTCCGGTCGTTGCTCCACGGTAGCGCTCTCGCTGTCTCCCACGAGAAGTGGACGGGCCAGGACCCGTACACGCTCCGCTGCCTCCCTCAGGTCCTCGGGGCCGTCCGTCTGGCGATCGGGTTCGCCGAGGGCGTGGCGCTGAGGGAGATCGACGCCGTCACGGACAACCCCGTCGTGTTCGAGGGCGACGAGTTCGTGAACGGAGGGAACTTCCACGGCCAACCCCTCGCGTTCGCCCTGGACGCCCTGGCGCTTGCGACCCAGTACATCGCCGGCTTCTCCGAGCGCCGGACCGTCCGGCTCGTCCACCCCTCGCTCAGCCGAGGGTTGCCCCCGTTCCTCGCTCCCGAGCCTGGGCTCAGCTCGGGGTTCATGGTCCCTCAGTACGTCGCGGCGGCCCTGGTGAACGAGAACGCTACGCTCGTCCATCCGGCGAGCGCGACGAGCCTCTCGACGTCCGCCGACCAGGAGGATTTCGTCAGCATGGGCCCCTGGGCCGGTGCCAAGCTCTTCCGTGTGCTCGCGAACACGCGCCGGGTGGTCGCGATCGAGTGGATCGTCGCCGGCCAGGCCCTCGAGCTCCGTCGCCCCCGACGGGGTGGCAGTGGAAGCGAGGCCGCCCTTCGGGCGCTCCGGTCGCGGGTCGGGCCGTGGGAGAAGGACCGTACTCCGGCGCCGGACATCGCGCGGATCGCAGCCGCGATCGCGACCGGCGAACTGGTCCGAGAGGTTCGGGCCGCCGTGCCCTTCTAGGGGCGAGCCGGTCCGAGGCCGGGCGCGCGGTCGTCCGACGCAGAAGGATCGGTCCCGTACCGTGGTGGCACGCGGCAGGACGCGCGGGCCCGGGGAATCGTCGATTTCTTCGGGGCGGTCGCCCGAGGGGACGGTTCGGCGGGAGCGTGTCCGAGGCCGGCGATGGACCTTCTGAGGCGCCCCCGCACCGAGCTCAGCTCGGACGCCCCAGGGGCGGGCACCGGGGCCGGTGCGGTCGATGGCTCGGCCAGGGCGGCCATGGCGGCCATGGCGGCTGTCCCTACACCGGAAGAGGATCTCTCCCCCGCGCGGGGGCTCGAACTGACCCGGGCCGCATTTCCAGCGGGCGCGACGGGAGCGGGAACGTTCTCCCGGCCCGGAGTGGCCGCCGGGGGGATTGCGGCGGGGGTCGGGGTGGAGCGGGAGGGCGCGGAGCCGGTCGACGGAGGCGAGGACCCGAACCGAACGGTCTCACCGCACGACGGGCAGGCGTACTCGCTCAAGCCCTTGTGGCGGAGCGGCGTCCGGCATCGGGGGCAGGGGATCGGCCTGGAGGTCACGTAGGCAGCGAACATCTCCTGTGAACGGCGATCGGGCAGGGAGGCCGGCCCGTGCACCGGTGTCGAGGAACTCTCCGTGGCGCGGTCGGGGGCCGGACTGCTCGGTTCACGGGATCGCGTCGTGGCGAGGCGACCGCAGTTCGGGCAGACGACCAGAGACCCGGACGAGGCCGCCACCAGCGGAACGTGGCAGGACGGGCAGGTCAGTCTCGCCCCGGCGGCCGTGAGCGTCGGGTGGAGGGTGGGCGCAGAGTGCGGAGTGCCGACCGGTGGCGGGGCCAGGTCCGGCTGGGGGACCGGAGCCGGCGCCTCCACGATCAGGGGCGCCCAGCGCACGACCCGCAGAGCCGGGTCGTACGTCAGCGGCGTTCCGGGGCGTGCGAGCTCCTCGACCAGGGCGCGTTCGGTCCGGCGCTCGCGCCAGGCGAGCGCGGCCGCGAGTCCGGGAACGCTCGTCGCGCCGAGGGATTCAACGGTGCTGCGCAACAGCCCAAGGTCGTCTGAGGAACGGCGGAACAGGGAGACCATCACCCCGTCTCGCGGTCTTTACGTAAGAAGAACCTATCGTTCGACCCGAACCGGAAAGGGAAGGCACCGACGGGGCGTCGCCTGGTCTCGTGGACGGTGCCACCAGAGGGCGTCACCGCCGGTGCCCGAGGCCACCCTAGGTATCGCAAGACGCACTATATAGTTGACCGGACCCTCGGAAAGTGACGGCTGGCCCTCGGAGGGGGAAGGGTTCATCTACCCGCGGCGACCAGCAATTCTACCCGGAGTCTGCTCCGGCAAGAAGGGGGTGCGCGGTTCGATGTTCGCTGGGAAGGGCGGGGCGGCAACGTTCGCCAGCGTCGGCTCGGGGGGAGTTCGGCGGCCTCGCGCCCCCGCGGCGATCTGCGGACCGGACGACGACGTCCGCCTCCTTCTTCGCGGCATCCTCCTCCTCTACCGCCATCCGGTGACCCGGGAGGCGAAGTCGCCCTCGGAGCTCGGGCGCCTGCCGCCGGAGTCGCGGGTCCTGATCTACGACGCGGGTGCGGCCGCCTCGGGCTGGTCCGAAGTCCTCGCCGGGGTGACCCGGGAGAACCCGGCGCTGCCGGTGCTCGTCCTCCTTCCCTCCGGCGGTGAGGGGCTCGCGACGGAAGCGGAGCGAGCGGGAGCGCAGGGAACGCTCGTCAAGCCGTTCGCAACCCACGCGCTGATCGACGCGATCGATACGCTCCTGACGGTGCCCGGGTCGGCGTGAACCGGTCCGGGGTGCGGGGCACCCCATACTCGTAAGCGCTAGTAACGCTCCCGCCGGCGCCGTGACGCAGGACGCTCTCCCGTCGCTCGAGCGGGCGGTCCGCGGAAGCGTCGTTCGAGCTGCCGAGACCCTGGACCGGCTCGGGCGCGACGCCTCCCATCTTGTCGGAAAGCCCGTCGCGGCGGTCGCCCCGGCGGATGCCGATGACGTGGTCGCGCTGGTCCAATGGGCGCGACGTGAGCGAGTGCCCCTGGTCGCCCGCGGCGGGGGGACATCGCTCGAGGGTGGGTCGGTTCCCTCACCGCGCTCGGTCGTGGTCGACCTCTCGGGTTGGAATTCGATCCTCGAGGTTCGCGAGGACGAGCTGTGGGCGCGGGTGGGTCCGGGGACGGTCAACCTCGACCTCCAGCGGGCGCTGCGACCTCGAGGTCTCTTCTTTCCGCCGAACCCGGGGTCGTGGACCCGCTCCACGATCGGAGGCAACGTCGGAACCAACGCCTCCGGACCCCGTTCGTTCGCGTACGGCCCGACCCGAGCGTGGGTCCGCGCGGTCGAGGTCGTTCTTGGAAACGGCCGGCGTCTCCGACTCGGGTCGCTCGCACTGAAACGGTCGATCGGACCGGATCTGCTCTCGCTGGTCGTGGGGAGCGAGGGGACGCTCGGAATCGTGACCGAGGTCACCGTCCGGCTCGCCCCGACCGCCCCCACGTGCGAGGGGCTCGTGGTCCCGCTCCCGGACAGCGCACGGCTCGGCGAGGTCGCGAGCCGGCTCGCCCGCGCCCACGGTACGGGACTCTCCGCTGTCGAGTACGTGGACCGGACCTGCGCGGCCGCCCTGGCGGAGCGTCGACGGTCCTTAGGCCCTACCGGCCAGGCCCTCCTCCTTCTCGAGATCGAGGCGGACGGCCCGATGCAGGCTGCGGCGCGCCGGGAGCTCGTTCGCGAACTGCTGTCGACCGTCGGGGTGAACGGCGCGGCGGTCGCGGTCAACCCCGAGGAGCTTTGGACACTCCGGGGGGAGGCGGGAACGTCCCTGAACGAGCAGGTAGGACCGAGCGTACGCGAGGACGTCGCCGTGCCCTTGGGCCGGCTCGACGAGCTCGTGGACGCCCTCCGCGCGATCGGACGGGAGGCCGGAGCGCGCTTCTTCCTCTACGGGCACCTCGGCGAAGGTAGCCTGCATCCGAATTTCGCGGTCGACCCCCCAGCCTGGCCGCCGAACGCGTCCGAGGGAAGGTGGTCCGGGCCGCCCTCGCTCTCGGGGGGACGATCAGCGCGGAGCACGGCGTCGGCGTTCTCAAGATCCCGTACCTCGCCGAGGAGGTCGGGTCGGATGCAGTCGATTGGATGCTCGCCGTGAAGCGCTGGTGCGACCCCGACGGGATCCTGAACCCGGGGAAGATCTACCCCCCTCCCTGAGGAGCCGAACGATCTTCTCGGTCGCACGGGGCACCGGCAGGCGTCGGAACTGGCCGGGCGTCACCCATCGGCGGGTCGGTGCGGTCGTGGGGTGTCGGGATCCGACGGTCCCGCGAAACACGTGGAGTTCGACGGTGAAATGGCTGTACGCATGACGGACGATCCCCGCCGGCGAAAGCCGGCGCGCAGTACCCCGGGTCTCCTCGCGGAGCTCCCGTCGTGCAGCGTCCCCCGGATCCTCTCCCGGCTCGATCTTGCCTCCCGGGAACTCCCATAGACCCCCGAGCAGGCCGCTCGGAGGTCGGCGTTGGACCAGCCACCGGCCACGGCGTTCCAGGACGATCACGGCGCCCCGAACGTGCGGTCTCGGGGATCTCCGTTCGCGTCTCGGAAGGCTCGAGGGGTCGTCGAGCTCGCGGTACGCACGACAGGCGAATGCCACCGGGCACGCGTCGCACCGTGGCACCGCCAGACGGCAGACCGTCTCCCCCAGCTCCATCACGGCCTCGTTGAACGCTCCGGCGGCGGCACGGGGGAGCGCGGCGGCGAGGGCCGACTCGAGCCGCTCCCTCACCTTCGCCGCTCGCGGGTCTCCCTCCTCCCGAGTCCACCGGGCCGCGACGCGTAGGCCGTTGGCTTCGAGCGCAACCACCGGAGTTCCAAAGGCGAGGCTCGCGATGGCCCGCGCCGTGTAACGACCGACCCCGGGCATTCGCTCGAGGGCTTCGACCGTATTGGGGACTCGGCCGCGATTCGTGCGGACGAGGAGCCGGGCAGCGGCGTGCAGGTGGCGCGCCCGCGCGTAGTACCCTGCCCCCTCCCACGCCTTGAGCACCCCGGACAAGCTCGCCTCCGCCAGTGCGCGGACGGTCGGGAAGCGGCGGACGAACCGCTCGAAATACGGGACCGCCTGCGCGACGCGGGTCTGCTGCAGGAGCACCTCCGCGACCCAGATCCGGTACGGGTCCTTCGGTCCCCTCCACGGGAGGCGGCGACGGTGGGTGCGGAACCACGCCAGCAGGGCCGTCGCGAGGCGCGAGGAAGGCCACTCGGATACGGACGACGCCGGTCCCGGCCCCACGCGCCCTCGATGGCGAGACGAAACGCATCCTTAAAGCAGGGCAGGATTTCGATGCGGCCGCCACCGTGACCGGTACCGAGTTGAAGGAACTGATCCGCGTGGACGATTCGACGTTCGAAACGGAGGTGATCCGCTCCCGTCTCCCCGTCGTCGTCGACTTCTACGCGGACTGGTGCGCTCCCTGCCGGGTCGTCGAGCCCACGCTCCGGGAGCTCTCCTCGCGTCTCGCGGGCCGGATCAAGTTCGCGAAGGTGAACGTGGACGAGGCGGCCGCCGTCACCCGTTCCTACGGCATCCACGCGATCCCGACGTACCTCTTCGTCGAGTCGGGGATGGAGAAGGGACGCGAGATCGGGCCGATCGACCCGGTCGCGTTCCGTGTGATACTGCGGAAGTACTTCGCCGCGGGCTCCGCCGCTAGTGGCGGAACACCCGCCAACCGGTGAAGTACATCGACACCCCGTAGCGCTCGGCCGTCGCGATCACTTCCGGGTCTCGGACGCTTCCGCCCGGTTGCACGATCACCCGTACCCCGGCGCGCCCGGCCGCTTCGACTCCGTCGGGGAACGGGAAGAACGCGTCCGACGCGAGAACGGCACCCCGCGCGCGCTCGCCGGCGACCTCGCAGGCGAGCTCGACCGCTTTGACGCGGGTGGGTTGGCCGGAGCCGATCCCGACGGTCGAGTGACCGACCGCGATGGCGATCGCGTTCGACTTCGCGTGGCGCACGACCCGCCAGGCGAACTCGAGTGACGTCAATTCCTCCGGGCCGGCAGGGGTTCCCGCGACCCTCTTCAGTTCGGCGGGGACAAGCTCCCGGCGGTCCGCCTCCTGGAACAGCACCCGGCCGAGGGCGCTCTTCGCCTCCCAGCGGCTCCGGGGGACGTCCGCCGGATCGAGTCGGACGAGCTTGAGCTTGGGTCTCTGTCCCAGGGTCTCGAGAGCGGCCGGGTCGATCTCCGGTGCGGCGAGCAGGTCGACGAACACTCCTTTCAAGGCCTGCGGGACGGTCGCGCTCACGGGCCGGTTCAACGCGATTGCGCATCCGTACCGCGCGACGGGATCGGTCGCGATCGCCTGCTCGAGCGCCGCGTGGATCGTCGGGCCTACCGCGACGCCGCACGGCGTCGCGTGCTTCACGATCGCCGCGGCCGGCTGCGAGAACTCCGCCACGATCGACAGGGCGGTGTCGAGGTCGAGGAGGTTCGTGTACGAGAGCGAGGCCCCCTTCACGACCGAGAGGGGGATCGGGGCGAAACCCGCGTCGTTGGGGTTTACCGGTCGGTAGGTCGCCGCGCGCTGGTGAGGGTTCTCCCCGTACCGCAGCGCGAGAGGGTCCCGGCGGAGCGCGACCCGTTCGGGAAAGCCGTCGGGAGCGCCTTCGGGCTCGGTCAGGCCGCGAACGATCGCGGCGTCGTACTCGGTGCACCGTTCGAACGCACGGACGGCGAGCCGTCTCCGCGTCTCGGGCGACACCGCGCCCGAGAGCCGCCGTATCTCCTCGAGGAGGGGACCGTACTGCTCCGGATCGGTGACGACGGTCACGAACCGGTGGTTCTTCGCCGCAGCCCGGGCCAGCGCGACCCCGCCGATGTCGATGAACTCCTCCCGGTCGGTCGCCCCCGGCGCATCCCTAACGTGCCGCTCGAACGGATAGAAGTTGACGACCACGAGGTCGAACGCGAGGAGCCGCCGGTCGGCGAGCTCGGCCAGGCCCGCCGGCGACCTCGGAGCGAGGATCCCCCCGAAGACCGCGGGGTGCAACGTCTTCACGCGGCCGTCGAACCAGGCCGCGACTCCGGTCAGCTCCTCGATCGATCGAACGGGCACACCCGCGGCCGAGAGGTTCTGTCCGGTCCCACGGGTCGCCCAGAGCTCGACCTTCAGCTCGGCCAGACCCCGCGCGAAATCGGGAAGTCCCGTTTTGTCGTCCGTCGCCAATACGGCGCGTTCGATCTTCCGGGCCGGGACGGTTTCCGACGACACCCGCCTTACCCCGAAGAGCGAGGGTGGGTGCGAGATAAGGTTCGCGGCCGTTCGGCCCAGGGGCTGCGAACGGGCGCGTGGAGACGTTTCTCCGGAGCGAACAATGCCGCCCGTCCTGTTGAACCGGACCGGGCCGCCCGGCCGAGGGAGAACAAGGCCGGGATCCCTGCCGAAAGCGAGCCAAGGACTAAATACCGAATCCTAGGCTAGTTACACCCTCCGGAGTAGGCCGTGCACCCCGTTCGGAATCCTCGCTCCACGCTCCACGTCGCCCGTCGCGTTCGGGTCGCGCGTCGGGAGGGGGCGCACCCCGGACCCCGGGTCAGTCGTCCGCGCCCATCCATGGCGCGGCATTCCCGGGTCGCGCGGCGTGCCTGGCGAAGACGCGGTCGCCGGGCCCAGGTCTCCGCGATAGCCACGCTCTTCGGACTGCTCCTGGTCGTGACGTTCATCGGGAACTATCTCACCACCACCCTGCCGGGCCAGATGTCCTCGAACGACCTGAACCACGGCCTCCTGGTGGAGGACCAGGTTGGTCGGCTGGCCACGCTCCTCAGCAACGCCGTGAGCGCCGACGCCGTGGGCGCTCAGATCACCCAACCGATTTCTCTCGGTTCCGCCGGGGAGCCCCCGTTCCAGGGACCGGACGGCGCCACGATCGGCCCCGGGGCCACGGGAGCCTCCGAGGGCCTCTCCTTCACCGTCAGCGGCCCGAGCGTCTACAACCCGCCCACCGGAGCCCCGCTGGGCGGCATCAACACCAATCTTGGAGGCGCGATCTGCCCCACGCCGACGTCCACCGGCTTCTCGGACACGGGAAACTGCAAGGCCATCTGGAACTTCACGGGGAATTCGAAAGCGTTCACGATCGCAGAGACGGGGTCGGGGACCGTGGCCGTGAACGTGACGACCAACGCTTCTACGATCACCATCACCGGCACGGGGAGCGGCGGCGACTACTACCAGTTCATCGGCACCGGCAACACGATCTCGATGACCGGGGTGGGGAGCGGAAAGACCACCGTCTCGCTCGTGGGCAGCTCCAACACCCTCGCCATCAACACGGTCGGAAGCTCGCCGATCATCGTCTACATCTACGGAAACCACGACACCGTGACGGTCACGTCCACGGGAAGCGGACCGGTCAAGATCGTGGTCTACGGGACGCAGGACAACTTCTCCGTGCCCAGCGACACGGGCAGCCAGGTGTTCCGCCTCTACCTCAACGGGTTCAACGCGACCTCGCCCTCGTCCTCGCTCTGCCCGTACGGGAACCTGTCGTCGACCGACAACCTCACCGGGTTCTCGGAGACGGGGTCGGGCGGCGTCACAGAGTACATCAACAACTCGGTGCATTTCTACCACAACGGCACCGGCGCGGGAACGTGCACGGGGAACGCTACCTGCTGGACGACCCACAACCAGAACGTCGCTCAGACGACCTGCCCGTTCTTCTCGGCCCTGTCGATCCCGTACGCGAAGTCGGGGGTCCTGGGAGCGTCGTTCGGGGTGCACCTAGTGAATTCGTATGCGCCGAACGTGAACGTCGCCTTCGATTCGGGAGCCGTCGTTTACGCCGAGGGGGGCGGGGTTCCCGTAATGGTCGACCCGCCGCCGATGACCTACGCGCACGGCGCGCTGTCGATTATCGTCCCCGAGTTCCAGGGCCCGGTCGCTTCGATCACCGGTGCCTCCACCACGGTCATGGCGCTTCAGATCGTTTCGATCCAGCCGATCGTTCTTCCCGGCGGTGGGTTCTCGCTCTCCGGGCCGGTGACGCTGACGGTGATCACCCCCTACGCGGCCGCGTGGATGGGGTACTTCGGCACGGTGTCGCCGGCCTGGGGGACCCTCTCCTGCTCGGGTCCCGCGGCCGCGTGCAACGGCCCCTACGCGTTCGGCGGCCCGCTGGGGACCGTGACCCTGGTGGTCTCGCCCCAGACGTTCACGCTGTCGCTGGCTACGTTCTCGATCTCTATCGTGTGAGCCGAGAGACCGGCCGAGCGGGCCGGTCCTCCGGGCCAGCATCCTTCAGCCAGGCCTTCGCACCGACGAGCGTCCCCCACGTACGGCGAGTGGCCAGTGGGCCGACGGAGCCGTTCTCCGCGGTTGCGCCCCAGGCAGTCCTGGCCCGGGGGAGGTCCGTGTGGCTGATCTCCACGATCGCCCGACGACGGTCTGAACGGATGATACGGAAGCGGACGCTCGGGGCCCCGGAGCGTTCGAGCGCGATCCGGAGGAGCCCCTCCCAACCGGGGAGGGAAGGCGAAGGAAGGGGTTGGGCCACCACCTCGACGCCGAGGTAGCGGGCCCGCGTCGCGCGGGCCCTACCGGACGAGGTCGATGACTTCCTCGGATTCACCGGAGGCGTAGCCCCCCTTCTGGCCCAGGAGGCTGGTCGCGCGGACTCCCGTGATGATCAGGAGGACCTTGATCGTATTCTCCATCTCGGGGGAGTTCTCGACCGAGCAGCCCCAAATGATGCGGGCGCGCTTCGAGATCTTTCCGCCAACCAGGGATGCGGCCTTCTCGGCCTCGCTGACGGTCATGGTCGGGCCGCCGATCACGCGCACGAGGGCTCCGGTCGCGTCCTTGAGCTCCACAGAGCCGAGCAGCGGTGAGGTCAGCGCCTCGGTGACGGCCTCGGTGACTCGGTCGGTCGCGCTCTCGCTCTCGCCAAGCCCGATCAGGGCGACCCCGCCGTCCTTCATGACGGTCAGGATATCGGCGTAGTCCAGGTTCACGAGTCCCGGCCGGGTGACGATCTCGATGATCCCCTTGATCGCGGTCATCAGGACCGCGTCAGCGAGCTTGAACGCCGAGTCGAGGGGCATGCGGGGAACGAGCTCGAGCAGCTTGTCGTTCTGGATGACGATCGTAGTGTCGCAGACCCGGCGCAGGCGCTCGAGGCCGTCCTTTGCCTGCTCCATTCGGGCGGCGCCTTCGCCCGAGAACGGAAGGGTGACGACGCCCATCGTTAGGGCACCGGCCTCCTTCGCGACGCGAGCGACCAGGTGGGCGGACCCGGTTCCGGTCCCGCCTCCCATGCCCGCGGTGACGAACACGATGTGAGCACCGTTCAGGAACTGCCGAAGTTCCTCCTCGTTCTCGCGGGCCGCCTCTTCCCCGATCTCGGGGCGAGCCCCCGCGCCGAGGCCCTTCGTTGCCCGGCGTCCGATGAGGATCTTCCGTGGGGCGTGGATCGTGAGAAGGTGTTTCGCGTCGGTATTGATGGCGCACATCTCTGCGCCCTGGATGCCTTCCTCGACGCAGCGGTTGATGGTGTTCGACCCACCGCCACCGCATCCGATGATGCGGATGTTGACCTTCAGCGTCTCCGCCAGCTTCGCGAGCTCCGCGTCGTCGGCGCTCCCGAATTCCGGCCCGGTTGGCTTTTTCTCCTCCACCAAGGCCTGGTTGTCCTGGTGCTTTGCGATAGCTTCCTGAATGATGGACTTCATGCTGGTTTCCCTACCCCGTTTGTCAGACGAGCGTCATACGCTCTGAGGAAGGATTTGGGTAGTCGCTACATAAACATTTGCGTATAGCGGAAGGCGTCGCCAAGTCCCGGTCGGTTGCTGGACCGGTCGCGGGACGAGACGTCTGTCGCTCTCTCTGCCGGCCCGGGGCCGATCAGCGACCCCCTCCGTCTAGCGGAACGGGTCGAAGCGGAGTGGAGATGACCCGAGGGGAACCCACCGGTGGCCGCCAAGCGACGCGTCCGATGTTGGGTCGGTGCCCTCGGCTCGCGGAGTCAGATCCGTCGGCGACCCCGCCCGTGCTCTACCGTCGGTCCGATTAAGGGGGGTGGTACAGCCACGCATCCTTCAGGTGGTAGCGCCCCTCGTCTACCTTCTCGAATCTGTCGGAGCCGTGACCCTGAGAATGCTGACGAATTGTGTACGAGATGCGGTGATAGTGCTGAGAGCGGCTCGAATCCGGTCCTCCCAGCTCCAGCCATATGCGGTTCCGAATATCGGCGAGCCGAGCCTCACCGCCCAAGTCTTCGAGGGCGCGGGAGATTCTGTCGACCAGATCTTCCTGGGCCATGGTGAACCAGTCAGGGCATTCTGAGGATTCGGGTACTGCCTATCGGACGAGGTCGATGAGTTCTTCGGAGTCGGCCGCGGCGTAGCCGCCCTTCTGCCCCAGGAGGCTGGCGGCGCGGACTCCTGTGATGATCAGGAGCACCTTGATCGTGTTCTCCATCTCGGGGGAGTTCTCGACCGAGCAGCCCCAAATGATGCGGGCGCGCTTCGAGATCTTTCCGCCGACCAGGGCTGCGGCCCTCTCGGCCTCGCTGACGGTCATGGTCGGGCCGCCGATCACGCGCACGAGGGCTCCGGTCGCGTCCTTGAGCTCCACGTCCCCGAGGAGCGGGGATGTTACGGCCTCCATGACGGCCTCGGCCACCCGGTCGGTCGCGCTCTCGCTCTCCCCGAGCCCGATGAGCGAGATGCCGCCGTCCTTCATGACCGCGAGGATGTCGGAATAGTCTAGGTTCACGAGGCCCGGGCGCGTGACGATCTCCGCGATCCCCTTGATCGCGGTCATCAGGACCGCGTCAGCGAGCTTGAACGCCGAGTCGAGGGGCATGCGGGGAACGAGCTCGAGCAGCTTGTCGTTCTGGATGACG